>Ga0209021_1001882_pt1 | contig 19613 bp, 15 predicted proteins | sample PinacodermFT_FD_187299 | JGI IMG/M metagenome (GOLD analysis project Ga0209021, IMG submission 187299) | Host-associated microbial community of the marine sponge Aplysina aerophoba from Gulf of Piran - sponge pinacoderm, lysed by freeze-thaw... | ecosystem: Host-associated > Porifera > Sponge >... | reverse complement strand
GCCAGCGCAGCGGAAGTGTCGGGCACATCCATCGCGAAAATGAGCCGTTCGCGCAAGGGGACCGGATTCCGAGACAGAGGCATCTCCGTCTAGGCTAGCGCGAAGCCCGCGGGAGGGCCGCCGTCAAAGTGACTCCAGACGGCCATGCGGTTTGTCCCCCGCACCAACGTGCCGACGGGCGCTCGGCAAGAAACCCTTGTGGAGAGGCTAGCGAATTGCGAGCGCTGTGCCCCAAGCCGGCGGCTCAGGCCTGGCTGGCGCGCGAGACCAGATTGGACACAGGACGGATCAAGAGCTTGTTCGCCACCGTGTTGGGCAGGGTAGTCAATAGCACGAAGCGCACCCCGGTCTGCGGATCCGCCCAAGCGAGGGTCCCGGTGGCACCGCCGTGCCACGCTGTCCGCTCGGAGCAGCCCTCACCTGCCCCGCGCCCGAGGGCGAAGCCCAGCCCTCGCGGCGTCCCCAACTTGGCGGTGTGGTTACGGACCATCAGGGCCGCAGTTGCAGGACGCAACACCTCGGCTCTGTCCGGCGCCAAGAATTCGAGGAAGAACCTCGACACATCTCCGGCGCTAGCGTGGGCCCCGCCCCAAGGCGAGGCCAGCTCGCGCCAGTAGCGGCTGTTCCAGTCCCAGTGCGCCGCCTCGGGCTTGCCCTGCCCGCCGTGCGGAGGGCCCTGCTCGACCTGGCTGCGCTGGGTCTGCTCCAGGGGGATTCGGCCGAGGCCCAAGGCGCTGAGCTCCATCCCGAGTGGCCGGAACAGGTTCCGCTCCAAGTGCTCGGGAAAAGGCGAGCCCGTTATGCGCTCGCAAACCTCGGCCAGCAAGAGGATGCCCATGCTCTGGTACGAGTAGCGCGTGCCCGGTTCAAACAGAAGTGGTGTCCGAATCGCCCGCTCGACGAATTCGCTCAAGGGCGCGTTGCGCTTGCGCAACTCGACGTTCTCCGGGAGCTGGTCCGGCAAGCCGGACGTGTGCGTCATCAAATGCTTGACGGTGATGCGGGAGCGGGCCCCCTCGCGGAACTCCGGCAGGAAGCGCTTGACCGGATCAGCCAATCTCAGTTCCCCCCGGTCCGCCAGCAGCATCGCGCCGGCGGCGGTCATCGGCTTGGTAATCGAAGCCAGCAGGAAGATCGCATCCGCCGTCTCGGCGCTGCCGTAGAAGCGCTGGAATACGTCCGACCCGCGACAGACATCAAGCACGGCACCCTGTACGGCGCCGCCCGCGACCTGTGCGCCCACCAAGTCCGCGGCTGCCTCAAGATCATCCCGGCGGACCGCGCTGGCAACCGAGCACGCCAGCGCCGAGGTCAGAAAAGCCCTGCGCCTCATCTGGGGGAAATCCTAGCAGGACTCCGCGGGCCGGCAGCGCTGCCTATTCTGCATCGGCCCGGATCTTGCCGACCAAGTTCGGAAGGTAGGCGCCAAAGCGCCGGTCGTAGCGCGGATCTTTCTGCGGCACGGCCAAGATCCTTTCAAGGGCTGGGCTGGCTCGTTCGTCCATGTAGTCCAGAGCGTTAAGCGCGGCCATTGCAACGAACAAGCCGTTCTCAACCGCGTCGGCGAGCTGTACCAGCACCTCGAGTGCACGCCCGGCGTCTGCATCGCCGCCATAGCGCCCCAGAGCCTCGCCGGCAGCGACCCGGACTGCCGGATCGGCGTCGCCAAGCGCTGCGCGCAAGGGACCAGCCAGCGCTTCTACACCGTCGCGGCCCCGCATGAGGGCACCCAGAGCCGCCCAATAGCGCACCGCGCTGTCGGGATCGTCAAAGCCCTGGCGCAAGTCGGTCTCCAACCCGGCCTCCATGGACGACGCCAATTCCGCCATGCGCATGATGCGAGCCATTGGAAAGCGCATGGGGTTGGCACCCATCGAATGCGGCGCGTCATCTCCAGCGCGGGCGTGAATCGCGCTCTCCGGCAGGAAGCCCAGATCACGGATCGACAGCGACCACTCGCGGCGCGCGGCCCGGAATCGCTCGAGATCCTTGCGATGCTCGGGACTGGAAGCCAAGTTTCGCGTCTCGTCGGGGTCTTGCGCCAGATCGTAGAGCTCTTCGGCGGGCTTGGTTTCCCAGAAGTGGGTCCGCGGCCGCTGAAGCTGGCCCGCGTGGTAAAGGCGGTGCCACACCGCCGTGGTCGGCGTCTGGAACATGTACTGGATGTACTGTCCGTAGATGCGGTGGGGCATGAAGTTGCGGATGTAAATGAAGCGGCCGTCCGTGACGCTGCGAACCATGTCATAGCGCTCGTCCATCCTGCCGCGAAATCCGTAGATGTAACGCTGGGGCGGCGTAACGAACTCTCCAGCGAAGGCGTAGCCTTGGAAGTGCTCGGGGGGCTCTATGCCGGCCAGGCTGAGAACGGTCGGCGCGAAGTCAACGAAACCGACCAAACGCTCGCTCTCGCCGCCCGCCGCGTACTCGGCGGGGCGCAGCTGCTTGAACTTCTCCGGAATGTGCAGGATCAACGGGACGTGCAGCCCCGAGTTGTAGGTCCAGCGCTTGCCGCGCGGCATGCCCGGGCCGTGATCGGCCCAGTAGAACACGATCGTGTCCTCTTCAAGCCCGTCCTCGCGCAACTCGGCCAACACCCGGCCCGCCATCGCGTCCATTTCACTGATCTTGTCGTGATACTGGGCCCAGTCGGTGCGGCTTTCCTCGGTGTCCGGATGATAGTCTGGCACGCGCACCTTGGCGGGATCATGAACGGGTGTGTGCGGTCGGCGGCGGATCTGGGATTCGTGGGTGACCGTGAAATTGAACACCGAGAAGAACGGCTGGCCCGGCGCTCGCTTGCGCCAATGCGCCTGGCGGCTCGACTCGTCCCAGACCTCGCCGGGCTTCTCCAAGTTGTAGTCTTCCTTGGAATTGTTCGAGGCGTAGTAGCCGGCCTCTCGCAGGTATTGGGGGAACATGCGCATTGAAGAGGGCAGCCGTGTCAGCGAGCGCATGTGCTGAGAACCCGTCGACGGGGGGTACATCCCGCTGATGATGGTGGTGCGCGCCGGCGCGCAGACCGGGGCCGTGGACCAAGCATGGCGGTAGATCATGCCCATGGCGCCGAGTGCGTCCAGGTTCGGTGTGTCTGCGTACTCGTCCCCGTAGATTCCGAGGTGCGGGCCGTTGTCCTCGGAACTGATCCACAAGATGTTGGGCTTGGCGGCGCTGGCTGCCGTGCCGGCTAGGGCCGCCAGCAGCAATATCCTCAAATACATTCCCCAAAGTATAGCGAGGCGCGAACGGTTAGAATCGTAGTTCCGGCGCAAGCCGGCCGCCTTACCGTGCTCTGCCCCTACTGCGGCCACCTTAAGAACAAAGTGATCGACTCCCGCACGACCAGAGGGGAGGAGGTGATCCGGCGCCGTCGCGACTGCTTGGCTTGCAAGCGTCGCTTCACCACGTACGAGCGGGTCGAAGAACTGCCCTTCATGGTCGTGAAGAAGGATCACCACCGCGAGCGGTTCGACCGGAAGAAGGTGCTGCAAGGGCTCCTGCGGGCGTGCGAGAAGCGGCCCGTCTCCATGGTGGACATCGAAGCCATGGTTAGCGCCGCCGAGTCCATGGTCATGGGGTCGCTCGATGGCGAGTGCCCGACCAGCGCGATCGGCGAGCTGCTCATGGAGGAGCTCAAGCGGGTCGACCGAATCGCCTATGTGCGTTTCGCCTCGGTCTACCGCGACTTCCAAGACGAGCGGCAATTCGTGCAAGAGATCCATTCCCTCCAGATGGATCCCTAGCAGACCCGCGGCTCCGGCGACCAGCGCCGCCCACGATGCGCTTCCGCTGCTGGTTAGTCGCGCTCGTCCAGCAAGTAGGCGAAGCCGCTGCCGGTTCCCTGCCAGGCGTAGAAGAGCAGCAGGTCGTCCACGCTCTGCCCATCTTCGCCGCGCACGAACTTGACACTTTGGTAGCGCAGTCCCGGCTTGGGCGTGAGGTCCCTGGAGCGCTTCCAATGGGCGCCAGAAATGTCGGAGACCCATTCTTCGACGCGGTCGCCCCAGCCGTAGCTGTTCATCAGGGTGTCCTCGTTGGCCTCGCCGTCTCCGGCGATCAGAAAGGCTTGGAACGATCCGTCGGCGCGGGCCACCAAGTGCGTCGAGTTGAATGGATGCCCCGTCGCGGTCAGCGGCGTCTTCTCCCACTTCCCGTCCCGCATGCGAACGAAATAAAAGGTCGAGGCGTAGGGCGTCTTGCCCGATACCGGCAGTAGGAAGTTCGGCTCTCCGCCCGGCCCGAGCGCGATGGAGGGGCCGACGGACGCGCTGCCGCCCTCTGTATCCATCACCAAGCAGTCGCGCTGGGCGGTTGCGAAGTTTACCGGCCGGGGCAGTTCCTTTCCGTGCGCGTTGAAGACCTTTCCGCTGGCGAGGTCGGCCCGGACGTAATAGAGATTGTGGCGCCGCGTGTAGTCATGCAGCACCGATCCGTAGCGCTGGCTCGCGATGGGTTCTTCTACCTTCCAGATGAAGGCGATGTGCAGCGTGCTCCCGTCAGGGCTGACGCGCGTCGTCTGGTACGAGCCGGCGTGGCTCGCCAGCGGCGACTCGCGCGGCGCTGCGTCCATGTCGATCACGGGACTCTTCGGCATGTCCCAAGTGCGGCCGCCATCGGCCGTAGTGCGGTAGGTCCAAAAGCCCAAGTGGCCGCTCTCGCGGAAGTAGACCAGCGTCCTGCCATCGGCGAGATTGTGGGCTTGCGGGTAGGACACCGAGTGCGAGATCTCCGGCAGCCGCTGCCATGAATCCGTGGCGCCCGGCTGCTTGGTTGCCAAGTGGTATCCCGGCGTGCGATGAAAGCCGAAGGCGACGTGCAGGCGGCCATCCGGCTGGGCCCACATGATCGGCGCGTAGTGCTGGTCCCGCTCGAAGCGCCCGGCATCAATCTCGATGCCAGTGCCGGACAGGAGCATGCGGGAGGCGGAGAACTGGCGCTTGGCGAGGTCGTAGGAGCGAATCCACGGCAACCCCTTTTCGCCCCGCCAGACCACATGCAGCTGGCCCCCGCTCACGACCGCTTGGGGGTACATGCGGTTGTCGTAGAGCATCTTCAGCGCGCCGTCTTCGGCGAACCGCACGACCTGGGCCAGCAAGGGGCATGCGGCCAGAAGCAACGCGAACAGGAATCGCTGCATGAGAGCAACCAGCATAGCCCGGCTGCGGGATCCGAGCAATGGGCGCGACGCTCGCTGGACTTCAGCACTTCTCCCGACGCGCCGGACTCGGCGGTCCTGGCTGCGGCGCAACCGCAGCGTCTCCTCGCGGCGGCGAAGGCTTGGTCCACTGCTGTGCTAAACTGGATTTTCAGGCTCTTCGGGACATTGCGGCCCAAGAGACAGCCGACCGAAGGGGCAGCGCATGCCGAAGAGAACCTACCAGCCGAACCGGCGCAGGAGAGCGAAGAAGCACGGCTTCCGCATCCGGATGAGGACCCCGGGAGGTCGACGTGTGCTCGCAGCCCGCCGCGCCAAGGGGCGCAAGCGCCTCACCGTCAGCGACGAATAGCCTGGCACAGGCGCCAATTCAGACCGGCGGCGCGGAGTTCCCTGGGCAGCGACGGATCCTCAAGCGAACTGACTTCCAAGCGGTCTATGATGGAGGTGTTCGGGTCGGAGCCCGGCTAGTCACAGTCTTTGCCCTGGCAACCGGTGCGAACCGTCCCGCCCGCGTCGGCCTGACCGTCACGCGCAAGATCGGTAACTCCGTGGTCAGGAACCGCTGCAAGCGCTTGCTGCGCGAGGCCGTGCGCAGGCACTGGCACCTGTTACCGGTCGGCATTGACTTCGTGCTGCACGCCCGTCCCGGGCTCGCCACGGCGCAGGCCCGAGAGGTGGAAAACGAGATTGTCCGAATGCTGCCCAAGGCCGCGCGAAGGCTCCGCTGAGCTATCGGCCCCGCACCGGCGCAGTGTCCCGCAGGCCGTTGCGCTGGCGACGCTGCGGGTCTACAAGACGGTGGTCTCGCCGCTGGTGCCGCCGGCCTGCAGGTTCCACCCGACCTGCTCGGCCTATGCCCGCGAGGCAATCGAGCGCCACGGCCTTGCCCACGGCTCGCTGATGGCGGCCAAACGGCTGCTGCGCTGCCACCCATTCTCGCCCGGCGGAATCGATCTAGTCCCGGAAACCATCCGGCAAGTGGACCACTGAGCCCGTGAACGACGAACACTTCATCCAACGCCGAATGCTGATGGCAGCAGTGCTGTCCGCCGTCGTCATGGGCCTGTACATCTACCTGGTCCCGCGCCCCCAGCCCCCGGAGCAGCCGGTCCAGGACACACTTGAGGAAACCGCCGAAACCCCCGCCGGGACGGGTGCGGAAGCCGAGCCGGAACAGCGGGCCGCAACTGCCGCCGAGCGGCCCGACGACGCCGATGTCGAGGCCAGTGACGAGCAGCGGGTCGTGGTCGAGAACGACAACTACCGCGTGGAATTCACCAACCGCGGGGCCGTCGTGACCAGCTGGCAACTCAAGCAATACAACGACGCACTCGGCAACCCCCTCGACCTTGTCCATCCGGATGGCGCCAAGCGCTACGGGATGCCATTCCGGCTGTTGCGCCCCGGCGGCGACCCGATCGAGGGCACCGACGAGGCGCTGTTCTCGGTCAATTCTGGCCGCAGCGTGCGCAACGCGCCCGAGACGCTGACCTTCGAATACTCCAAGTCCGGGCTGCGCGTTTCAAAGCGCTTTGCATTCGAACGCTCCGGGCACATTGTCCAGGTCGAGACCCAAGTCCTGGAAGCGGGGCGTCCACAGCGCCACCTGCTGTCCTGGAGCGGGGGCTTCGGCGACACCGCCCAGGCCGGCAATTCCGTGCATAGCCAGACCTATTTCTACACGGACGGCGATATCGAATACGTGCCCGCAGCCGACGCGGAGGACGAGCGCATCACCCATTCGGGCCCGTATCCGTTCGCGGGCATCGCCGACCTGTTCTTTACCGCGGCCGCCATCCCGGAGCCCGGACAGGACATCCGGATCGAGACCAGCGCTATCGAGATCGTGCCACTCGGGGCCGAGCCGGGCGACCAGCAGACATACGTGGCGGGCGCATTCGGCGGCGCGACGGACAACCGCTTCCGGCTGTACGTGGGCCCGAAGAGCCGCGCGGCCTTGGCCGAGGTCGGAGATGTCGGCAACGCCTTCCGCGGCATTGTCGACTACGGCTTCTTTGCCTTCATAGCCGAGCCCCTGGTGTTCATGCTGCGCTGGGTGTACTCCAACATCGTCGCCAACTGGGGCTGGAGCATCGTCATCGTCACGATCATCATCAATACGATCCTGTTCCCGCTCAAGTACAAGAGCACCAAGTCCATGCGCAGGATGCAGCAGCTGCAGCCGCTGGTCAAGGAGATCAACAACCGCTACAAGGGCGTGACGATGCGCGACCCGCGCAAGGCCAAGCAAAACGAAGAGCTGCAGGCGCTTTACAAGAAGCACAACGCCAACCCTATGGGCGGCTGCCTGCCGATCGTGCTGCAGATGCCGTTCTTCTTCGCCTTCTACAAACTGCTCACGGTGGCGATCGAGATGCGGCAGGCGGAATGGCTTTGGGTGTCCGACCTGTCCAATCCCGAGACGCTTGCCATCCGCGTGCTGCCGTTGGCCATGGTGGCCACTCAATTCTGGTCGCAATCGCTCACGCCGACGCCAACCACCGACGCCACGCAAGCGCGCGTGATGAAGTTCATGCCCCTGGTGTTCGGATTCATCTTCTACCAGTTCCAAGCAGGCCTAGTGCTATACTGGCTGACCAGCAACTGCGTGGGCATCGGCCAGCAACTCGTGCTGAACCGATTACCTCAAGAACAGTTGGAACTGGACCGCAAGCCGCAGCGGGGAAAGCGAAAGAAACGCGGCAAGTAAACCGCTGCTGCGCCCAGTCGGCGCGCCAAAACGACCATGGCTGACATCGAATGGACGGTTGAATCCCTCGGCCCGATGATTGATGGCTTCCTCAACCCAGTGCTGGACGCGGCCGACTTCGACATCGACTACGACATTTTCGACGTGAAGGGCAAGCTGTCCGTGATCGGTCCCGAGCTAATGGTCGATTTTGCGGGCGAGGATGCACGGCTGCTTCTCCAGCGCCGGGCGGAACTGCTACTGGCCTTGGAACAATTGACCCTAGAGGCGCTGCGGATCCCGCACCAAGACCGCTACCGGCTGATCTTCGACGTCAACGACTACCGCATGCAGCGCATCGAAGAGCTGTGCCTCAAGGCCAAGGCTGCGGCGGAGCGGGTCAAGGAAAGCGGCAAGCCGTACAAGTTCCGGCCGATGACGTCTCGGGAGCGGCGCATCGTGCATGTCACGCTCACCGGCGACGATGCGATCACGACGCTCTCGGAGGGCAGCCCGCCGAACCGCTACACGGTCATCAAGCCGCACGCCGACCCAGACAGCTAGCGGCAGCGGCCCCGCGCCCGGCGGGCTTGGACATCCCTGCGAATCGGCCGTGCCCCCTCTTGATCCACACCTCTCCGCAACGGCTGCGGATACCATCGTCGCGCCCGCCACTCCGGCCGGGCGCTCGGCTATCGGGCTGGTCAGGCTGTCGGGGCCGCGCGCCATCGAGGTCGCCCGGGGCCTCTTGAGGCGCCAGCACTGGCCCCCTCGAGAGGCTGTCGTAGATGGCTTGGTCGACGCTCAAGGGACACTGGTCGATCAAGTGTTGGTGACTCTGTTCCAAGCGCCCTCCAGCTACACCGGCGAGGACCTGGTCGAGATCTCCTGCCACGGCTCGCCGCCCGTGCTGCGCTACGCGCTCGAGCGCGCCGCTGAGCTTGGCGCCCGGCTGGCCGAGCCCGGCGAATTCACGCGGCGCGCCTGGCGCAATGGACGCATGGACCTAGTCCAAGCCGAGGCCGTGCGCGATCTGATCGACTCGGCCACGCTCTACCAGGCCCGGCTCGCCGCCCGGCAATCCAGCGGTGCGCTGTCCAAGCGCCTGCGAAGCATCAAGCAGTCGCTGCTAACACTGATCGCGCGACTGGAAGCGGGCATCGACTTCGCAGAAGACGACGTCGAGGTGGAGGACAGCGGCGCGATCGCGGACGCGATCGCGCCACTGCAGCAGCAGATCGGCACCTTGGCCGCGGGTTTCGCCGTGGGCAAGGTAGTGCGCACAGGCTTGCGCCTCGCCATCGTGGGCCGCCCGAACGTGGGTAAGTCCAGCCTGTTCAACCGCCTCTTGGAGCGCGAGCGGGCAATTGTCAACGCGGCCGCGGGCACGACGCGGGACTCGATCAGCGAGACTGCGTCGTTCGACGGGATCCCGGTGGATCTGGTAGACACCGCCGGCATCCGAGCGACCGGAGACGCAATCGAATCGGAAGGGGTCGAGCGGTCCTGGCAAAGCTTGCAGGAGGCCGATTGCGCGTTGGTGGTGGTGGACCTGTCCCAGCCCGAAGCCGGCGAAGACGACGCGTTGTGGCGGCGCGCTCGTTTGGATTGCCCGGCGCTGCTGGTCGGTAACAAGCTCGACCTGCAGCGCCGGCGCGGCGGCGCCGACGAGCTGATCGCCGTGTCGGCCAAGACCGGGGAGGGCATCGCGAAGCTGCGCGCACGGATCCGCCAACGAACCCTGCCCGGACTGGACACGCTGCACGAAGGGTCGCTGGTCACCAACATCCGCCAAGAGCGCCTGCTCCGGGAAGCACTGCAAGCACTGGATGGGGCTTCGGCCGGCGTTCAGGCGAAGGTCCCCCACGAAATGCTGCTGCTCGACCTGTACGAGGCCCTGCGCCCGTTGGACGAAATCACCGGCGCAACCTCCGTCGATGACATCTTGGAGCAGATCTTCTCCACGTTTTGCATCGGCAAGTAGCGCTCGGCGCGGCGGCAGGCAGGTCGGGCAAAGCCTGTACCCGGCCCTGCCGCGAGAAGCAGTGCATGCGAAACCGGCTTGGTCGCGCCGGGCCAGCGCGCGAAGATCAGTCCAGCGTGCCAGCGCTGCCATGCCAGAACTCGAGCGGCCAAATATAATGGGACTTGAAGGCCATCATCCAAGTTGCTCCCAAAAAGACCGTGCTCGACCCGCAGGGGCGCGCCATCACCAAGGCCCTGCAGAGCCACGGTCACTCCGACGTCGTCGATGTTCGACAGGGCAAGTTCTTCGAGATCGAACTTGCGCAGGGGGACAGTCCCGAGAGTGTCCGGGAGCGCCTTGAGCGCATAGCCGCCGAAGTGCTTGCCAATCCAGTGATCGAAGACTACGAAGTGAAGGTACTGGACGCGCCCTAGCCCGGGCAAGTGCCATGGCTGGAATCGTCGGATACGCGGGGCGCAAGCAGGCCGCCGCAGTCATACTCGACGGTCTCCGGCGCCTCGAATACGGCGGCTACGACTCGGCCGGTCTCGCCGTGGGCTCGGCCAAGGGCGTGCAATCACGCCACACGACCGGCACCTTGCGCAACTTGGAGACCGCAGTCCGGCTCGACCCGGTGCGCGGCACGTTCGGCGTGGGCCACACCAGTTGGATCGCGCGCCACCTCGCATATCCGGCGACCGCGGCCGCTACCAAGCTGTCCAAGCGCGGCATTCTGGTCGCCATTTCCGGCGAACCAGGCAATCTCGACGGTCTCTGGGAGCGCCTGCCGGACGGCGCGGCCCGCAGGGACTCCACCAGCACGGCCGAAGCATTGGCCCTGCTGATCCGCAGCAACCGCAAGAAGGGCGAATTGCTCGAAGAAGCCGTGCGGCGCTCGACGTTCGACATCGAGGGTATCTGTGCCATCGCCGTGATCACCAACGACGAACCCGGCAAGGTGGTGGCGGCGCGCCTGGGACAGCCCATCCTGATCGGTCTGGGCGAGCACGAGAACTTCATCGCCTCGGACAAGCCCGCGATCCTGCACAGGACCCGCGACATGATCCAGCTCGAGGACGGCGACATGGCGGTCGTGACCTCCCGCGGTGTGCAGATGATGGACTCCGACGCTAGGCGCGTGTCGCGCTCGGTGCATCACGTCTTGTGGGATCCGCTGATGGCCGAGAAGAGCGGCTACAAGCACTTCGTTCTCAAGGAGATCTTCGAGCAGCCGCGAGCCATCCGGGACACTGCCCTCGGCCGTCTGGACGAAGAGACAGGCAACGTGGTGCTCGACGAACTGGGCGTGACCCTGCCTGAACTGCGGGCAGTGAGACATCTGAACGTGATCGGTTCGGGCAGTTCGTGGCACGCCGGGCTGATCGCCAAGAACATGGTCGAGCGACTCGCCCGCGTGCATGTGGAGGTGGAGTTCGGCAGCGAGTTCCGCTACAGCGACCCAGTCATCGACGACCGCGTGCTCTCGCTGGTCGTGAGCAAGTCGGGCGAGACCGCGGACACCTTGGCCTCGCAGCAGTTGGCGCACCAGCTGGGCTCGAAGACGATTGCCATCTGCAACTCCGTCGATTCGACGATGGCCCACAACGCCCGGGGCGCGATCCATACCCATGCCGGCCCGGAACTGGCAGCGGTTTCCACCAAGGCCTTCAGCGCCCAGTTGACGGCGCTGTATCTGTTCGCAATGTATCTGGGCCAAGCCCGCGGCACGCTATCCGGCGAAGCATCGCGACAGTGCGCGCGCGACCTGCTGGAACTGCCCAGCAAGGTCGAGTCCGCCTTAGAGCTGGCCGCAGATTGCGAGCGGGTGGCCCGCCAGCTCGCCAACACGGACAAAGTCCTCTACCTCGGGCGCGGCATCCACTATCCGGTCGCGCTGGAGGCGGCGCGCATGCTCAAGGAACTCTCCCACATTCAAGCCGACGCCTGCGCAGCCGGAGAAATGCGCCACGGCCCGACGGCGCTGGTCGACTCCGAGATGGTCGTGGTGGTGCTCGCCACGGTCGACCAGAGCGCTCCGTCCAGCCGCCTGCGCTACGAAAAGACGCTATCCCAGGTGCGGGAAGTGACAGCGCGGCACGGTCGCGCAATCTGCATCGCCAACGAGGATGACGCACGCATCGCCCAATATGCCCACGAAGTGATTCGCGTTCCGGTCATGCGCGAGCCGTTGCAATCGGCGGTCTCGCACATCCCTCTGCAACTGCTGGCGTACTACACTGCCGTGCTGCGGGGTCGCGACGTGGACCAACCGCGCGACCTAGGTCGCAGCATTAGTGCCGACTGAGGGTCCGGGCGATCACTCAGCGGCGCTTGAGCGTCGGGCGCTCGTCTTCTTCCTCTTCGGTCGACTCCACGTCGATGTCATCCGTCGGAATCGTGCCCCCGGAACTTGTGCGCCGCAGACGCGGCTTGTTGGGGTCATCGGAGGTCTCCTTCCGACGCAGCACCAGTTGTTCGAGCCGGGACTTGACCTGTAGGAATTCTGAAGTGTTGACGACGTATTCGGGCCTGCTCGGCAGGAGCTTTTCGATGTTCTTCTGGGTCTTGCGAATGCGCGATCCGTGCGGCGGGTGGCTGCGGAACAACTTCGACATCGTGCCGGGCTTGCGTTTCTCGTCGGCCAGCATCTTCTCGAAGAAGTCGATGAACGACGTCGGGTCGTAACCCGACTTGTAGAGGTACTGCACGCCCAAGAAATCGGCTTCCGATTCCATCCCTCGCGAGAACTTCAGAAACGTCATCGGGATCAGGAAGCTGCTGGCTTGGTAGATGCCGTAGCCGGTCCAGCCCCCGATGAACAGCAGCGGAATCGAGGCGATCTGTACCAGCTGGCCCTTGGTGGCCTGACGGGTGCCGTGGCGCGCCGCCACGTGAGCGATCTCGTGGGCCATCACGCCAGCCAGTTCGGACTCGCTCTCGGCCCGCAGCATCAGGCCGGAATTGACGAAGAAAAAGCCGCCGGGCAGCGCGAAGGCGTTGACGTCCGCGCTATCGATGAGCTTGATCGTGAACGGCACCTTGGCGTCGGAGTTGCGGACCAAGTTCTGCCCGACTCGGTTCACGTACTCTGCAATCACAGGGTCGTCAACTATCTTGGAGTGCCGCTCGACATCTTGGGCCATGCGCTTGCCCAGCGCGATCTCCTTCTCGATCGAATAGAAGTTGACACCCTTGCCGACGTCACGCTCGCCGATCGCCTCGACATCCTGCCTAGCACCCTTCGGCTTCTGCTTCTGCTGGGCGTCCTCGTCTTTGGCGAACGCCGCGCCGACAAGCAGCAGCGCGAGCGCGAGAGGCAAGCATCGTTTCATCCAAGTCACGGCCAACATCCCTCCGTTGGACCAAGCAGAAGCGCGGTCTGGCTAGGCACGTCTAGTATAGACCCTCTTTGGATTCTGCGCACGGCTAAGCCCTACACTAAGCGGAATCAAACCGAGCAGCCGGCGTCGGCTGCTCCGTAACCCATGGACACAGAGACTATCCGAGCCCGCTTCCCGGTAGCCGCGAGCTACGCCTATTTCAACAACGCCGCCGTCGGGCCCCTGTCGATGCCCGCCGCCGAGGCTATGCAGGCGCAGACGGAGGTCGCGCTGCGAGACGGCGTGCACGGCTACAGCGGCTGGCTCGACGACTACGCAGGGCTGCGCGACGAGACGGCTGCCATGCTCGGCTGCTCCGCGGAGGAGATCGCGATCACCAAGAACACCTCCGAGGGACTTTGCGCCATCGCCAACGGGCTCGATTGGCGCAGCGGCGACACCGTAGTCGGGCTCTCCAGCGACTTTCCGGCCAACTACGTGCCTTGGCGGGAATTGCAACGCCGGCGCGGCGTGCGCTTCCGCAGCCTGGAACTGCGCCGAGGCCGGCTGGAGTTGGAAGACTTAGACCAAGCCTGCAAGGGTGCCCGGCTGGCCGCCCTCAGCTACGTCCATTTCTTGACCGGGTTCCGCTGGGACTTGGCGGCAGTCGGAGAGATCTGCCGACGGCGCGGCTGCCTGCTCGTGCTGGACGCCGTGCAAGGCATGGGCGCATTCCCGATCGACGTCAAGGCTTGTGGCGTTCACGCGCTATCGGCCTCCGGCCACAAGTGGCTGGTCGGTCCGGAGGGCTGCGGCGTCCTCTACGTCGATCGCGAGCTCATGCCCCAGGTAGTGCCGGCCGAGCTTGGCTGGACCAGTTTGGAGGGCTTTGAGGAGTACCGTCACGATGGCGACCTCCAACCCGGTGCCCGCCGCTACGAATGCGGCACGTTGAATTCGGTCGGCTGCGCCGGCCTGCGCGCATCGTTGGCGCTCCTGAACGACATCGGCCCAGACTTTGCCTCCCGCCATATCGACGCCTTGGTCAATAGGCTTCTCGCTGGTGCGCTCGATAAGGGCTACGAGGCCGCAGCCGAGCGCACCAGCGAGAGTGGGTCCGGGATCCTATCGCTGCGAAAGCGCGGCGCGGATTCCGGCGCGACCGCGCGAGCGCTGCTTGAGCACCGGGTCTCAGTGGCCGAGCGAATGGGTTGGATTCGCGTCGCTCCGCACGTCTACAACAGCGCTCAGGAGATCGACCGACTGGTGGAGTTGCTGCCCTAGTAGCGGGGCAATCACGTGCCGCAGCCGCTCGCTATGATGCATGACGGCATGCGAATCTTCCTCACCTGCGCTTCAGCTCTCGCCCTAGCCGCCGCCGGGCTCGCCCAGACAGCCACCTACGACGAGCCCTACCGCCCCCAATTCCACTTCTCGCCCGCCATCAACTGGACCAACGATCCCAACGGCTTGGTCTATCATGCCGGCGAATGGCACCTGTTTTACCAGTACAACCCCTTCGGCGACCTTTGGGGTCACATGAGTTGGGGCCACGCCGTGAGCCCGGACTTGTTCCACTGGAAACACCTGCCGGTGGCCCTGCCCGAGGTTGGCGAGGTCATGATCTTCTCTGGCAGTGCGGTTGTGGATCACGCTAACAGCTCCGGTTTCGGGAGCGCTGGCAAGCCGCCAATGGTGGCCATCTACACCAGCCGCACCGCGAGCGACCAAACCCAGTCCATCGGTTACAGCGCCGACAAGGGGCGGACTTGGACGGACTATGAAGGCAATCCTGTCATCGATATCGACGATCCTGCCTTCCGCGACCCCAAGGTCTTCTGGCACGCCGCAACCGAGCGTTGGATCATGGCCGTAGTGCTGGCCAACCAGCGCAAGGTCCGGCTGTTCGGGTCGCCCGACCTGAAGACTTGGAAGTTCCTCAGCGATTTCGGCCCCGAAGGGGCGCATCCTGTGAGCAATTGGGAATGCCCAGACCTGTTCGAACTCCCGGTGGAGGGCGAGCCCGGCCAGAGCAAGTGGATCCTGCAGGTCGATTCCGGGATGGGACATCCCTGGCTGGGCTCGGGCTGCCAGTACTTCGTGGGCGAGTTTGACGGCGAGAGGTTCATCAACGACAACCCACCCGAGACCGCACTCTGGCTGGACTGGGGGCGCGACTTCTATGCCGCGCAGTCGTACTCGGATGTCCCGGAGCAAGATGGGCGGCGGCTGGTAATCGGCTGGATCAGCAACTGGATGTACGCGAGGGACAAGCCGACCGCCCCGTGGCGCGGGGCGCAATCGGTGGCCCGCGAACTGCGGCTGAAGCGCTTTGACAAGGGACTTAGACTCGTCCAGCAGCCCGCGCGCGAGATTGAGATGTTGCGGGGACCCAGCATCAGTCTGCGGGACCTGAGCGTTGGGGAAGCCAATCAGCGGATCGAGCAGGCGGGATTCTCCGGCGATACGCTCGAATTGCAGCTCGTGGTCGCCGTGGATGGAGCCCGAGATTTCGGAGTGCGCTTGCTCCAGGGCACAGACGAGGAGACGCTAGTTGGCTTCACAGCCGCCCCGGCAGAGGTCTATGTCGACCGCAGGAAGTCCGGCAAGGTGGACTTCCACGAGTCGTTCGCCGGTCGGCACTCGGCAAGACTGGCACCGGTCGAGGGCCGCGTTCGCTTACGGATCCTCGTAGATCGGTCGGTCGTGGAAGTGTTCGCGGGCGAGGGCGAAGTCGCGATCACCGACCGGGTCTTCCCATCGCCGTCCAGTACCGGACTTTCGCTATTCGAGAAGGGCGGCAACGCGCGCGTGGTGTCGCTGGACGCTTGGCAGCTGAAGTCGGTTTGGAAGTGAGGCACGGACTGGCCCGGGGTCAAGACCAATCCGCTCAGGCCTCATCAGATCGGCCAGGAGTCGATGGCTATTGGCCCCTAACTCTGTCACCGTCTCGGTCCAACCCACTTCTCGATTGCTTGGAGCATTAACGATGTCGACCGAGTGCATTCGTCAGCGGCGGGTAAGGCGGATCTTGCCGGGCGCATCGACCGATCTACAACTGCCGCACTGCGCTACAGTCGGTTGTTAGGGCGGCGACTCCGATGCCATTAAACAACGACTCGCTTCCTATGCGACTGTTCACGGCGTCGCATGGACGCGCTTGGGATCCAAGCGACATCGACTTCTCGCAGGAGCGCTCCGACTGGCTGTCGCTCACGGACGACGAGCGTGAGCTGTTGTTGCGTCTGGTCTCGGGCTTCCGGGTCGGTGAGCGTGGCGTGACCCACGAGCTGGCTCCACTGCAGCTCCGGTTCCGCCGTGGCGGCTGGATCGAGGAGGAGATCTTTGTCGCCGCACAAATGTATGAAGAGGCGCGGCACGTCCAGTTCTTCGAGCGCTGGCTGCTAGAGGCACTGCCGGGCCGCTTCGGCGTCGACATTCCCTACCCCGAGTTGCAAGGCGACATGTTTTCCATCCGTCTGCCACGGGCCATGCAGGCACTATTGGGAGACGACAGCCCCGAGGCCCTACTGCGGTCCATCATGCTCTATCACTTCTACGTCGAGGGGGTAAGCGCTGAGTCAGGGTATACCGTGTTCCACGCGATTTTCGAGCAGGGCGGCCGGTTCCCAGGTCTTAAGCGAGGCGTCCGGCTGATCCAACGTGACGAGGCGCGGCACATCTCCTTTGGCGTGTATGTCCTGCAGCGGCTGTTGGCCGAACACGACCATCTGACCGACCTGTTTGAGAATCAAGTCGCAACCCTGCGCCACCTCGCCAAAGACGATCCCGAACAGATCTTCGTCGGCTTCCAAACGGGGAGCATCCCGTTCGGCGCGGATCCCGATGCTTACCGCCAGTGCTACTTAGACAAGCTCGAAGAGATGCGACGTCGAGTGGCTGATCGATCGCAGTAGCGCTCGTCGGTTCGGCACAAAAAAGCCTCGATTGCATCGCAGCAGGAGGTGCGCCACGCTGCGAGTCGGCCACCCACGGAAGATCCGATCCCAGCGAGGCGTGGAGGCGCAGACTCCCAAGCCCTCGATGCTAAAGGATGTCACCAACACAGCTCGACCGAGCGCCGCTTCCCAAGCGGGTCATTCTGCCGCTAGCACAAGCGCCCAGTCTTCGTTGCTAGGCGCAGCGTAGGTTGCAGAATCGGCCGGCGTGCGCCCGCCGGTTCGAGGATCAAACCAAAACCCGCTCAGGGCGGTCGATAGCAAGTCCGGATTCAGGCTCACCTCGCCACCCTGCGGAAGATAGACCACAGCCAGATCACCCGCCTCGGATTTCGCCGCACCGATATGCCCTTGCGGGGCGTTGGACTGGTTCTGGATAAGTTCCTGCTCTGGTCGAAGGGTCCACCAGTCGATCGAATTGAACAAGTCGGCAATGTGCCGTACCTGTCCGCTGCCGGGCAGTCTCATCGCCTCCGCCCAAGGCTTTGCGACACCGAACCTGTCGTGATTGAGCGCGACACCTGCCTCGTATTCCCAACTCCACACTCCGTGGGCTCCGTAGCTGACTCCTGCCGTTGGGGTGTTCAGCAGACTCCACCACAGTTGCCGGCGCACATCATCGGCAGTGTGGGGCAGGCCCCGTTCCAAGGCGAGGATGTCTTCGTATCCGGGTTCGGAATTGAGGACTAGCCGGATCGGCTGCTGGTTCCATTTCTGGGCCGGGGGCCCGGAGTGCAGCCATTCGAGTGTCACCGGGCCGCCGCCGTGACTGCTCTGGTAGATGATCACGTCCAGCCACTCCTCGTCAGCGAACTCGTCAAAGAACCACTGCCGGCCTTGCGGGTGGATCGTGGCGGGCGCATGCCGGCGACCACCGAAGACCCCCCTGCCGATCCTGCGCCAGCGCGCGCCGCTCTCTTCCGAGAAGTTCTCGTCCCCTGCCAAGAACCACACCACATGGTTCGCTTGATAGCGAGCCACCATGTACTTCGCAAGCTTGATGGCCTGACTCTCAGGCAGCCTCCCGGGATTGCGCTCGGGCTCGCCCAGAGTCCACAGAAGAACTGGCGCGGCCAAGAGCCCAGCGTCGTTGATCGCATTGATGCGCTTGTCGATCCGATCAAAGAACCGCGGGTTGATCGCAATCTCCTCGAATCCCGTGTAGGCGACTTCTCCCTCGGCGTTCGCGTAGGCAGCGCGCCACTGGGTGGTCACAAATTGAATCGCGCTGAAGCCCTTCTGGACACGGTCGGCAAGATATTCATCCCAAGCATCGTCCGTGGACTTCAAGGCACCGTTCCACGCTGTGTCCGCGAGCCAGAAGAAGGGTGTCGAATCCGCGTGAGCAAAATGGCGACGATCGGACGAGAGATGGACGGCGCCGTGCCGGAGAAAGGGCGTTGGCGGCTCCGCCGCAGCCGTGACCTCGAACGACCCTTCTTGGCCGTCAAGCCCGGTCAGCGGCGGCTGGGAGGTAGTCCTATACGTCCAAGTGCCCGCCTCGTCCGGCATGAAGCGCACCTTCCAATGCGCCCCGCCGTCCCAGAACCCGTCGGCTGCGTGGACAGCGCCACTGGGAGCCTTCAGGTTGATCGTGAGGCTTGTATCCTCTGGAGCGGTTTCGGTAGCTATGAGGGCCACTTCCCACCGACCCCATTGCGACACTCGGTCAAGGTTCTCGCTGGTCGAGGCACAGGCCGCCAAAACAATCGCTACTAGTCCAGCTATGCAAGCTCGCATGGGCCCACTCCTTTGTTGGCATCCCGCCGCAGCAACGACAGGTGGAGTTGCCTATGGCTCCGCCACCGACCGCAGGCATCAGTGTACGGGGCGCACCCCTAGGCACCTTGGGAGGTGGGACTCTGCGAACCGATTTGGCAGGGAACCGCCATGGTGGATTCTGCACCGCCAAGAGGAGGGAGTGTGATGGTACCTATGTAGCTTCGAAAATACTCCCCTCTCTAGCAGGAAGCCTGAAAGGTTGGAGCGATTGCTATCTCCGTGCAGGTTCCGGAATATATGGTTCGCTCCCGAGTTGTCTACCAAAGCCGACCGGATGGACGGTGGTCTGCGTGAATATATTCGACCTCTGAGTGGAACCGTACTGGTTCCGGGCCATGATGGGCTCCGCACGCCTCGGTCCTCATAAACTCTGCGACCTCTGAGGGCCATCCGGAACAGCAGGTTTCCGAAGCGCGGGTGCGACCGCTTTGTCCATCGATTGGGATTGGCAGACGAAATCAAACTCTCTTCTCGTGCCTCGGTGTGCCGGGGAGATCTCACACCGCTAGTGCGGCCTGCGACCGCACTCCGAACTTCTGGCCGCTGGCGATCCGTGCCAAGCGGGCCGCCAGCGCCGGCAGCAGGCTCACCGTCTGCCCGCCCTGCGGGCAGCGGAACCGGCGCACCCGCACGCCCGCGGGGATCTTGCGGGCGTAGCTGCCATGGGGCCGGAGCCGACAGCCCCCCTGCGGGTGGAAGGGACAGGCTGGCACGCTTGCATCGCGCCACGCTTTGCGGCTAA
>Ga0209021_1001880_pt1 | contig 19621 bp, 17 predicted proteins | sample PinacodermFT_FD_187299 | JGI IMG/M metagenome (GOLD analysis project Ga0209021, IMG submission 187299) | Host-associated microbial community of the marine sponge Aplysina aerophoba from Gulf of Piran - sponge pinacoderm, lysed by freeze-thaw... | ecosystem: Host-associated > Porifera > Sponge >... | reverse complement strand
CGCCAACCATGTCTCGGTGCGCTACTCGGTATGACGACGGGCTGTTGACCGTGGTTCCCCCGGTGGGCTTCGGGAAGTCCGTCCCGCCGGCGATTTCAGCCGAGAAAACAACAATCCCGAACGACACGACCAGGGCAACGGCAAACTGGAGCCGGAAGTCACTGCCCAATGTCGAAGAAACAATCTGGATTCAGTCATCACGTTCGTCGAGATGGCAACGTCGTCATCGTCGCCCTCCGGGGGCGTCTTGACGGCTTCGCTGGGAGAGGACTAAAACCGGAAATCGATGAACTACTCAAGAATGGCGCCATGTGTGCGGTCTTCGACTGCCAATAGCTCAGCTACATCGGGGCCTTCGGCAAGGACCACAATTGGATCGAGGAGTGGACCGTCGTCGGGTCCGAGTACGCCTACGACCTGCGGAACACGGAGGATGGCCCTTGGCGCGCGCCTCCCGCGACCCGCTCCAGGGAGGCCGCCAAGTCGCCGCTCCCACCCGTATCGACCCTGACCGTCGCTAGGCCAGCGTGAGCGGTGCGCAACCGCAGTGATAGACTGAGGGTGGGCTCCGGAACCGTGCAGCGGGATGCTGTGAACTCCGCCAGGTCCGGGAGGAAGCAACGGTAGCGGCCTCTGCCGCGTGCCGCGGGCCTCCGGGGTCCATCTTCGGCGCAATTCGGGACCCTCTCGATGTACCAGGTTATTGCGCGCAAGTACCGCCCTCAGAGGTTTGAGGAGGTTGTCGGCCAAGCCCACGTCAAGCTGACGATCAAGAACGCTATAGCCCAGCAGCGCATCGCGCACGCCTACATTTTTTCCGGCCCCCGCGGGACCGGCAAGACCACCATGGCTCGCATTCTGGCCATGGCCCTGAATTGGGAGGGCGGCCCTAGTTCGTCTCCCGATCCGGACTCGCAGGTCTGCAAGGAGATTGCCGCCGGCTCTTCGCTGGACGTGGTCGAGATCGATGCCGCTTCGAATCGCGGAATCGATAGCATCCGGGAATTGCGCGAAAGCGTCAAGTATCGGCCCGTCCGTGACCGCTACAAGGTCTTCATCATCGACGAGGCGCACCAGATAACCACTGATGCGTTCAATGCCCTGCTCAAGACGCTGGAAGAGCCTCCGGGCTGGACGGTCTTTGTGCTCTGCACCACCGAGCCGCAGGCCATCCCGGCCACGATAGCCTCGCGGTGTCAGAGCTTCGCGTTCCAGTCTGTGGAATTGCAAGAGGTGATCCAGCACCTTGCCAAGATCTGTGCCAGCGAAGGCGTGGCTGCTGATGACGACGCACTCACCGCTGTCGCGCTGGCAGGCGACGGGTCGGTCCGCGATTCGCTTTCGACCCTAGATCAGGCGATTGCAGCGTTTGGCAGCAAGCTGGAGACACAGGCTGTTCGCGACCTGCTGGGAGTGATCCCCAGCGAGGGAACGGCGCGGATTCTCGGCGCGATCCGGGACGGCGACCCAGCCGCCATGCTGGCACTTGTCGACGACCTGTTCCAACAAGGCCGGAATGCGCAGCACTTCTGCGGCGAGCTAACGCGGCAATTTCGAAATCTCATGGTGATGAAGGTCGCCGGCCACGGCACGAGGCTCGTGTCGGCGAGCCATGCCGAGCGCGAAGCGGCTAAGGACTGGCTGGAGACGTTCTCGCAGGACGATCTGACCCGGTACGTGCAGATCTTGCTCAGTCTCTACCAAGACCTCCAGCAATCCACGCAGCAGCGGTTTCGGTTGGAGATCGGGTTGCTGAAGCTTGTGCATGCCGGCCGATTGGCGCAGATTGAGGAGGTCTTGAGCGGGCTCGCCTTGGGCAAAGCGCCGCGACCCCGCATCGATGGCGAGGGCAGGCCTCGGGCCGCGCCGCCCTCGGAGTCGCAAGCACCGCCAACGCCGCCGAGCGCAGCCGGATCGGCTCCGGAAACCGGGGCTGCCGCGTCAGCGGGCGGCTTCAAGGAACAGCTCGTAGATTCGCTGCTCCAGGCTCAGAATCAGACCCTCGTCGATGCAGTCCGGGCCAGTCGCGTAGAACGCCAAGGTCGAGTGGTGACGATCCACGCTTCTGCGGATTGGTTCGCGACTTTCAAATTGGATCTGCCGGTCTTGGAAGCCACCGTAACCGCCGTGATAGGGGCCAAGCCAGATGTTAGACTCGTAGCCAGCGAGGCCGCCCGGCAAGCCGAACAGCGTCCGAGAGATTCCTCAGCCAACGCAGGTGCTGGCAGTTCTGGTAGCGACGACGACATCAGCGCGCGCGCCGAATCCGATCCCGCAGTCCAGGCATTCACCAAGCGTTTCGAGGGCCGCGTCACCAATGTAGTGGACTTGAGAGAGAAGACACCGTGAAGATCCCAGGCAATACCAAGAAGATGTTCGAGCAGGCCAAGCAGATGCAGGATCGCCTCAAACAGGAGGTTGACGCGGTTCGCGTCGAGGCTTCAACTGGAGGCGGGATGGTGACTGTCAGCATGGACGGCAACAAGACCGTGACCAGCATCAAGATTGATCCCGAAGCGGCCGAGGACATTGAGATGCTCGAGGACATGGTCCAAGGGGCGGTCAACGAAGCGGTCCGGCGTGCCGATGAAGAGGCGCAGCGCAGAGTCAGCGGTCTCATGGGCGGCATGTTTGCCGGCGGAATGCTGCCGCCGGGAATGCAAGGCTAGGCTTCGAACAGCGCGTCGAGCGAGGGTGGGTCATGGCCGCTGGCGATTTGGCTGCACCGATGGCCCGGCTCGTAGACGAGTTGAAACGCCTGCCGGGGGTGGGTGCAAAGTCGGCGCAAAGACTCGCCTTTCACCTGCTGGGCATCGAACGCGCCAAGGCCGAGAACCTAGCTCACGCAATCCTGTCGATGCGCGAGCGAGTGCGGCTGTGCGGCCGCTGCAACAACATCGCCGAAGGCGATCTGTGCCCGATCTGCAGCGATCCGAGGCGCGACCACGAGTTGGTTTGCGTTCTTGAGCAGCCCAACAACATCATGGTGCTCGAGCGGACCCGCGCCTACACCGGCGTGTACCACATCCTGCACGGTGCGCTGTCGCCGTTGAGGAGTGTGGGGCCAGAGGATCTCAAGATCAAGAACCTGATTGAGAGGATGCGGGACAACCCGATCCGCGAGATCATTTTGGCGACTAGTCCGACCACTGAGGGCCAAGCGACTTCGGCTTATCTGAGCCGCCTGCTCAAGCCACTCGATGTCAAGGTCAGCCGCATCGGTCTGGGCATTCCGATCGGCACGGAGCTGGAATTCATCGACGAAGCGACGATGATCGAGTCGATCGAGGGACGACGCGAACTCTGATCAGGAACGCTTCCGCTCAGGCAGCCGCGTGCGCCTGCATGAACCGCTTGATCAACTCCACCAGTTCGGGTGCGGCATCTTCTTGACAGAAGTGGGCGGCGTGTTCTAATTCTGTCAACATTCCGTCCGGGAACAGCGCCCGGAAATCTGCAATTGCCAGCGCTGGCGGAATGGCCTTGTCCAGCATGCCTTCGGCGAGCATGGCCGGCTTCGAGCGCAGCGCCGGGACGCCCGACGCACCCGCTTTGACGTAGTCCCCGATCCTGTTCAGGGCGACATCCAGCGGGAATTCGACTGCGCCCTTGCATTCGTCCGGGCTGCTGAACGGTGCCGCGTACGCCCGCACCGCGGTTTCGTCCAGTCCTGTCGCGCAGCCCAGCCGACCGATCAGGTCGGCCACGTGGTTGCCCAAGTCCTGCATTCTCTCGTAGTAGGAGCCGTCCGCTTCGGCGGCGCGCACCCAGCGGAACCAATCGGACTCGTGCAATTTGGGAGGTCTTGGCGCATCGCGCGGAGCCACCATCGCTCCGTACCCGCAGATACTATTGAGCAGGCAGATGCGGGCGACCCGCTCGGGGTGCCGCACTGTGTAGGCGGTCAGCATCGGTCCTCCCCAGTCCTGCCCGACGAAGGTGATGCCGCTGAGTCCGAGTTCATCGATCAGAGCCGCCAGGTTGTTTACGTGGGTTTCTAGCGTGTACGTCTTGTCCTGCGGCGTGTCGCTCTTGCCGAAGCCCATGTGGTCTGGCACGATCACGCGCCAGTGCTTGGCAAGCTCGGGCACGAACTTCCGGTAGATATAGCCCCAAGTCGGCTCTCCGTGCAGGCAGACGATGGGCTCGCCCCGGCCTTCGTCGATATAGTGCATGCGGAATCCCGCAGCGCTGCTAAAGTGCGGCGCGAACGGGAAGGTGCTGTCAAAGGTTTCGTGCGGATCGATCATGCTGCACCATCATAGGACTCCGGACTCCCGCGAGTCCGTATGATGTTCCGAGCACGTGCGAAAAATGTTTTCGCACGCAAGTCCCGTTGCATCAACGACTATGGGGATTAGGCCGAAAATCCCCGTCAAGACGCCACTACAAGCTCGGCGGCACACAGTAGGGATGGTGAGTTTTCTCCCATCCCCGTCGACGTTTGAGTGAGGATCCAGGAGCACTGCAACGCGCCGGGGTCCAGACCGGACAGATTGCCTGCGATGGCAACGTTTGAAGTGAATGGAAGGATGATCCATCCAGCACGTTCACAAGGAGTGTGCCGAACAACCAGGCATCTTTCCGGCCGAGGGGAGGGAACCGTGCCAAACTGCGAATTCTGCGACTACCGCTGCCGCCTCTTCGGGCGCAACGCCAGCAGGACCCAGCGCTACCGCTGGCTGCGATGCAGGCGGACGTTCTCCGAGCCCCGCCGCTGCACCGGGAACATGTATCTGCCGTTTGCGACCGCGTGCCGAGCGACCGACATTCTAGTGGAGGGCGACTCGATCCGGACGACGTCAAGGCTCCTCGGGATCAAGGCCACCCAATGCCACCCCATCCGCTTCGTCACGCCAGCACTGCCGTAGCCGAGGCACCGGTTCCTCTTAGGAGCCGGGCTTTGTCACACCTTCCGGAGAGCGGTTCGTGCTACTCCGCTTGGCCCAAGTCGTCAACATGTCAAGCGATGACAAGTACTTGTGCTATTCGCAGAAGCCAGACCACAGGCAGCCTGCACTCACGGCTGCTGGTCCCGAAGTGCTTGCTACTCCGCCTTCTTGTACCGCCTGATTTGCGCCGCAAGTTCACGGTGGGGCAACCGGACGCTCGGGTCGTGGGCAAAATCGTGAAGGACCGCTAGCAGGATCTCGGTTGGTGCGAGGCCAATGTTGTGAATCTGATCAATCACCCACAGAATCCCGTGGACCTCCAAGCAGTTGATTTCGGCGAGCGCCCTCAACCCACCGTCACCGGTGAGCAGCATGCAGTCCTCGCAACTCTCCGCAAGGGCGAATGCGAAGGCGTCATGAATTGAGAGTTGCGGGTGCTCGCTAACGATCGCTCGAGCACGAAGGACGCTCTTTGCTGGCAACTCTACTACTTTGAGTCCTCCCCGCAAGAGCAAGTCCTTCTGGGCGGGCGTGAACCGGACGAGTTCCTCCTCGAAGAGCGCGTCCGGGATCAGAACTTCATACGGCAATCCTAGGAAGGCCTTTAGCAACGACGCCTTTCTAAGATCAATGAGGCAACTGCTGTCACTGACTATCAGTCGCATTGCTGTGCTGTGGACCCTTCAGGCCTGCCTCCACTTCCGGAAGGGGTGTTCTCAGCAGTTCCGTACCCTTCGCGAGTGAGATCAGGCCCTCTGCGAGTGCGCGGTAGCACAGGCGCTCGAACCGGGCTGGGCGTTCGCGCTGCCCCCGCTGGTCGCTTGGTTCGATTTCTTCGGGTTCCTTGGTGCGCCAGCCGCGAGCGATCGTCTGGTAGGCATAGGTGAGCGTTGATTTGCTGATGACGTTCAGCTGCCGCAAACGAACGAGTAGCGCGGCTCCACTGACCCGGTAAACGTGCTTGAGTTCGATCAATTCCTTATAGCCCAAGGCGTTTCGACGCGTTCCGACTTCTCGCAGCAAGTGTTCCCGAGGCATCAGGAAAGCGCCGGCGAATGTGTTGGCGGCTTGTTCTTCGTCACGATCCGATAGGGTGTCGGTCTCGATCAGTCGATGGGCCAGCTCATGGGCCAGCGTGAACCGGCGGCGTTCAAGCGTGAATCGCTCGTTCGCGACGACGACTGGCAAATCCGGCCGTCCGGTAGGACGCCTGACGAGGCAGGTAAGTCCGGAGACGCGGTCGGGCAACACGACGGTCAGAACCTTCAGTCCCTTTTCCTCCAGCAGTTCGGTCATGTTGGGGATTGGATCGAGCCCCAGGCGCCATTTCTCGCGTGCATCGGCAGCCAGCTGTTCCGCGTCGCGCACTTGGCCTAGCTCTCTCGGCGGTTCGATCGGGCATTGCCAACATGCACTGTCTAGCTCCAGCACCGCCTCAATTTGCAAATAGCGTTCGATCCACTCAAGCACCTCCGTTTCGACCTTTGCCCGATCCCGAGCTGTCGTGTTTGTCTTGGTGCGGAACTCGACTCCTTGGGTCTCGATGCCCTGCGTATCCATCAGGTAACTCACAGACACGTCCATGGCTCTTGACAACACAATCAGAACGCCCGAACTGGGGATACTTTCTCCTCGCTCGTACTTCCCAATGGCTTGAGCCGTCACTCTCCCATCGATGGCGGCCGAGAGGCCACGCAGCGACAGCCCGGACTTGCGGCGCGCCAGTCGAACTCGGTCAGCGATCATGTCTCCTTCCGGAGCAGGAGTTTCCAATTGACCTGCTTCTATATGTATTGTAAACTAGAACAGGAGCAACCATATGGCCTTGCTGCGAATTCCACCCACTAATTCCGTTCTCGACCTGCCTTGGCTGCAATCGGTCCCAGCGGCGGCGCTGCCTTTTCCAGCGCTAGGGCACTGTCCTTCGTTCAAGCGTCCGAAATGAATAGCCGTCGGCCAGCGCTTCACGAAGTTCCAAGCCAACCTTCAACTCACTTGGCCGCAACAACTCGATGCGGCCACGAAGCTCCGCAGCGTCACCAAATGCCTTAATCGGCATTACTACGAATCGGCCTCTGAACGGACCAATAGCTTCCTGATCGGCCCATGGGGCAAGGACACGGCGAGCCGGCCGCCACGCGACGTCGACCTCTGTTTTCTGCTGCCGTCGGCCGAGTACCACCGTTTTCGGCAATACCGCGGGAATGGGCAGTCGGCCCTCCTCCAAGACATCAAGAACGTACTGAAATGGACGTTTCCCAACACTGGCATGAGGGGGGACGGACAGGTTGTAGTCGTTCGGTTCGATAGCTGTAACGTCGAGGTTGTCTCGGCATTCGACCTAGGTTCCTGCCAGTATTTGATCTGCAATACAGCCTTCGGCGGCTCATTCAAGTTGACTCGTCCTTGGGCCGAAATCGTTCGTCTTGACGAGGTAGACAAAGCGACCAACGGAAACCTGCGCCCGCTGATTCGCATGCTCAAGGCTTGGCAGGGGAACTGCACCGTGCCGATCAAGTCTTTCCACTTAGAATTGGCCGCCGCCAATTTCCTTCAGCAGTCTCCATGGAGGCTTAAGGACGGCTCTTGGTTCGACTGGATGATCCGCGACTTCTTCGCGTTTCTGTATTCCCGAGCAGGTACCTGCGTAACGGTACCCGGCACGGAAGAACTCGTTCATCTCGGCCGGGACTGGTGCAGCCGCTGCTGGTCAGTCTACGTTCGCGCCGTAAAGGCGTGTCAATTCGAAGAGCTCAACATGGTCGAAGAGGCAGGATGGCAGTGGCAGATGATCCTTGGCCGCGACATTCCGAAGAATGTCTGATGGACGAGCGGACCAAGAGCTTGATTGACGAGTGTCGGAGGCAGGAAGAATCCTGCCTCTACACTTCGACCGCTCTCTTTGAGTGGGCCAAGCACTTGCGGTTTTGGAAGATTGCCTTCGTCGTCGTGCCGATCGTCCTGGCCGGCGCCGCGACTGGGATCCAACCCGGTCTAAGCTCGTGGACCGGACCTCTAGTGACCATCTGCACGGTGTTCGGTGGCATTGCTACGGCTGTCTACAAGGCGCTCAAACTTGAGGTCAGCCTAGAGTTTGTAACCAAGCAAGCGAATCAGTTCAAGATTTCTCAGGATGGTTTCCGTCAAGCGTGGCGCATCCAGGCGCGGGCCAACGCGGACGACTTCGCACAGCACTTTGGGGACCTCATGGAGCGTCAAAACGAATTGCGCTTGGCAAGCCCGCTGCCACCCGAGCGCTTCTTCCACAGAACAAAGAAGAAGGTGGAGTCGGGAGAATACGAGTTCGACGTTGATAGGAAGGCTAGCGACTGATAAAGGTCAGGCCGGTGATTCTCAGGCATGACGCAGGGCACTCGGACAGCGAGAAGGCTTCCCGCCATAGTCCACTGACCATCGGCGCTCCACGTATCCACCCCTTCAGCCTCGTCCCTTTGCCGGTCCGCGATCTTCTGCCTAGACGAATCGGGGCGTCAATAGTCTCAAGAGCAGTGGCGCATTCAGGTACAGGTGGGCAATGCCCCCAGCGATTAGCCAGTGTCCAGGGTCAGATTGCACGCTCGGATTTGAGATAGCTTCAGGCAAGCGGCCGAGCGTTTCAGGATCTCGGCGTTTGCTCGCCGGCCGCTCCTTACGGAGCGCTCTTGTCAGCCTTCCCCTGTTATTGCCAGCAGGAAGCGCGGGCAACACTATTTCGGCGCACTATGCGAGTCTGGCCCCGAGACCGGACAATCGCGGTTACCTGCGCGTCTGCGCCCGGCGCTCTTGCTCGGGGCAGTTCCGGCATCGCCTCGCTGAGGCCAACGCGCTTCGGCTTCAAGGCTGCCAGTGCTAAACTCTTGCGCATCAAATCCAACATGCGACGTTTGCATTCCACCTTGCTTCTGCTCTTCCTTGCCGTGCCTGCTATCGCGCTGGCGGCATCTCCCCCGAACTTCATCGTGCTATTTGCTGACGACCAAGGCTGGGGCGATCTCGGGGTGTACGGCCATCCGGACATCCGTACGCCGAACATCGACCGCATGGCGGCAGAGGGCATGCGCCTGACTAGCTTCTATGCCGCGCCGTTCTGCGGCCCTTCGCGCGCTGCCCTGATGACAGGATCGTATCCGCCGCGTGTCAGCCTCGACTTTAACCACGGCCCCGGGGCCCCTACCGGAATCCACCCGGACGAGATTACCGTGGCCGAACTGCTCAAGGGCAGGGGCTATGCCACCAAGATGATCGGCAAGTGGCATCTCGGTGACGCCCCGGAGTTCCTGCCTCATCGGCACGGATTCGACAGCTGGTTCGGGATTCCCTATTCCAACGACATGTGGCAGTACCACCCTGTGATGCCGATTCGCCCGCCTGAGAACGAGCGCATGATTTCGGCTCGCGAGCGGGCGGCCATGACCGGCTTCGCCGGACAGGGCAACTACTACGACTTGGAGAAGGGGCAAGGGTTTCCGCAGCCGCTGCCGCTGATGCGTGATGACGAAGTGCTGGAGACCGACTCCGACCAGCGCAACCTGACCACGCAGTACACCGAGTTGGCGCTCAGCTTCATCGAAGAGAGCAAGGACACCCCGTTCTTCCTGTACCTGCCTCATGCCATGCCGCACGTACCGCTCTTTGTCAACAACCGCCGCTGGGGCAAGTCGCTGCGGGGCCGCTATGGCGATGTCATTGAAGAATTGGATTGGTCGGTCGGTCAGATCTTGGGCAAGCTAGTCGAGCTGGGCCTAGATGGCAACACTCTGGTGGTCTATACCTCCGACAACGGACCTTGGTTGGAATACGGCATCGACGCAGGATCCGCCGGGCATTTCAAGCTCGGCAAGGGGACCACTTGGGAGGGCGGCATGCGGGTGCCGGGGATCTTCTGGATGCCCGGGCAGATTCCCGCCGGGCGGGTGAGTTCCGCAGTCGCGGCCAATATGGACCTCCTGCCCACGTTCGCCGGACTCGCAGGGGCCGACCTGCCGGACGACCGAGTGCTCGATGGCCGGGACCTTTGGCCGTTGCTGAGCGGTGTGACCGAAGAGTCACCGCACGAGTACTTCTATTTCTTCGCAGGCCGAGGACGACAGCACCGGACCCGGCTGCAAGGCATTCGCAAGGGTCGGCACAAGCTCCGGCTGGCCAACGGAGCCGACGGGCAACTTGAAGCCGCCGAACTCTACGACCTGTACGCCGATGCAGGCGAGAAGTTCGACATCAGTTCGCGCCATTCCAACCTCGTAGTGGATCTGCTCGCCCAAGCACGAGCCTTTTTGGCCGAACTTGCGCAGTCGACCCGTCCGCTAGGCGGGACCTAGGCACGCCTTGCTGCTAGAGCAGCTAGAGGGACGGGATTTCGAAGAGCAGCCCGCCGAAGAGGAGCCAGGCGATCAGCAGCGTCCACGCGATATTGACGCCTTGGGCCAGCAGGAATGCGATCGCCGGTCGCCCCTCGTCCATTGACACCAAATCGCGAAAGCGCGTTTCAAGGCCGATGCAGACGAAAGCTAGGGCGAACCACCACGTGCGCAGGCCTTTCATCAGGTCCTTGGTCGAGTCCACGAACTCGGCGCTGAAGGCGAACGAGAACAGTAGCGACGCGGCGATGAAGCCGAGCACGAACTTTGGAAAGCGCTCCCAGATGATCGCGGCGGACGGCTTCTCGCCGGTTGCCGCCCCGCTGCGGAAGGTCCACCAAACCGAGAGCGCGAATGCCGCTAAGCCGAGCATCGCGTTCTGGGAGAACTTCACGATCACGGCGGCGTTCATGGCGGAATCGCCCACGATCTCGCCCGCTGCCACCACCGCCCCTGAGGTGTCGATGGTGCCGCCGAGCCAGGCTCCGCCCACCACTGCGGGGATATCGAAGTGGGAGATGACCCACGGCATGACCAGCATCATCGGAATCGCCACGACTAGGACTAGGGAGGTGACGTAGGAGAGCTTCTTGCGGTCGCCCTGCACCGCGCCGCACGCCGCGATGGCTGCCGAGACGCCGCAGATGGACACGGCCGTGGCGAGCATTGCGGAGAATTCGTCGTCGACGCGCAGCTTCTGGGCGATCCAGAAGCAGACGTACCAGATCACGAGGATGACCAAGAGCGCCTGTGCGATTCCCAGAGCTCCCGCTTGCAGGATGTCTCCGATGAGGATGTTGGACCCGAGCACGACCAGCCCGGTCTTGATGTAGTACTCGGTGCGCGCCGCGGGTTGCAGCCAGCGCGGAACTCTCAAAACGTTGGAGATGAACAGGCCGATGAAGAGCCCGGTGATGACGTACGTTACTCCGGCGGCCTTCATGGCCGCGTGTCCGGCCAAGAACTGCGCCAGCCAGCCCAGCAGGAACACGGCTGGGAATGCGATCCCGAACGCCTTCAAGCTGCCGCCCATCAGCTTGACGCCGATGCCGGCCAACACCATGAGCAGCGCGCCCAAGGCCACGATCGCCTTGACGCCTTCGCCCGTAAAGAGCGAGCCCACCGATCCCGGGTCCCATGAGAATCCCGGCAAAGCTGGCCGCAGGCCAGCCAACGCGAGCAGGACAAGCGCGAAACCCAGCCAGCATGCGACCCAGTCTTCGGACGAGAGCAGGCTGGAGCGGCGATTGGAAGCGGCGGTCATGGACGTGTTCCCGGGAGCGCTTGATAGGGTAGCGCGATCCGCTGCGAGCTGTGCATCGCTGCGAACGCGCTAACTCGCCTTCTCGGCACCGAGGCCGGTATTGGCCCTCACGCTCAGTTCGTAGTACTTGTGCTCGGCCGAGGGTTCCCGCGATAGCAGCGAACCAACAAAGGCAGCCAAGAAGCCGAGCGGAATGCTGATGATACCCGGATTCTTGAGCGGGTACAGGGCTTGCGCCTGGATCATGCGCCGGGCGCTCTCGGCCACCTCGGGACCGTCGATCCCCATGAAGCTCGGGCTGACCAGAATCAAACCCACCGAAGAGAGCAGTCCGGCCGCCAGGCCACAGACAGCGCCCCGCGTGGTGAACCGCTTCCAATAAAGCGAGAACAGGATCACGGGCAAATTGGCTGAAGCGGCGACGGCGAAGGCTAGCCCAACCAAGAACGCGACGTTGGCGTTTGGTCCGAGTCCAATGGCGATCAAGATCGAGACCGCGCCCACGACGAAGGCGGTCCAGCGGGCCACTCGCACCTCTTCTCCAGGGCGGCGCTCGCTGCCGTGGTGCAGCACGTTGGAATAGAAGTCATGCGCGAATGAGGTCGAAGCGCTGATGGTCAGCCCGGCGACCACTGCGAGGATCGTGGCAAAAGCGACGGCCGAGATGAACGCAAAAAAGACATCGCCTGCCAGCGCCTGTGCTAGCAAGGGAGCGCTCATATTGGTTCCGCCGTTAGCGGTGATTTGGTCGGGACCCACGATCGTCGCCGCACCGAAGCCGAGGAATGTTGTCATGATGTAGAACGCCCCGATCAGCAACATCGCCCAGAACACGCTCACTCGCGCCGTCTTGGCGTCCGGCACTGTATAGAACCGGACCAGGATGTGGGGCAAGCCGGCTGTGCCGAAGATCAGCGCCATACCCAGTGAAATCAGGTCTAGGGCTCCGTAGGGAGGCTTGTAATACAAGCCGGGCTCCATGAAGTTCCGGGTTACGACGGCACCGTCTGCCTGCATGCTGATGCTGGTGGCAGTCTCGAACAGTGCGCCGAGATTGAAGTCGAAGTGGGCGAGGACCAGCACGCTGAGCAGGAACGTACCGCTCATCAGCAGCACGGCCTTCACGATTTGCACCCAAGTCGTGGCTAGCATGCCGCCGAAGACCACGTAGACGATCATCAGGACCCCGACGCCAGTGACAGCCGTGGTGTAGCCGATTCCGGACCCCGCAAGCAACAGGCTGACCAGCGCGCCGGCTCCCACCATCTGGGCAATCATGTAAAACGTCGACACCGTTATGGTGCTCAGCGAGGCCCACGCCCGCACCGGGCGCTCCCGCAGCCGATACGCCAGCACGTCGGCCATCGTGTACTTGCCCGAATTGCGCAACGGCTCGGCGACGACGAGCAGGACGGTGAGGTAGGCAACCAGGAAGCCCACCGAGTACATGAAGCCGTCATAGCCGTAGAAGGCGATCAAGCCGGCGATGCCTAGGAACGACGCAGCGCTCATGTAATCGCCAGAGATCGCGAGGCCGTTTTGCCAGCCGGTGATGCGCCTCCCGGCGGCGAAGAAGGCGCTCTCGCCGGACGAGCGGCCGGCGGCCCAGTAGGTGATTCCGAGAGTTGCGGCGATGAACGCCAAGAACATCAGCAGTGGAAGCGACACGTTATTCGCCTCCGCCGTCCGGACCGGGCTTGGCTGCTTCCGCTAGGATGTCCTCGGACATCGTGTCGAACCGAGTCGCGAAGCGCATGTAGATGAACGCGATAGCCCAGGCCATCAGGAACTGCGAGAAGGCGAACAGGTATGCCCAGTTGGCCTTGCCCCAAGCAGGACGGGCCATCATTTCAGGCCAGTAGCCGACCAAGACGGGCAGGGCGAAGTAATAAGCGATGAAGAACACCGTCATGGCACAGACCGCGCGCGCCTTCTGCCTGATCAGGCGCCGGTAGGGCTCCGCTGCGTAGATTCTGTCCCAGGTGCTCATTGCAGTTGACACAGCATACCACCAATGAAAGAGCCGCCGTCCGGGAACTCGGCCGTTGGCCCCAAGCTAGGCGCTTCGGCTGCAAACAACTGATTCTAAATGGTTTGTATTATGTTGAACAGCCTGAAAGCAAAGAACGCATCTAGGCCGACCCTCAAACCAGAGGACTTAGCTTATCGCGCAGCACATCCTCGAAGTCTTTGCGGCTCACTGTCTTCGCTGCTAGCAATTTGTCACTGGACTCTTCCAGTGTCAGGACCTCCCAGTGCCCGCGCACTAGTTTGAGACTACCGTCGGCATTGATCGACAGCTCGGGTACGAGCCAGATGATGTCGCCGTCCCCGAGATCTTGGCTCGGATCCGGACTTGGCCCTCCGAGTGATTCGAAGAACGGTAAGTCCACCGCTACGGCCAGCTTGGCACCCCAACGCCGTAGAGTTGGAACCTTGATCTGGAGCTGCGGCATTAGGCGCTTTGCGCCGGACGAGCGCCAGTCTGGGCGTCGCATCGCGTCCGGGAACGCTGGTTGGCTCGGACGTCGTCGCAGGGCTCTGAACTCGCTTTCCATCCCCTTTCCGGAAAAATACACAGCTTGGATCTCGAGCCCATACCAAGCTAGGTTGTTGCCTGAAGTTCTCGCAACGACGAGATCGATCTTGCCGGCGGACTTGTTGGTTTCGGTCCCGAGCATGAAGGGGACCTCCCGCGCAACTTGGGTCTCTTCTGGATTGAACCCGGCGATTTCGGAGAGCCACCGGACCAAGAGCTGATCCTCTTCAAAGCGCTTCGGGCAGGTGATCACGGGTCGGCCCACTTGCTCTCCCAGCAGACCGTCCGGCGCTTGATCATAGAGGCGGATTGAGCAGACACCACCGCGCTTGTTGCAAGTTCTGCCGTCTTGGAACGGGCACGGGCGGGGCGGATGGCTGGCCCCAGACGTGCCTGTAGCAACTGGCGCAGCGGACGTTGCACGTTCCGCTATTTCGGCGGAGGATAGCCCGCTGAACGGCCTACCGAACCATTCTGAGATGCCGTATCTAGGCTTCACGCGAACACCACACGCGGAGTGACGACCAACTCGGCAATCTGGTTGTGGTGCCCGTTCTTCATCATCACCCTAACGGCGTGGAAGCGGTGCTTGTGGATGAGGGTCGCAATCTCAGGGGACTCGTCATATGTCATCAGGAACTCTGCCCCGCTATCGGCCATGAGTTCGAAGAGCCTGGAATGGTCGATCTCGTGATGGGCGTAGAGTCGTTTCCCAGCATTCTTGCCCCCGGCCGTGTATGGCGGGTCGAGGAAAACCGCGACTCCTGTTTGCATGTGCAAGAGACCCTCTAGGAAGGTCATAGCGTCGCCCTCCAAGAATCCGATTTGTCCATTGCAGCGCATGATTGCTTGCAAGCGGTTGGCGATAGTCTCGGGATACCAACGAGAGCCTAAGCCTTTTCCGTTTTCGCCAACTTTGGTGAATGCCGCTCCTGGAGCTAGGACACCCCCCCGCCTAGTGCGATTTAGGACCAATGTGCGAAATCCGTGCTCAACCACGTCCTTCGGTGTTTGGGAAGTCAGCTCGTTGACACCGGCACGCGTGAGTTCGAATTGCACGACCTTGTCGGTCAGTGCTTTGCCGTGTCCTAGTGCTGCATGCCAAAACGCAGCGACGTCCCGATCGACCTCAAGCATGAGGCACCGATCGGCCCACTTCTCCATGACCGCAGTGAGAGATACGATGCCACCCCCACAGAACGGCTCAATCAGAACGCGAGGCTTGGGCGTGACGTGTGTGAGCCAGTTCTTGATGTGTGGGATGAGCCAAGTCTTTCCGCCCGGATACCGCAGCGGGCTGCGCTGCGCTACCGACGCGACATTGACCGCCGGCAGTGGAGACGTCGGAAATACGATTGGCGGCACGTCACTCCGTCCATGCGCAGACAGGGCCAGCCTGTTCGGTGGCCCACTTGGCTGCAACCCGGACTTGGTGGACGCTTGCATCTGCTAGAACGACGCTCCCCACCTATAGTTTAGTCGCGTGTACCAGTAGGCGCCGTTAAAGCCGAACGGCGAGGCCTGGCTGAACTGCGAACCGACAGCATACTGGCGCGGGCTGATATCGGTAAAGTTATTCAGCGCATTCTGTGCACCCCCGGCGATTGAGACGCCCTTGCCGAGCCTGTAGTCGATCTCAAAGTCAACCAGCCACTCTCCGGGGTAGGTGTGCGCGTCTCTGCGTTCGTACCATTCTCCGTAGTAGCTCAACCGTCCCATCAGATTGAACCGGCCCAGCTGCTGTTTCCAAGTTGCGTTCAGCCGGTCCATCGGCAAGGTGTACTTCAGACGCCGGATGCGCTCGTCACTGAGCAGCTTAGGGTTGTACTGGGTGATATCGGTGCTGGTGTGGTTGTACAGGAAGCTCAGCTCGGACTTGGCCGTGGGGGCTAGCACCGCTACGATGTCGATGCCTTGCGTGACCGTGTCGAAGTCGTTGATGAAGAATCGGAACGAGCGCAGGTTGCCGGCACTGGTGACTCCCTCGGCGACTAGGCCGGCTACCTCGCTCTCATCGAGTTCGAAATTCTGTGACAGGGCCAGGCGATCCTCAATCGCGATGCGGAAGAAGTCCGCGGTCAGCGTGAAGATCCCTGCCTCTGCGATTGCACCCGCCGTGAAGTTCAGCGAAGTCTCGGGTCGCAGACCCTGCCCGCCCCGCAAAGCCGCCACTCTTGAGTTTGAGGGGATTGTGCCGCGATTGACCAATTCCCCCGTCGTGGGATCGAACTGCGTCGATACGTTGAAGGCGTTTTGCTGGCCCGGAGTCGGCGCGCGGAAACCAGTGCTGGCGCTGGCGCGCACAGCGAAGCCATCGGCCACTGCTGCACGGGCAGCCGTCTTCCAGTTGAGGGTGTTGCCGAAGTCCGCGAAGCGTTCGAAGCGCAGGGCGCCAGCCCAGATGAAGCGGTCTTCCGCGTCTGAGACTTCCACGTCGGCGTACAACGCCGAATTTCTGCGATTCCAGCTGCCCACTGCGATCGGGCTGAAGCCCGGAAACCCATTGGACGCGGCGCTGAATCCTTGCGGAGCATACGGGCCGAACGTCCACGATTCCTCTTGACCTTGCTCGATTGTGAAGCCTTCGTCGCGGACTTCTGCGCCGGCTGCGAAATGGACGAATTCGCTGGCCTCGTATGCGATGTCGAAGTTCAGGTTGAGATCCTGTTGGCGGTACAGGCCCGGCTTGAATTCAGTCGGAGTGTCCGGGCCGAGCGAGGCGTTCACCGTGTTGTTGATGAAGAAATCGACCTCGCTGGTGCCGGCACTTACGCTCGCGTCCCACCGCAGGCCGCTGGCGAATTGGCCCCGGATGCCGCCCACGATCGAGTTGTCGATATAGAATCCGCCAAAGTTTGGCGTGAAGCCGCCGGGGAACAACTCTTGGAAACTGAAACAGTTCGGGTCAGAGAAGACTTGGCTCAGAGCTGCTTGATCGGGCACCTGATCCACGATGGGCACGACCGGGCATCCTGCCGACCCGTTCAAGACTCCGTCCCGAGCGTCCAAGGCGTCTCCGATCAATAGCGACTTGCCGCCATCGCCGCTGAACACGGCTCCCCGCGTGTTGGGGTTGCGGAAAAAGAAGCCGCCGGTGACCTTGCGGCTTGCATAGTTTGTATGGGCGTAGACTTGGGTCGATTCTCCGACGAGCTTGCCGAAGTTGCCGAAGAACTTCGCGTTGTTGCGCTCTTCTGGCGAACCCCAGATCTGGGCCGGGTTGCGTACTGCGGCGTTGCCCGCCGCGATCAGGGCCGTTGCATCGCTGCGTTGCACGCTGCGATCGGTAGGATCGGAGTTGCCGTACTCGAAGCTGAGGTTGGCGAAGCCGCCCTCCCCCAGCGGCATGCCGACGTTGGCCGCGTAGGTAATGCTCTGGCCGTCCGGTCCGCGATCTGGGATGTCGCCGCCTTGGAAGGTGCCCGCCCGGACTTCCACGCTTCCGCCGCTGGGGGCGTCCTTGAGGGTGAAGTTGAGCACGCCTGCGATGGCGTCGGAGCCGTATTGGGCGGAGGCTCCGTCACGCAAGACCTCGACCTGCTTCAGGGCGATCGACGGAATCACGGAGATATCCGCCCCCTGCGAGCCATCGGCTACCCCGCCGCCGATCCAAGAGATGACCGCCCCTCGGTGTCTGCGCTTGCCATTGACCAGCACCAAGGTGTGATCCGGTGCTAGGTTGCGCAGGTTGGCCGGGCGGATGATTGTCGCCGCGTCGGCAATTGGCTGCCGATTCACGTTGAATGACGGAACTACGTTGCGCAGCTGAGAAAGCAGGTCCGGAGCGCCCTGTTGCACGAACTCTTCGGCAGCGATGACATCGACAGGCACGAGCGACTCGGTCACGGTGCGAGCTTCGGCACGACTCCCCAACACGACCAGTTCCTGAGCAAGGGTCTCGATCTGAAGGACCACGGTAATTTGCCCGGTTGCTCGCTGAGCGGTGACCTCTTGCGGCTCAAAGCCCGGTGCGAGGACAACCAGAGAGTGAGGCCCGGGTCCCAGATCGCACAGCGAGGCCACTCCGCTATCGTCGACTGGTACTTCTTTCGAGCCAACCGAGACCACGGCCGCCGGCAGCTGGGCAGAAGCTGGGTCGAGTACGCGCACCTCTAGGCACGATGGCTGTGCTGCTGCGGGTTGCGCACCAAGAACGGTTGCCAACGCAATCGGCAACAGCGCGAGGACTCGCCCCAAGAAGGCGGGTGGGTTGTCTTGCATGGTGTAGCTGTTCCTTTCTGGCGGCCTAGCTTGGTAGCTTCAGCTCTTTTTCCGCGGCTGACTATCGACCGACAGCCGGTGGATTGCAGGGCAGACCCGATAGACAATAGTGCCTATAGGCGTTCGCGCTGGCGGGTAACGCCCAGCATGTGAGAACGAGAACCGGAATTGCGGCGAGGGTATTCGCCGCAGACGCGTCAACACGGCCGACAGGCTGCGCATTGCGCTAGAACCGTGTACAGGAAGCGGTGCTTGGCACGTTCGGGTGCAGACACTTTGTAAAGAATAGCAAGGTGGTCGATGGATTCTGGATCTGCACGTCGATTGCGACGCGTTCCTCGGCCATTCCTCAAGCTTGGGGTGCTAGGCCAAACTCGCTTGCCGCCAGTCTCGCGGACCGCGCCTCTGCGCTGGTTGCCCGACTGCCCGGGAGGCTGGCTGGCGGCTTCCGGACGCTGGTGCGCCTGAGCCAGCGCAAGCACTTCGATCCCATTGGCAGGGGTTGATGACAGCCGTCCAGCATGCATCGTTCCCCAACTCCTATGGCGATGGTGCGAGCAGCGCGTCGCCGGGGCGTTCATCCTGTCCCCGCACTAATCTGACTTCCGGCCGAGGGCCTGCGGCGGCGGCGTCTCACGATCCGGCACGAGTTGCCGTTCGCGATTGGCTACAGTGGGCGCGTGACGGACTGGCTCACGGTCGAGCAGCGACGGCGAGTCATGCAGGCGGTCAAGGGCAAGGATACGCGCCCCGAACTGACCGTGCGCAGGATCGTGCATCGCTTGGGCTACCGCTACCGGTTGCATAGGAAGGATCTGCCGGGCCGGCCGGATCTCGTCTTCGGGCCGCGCAAGAAAGTGATCTTCGTCCACGGCTGTTTCTGGCATGCGCACAATTGCAAGCACGGGCGAATGCCGGAATCACGCCAAGAGTATTGGATCCCCAAGCTTATCGGCAACAAAGAGCGTGACCAGGCCAATGTAGCCGAGCTAGAAGCGATGGGCTGGAAGGTTCTCACTGTCTGGGAGTGCGAGATCAAGAACACTGCTGAGCTGGTGGACCGTCTGACCCGGTTCTTGAGCGCTGGGCCAACGCCGCAAGGCAGCGGGTAGTTGCCTGCGCCGAGCGCCTTCGTGTCGCAGCCTAGGCGAAGTAGACCAGCATGAACACGGTGGCTGCCCCGAGCAGCCATGCCCACGGGAGTTCACTGCTCCAGAAACTACGCGTCTCGCCGTCTCGGGCGACCGGGCGGCCCCACCAGGTGTACTGAGCGATGTCCGCCGGGACAGATCGCTCCCGTGAACTCACCCAGACCAAGATCGCCAGAGCGAATGCCGAGGTCAGGGCC
>Ga0209021_1001876_pt1 | contig 19645 bp, 19 predicted proteins | sample PinacodermFT_FD_187299 | JGI IMG/M metagenome (GOLD analysis project Ga0209021, IMG submission 187299) | Host-associated microbial community of the marine sponge Aplysina aerophoba from Gulf of Piran - sponge pinacoderm, lysed by freeze-thaw... | ecosystem: Host-associated > Porifera > Sponge >... | reverse complement strand
CCGATGTCGATCAGGCTTCCGCGGTGGTGAAGGTGTTGCGCAAACTTCCCTTCTGGGTGGCCAACACATGGGAAATGGCCCGATTGTTCCTTCTCAAGCCCATTGTCTCGGAGGATCTGCAACCCGCTGTTCGGTAGCCCTTCGCCAGAAGCGGCAAGACTCCCTTAAGCTGTCCAACACGTTTTCGAGACACATCCTGTCTCAATCGGAGGCGTCTCTTTTGCTCTGCTGCTCAGCTTATGCCTTCCCTTTGTCTTGACGCACCTGTCACCTCCCGACTGGATCAAAGCTGGCGGTCTCGCCTGGAAGAGCTCCTGGCGGTGGGAATGGCGGCCGGTGCGGACCTGGTGGAGGTTTTTGTGGAGCGCAATGACCAACTCGGTGTGTTGGCGGAGCAGGAGCGCATCACCAGCGTGAGTCCCGTCATGGGATGTGGTGCTGGAATCCGTGTCTTCAAGGGGCATTGTGACGGCTTTGCCGCCACCAACGACCTCGGCGGTCCTGCCCTGTTGACAGCTCTGGAGCAGGCCCTCGGTATGCTGGGGCTTTGTCGGAGCATCCGAGCCGGTGGTTGGCAAGGCCTGGCAGAGTTCCAGGACTACGGCAGCGGTAAGGAGCAATGGCTCAAAGGCTGCCCTGCAGTACCGGACAGTGCGGAACGTTTGCGGGAGGCTACGGCTGCTCTGGAGCGCCATGGTCGCCATCTCCAGGCCCGGCGAGCCAGCTACGCCCGAGACTGGCAAGAGGTACTGGTGGCCGCCAGCGATGGAACCTTTGCCCGTGACCTGCGCCTCCATCAGACCACAGGACTCACCCTGCTGGCAGCCGATGGGGACCATCGCGCAACCATCAGCCGCCGTGACGGGCGCGCGGACGATCCCGACTTTCTGGCCAACTGGCCCGTGGAGGACGTGGCCGTCTCTGCTTGCCAGAGCGCCGGCAACATGCTTTACGCCGACGTTGTGAAGGCCGGCGACTATCCCGTGGTTCTGGCCAACCGCTTCGGGGGCGTCATTTTTCATGAAGCCTGTGGCCATTTGCTGGAGACGACCCAAGTGGAGCGGGGCTCCACCCCCTTTGCCGACAAGCTTGGTCAAACCATTGCCCACCCTGCGGTCACAGCCATTGACGAGGGACTCAGCAACAACAGTTTTGGCTCCATGGCCATGGATGACGAGGGCATGACGCCCCAGCGCACGGTCTTGATCCAGGACGGTGTTTTGCAACGCTTCCTGAGTGACCGTGCCGGCGAGATGCGCACGGGACATCCCCGCACAGGCAGTGGTCGGCGACAGAACCATGGATTTGCGGCAGCCAGTCGGATGCGCAACACCTTCATTGCCCCCGGCCCCCACAAGCCCGCGGAGTTGATCGGCTCCATTGACCACGGCCTCTATTGCAAACAGATGGGGGGCGGCAGTGTGGGACCCACCGGCCAGTTCAACTTCGCTGTGGAAGAGGCCTATTGGATCGAGAACGGCTGCCTGCGGGAGGACAAGCCCGTAAAGGGGGCCACCCTGATCGGTGATGCCGAGACGGTTCTGCCCGGAATCTCCATGTGCGCCGACGACAACGCCCTTGCTGCCGGCTTCTGTGGCTCCGTCAGCGGCAGTGTCTACGTCACCGTTGGCCAACCCCACATCAAGGTGGACCACATGACCGTTGGCGGCCGCTGAACCCATGACAGCATTATCTCTTGTGGCTCCGGATCCCGCGACGTTGCGGCAGCACATGGCGGAGGCCACCTCCCGCATGGGAATTGCAACCTGGGATCTGGGAATCACCTGTGGCGACGACACGTCCGTTCAAGTGGATCGTGGTGAGCCCAAGCAACTGAAGGCCCGCCAGAGCACAACCGCCATGGTGCGTGTCTGGAACGGGCAGGGCCTGGTGGGTATCACCAGCACCAACGATCTTTCCCGGTCAGGGTTGACGGCGGCCCTGGAGGGCGCCAGACAAGCCAGCGCCTTCGGTGATGCCCAAAGTCCACCCCGGCTATCTCCCCAGGCCCAGGATCCCCTCACACCCCTCAACCGGCCCCGGCATCCCGCACGTCCCGTTCAGGTGCTTCTGGAACGCCTCCTGGATACCGAAAGGCAAGTGCTGAATTGCCATCAGGCCATCTCCACCGTGCCCTACAACGGCCTGGCCCAGGCTCACCGGGAGCGGTTGTACATCAATAGTGCCGGTGCGTTGCGCAACCAGAGCACCACAAGCGCCACCCTGTGGCTCTACCCCCGCGCCGAAGAAGCTGGCCGCAAACCCCGCAGTGCCGGAGCAGTGCGGTTGGCGCCAAGTGTGGATGCCCTGGATCTGGAGGGCTGCATTGCCGAGGCCACGGAACGCACCATCAGCCATCTGGACTATGCCCCCGTTGACACCGGTGTCTACACCGTCTGCTTCAGCCCTGAAGCCTTTCTGGATCTGCTATGGGCATTTGGCAGCATGATGAACGCTCAGGCGGTGCTGGACGGCATCAGCCTCTCCCGGCGCAGCAGCCTGGGAACCCAGGTGGCCAGCCCTCTGCTCACGGTAGCGGACGATGCTCGCCATCCTCGTCACGTGGCCGCGCCGGAATTTGACGGGGAAGGCACCCCGACCCGGCGGTTGCTCCTCATTGAACAGGGCCGTCTCCGTCATTTCCTCCACAGCGAAGGCACGGCCAGGGCTTTTGCTGACGGCTCGGTGGCCACGGGTCATGCCGCCATGGGGGCAAAAGTCACCCTGAGTCCCCAGTGGTTGGACGTGGCAGGCCGGCGGGGTGATTCATCCCTCAGCCGCCAGGGCAGCAGTGGGGTGGTGCTCATCGACTCCCTCTCCGCGCTTCACGTGGGCGTCAAGGCCAGTCAGGGTTCCTTTTCCCTGCCGTTTGACGGTTGGCTGCTCTCCGCAGGGGAACGACGCTCCATTGAGGCGGCGACGGTTGCCGGGGACATCCGCTCCACGCTGCGGAACATCGTGGCCTGTGAAGGGGAACCCCACTGCACCCCCAGCGGTCGCTCTCCCCACGTCTGGGTCGAGGGACTCACCGTCACCGGTGAAGCCTGAGGGCTTGCCCCATGCGGATTCTCTTCTGGGGCACCCCCACCTATGCCGTCCCCTGCCTTGATGCCCTGGTTGCCACGGGCCATGAGGTGGTGGGTGTGGTGAGCCAGCCGGATCGACGCCGTGGCCGTGGCGCTCGGTTGCAGCCTTCACCCGTGAAATGCCAGGCCATGGAGTTGGGCCTGCCCGTTTGGACGCCCCCATCCCTCCGCCAGGACAGCATCCTGGCGCAACAATTGGCAGAACTGGCAGCCGATGTGTTTGTGGTGGTGGCCTTTGGGCAGATCCTGCCGCCAGAGATTCTGGCCCAACCCGGATTGGGGTGCTGGAACGGCCATGGCTCACTTCTGCCCAGATGGCGTGGCGCAGCACCCATTCAGCGGGCCTTGTTGGCCGGTGACGAGTGGACCGGCGTCAGCATCATGGCCATGGAAGAGGGTTTGGATACGGGGCCGGTGCTGCTGGAGCGCAGCTTGCCCATTGGCCTCTGCGACAATGCCGACACCATGGCGCAGCGCCTGAGCCGGCTCACAGCCGATTTGATGGTGGAGGCCATGACCTTGCTGGCTGCTGGTCCTGCCCCAACCCAAGCTCAGCCGACCGCGGGAATCACCATGGCTGCCAAAGTGAAGACGGAGGAACTCTGGCTGCCCTGGCATGAGACTGCCCTGCGCTTGCATCGTCGGGTGATGGGCTTCTATCCCCGAGCCGTGACCCGGTGGCAGGGGCAGCGGCTCAATCTATTGGCCACAGTTCCCTTGCTGCCGGAGCGAGCTGAAGAGTTGGGCGCTATCTGTGGCAACCCGATGATGGCATGGGCACAAACACCATGGCCCACCGGCCAGCCAGGTCAGGTTGTGGCTGTGGCACCCGGTGAGGGATTGATTGTGGCTACCGGAGGAGGAAACCTGCTTCTTCGGGAGGCCCGGTTGGCCAGCAAAACACCCTGCCGAGGCACACGCCTGCTACAGGTACTCAAGGCTGAAGTAGGGCAGCGTCTGGGCTAGGTGGTGGCTGGTGGAAAGAACAACGGCAACAGCCCTTTGTGATTACTGAAATTGGCTCCAAATCGGACCCATCTCACGAAGATCCTGCTGGAGCATCTCCCTGACTTTAACCATCACCCAATGCGGGCCTGTAGCTCATCAACATTGGATACTCGCAGGAGTTATGCTGCCAAGAGAGCAAGCGCCACATCACCTCGCTTGTAAAAGATTCAGTGCATGGGACCAGGTGGAAAAGCTTGCGGACCTGGACTCCTTGTACACTCCTGCGTCTGTCCAGTCTGTGGAAATACGACTCAAACTCCCACAGACAGCGAAAACTCCCAGTAGCGAACCGGAACTAGAGTTTACCACATGAGCGAGTAGAGGCTCGTGGAGCTTACAGGATGCTATGGAAGTTATGGCAATGCGCGGGCGACAAACCGGCTGCCTCGTGTTCATTGCCACCACCGTTACTGGCTGGTGACGCGTCTAGTTTCAGGAGGTCAACGACGAACCCTGGAGTAAACGGTCACGCTGGGGTAGCGCTCCAACTCCTTGTCACAGGTGAGTAGCTCCATCCGTTCTGTTTGACTCTGGGCAACCAGTAGGCGATCAAACGGGTCCCGGTGCTTTTTGTCCAGCCTCAATGCCGCCCCTTCCAGGATATGTGAATTCTGGAGTTGGAGCCAGCAAAATCCCTGAAGCGGCACCTGCTGCGCCAACTCCCCTGGTTCTCCCTTGATCTCAAGCTTCCCCAGCGCCACCTTGATAGCCATCTCCCACAGGGAGACTTGGCTGATGTGCGTCTTCACGTTCTCCACTTGCACCTGACTCACGACTTCCTCGGGCAGGCATGGATCATCATTCAGCCACCAGAGCAGCAAACGGGTATCCAGCAACAGACGAGTCAAGACTTGATCTCAGGAGACAGTGTAAGTGGGGCATCAAAGTCTTCACTGATAACGATCCGGCCCCGCATCGCTCCGGGTGGCTTTACTGGCTTACTACGGGCCTCTTCAGAACCCACCACAGACTGAGCGGCGTTCACCAAAATTGGGGCTTGACCGGTGGCGGAGTCAAAGTCAAGAGGAACGCTGCCATCATGACCGTAGACCGCATGAATGTGGTGAGGTTGATGACCTTTGCCAATAATGATGACCTGACAACATGGACTCACCCTAGCAGGTTTATCCCATGGCTGAACGCGCTGTCTCCATCGCATCTCACATGGCCCACCGGCAAGTGCTTAAGGCTGAAGTGGGGCAGCGTCCGGGCCAGGTGGTAGCTGGTGGATGGTGGGCGACACAAGAAAGCTGAGTTGGTTTCCCGTTTCCGATTTCACATGGAGGCGCTGGCGGCCGTCTTCCAGTTGCAAGACCTGGCTGACGCGCCCCCGCTTGTTGTGATTCAGGATGACCTTTGCCCCCACCTTCATGGATCCGTCACTGAGGAACCAGACACTGGTGATGTCCCCATCCGGCCAATGAATCAACACCGTGTGATCCGGCAGGTCGGAAGGATCCTCCGGGAAGGACACTACACAGGACTTCACCTCCCCGTTGTACGTGCAATCCGGGGTGGCCTGAGGATAGCCGGCAGGGACGAGCCAGACGGCCGTAGCCTTGGCCAGAGCAAGAGTCCCCGCGATAGCCGGGATGAAGTTGCGTAGCATTCCGGTCATCAATCTCTGCTACTGCCACTCAGCGCAATCACCAGGCGCAGAATGAAGATAAACAGATTGATGTAGGTGAGATACATGCTCAGGGCACCGGCCAGGTACTGTTCATCCCGGTAGGTGCGCGGCATGGTGTAGAAGTCCAGAAAGGCCGCACCGGTAAAGAGGACCGTGCCGAAGCCGGCAATCATCAACTCGAAGCCGGTCCCGCCAAAACCCGGTAGGAACAGGCCCCCCACCAGTTGGATCACCAGGGCAATGAGGAGGCCGATGATGCCCAGGCCCACCACCTGTCCCAGCGCCTGGCCCACGCTGTCGCTCATGCGACGCCCGTAGACCGAGGCAATCAGAAAGGTGGCGCCTGTGGCCAGGGCGGCGGTGCCAACGCCACCAATACCTGCGGCGCTGATTGCCACGGTCACCAATCCACTGAGGGTGAAGCCGGTGATCAGGCTGTAAAGGGCCAGCAGGGGAAGAGCTGTGCTGTTGTTGCCACGGCTGGCTACACCCTGTGCCACAAAGAAGAGTGCAAAGTTGCCAATCAAGGCAACCCAGAACAGGGGCATGAAGGCGGGGGAGCCGACCATGGACAACCCCCCGAAGGCGCCCACAGCGGTAAGGATCATGCCGCCGCCCACGAAGGGCAGGGCCTTGTTGACAACGTTGGGTCCCACAAGGGCGCTGGCTTGCGCCGCGCGGATGGCGTCTTGAAAGTTGCTTTGCGCAGGCATGTGACCTCTAGAAAGCGTGTCTCAATCTTGCCAGGAATTTCGGAGAAGGAGAGGATGGGGTTTCCCGCCAGCGGGGTGCAGTGCGCCAGCTCAGCGTCGTCGCCGCTCAACGAAGCGACCTGCAGTGACCAATGCCTGGCGGTTTTGCTGGTCAAAGCGCCCATAGGCTTCCACAATGTGCTGCACCAGAGGATGACGGACCACATCAGCGCCGGTGAGCTCGATCATGGCCACCCCCTCCACTCCTTTGAGGACAGCTTTGGCTTCGTCAATTCCACTGCGCTGGTGACGGGGCAGGTCCGCCTGGGAGGGATCCCCTGTTATCACCATGCGGGAGTTGTCCCCCAGGCGCGTGAGCACCATGCGCATCTGGGCGGGGCTGGTGTTTTGCGCTTCGTCCAGAATGATGAAGGCATCCGGGAGGGTGCGGCCCCGCATGTAGGCCAGGGGCGCTACTTCAATGATCCCTTTCTCCAGCAACGTCGCAGTGCGCTCCTGCCCCAGCAGCATGTGCAGGGCGTCGTAGAGGGGGCGGAGGTAAGGGTCCACCTTCCGCTGCAGATCTCCCGGTAGGAACCCCAGTCGTTCCCCCGCCTCCACGGCTGGACGCGTGAGGATCAAGCGCTCCACCTTGCGGGCGTTCAGCATCTGCACCGCCAGAATGGTGGCCAGGAAGGTTTTACCCGTACCGGCAGGGCCAAGGGCAAAGGTGAGGGCATGACCTTCAATGGCCTCCACGTAGGCCTTCTGCCGCAGGGTGCGGGGACGGAGGAGTCGTCCCGCCTGGGAGCGGGCCAATACGGTATTGCCCAGGTCCTGGTGCTCCTGGCCGCGGCCCGTGTCCAGTGCGGTCAGCGCTGTGGTGAGATCGGTTGCGGTGACGGGTTCTCCCGTGCTCCATAGGGGCCTGAGCAACTCCACCAACTGGGCGGCGCGTTGCACTTGCGACGGTCTTCCCTGAATGTGCAGGGCCAGGCCATGGAGGACAAGACGGGAGCCCGTGAAATTTCCCAGCCGCCTGAGGTTATATTCTGCCTCCCCAGCCAGGGCGATGGCGGCATCCGGCGAGGGAAGCTGCAGGAGGAAGCGTTCAGCTTCAGGCCCCTGCATGGAACACCTCAAGCCTGGCTGGGTTGGGGTGTCTTGACGGGCCGTTCAGGCTTGGGCAGCAGACCACCACGTTGCAGCAGATGGCGCACGGTTTCCGTGGGCTGGGCCCCCTGTTCCAGTCGCCGCCGAATCGCTTCTGTTTCCAGGCGTGTTTCTTTGTTGCGGGGATTGTAGAAGCCCAGCACCTCCAGGGGACGTCCTTCACGACGCACTGAAGCTTCCATGGCCACCAATCGAAAACTGGCTTCCTGCTTTTTGCCAAAGCGCTTCAGGCGGAGTTTGATCATGGACGGTGATTGTGAAAGACGGGAAAGGTGAGCTGTTCCCGATGCGAAGCATTATTCTAGTCTGCCATGGGCTGTGGCGAAGGTCAACCGAAGCACCCGTGGTTTACCCCAGCCGGTGGCTCAGAGATCGGCAAATCCCTTGCGTTTGCGGCCTGCTTTGGGGCGCGAGCGCACAGCCACATCCCCTTTTCCGCGGCCGCTCGTCCTGGCCCTGGACGGCGGCGGCAGGCCTGGCCCACCTCCCAGGCCGGATTGCGGCAGGCCGGGAAATCCTCCACCAGGCCCCCCCGGGAAGCCACCGCCGCGGCTCATCTTTTGCATCAAACTGCGCATGCGCTGGAAATCCGCCAACATCCTGTCCACCTGTGCTGCAGTGTGGCCACTGCCGGTGGCAATGCGGCGGCGGCGGCCGGGACTGGCAGCCAACAGGTCGGGTTCCTTCCGCTCTGCTTCGGTCATGGAACTGATCATGGCCTCAACCCGTTTGATCTGAGCTTCCCCTTGCCGCAGCAGGCCGTCGTCAATTTTGGCCATGCCCGGGATCATTTTCATTAAGGACCCCAACGACCCCATGCGCTTGATCAGGCGCATCTGCTGCAGGAAATCCGCAAAATCAAAGCGCGCCTCCATCAATTTTTTCTGCATCCTTTCCATATCCGCCACCTTCACTTCCTTCTCGGCCTTCTCAACGAGCGTCAGCACGTCTCCCATGCCCAGGATGCGGCTGGCCATGCGTTCAGGGTGGAACGGCTGCAGCGCTTCCACCTTCTCGCCGGTGCCAACGAACTTGATGGGCGCTCCGCTCACCTGGCGGATGGACAAGGCGGCGCCACCGCGGGAATCCCCATCCAGCTTGGTGAGGACTGCGCCGGTGATGCCCACCTTCTCGTGAAAGGCGCGGGTCAGTACAGCCGCCTCCTGGCCAATCATGGCGTCCACCACCAGCAAGACCTCATGGGGGTTGGTGGCGGCACGGATGCGCACCATTTCGGCCATCATCTCCTCGTCGATTTGCAGGCGACCGGCGGTATCCACCAAGACCATGTCAAAGCCTTCGTCCCGAGCCTTGCGCACACCTGCCGAGGCAATCGTCTCCGGCCGTTCCTCCAGGCCAAGACTGAACACGTCCACACCAATCTGGCTACCCAGGGTATGGAGTTGATCAATGGCTGCAGGGCGATACACATCGGCAGCCACCAGCAAAGGTCGCAGGCGCTTCTCCTTCAGGTGGAGTCCCAGCTTTGCTGCTGCCGTAGTCTTCCCGGCCCCTTGCAACCCTGCCAGAAGGATAATGCCGGGACCCGAGGGCGGCTGGTCGAGGGGAACGTTGGCCCCACCCATCACCTCCACCAGTGCTTGATGGACCAGCTTGATGAATTGCTGGTCGGAACTCACCCCACGCACCACCTCTGCACCCAGGGCCTGCTCCCGCACCGTGGCCAGGAAGGGTTTCACCACAGACAAGCTCACGTCTGCCGCCAGCAAGGCCCGGCGCACGTCCTTGAGGGCCGTCTCGATATTGGTCTCGCTAATTTTATCCTGGCCCCGCAAGCTCTTGGCGGCGGCTTCAAAGCGCTGGCTGAGTTCTTCGAACATGGAGCAAACAGGGCTGGAACTCCACACTAGGGTGCATCAGAGTTGGGTTTTGTGTCGGTGTTGTCGGTGGGGATCCCCTGATGCGGTACGAGCTTCAGGGTGGCGAAGGAGAAAACCGGAGCAATTTCCATCCCTGTTGCCCGCGAATAAACGTATAGTCATTCCTTAAAGTTGTTGGCCCAAAGGTGTTTGTGGCGAGTCCTTCGGTATTGTGTGTGCTCTCGGTATAACTCAAGACAACACGGGCACTCACCTGGCTGGGGCTCCGGGTGAGCAGGGACACGTCATCCAGTGTGGTGCGAACTTGTAGCTGCTCGCCGCGCTCCCGCAAATACCGGTGTTGATCCAGTACGGCCGTAGACTGCCCAGGCACAGCCAACAGCGCCAGTGCATCCAGCGTTTCCGGGCCGATCCGGGTGGTGGGGCTGTTGGCGAGCACGGCGGACTTGACGTCGAGCCAAGCCTGGAGGAGGGTTTTGATACCCACAAGATCCAGAACCTCGGCCTCCTGCACCCTCTGAAGCTGTACATGATCCCAAGGGACTGGAGTGTTTGCCAAAGACGGCAGCAGGGGAGTGGCATCATTGCCGACCGCTTCATCCGGAGGAGACAACGGACGCGGCGGCGGGTTCGGCGTCCCGGCTGTGGTCAGCAGAGACCAGGGGCGCAGGACCACCAGAATCGTGACGACACCCACCACCAGGGCACTTTTTGTGGCAAGGGGCCACAGGGTTTGACGTGGCGGCGAGGCGGGATCGGCATCCGCCACCTTGCTATCTCCGGCGGCAGGTCTGGCGCCGCCGGGACGTTCACCTGAAACCTGTGGAGAGGGCGCCACCCCCAGGGACCCGGATGACCGGGGCACGTCGGGCCAGGGGGCGGGAGGTGGCGCCGACAAGGACTCCCGCTGTCGTGCTTGCCGAGATCGGGGCTCGGGCGGGGCGGGGGTGAACAAGTCAAGGCCTTTTGTTTCTTTTGTCGTTGCGTTTCCATTGGGCCTGCTCTCCAACGGCCCATGATGTGGTGCCGGGCGAGAATCCCTTTCCTTGATGTAGCGCTGAACTTCGGGATCCAGGAAATAAGCGTCCAGATCAACCTTGGTGTGAGGATCCACATCCCGATAACAGGGCAGGACATGCTGCTCCAGCCACTGGCTACAAAATCTGCACAAGCCGAGGAGGCTGTCGGACGTGGATGGATAAGATGCAAGCCACTGACAGAGGCGGGGATCCTGGCAGGACTGCACCATATCCTGGGCTGCATCCGGCTGCCCCAGCAGCAACAGCAAACAGGCTTTCTCGGGCTCCAGCCCTTCTGCCTCCACGGCCTCCATGGCGGTCAGGGCTGCATCAATGTGGGCTGGCTGGCGACGCTGAAAGCCCATAGCTGCCCTGGTGTAGGCCAGGAGAAAAGTAGCGGTTGATCCTTCCTGGCGGCTGTAGCCCTCAAAAAGCTGTAACTGCTCATCGATGGTCAGGCAGGGACGGATCTGCTTGAAGAAGTCCTGGAACAGGATGGGGGAGCGTTGCTCGTCATCGTCTGCATCCAGACCACCACGCTGGTCAATCAATGCCTTGAGGCTGCTGAGACTCCGCTGCCGCTCCATTGCACTGCAAGAGTCCGTGCCGAGGAGATCCAGGATGCGGAACGGGGCAATTTTGTTCAGATCATCTTCCAGTATTGCTTTGCGCCTGGCCTGGGAGGCATGGTCTGCCAGCAGTTGAATGGCGCGCTCCAGGGTTTGTGCGGATTGGTCATAGAGGCGCTTTGTCCACATCCGATGTGAAGCGCGGCGTGCTGCCAGGGCAGCCATCAGCAATAGATCCGTCTGCTGACGGCCGTGAGACTCTGCCGCTTCCCTTCGCCGAGACAACAACTCCAGGACCAGTTCAAAGGCTTTGAGGTTCTCCTGGGCTTCCATCAGCAGCAGAGGGGCAGCCGTCTCCTGGTCGGGTTCAAGCTCGATCCCGGCAAAACCGCCCTCGTCAGGAGTGGTCTTCAACTGCTGCTGATGGGCTTGGTAACGCTGCTCATCCATGAGGAAAGCGCCACTGGCTCGCAACAGTTCGGCGCGAGCATCCAGTGTCTCCGGGGCGTAGCCTTCGGACGGCGGGTTCCTCAGACGCTCAACGAGCGCCTGCTCAATTTCTGATCTGGTGGCCCCTGACGTGACCCCAAGCAAGCGAAAGTGGTCAAGAGGCAGCTTCACATCAACGCTTCAGTGGATGCGTGTTTGTAGCGTTACGCTGTGGAGTCGAGCACAGGCATCATAGCGGAACAGCAGGTCACCAACTGTTGCGTGTGCCAGCGTCTCCCTTGATTGATTTTTGCCTGTGAAGCGGGCGCTTAGGATTCACTGTGTCGTTCAATCATGCAGCAGCAGGCAGCGAAAATGGTTCAGGAACTGGCAGAAACGACCCATGGCGCACAGCGTGAGGCTGGACGGCAGACCCGTGTCGGGAATCTCTCGCAGGACGTGGGGCTGGCCCTCTACCGAGACATGGTGCTGGGCCGCTGTTTCGAGGACAAATGTGCGGAGATGTACTACCGGGGCAAAATGTTCGGTTTTGTCCATCTTTACAACGGCCAGGAGGCTGTGTCTACAGGTGTGATTCAGGCTCTGCGACCGAAGCATGATTGGGTTTGCAGCACATACCGTGACCACGTGCATGCCTTGAGCGTGGGTGTGCCTGTGCGGCAAGTGATGGCCGAACTTTTTGGCAAGGAAGCCGGATGCAGCAAGGGACGTGGCGGCTCCATGCATCTGTTTTCCAAAGAACACCACCTGCTGGGGGGTTACGCGTTTATCGGTGAGGGAATCCCCGTGGCTCTGGGCGCCGCCTTTTCCAGTCGTTACGGTCGCGACGTGCTGGGCAATACCGGCAGTGATGCCGTGACCGCTGCCTTCTTTGGAGATGGCGCCTGTAACAACGGACAGTTCTTCGAGTGTCTCAATATGGCCCAACTCTGGAAGTTGCCCATCCTCTTTGTTGTTGAAAACAACAAGTGGGCCATTGGTATGGCCCATGATCGGGCCACCAGCAATCCGGAGATCTACCGCAAGGCAGCAGCCTTTGGCATGGTGGGAGAGGAAGTGGACGGCATGGACGTGTTGGCCGTCCGCGCTGCGGCCCAGCGTGCGGTTGAACGGGCCCGCTCCGGCGAAGGACCCACGTTGTTGGAGTGTCTCACCTATCGCTACCGTGGCCACTCCTTGGCGGATCCGGACGAGTTGCGGGATGAGCAGGAGAAGACCTTCTGGGCGCAACGGGATCCCATTGCCGCCCTGTCGGCCCAACTGACCCGCCATGGCCTGGCCAGCTCCGGGCGCTTGGCCGCCATCGACAAGGAGGAGGAAGCCCGGGTTGCGGATGCGGTGGAATTTGCGCTTGCGGCCCCGGAACCCCGGCCCTCTGAGCTCAAGCGTTACATCTGGGCCGAAACCTGAAAGACCTCCTGGAAAATCCCACAACGGTTCCCCTCGCGTCATGAGCCTTTGCCAGGCTCTGGCGTAGCCGATTCACATCAGCGAACCTGTGGTCTGTCGCAGCAAGGCCGCCGGTGTGAGTTGCTCGTAACGCTCGAAGGGCTGGAGAATCCAGGGACTGGCCGGCAACTCCATGGCCCAGATGTCGGGGCGCACGGCACTGTGCCGTTTCAGCCAGAGCACGGCAGTGGTGAGGGAGTCCGGGTTGATGGATTGGCGCAGCCATGTGGTTGCAGCGCGCAAAGTGTGGCCCCGATCCGCCAGATCGTCCACCAGCAGAAGGCGAGTTCCAAGACAGGGACACGTGTGGGCCAGGCTTTGCCCTACGCGCACACAGCCCTGCTCCCGACCGTTCATGCCCCCATAGCTGCTGGCCGCCATCACCACGAGGGGTCGGTTAAAGAGTCGCGAGAGCGTGTCCCCCACACGCAGGCCACCACGGGAGAGGGCCACCACCTGGTCGAAGGGACAGCCGCGGTCGTGAACGAGCAGGGCCAGATGCTCGATCAGGGCATGGTATTGGTCCCAACTCACCACCAGCTCCCCGGCGGCGGGATCAATGAAGGGTTTCACTGCTTTGGGCACTTGTCTCCAGTGTATCCAGGCGGGCGCGTACGGTTTTGAAATCTTCCCAGGTGAGCCATTTGGGTTGCCCTTTTTGCCGTGATGCGTTGCGCAGAAGAAACGACGGGTGGAAGACGGGCATATAGGCCCTGCCTTCCTGTTCAATCCACTGTCCCCGCATCTTTGTGATGCCGGTTTTGATGCCCAGCACCCCCGTCATGGCGGTGGATCCTGCCAGCAGCACCACAGCCGGGTTCACCAGCTCGATCTGGCGCTGAAGCCATGGACGACAGTGGGCCGTTTCTTCAGGTGTGGGCTTGCGGTTGCCGGGAGGGCGGCACTTCACCACGTTACAGATGTAGATGTCCTGCTCCGGGTCAAGCCCCACGCTGGCCAGGATCTGATCCAGCAGTTGACCGGCGCGCCCCACAAAGGGTAACCCCGTTTCATCTTCGTGCTGGCCGGGTCCCTCCCCAATGAGCATGAGCCGCGCCAGGGGATTGCCACGACCGACGACCACATGGGTCCGTGTGGCAGCCAGTTCACAGCGGCGGCAGCCTAGACATTCCCTGGTCAGTGCCTCCAGGCTATCCCGGCCCTGGCTTGCGGTTTCTCCCGTTCGGGGAACCACTGCGCCCGCAGAGAAAAGATCGAGCTGGCTACGCTGGGTGCTCATGGACCCAGTTTAGGCTGCGGGTTCCATGAAGTCCGTGGGGGGGTCTTCCCACAGCAGTACACGGTTCTCTTCCGGATCCAGCAGCCATTGCTCCCGCCCGAACGCTTCCGTGCGGACAGGCTTCAACACCTTGGCGCCCAGGCTGACGGCCCGTTGGCGTGTCCCCTCCAGGTCGGCACAGCGCAGGCAGAGGGCCAGGCCATTGCTCTGCCGGAGTTGTGAGCACGTGTGCGAGCGCTGGTACAGCACCATCTCCGTTCCCGTGGGCAGATGGACGGTGACGGCCCCTGCCGGAGTAGTGGTGACAGACTCACCCCCAAAAAGATCCGTGTAAAAGCCAGCCAGGTGATGGGGATTCTCGCTGGCCAACACCAGGCAACAGCGTGGCCCTGCGCCATAGGGATGGACATCCTCAACCATGAACGATTTCGTGGTGGTGGGGACGGCCGGATTATACTGAAAACACGTGTCACGCCATATGGTCGCGAAAACACATGAAGCTCGCCGAGAGAGCCCAGCAACTCCAGCCTTCCCTGACTCTGGCCATCAACGCCAAGGCCCGTGACTTACAAAGGCAGGGGGAAGACATTTGCAGCCTCAGCACCGGTGAGCCGGATTTCCCGACACCGTCTTTCATTCGCAGGGCCGCTGAAAAGGCCATGGAGGCCGGACACACGCGCTACGGTCCCGCAGCAGGGGAACCTTCCCTGCGGGAGGCCATCGCCAACAAGCTTCAACAGGACAACAAGCTGACCTACGGCCCGGATGAAATCATGGTCGGCAACGGCGCCAAGCAAGCGCTGTACACCCTCTTTCAAGTGCTGCTGGATCCCGGTGACGAGGTGATTCTTCCAGCGCCCTATTGGCTCAGCTATCCCCCCATGGTCCACCTGGCCGGTGGCCGCTGCGTGACGGTTCCCACCCGCCAGGATCGGAACCACCAACTCAGCGGTACGGCCTTGGCGGCGGCCATCACGCCCCGCACGCGGCTGCTGGTGCTCAATAGCCCCGCCAACCCGACGGGTACGGTCTATCCAGAGCAGGCGCTGGCGGAACTGGCCCGTGTGCTGCGCCAGCATCCCCACGTGGCGCTGGTCAGTGACGAGATCTACGAATACATCCTCTATGAGCAAAGCCGTCACGTGAGCTTTGGAGCCGTGGCCCCGGACCTGGCGGAGCGCACCTTCGTGGTCAACGGCTTTTCCAAGAGTTGGGCTATGACCGGGTGGCGGCTGGGCTACCTGGCGGGTCCTCCATCCGTCTTGCGCAAAGCCGCGGCGCTCCAGAGCCAGAGCACCAGCAACGTGTGTAGCTTTGTCCAATACGGTGGCCTGGCGGCGCTCCGTGGCTCACGGGAGTGCGTACACACGATGGTGGCGGCTTTTGCCCAGCGCCGCCAGGTGTTGCTCCAGGCCCTGGGATCCATGAAGCACGTCCATGGCCTGGCGCCGCAAGGCGCCTTCTACGGTTTTCTCAACATTGCAGCCACCAACATGAGTTCCGTAGTGTTTTGCGAGCGCCTTCTGGCGGAAGCCGGTGTGGCCGTGGTACCCGGCGCCGCCTTTGGCGATGACCACTCCGTCCGCCTCTCCTTCGCCACGGACATACCCACCTTGAAGCGTGGGTTGGAACGGTTGGAGGCATTTCTGTCCAGGCTTTAAAAATCCATCTTTTAGAGGATGAGTTTTCAGCATTTGGGAGGATGCTGTTGGCTCCACATTCGTAGACCGTAAATATGCTTGCATCGCTTTCATGCCATCCCCTAAGACGGGTGACGTCGTCACGGAGACACGTCAATTATTTACTGTGTTGATCCTGAGTCGTCGTCAAAATTGTGATACCTCTTATATACGCAATCGTATTGTTCAAATGAACAGCCGCCTGGCTCAGCAGGTGGCTAGTCGTATGATACATCGTTGCAGTCTGGACTTTGACGATCTGGTCCAGATTGGCCATCTGGGATTAATCAAGGCCGTGGAACGCTTTGATCCAAACACCGGCTATGCCTTCAGTTCTTTTGCCGTTCCGCTCATCCGTGGTGAGATTCTTCATTATCTCAGGGACCATGTGAGTCCCATTCGTGTTTCACGCCGCTTGCTGGAACTCCACTCCCGTGGCATCAAACTCCAGGAGACCATGGCAAACCGCTCGGGCCGATACCCCACGGAGTCGGAGCTTTGTGCAGCACTGGAGGTCACCCCGGTGCGGTGGCAACAGGCCTGTCAGGCGAAGCGTACGCTACGGCTCTCCAGCCTGGATCAACGTGTCCTTGGCCCGGACGACGAGGGCGAATCCCCACGCCTGGTGGATCTGCTGTCCGCACAACTCAAAGAGGATGACAACTCCGAGCTTTATGCCCACCTGTACTACTTCATCGGGCGCCTGGGAGCGGATGCACAGCGGCTCCTCAAGTGGCGTGTTTGCGATGGGCTGAGCCATCGGGAGCTGGCGCAGCGGGAAGGCGTCAGTATGCGGGTGATCAGCCGACGGCTCCATGGCATTCTGCAGCAGCTTCAGCATCAACTCGGACCCATGGTGACCGAGCATCCCTACCCGCGCCCAGCGCGGCGCCGTTGCAACTCAGTGCCAGCCCATCCCCACCGCAGCGCCCATGGCCAGTAGGGCGGCCACCGTGGTGAGAACAGCGTTGACCAGTTCATTGGTCAGCCACGGGACGCGCCCTTGCCATGTGGCCCCAATCCAGCTCTCCACCATGGTGGCCATGGTGGCTGCGACGCCCAGGAGCCCAAGCTGTGCCAAGGGACCGGGACCAATGGACGGCCTCAGCAGTGCCAGTGCCAGTGCCGTATAGAGGACAACGGCCACTACGCCGGCGACCGTACCGGTGAGACTGACGGCCCCCTCCGTTCCTGCCGGCACCGGTTGGAAGGTGGTCATGAGCAGGGTGCGTCCCCCCCAACGTTTGCCGATCTCGCTGCTGCATGTATCCCCCAGCTTGGCGGCAAAACTGGCCACAAAGCCCAAGGTCAGCAGAGGCCTTGCCCCGGCAGGGGCCATGGCCATGAGCACAGCCAGGCTCAAGCCCGTTGCTGCAGATCCCCAGAGGTTCCGTGGACCACGACGCCCCCCACGGGCTTCCGCCAACTGGAGCGCCTGCTTTTGCTTGAGGCCGAGGCGGGTCACCGCCGAACCCGACACCAGGTAGAGGACAACCGTTAGCCAGCCAGGCCAGCCCATGGTTCCCCAAAGCACGGTGCCCAACGCCCCCCCATGGAACCAGCCTCGGACGGTGAGAACCGGCAGGCGATGAACCAGAAGGATCAGCCCCCCGTTCACCAGCAGTCCCGCCCACCAAGGATTGAGAGATGCAACTGAGACCATGGCGCCAGTGTACGAGTAATCACGGGATGAACGGAGACCCCATCGGCTTCATGGGCCTTGGGACAGTTTTTGCTTCTGGCGGTTGAGGGGTTCTCGACCCCGTGATTGGCCCTACCATTCCCGGACCTATGCAACGCCTGATGTGAGCTTCGTTGCGCTGCACAACCACAGTGACTACAGCCTCCTGGATGGAGCCTCTCAACTCCCCCAACTGGTGGAGCGGGCCAAGGAGCTACGGATGCCCGCCTTGGCCCTCACCGACCATGGGGTCATGTATGGAGCCATTGAATTACTGAAACTTTGCCGCCAAGCGGGCATCAAACCGATTATCGGCAATGAAATGTATATCATCAACGGCTCTATTGCAGCACCACAGCAAAAACGAGAGCGACGTTATCATTTGGTAGTACTGGCAAAGAATGATCAAGGCTATCGTAATTTGGTCAAGCTAACCAGCATCAGCCACCTGGAAGGAATGCGTGGCAGGGGAATCTTTAGTCGACCTTGTATTGATAAGAATTTATTGGAAAAGCACAAAGAAGGACTCATGATTGCCACGGCGTGTCTTGGGGGTGAAATTCCACAAGCAATTTTACAGAGACGATTGGATGTGGCGCGCGCGGTGGCCACCTGGTATCGGGATTGCTTTGGAGATGACTTCTACTTGGAAATCCAGGACCATGGCTCCCATGAAGACAGGATTGTGAATACGGAGATTGTCAAAATTGCCCATGAGCTCGGTATTGAGATCATTGCAACAAACGATGCCCATTACCTGAGCAATAAAGATGTGGAGGCTCACGATACCCTGCTCTGTGTTCTCACGGGCAAGATGGTGACAGACGAGAAACGGCTACATTATACAGGGACGGAGTATCTCAAGTCGCCAGAGGAGATGGCGTACTTGTTTCAGGATCACCTGGAGCCGGAGGTGACTGCGAAGGCTCTGGCCAATACCCTGGCTGTGGCTGCAAAGGTGGAAGACTACGATATCCTTGGCAAATGTCGTATGCCGAATTTTCCGCTTTTGCCTGAGCAGACCACGCCGATTCACCATCTCCGCGACGTGAGTCGTGATGGCCTTCAAGAGCGTCTTCAGCAGCCCAACTGGGATGCCGTTATCTCCAAGTACAGCACCTACGCGGAGCGACTGGAACGGGAACTGGAGATCATTGAGCGCATGGGATTTCCCACCTACTTCCTGGTGGTGTGGGACTACATCCGCTTTGCGCGCCTTCAGGAAATTTCCGTCGGCCCTGGCCGTGGCTCTGCAGCAGGTTCTCTGGTGGCCTTTGCCCTGAAAATTACCAGTATCGACCCTGTACACCATGGCCTTCTGTTCGAACGTTTCCTGAATCCCGAGCGCAAGTCCATGCCTGATATTGATACGGATTTCTGTATTGAACGCCGCAGCGAGGTGATTGACTACGTCACCCATCTCTACGGAACTGATCGTGTGGCTCAAATCATCACATTCAACCGCATGACCTCCAAAGCAGTTCTCAAAGATGTGGCCCGGGTTCTGGACATACCCTATGGGGACGCAGACCGGCTTGCAAAGTTGATTCCTGTGTTTCGCGGAAAACCTGCAAAGCTCCAAGTCATGATCGGGCCTGAGAGCCCAGTGCCGGAATTTCGAGAGAAATACAACAAAGATGAGAAAGTGCGGCGCTGGATTGATCTGGCCCTGCGCATTGAGGGAACCAACAAAACCTATGGCGTCCATGCTGCTGGTGTGGTAATTGCTGCAGATCCCCTCGACGAGCTTGTGCCCCTGCAGTACAGCAACGAGCGTCAGGTGATTACCCAATACCCTATGGACGACGTGGAGTCTATGGGACTTCTCAAGATGGATTTTCTGGGCTTGAAAACCCTGACCATGATTGGCAAAGCCATAGAGTTAATTCAACAAACCCAAGATAAACAGCTCGATCCATATAATCTTCCCCAGCAAAACGAGGCCACCTATAGTTTGTTGTCCAAAGGGGATCTGGAAGGCATTTTCCAGTTGGAATCCAGTGGCATGCGCCAAGTTGTGCGTGACCTACGACCGTCCTCGTTAGAAGATATTTCATCCATCCTGGCCCTGTATCGACCAGGCCCGCTGGACGCAGGACTCATTCCCAAATTTATCAACCGTAAGCAT
>Ga0209021_1001871_pt1 | contig 19663 bp, 9 predicted proteins | sample PinacodermFT_FD_187299 | JGI IMG/M metagenome (GOLD analysis project Ga0209021, IMG submission 187299) | Host-associated microbial community of the marine sponge Aplysina aerophoba from Gulf of Piran - sponge pinacoderm, lysed by freeze-thaw... | ecosystem: Host-associated > Porifera > Sponge >... | reverse complement strand
TCCTCTCGCGCGACGCCTGAGAGACGCCATGAGTGACACCTGGAGCCCTGCCGGCTGTCCCTGCCGGTGCGGTCCTCTCGCGCGTCCCGCGGCCGGTCCCCGCCGGCGCGACCCCGGTGCCCGCCGTGCCGGCCCCGGCCGCGGGAGCATCGCCCACTGCGGCGGTCCCGTTGGTGAAGAGGGTCAGGTCGGTCATCGGTCGCTCCCCGAGGGCGTGCGGTGTCATGGACGAAGCGTCGTGGACGTCGGGCCGGCCGGAGCCGGCAAGCCGGTCGGGGAAGCTCAACCCTCCCGAAGCGAAGGTCGATGACCGGTACCCCGTACTCTACCAAGCCTCTACGACAGTGTCAACATCAGTTCGGAGAAATTGAGAGAATTATCAGCGAAAACTGAAATGATCGTCTGCGGCACTCCGTTATCGGCGGTGGACGTTGGGCGGTGGCGGGCATCTGCCACCCTGAGGCGGATCGCCCACCGACCTTCCGCCGCGCGGCAAACGCCGGCGAGGCGGCCGGCACCCGCCACTGGAGCGTGAGCGGGATCGGGTTGCTCGTGACGGCTTCGATCCGGGCGCCGATGCGCGTGGGCCGCCCACGGCGGGGAACCTTGAAGCCGGATAGCGGGCAGTACGGGGCGGTGTCTGTCGCTGCCAGCGGGGTCCGCCGGCCATGGCGGGGAACCTTGAAGCCGGATAGCGGGTCTGCTGTCGCGACTCCGGCACCGCACGACGGGCATGATGTCGAACCATGCGCGTCCGAGCCGAGGTCGCTGATCAGACAAGCGCCAGCCAGCAGACCAGGTGCACGTCGTCGGGAGTGATCTCCGGTAGCGGCTGGGGCGGCTCGTAGGGCTCGAGGCCGAGGTTGTGCACGACGCCCAGCACGTTGGCGGCCTGCGCCGCGGGGTCGTCAGTGCTGGCCATCGCCGCCCGAAAGGTGCGGATGATGCGCTCGGGGTAGGGGGCACAGATGGCGTCGATCGTCCGGTCGATCTCGTCGGAGGTGAGTTCCGCCGGTGGGTGGAATCGCAGGATGTCGGCCGCACGCCGCAGCGCGGGAGGCACTCGGGGCTGCAGGTTCGCCGGGTCGGCCAGGTGATTCCATTGCTCGACGATGTCGGCGCGGGCGACCTCCCAGGCGTCGAACGCTCTCCGGTACGTGTCGTCGTCGAGCACCCGGGGCGTGTCGAACCCGTCGGGTGGGCGGGCCCGGTCCAGGCAGGCCAGCGTCTCGGCGACGATCACTGGCTTGCGGTCGGCGCCGGCATTGCGGCTGCTGAGCCCGTCCCCGGCCGCACCGGGTCGGTCGGCTCGTCCAGCGTCCACCCCTCGACCTCCGCGGCCACCTTCCCCGTACCCGTCCCCGGGGTCCGCGCCGGCATCCCCGCTTCGGCCTCGACCTCCGGCGTCCTCCCGGCCGCGACGGTCCCCGGCTCTGTCGACGCCGCCGCTGTGTCGCTCGTCTGCCCCGTACTCCACGCAACGGAACAGCGGTTGGGGCCGGTCGCCAACCTGTACGCAGAACACGTAGCCCGGCCGGGCGCCGCCGCCACGCACCGCCATGCCCGACCCCGATCCCCAGGGCAGGCCTTCGATGTGCTCGCGGTGGCCCTGCTCCACAGCACGGCGCAGTTCCTGGCGGTATTCCTCCCCCGACAGGGCGCCACGGGCGGTGCCGCCCCGCTCGAAGAGGGTGGCGTCCTCGCGGCGGATGCGTTCGATCTCCTCGCGGGTCTCGGTGAAGGTGGTGTCGCGGCCGGTCTGTCCGGGCAACACCTCGCCCACGCCGATGCTGGCGGCGGCCTGCGTGAGCTTGAGGTGCAGCCGCTCCTCCAGACCCAGCAGGTCGTCGAGGCGGGCGTCGGGGAAGATGCAGCGGATGAACACCTCACTGTGGTGCGAGCCGATCCGGTCGATGCGGCCGTGGCGCTGCACCAGCCGCATCGGGTTCCACGGCAGGTCGTAGTTGATGATGTGGCGGGCCTGCTGCAGGTTGACGCCCTCCGCCAACACGTCGGTAGTGACGACGATGTCGTAGCGATCCTCGTCGCTGTCGTGCGGGGCGTCGGTCGTGCGGGGCGCGAACCCCCAGACGACCGCATCCATGTGGGGGGCACCGGTGGAGCCCGACAGCGAGGCGATCCGCCCCCGATACGGGGCGAGTCGCTCGTCGCTCCCGGTGACCTCCTCGAGGTACTCGACGATCCAGTCGACCGTGTCGGCGTAGTAGCTGAAGATCAGCACCTTGCGCCGGTCGCGGGTGCCGGCCTCGCTGAGGCCCGTGAACTCGGCCTCGGCCGCGATCTCTGCGAGTTGCTCGACCAGTTCGGCCAGGGTCGGGTCGTCGGCACGGGTGACGGTTCGAGCGTCGGCCGCGAGCGATCCCAGCAACTCGCGATCCCGCGCGACGTGAGCCCGCAGGCGGGCGACGTCGTACCCGGTGGCGTCGTCGGTCAGTCCGACGTGCGCATCGAGGTACTTGTCCACCTCGTCGATGTCGTCGGAGTCAGTGGCGATCCAGTCGGCCAGCGCCTCCCCTGTGGCTACCCTTCCGTTGTTCAGCAGCGACAGGAAGGCGTCGTGGCTTGCCGCCATCCGCTCGCAGGTCAGGGCGAAGGCGAACGGCGACGACTCGAACCGTTTCAACAGTCCCGACCGCAGCAACCCGGCGAGTTGCACCTCGTATGTCTCCAGCGCGCGGTCGTGGCGGTACTGCGACGGGGCGTAGCGCGCCAGCGTGAGCGCCTCTGGGTCGTTCGGTTCGGCGTCGGGGTCGAGCGCCCGCTCGATGCGGTCGAAGAATCCGGGCAGCACGGCGTCGAGGTCGTAGACGACCCTGCGCACCCGCGGCGTGGGGAACGTGATCGGCTGTTCCCGTCCGTCGAGCCGCACCGTGTCGTTGGGGTAGAACCGCTTGACGAACGACCGGGTGCGACGCACAGCCACGGCGTCGAGCACGTCGAACAGATGCTCCGGGCTGAGGTCGCCGGGGTTCTGGGCCATCGCCGTGGCGAAGTGGTCGCGCAGCGAGCGGATGCCGACCTCGGCGAACGTGGCGTCGTTGTGCAGGAAGTAGCCCAGCAGGTAGTAGAGGTCCCAGAGGCTGTTGTTCACGGGCGTGGCCGAGAGCAGTACCAGCTTCTTGGGCGGCATCCCGGCCAGCAGGCGGCGCAGGGCCTCGGCCCGCTGAGTGCTGGGGTTGCGCAGGTTCTGGGCCTCGTCGATCACGACCATGGCGTAGTCGTTGACGTCGCGGGCCGCGAGCGTCGGCGCGGCACCGGCGGCGACGTTGCGGGCACCGGTGGCGTCGGCCGGAGTGGTATCGGCAGTAGCGGTGTCGGTTGGGTTGGCGCCCGTCGGGGTCGTGACGGTCGGGGTGGCGGGCGCTGGGGACATGCGTGCCCCGCCGGCGCCTCGGCGGTCCGGGTTCAGCCGCGGGTCGGCGGCCAGTTGTTCGTAGGACACCAACTCCATCGGCAGGTTGAACTCCGAGCGGAACGCCCGCCACGGACCGTCGCGCAGGGTCGCCGGAGTGATCACCAACACCCGCTGGCGCCTGTCCAGCGCCGCCTCCCGGATCAACTCACCGGCCAGGAAGGTCTTGCCGAGCCCCACTTCGTCAGCGACGAGCACCCCGTTGTGCTCGTCCAGGATGCGGCGCGCCCGCCACAGCCCGTCGGTCTGGAACGACGTGAGATGGATCTGCGGCGCCCCCTCGGCGGCAGCCTCGGCCGCCAGGTCGTCGCCGTAGAGCTGCCACAGCATCCGCAGGTAGATGAGCTGCGGCGGATGCGGCTCGAAGCGGCCCTCGAACAGCGCGGCCAGGTCGTAGTCGACGGCCTCGGCCCACAACTCCTCGAACCACTCCTGCACCTGGCGGACGACGTGCGGGGAGTAGTTGCCCAGGTTCAGTTCCAGGTTGGTGGCCAGCCCGGCGTGCGTGAAGTTCGACGAACCGGCTACCACGCCGTGCGACCGGTCGCTCACCAGGAACGCCTTGCCGTGCAGGAAGCGCCCCTCCAACCGGCGCACCTGCACCTTGCCCCCGCGCAACCAGCCCACCAGACGCCGCACGGCGGCGTCGGTCTCCACGGAGAACCCCAGCAGGTCGCGATCGGTCCTCAGGTCGCGCTCGTGGCCCTCCAGAGCCCGCCGCAGACGGGCAGCAGCCGCCCGCTCCGGCCGGGCCGACTCGTCGCCCAAGGCCCGCGGTCGGCTCTCCGGAGGCGTCGGCTCTGCCCCCAGCAGCAACCGCGCCCCGGTGAGGTGATCCAGCGAGTCCGCCAGCAGCGAGTACCCACCGACGTTGAAGTAGGCGCTGGCGATGTCCAGCCGAGCCCCACCAACGAACCCGGTCGCCGCGTGCGTGATGTACTCGTTCAGCGCCTCCGCCACCGTCCGTCCGGCCCGATTGGTGGCCAACTCCGGCTTGGGGTCGCTCAACGGTCCGCTCCGATTGCGGTCCAGGGTGCAGCCGGCTCATCGCCCGTTCGGCAGGCGATATCCTTGGGCGGGCGTACGCCGAAGCTACGGAGCGCAGAGACATGCCCGAGCAGTACAGGCTTCCCTACACCTTGCGGGAGCCATCCCCGGAGACCGAGGACATGTACTTGGCGGAAGTGCCTGTGCTGCCAGGCTGTCGGGCCTGGGGTTCCACACCCGAAGAGGCTCTTCGGATTCTCGACAGCGTGGCGACGGAGTTCATTGCCTCTTACAAGAGCCGCGGCGATGACGTGCCCGACGGCATCGCCCAGGCTGGCGAGTTGGTGGTAGCGGTCTGACCTATCGCGAGCTGAGGCGCAAGCTCCGGGCGCTCGGCCGCGAGTTCGAGAGCCAGGCGCGAGGCTCGCACGAAATCTGGCGCAACCCCGCCACAGCCGGCCGGACGACGATCCCGAACTGGGGAAGCAAGGATCTGAGAGTCGGCACGATCGCCGTGATCCTGCGCGACCTCCACCTCGACAGGGCCGACTTCGACCGGGCCTGAGTCGCATCACACCGATCCCACGGGCACTGGCGCTGCCGACGCCAGGCGAGCGCCTTGGGAGCCGTCGATGGTCACCGCCGGTCCTCCCAGCGCCGGAAGTGCTCCAGCACCGCGGCGTGGTGGTCCGAGTAATCCTTGCCCTCGTGGAACGTCTCGTAGACGACGGCCAGATCGCTCTCGTCGAGCCCGTACAGATGGGCGACACAGGCGTCCAACTCGCAGACGAGATCCTGCTTCGTGGCCTCGTCACGCACCGAGCCCACCGGCACCCCCACCTCCGCTGCCCACTCGGCGTAGCGCTCATCGACAGCAGCGAGCCGCCCCGCGATCTCCACGACGCGCGCCCCCACCGGGTCACTGTCGATGTCAGCGTCCGGAATTGGGAAGTTGTTGAGGATGTGGAAGTTCAGACTGAGTTCGACAACACAGCGGGCATACCAGTCCAGAATCATCGACGAGAGGATTCCGAGCACGAACGCCGCGTCTCCGGTGGTACCGCTTGGGTGGAGAAGATACGGGGCCTTGTTCGTGAGCACGATGTCACCGGGCACGAGGGCGGTGATCACCGTTCGCGTGTTCGTCCGGTTGGTGACGTCCCGGAACGCGATGCGCGGGTGCCTGCAAGGCAGAGTGCTCGGATCGCTGATCCAGCCCTCGTCGAACTCGCTGAACGGCGACTTGGCGTGGCCGTGCGCCCGCTGCCGCTTCTCCTGCAGGTGATCCGAAATCTCTGCTGCGTTGACCGAGGCGTAGTAAGTGCCAGTGTCAGGTTGCCAGATGTCGAAGGAGGCGCCTTTGTAGACCAGCCAGTGGGACCCGTCGCCGGTCATGGCTGCTCGTCCCGAGTCGAGGGCGAATCGGTGGCGGTCATTGGTGGCGTCAAGTTCCCGGTGCGGCCGGCTCGCCCACCGTCGAGGAGGAATCTGTGCTTGTCGAAGGTGGCGTGGAGTTCCGCCATTGGGCGGACGCGCCATTGTCGAGTACGAATCGGTGCTTGTCGTTCGTGGCGTTGAGGTCGCCCTGTAACGGCCGAACCCTCCATGTGCGGTATGCAATGTTCGGAGGCCGTCCGTCCGTCCGTCCGTCCGTCCGTCCGTCCGTCCGTCCGTCCGTCCGACCGACCGACCGACCGACCGACCGACCGACCGACCGGGGCATCGAGGCGAGGATGGGTGTTCATCTTGCGCCAGACGCGAAGTGCGGCGCGCGAGGGAATCTGCGGGAACGACGCGGAGTCGGACCAATTGGCGAATTCCCCAACAGGAACCGTCTCGGGACCGGCCACGATCAGACGCCGGAAGTGGTCCGGGGAACTCGCCGGTCCTGGATAGATCGCTACATGAGGCGTGTCCTCAAGGCCACCCCCTTGGAGGGGCCGGCCACGGCCGCGATCGCTTGGTGGAGGAGAGGAGCGTGACGGTGTAGCGCGGGTCGACGTCGTCGAAAACCCACTGCCGGGTGTTGAGACAGGTGACGACCGACATCGCCGCGTGATCGCCAACAGCGACACCGTGTATTGCTTGTGTACGTCCTCGAAGACCCATCCCGCATGATTGAGCAGGGTCGTCGCTGACAGGACTGTCGAACCCTGTCGAACCCTGTCGAACCCTGTCGAACCCTGTCGAACCCTGTCGTGTCTAGCAGGTCGGGGTCGAGGTTGAGGAGATTCCGCCGCCAGTCAGCCATTCCGGCGCTGGCGATAGCGCTGCGCGGGAGTACCAGACCAATTCGACCCTCGTCCCGGGCCAACTCGAGATTCGCCCAAGCGAATGCCTTGTAGAGGTCTGTGCGGCCCGCGCCGAGATGCGGGAAGGCACTTCGGAGCACGGTTCGAATCTGTTCGGCCTCGGCGAGGTCCTCCTCGAAACGTGCATCCAGGTCCGGTCGTTGGCGTCGGAACTCCGTGATGGCAGCGTTCATCCTCTGGATCGGCAGACTGCGGATTCGCGGCAGGTGTAGACCCCACCAAACATGTTCCTGCACCACGACCTGCTCCCACGGTGGGTTGCCGAGCAGGCAGTCGAAGCCGGGGTTGTCTCGCAGCACCACCTCGGGGAAGGCTGCCGGGAAGTGAACCGGTTGAAGGTTGCCGATCGCGGTTCGGACATGTTCGGCGGCGGCCTCATTCAGCAGGGTGGTCTCGTCGAATCGCTGCGGCAGCGTGCATGCTCCGGCACGTTGTGCAGAGATCAGGTCGAACAGCGCCTCCGCCGGTGCCACGGCTGCCCGGGCCTGTGCGTGCGCCTCCCGCGCCTCGTCGATCTCGGCCTTGTTCGCGTCCGAGGTGAGGGCCAGCCGCCTGAGAGCGCCTTCGGCACGGCCCAGCAGGCCTTCGATCTGGTCGCGGAACAGGCTCGGCGCAACCGGATCGGCACCAGGGTCCAGCGCCACGACGGCCTCGTCGAGTGTTCCGACGCCGGTGAGGCTGTCGCCGCAGACGAGGTTGTGGTCCAGCAGCGACAGCGGCAGCCCGGGCACGAACGTGTGGACCCAGATGGACAGGCGGGCCAGTTCCACGGCGACGCGGTTGCGGTCCACGCCGTAGACGCAGTGGCGGGCGACCTGGCGGCGCAGCAGGGAGCCGGTCTCGATCTCGACGCCTGCTCCGAGGTCGCCGAGGGCCTCGAGGGCGGTGTCGCGCAGGCGGTTGAGTTCGGCGGTTACCGCTGGCACGGGGTGCAGCGCCAGCCATGCTGACAGCCGGGCCTCGATCCGGTCGAGTGCCGCCACGAGGAAATGCCCGGAGCCCATGGCGATGTCCGCACACCGGAAGTCGAAGAAGGAGTCGGCCAGCGCGGCGGCGTCACCGGCCGCTCGCAGGCCGTCGAGACGGGCCACGTGATCGCCCAGTGCCGGTTCGAGAGCGTGGTCCAGCAGGTGCTCCACGGCGAAGGGTTTCGTGAAGTAGCTGCCGGTGGCCTTGCGGACGCCCGACCGGTTGAGCAGGTACACAGCGCCGGCGACCACCTCCAGGGGATCGTCACCGCCGGCGGGGACGTACTGGTCGTGCCCCTTGATCCTGCGGACCGTGAGATCGTCGGTCGCCACGGCCAGTCGCGACTCCAGCAGCCCCTCGTAGATGGTGCCGAACTCGCGGACCGAGAGCGATCGGAAGTCCACCGGCCCGTGTCCCTCCTCGCCCTCGTCGACGAGCAGTGCGGCCAGGGCCGGGGCGAACTCGGCGTCGGTCAGCCGCAGCGAGGCCAGCGCGGCCCCGGCCGGGCTCACGCCGGGATCGTGGGAGAACAGCCCCCCGTCGTACGGCGGCACACCCCAGCCGGAGTTCCCGGCGTCGACCGCCCGCCACAGTTGCCGCACGTCGTCCCACATGTCGGTCGCCTCTGCGTCGTAGTCCGTCCGGCCGCCGCGGCGGTCCTCGGTCAGGCGGCGGGCCATCCGCTTCAGGGAGTGGTCGGCGTACCGGCTGTTGGTGCGGTACGGCAGGAGGTCCTTGTCCTCGGCGTAGGCGACGAACAACAGCCGGAACAGGATCGTCATGACCTGCTCGTAGGCGTCGTCCAACTCGCTCTCGCCGGGTTGGTGACCGAGCCGGGCGGCCACCGCCTGGGCCAGTGCGGGCACCGTCTCGAAGTAGACCCGCTGTCGCAGCCGTACGGCCAGATTGCTGGCGAAGTCCTCCGACCGCTCCAGGATCTGATCGGTGGTCCCGCCGTCTGCAAGAGCATCGGTGGAGAACAGCAGCGGCAGGTAGCCGGCCCCCTCGGCGGGCAGCAGCGAGAGGTTCAACTCCACGAACGTCTCCGCCCGGCCCTTGCGGCCCACGCCGGTGTCGGGGCGGGCCGCGTAGAGGCGGATCTCCGCTGTGCGTGTGAGCACCACCCAGTCCACGTTGTGCTGGTCGGCAACCGCCAGGCCGCGAGACACCGGCGAGGTTCCGTCGAACCGCTGCGCCGGGGCGTCGAACGGCTCGTCCTCGTCGCAGAACACGGCGATGGCACGGTTGCGACCGTTGACGGTGAGCAGCGACGTGTTCGTGGACAGGACCTCCACGCCGAAGCCGAGACGCTCCACGAGCGGGCGGCCCCGCAGTCCCAGCAGTGGCCCGGCCCGCCTGACCGCCGCCGGCCACGCGGGCATCCCGGGAACGCCGGCCTGCAGTTCCTGCGCCGCCAGCAGACCCACGTTCCGCAGCCCAGGCGTGTCTGATTCGAGTTCCGGCAGGGCGGCCAGCAGGAACCGGGTGGCGGCGTGCCGGTTCGGTTCGTCGAGCGCCACGGCCGCCAGCCGCTCGGCCTGCGACACCTCGACGCCGTGGTGAACGGCCGGCTGATCGCCAACCGGCCCGCACAGCGACGTCTTCCACCCACCGTGGACCGGATGGACGACCACCAGCAGCACCGGACTCACCCGACCCGCCCGGCGCTTCGCCCATGCCGCCCGCAGGTCGCCGGCGCTCGGCCTGCGCACAGCCCGAGCCAGCACCACCTCCAGCCCGTACGGCGCGGCCTGCGTGAAGAGCCCGTCCGGCGACATCGACGCCGGGAACCCCTGTGGCGCCACCCAGGTAACCGGATCACGCTCGGCCAGGAACGCGACGGCATCCCTCGATCTGATCGCTGCCACCTCTGGTTCCGTCCCGCCCAGTCCTGGCCGGACACAGTCGACGCGCTGAGGTCGAGCGTCCGGTCTGCCTCCCCGGACTCCCGCTCAATTCGGGCTGACGGGCTCGTGAGGGGCGATCTGTAAGTGGCACTTACAATCCGCCCCTGCAGGGCGGCAAGGACAGCCATCTTCCGGCGGTGCCGTTGGCTGGGAGGAAGCGCCGGTCCGGCAGCGTCCGCTCGCCCCACGAGCCAGGTGGGCGCGGCCCCAGCCGGTGGAGCGCGTGACGACTGCCCGTAGCCTGGCCGCAGTATTCGGGAGCGGCTTCGAAGACTCCCCCCTTGGTGACGCGACCCCCGCAGATCCGCCGCCGTATCGTCGAATCGCCGGTTCGCCCCGGCCCACGACCGACCTACGCCCGCCGGACGCCATGGCTACGCTGCAAACCATCACCGAGTGCCAGAAGTGTGACCGCGGGAGCAGGAGAATGCAATGAGAGTTACCTACATCACGAAAGAAGACGTTGTCGAGCGAGTCACGGAGACCGCTCGCAGGGCAGGCCTCACGTTCGATGAGTTCATGGCCGACGGGTTGGCCGACAGGCTGACGGATGGAGACTGTCGAGACGACTGGCTGATCTATCGCGACTTCTTGATCGACCAGTGACCGTGACGGGTCTCCGAACCGCCGCCGAGGAATTCGCCGCGCGCCTCAACCACGTCATCGTCAGCGCTGTCGGGACAGCCGAGAGATTCGGTGTGGATATCTCTCGCAGCGGCGACCAGGCCGTCGTCCAACTCGCACCCACGGGCGACATCGATTCCTCCGGACTCGGCCTACTCCGATCGTGCGACGATGGTGACCGCCCGGCGCTGTTCCTGCGCGCCAAGTTCACGGTCGAGATGGACGTCGAGAACGCCAATCTTCGCGTCATGTCATCGACAATCGGTCTGCGGGTAGATGTGACCGGCGGCCGGCGACAGGCGCGACCGATCGTGCGGGTGGAGTTCGACCGTCGCCGACTGCAGTCGGGCCGGGCGACGGCGCACGTGCATCTCCATGCCAACTCGCCCGAACTTGCATGGGTCTACGGAACCAGCGCTCGGCCGGCTCCTGATCTGCACGCGCTTCACTTTCCCGCCGGAGGGCGGCGGTTCCGGCCGACGCTGGAGGAGTTTCTGCTCTTCCTCGACCGAGAGAATCTCTTCAACGACTGGAAGGACGGCTGGAAGCCGAAGCTGATCCAGTCCCTCGAGGCATGGGAACGCATGCAGGCACGCGCCACTGCTCGGCAGTTTCCCGACGAAGCCGTCGGTGCGCTCGAAGCGATCGGGTACAACGTGACGGCGCCCACCTGGGATGCCGCTGTCTGAACTCGGTGTTCAGTGCTGGGTATCCGCTCCGGCAGCTCAGCGCCGCGCCGGATCGGGCCTGACCCGTCCCTTCAGCTCCTTGGGAAGCGGCCTGCTGTGCACCACGACGAGCTTCTTGTCGGCGCGGGTGAGGCTGGTGTATAGCGAGCCGTGTCGGCCGAGGTTCTTCTGGAAGTCGGCCGGTTCAACCACGACCACGCCGTCGAACTCCAGGCCGCGGGCCTGCACCGCTCGCATGATCCTGAGGGTCGCTCGGCGGATGGGCTCAGCGCCCGATTTCGGAGGCTCGCGGAGCGTGAACGTCGTCCGGTTCGCCGGCCCCGAAACACGCCGCCACCCCCACTCCAGGACGTTGTCCCGCACCCCGTCGAGGTGATCCTGGCTCCAGACGATCACGGCCACGACGCCGTCGCTGAACTCCTCGGCGAGTTGTCTGGCCTCCTCCTCGGCTCTCGCGAATAGGTCCGACGAGCGCACACGGCGAACCCGGACCGCATCCTCGCTGCCGCGGCGCAGCGTCCCGTGGCTCCGTTCGCGGCGTGGCAGAAGCCAGCCCGCGTACCGGAGGATCAAGTCGTTCGAACGGTACCCCGTGTCCAGGATCTCGGGCTCGAGGGCCGAGCCGTCCTCCGGACCGACTCCCAGGTTCGTCAGCAGTGATTTCCAGGAATCCCAACTGACGTCGGCCCGTCGCTGGTTCATGTCGCCGAACAGCGACCATCGCCCCTCGGGGCGAAGCAGCGTGTCGAGGATCCTCCATTCTGCAGGTCGGAGATCCTGAACCTCGTCAACGATCACGTGCTCATAGAGAGCCTTGCTCGACGGCGGCAGGATCGCCATGCCGATACTGGCGAGGAACAGGAGGTAGGAGGCATCTGTGCGTGTGTTCTCGTAGCTCCGGGCTGAACTCAGCCAGTCGCGGCAATCCGGGGTCAGGTCGTTGACAAGATCGCTGCCTGACGTGCACGCCTCGATGATGCGCATCGCGACGAGTTGCACCTTTTTCTCGGCATTGGACAGCCGCGAGAGTTGGTCTGCCAACTCCACGAGGGCACGGTCGGCGACGCGACCGATCATCCAGTCGGTCTGGAAGGAGTGCTCGTTCTCTCGGTGCAGCGGCTGGGTGAACCCGCCGGCCGGGTTCTCTCGAGCGAGCTTCCCTTCAGCGAGGCCGCGGACGAGGGTCTCGACGCTGATGACTTCGACCCCTTGGGCGCCCGTCTCGTCGAGGACGCTGTACACGTGGGTCGTCCACTCGTCGGTCGGACCGACGAGCGCCACCCGTCGGAGGCGCCCGGGGTTGTCGGCGTGCGTCAGGAAGGCGGCACGGTGCGTGGCGACGATTGTCTTGCCTGTCCCCGGGTGCCCTTGGACGGCCAGATGCTTCTCAGCGCTCCAGGTGACGTATCTGTACTGGTCCGGCTGGAGGGTGCGCAGTACCGAGTGGAGCCGGGTAGCCCGAGGGCGATCTATCGTCTCCCTCACGAGGCGGTCGGCCCGCGCGAGCCTCCCGCCGGTCCGGTCGTCGGCAGGCGCGGTTGCCGGCCCCGGCAGGTCCACGTCCTGGCCGTGGGGGTCGAGGTGGTCCTGGGGTTCTCCGCCTTCTGGTTCGGGAGCGTCGTCAGCGGTGCGCGTAAGCGGTTCCAGCGGTGGTTCTACTCCTGTTGGTGCCGGTCCGGCCGGTGGACCAGCCGGTGGCGGTGGGATGGTCGGAGGCTCGGCGTCTCGCCGGAAGACCGAGTTGCGGTCCACGCCCGGCTCCGGATCATCGGTGAAGTGGGTGATGTCGTCGCGTCTGACTTCGAAGGTTCGTCGCGCGAGCAGTGACCGTGGATCCGGGGCGGATTCGCGGTCGGGTACTCGCGCCGGGTCCCAGTTCGGCCCATCGTAGAACAGCCCGGCGAGAGGAGCGACGTAGCTCACGAACAGCACCGAATCGTCGTCGACGTGCGCCCGTGTGATGTAGAAGTCGTCGAGTTCGGCATCCTCGATGTCGAGTGCGACCCGACCGATCAGCGGCTCGCAGACTCGTCTGATAGCCGGGGTTGAGCGCCCCCAGATGGTGTTGGCCGACCCCTCGAACGGCCACGAACGTGTCTGCGCCTCTCGGCAGGCTCTCAGATAGGTCTCGTTGATTGCCCGCTCGGCATCGAGTGCGTCGTCGTAGTCGGAATGTGAACTCATTGCACCACCTCCAGCGAGCAGAGGGCAATCTCCTGTAGGTGGAGCGCTCCCGCTCTGGCTTGTTCGATCTGCAGGCGGCCCTCCTCGTAGCGGTGCTGCTGGTTGTTCAGTTGCGCCTCGTGGAGGGAGATCGTGTCCGGTCTGTTGCGCGCTCTCAGGGTGTCGATTCGTTGCCGGATTCCGGCCAATCGACGTTCGTGGGTTTCGGCCAGGCCGGCGAGGCGGGCTTCCACGAGCCGGCGGTTCTCAGCGGTGCGCCGATCCTGCTCGGTCCGGTGCTTGAGCGCCAGCAGGTCGTCGCACGCCCGAACATGGCGGGTCATCCACTTCGGGCCAACACCGGAGGCCGGTTGCAGTGCGGCTTCGGCCAGGTTCGCCAGCAGCACGGTGCCCGGCAACTCGTGGGCGGCCCCGGCGGCGGCGGTGACGGCTGCGGTCCAGAGTTCGGCGGCGGGGCGGACGCCGTTCCAGCGGGCGACCGCCACCAGCACCAGGTACCAGCCGGGCGGGATCTCCGTGCTGGCGACCCGAGCGGCGCCGAAAGCGCGCTGAGAAGCCCTCGGGATGCGCACAGCGGCCCGCACAAGTGGATGATTGGCGCCCAGTAGGTCGGCGCCCTGCCGTCGGGCCGTCTCCTGGTCGAGGCACAGCGTTATCTCGTCCTCGTTGCGCAACCGAGTGTGGTAGGCGGCCACCTCGGCGTAGGAGAGTTCGCGGTCGTTGCTGAGGCCCAGCAGGTTCCGGGCCATCTCGGCGTTGCCGGTCAGGTGCAGCCACGGCCCTTCGGCGCTGCGGCGACAGACAGCGCCGGGGGCCGAGGCGGCCCAGTCCTCCAGCAACCACGCCAACTCGGGCTGACCCACGTAGCGGCCCGAGAGTCGAACCTCGTTCTCGAAGCCGTCCACCTCGGCCCTGTCCAGCACGTTCAGCGACTCAGCCGCGTCCTCCACTTGCTGCGCGATGCCCGCCTTGATGCCTCGCGCCACCAGAGTCCGGTCGATCGCCGCCAAGCGCTGCTCGGGCGTCAATGAGAAATCGAACATCGTTCGCCGTATTCCCGGCAGTTCCGAGCGCAGGATCGGCTCCAATTCACCTATCGAGGTCTCGAAGACGCCGATCCGCTGATGGACACGGGCGATGATGTCGCTCTCGATGGTGCCCGGCGTGTGGAAGTTGAGGATGAGGATCTTGTCCTCTGCCTGCCCGAAGCGGTCGATGCGGCCGATGCGCTGCTCCACCTCCATGGGGTTCCAGGGCAGGTCGTAGTTCACGACCGCCGAGCAGAACTCGAAGTCCAAGCCCTCACCGGCGACCCTCGTGGCCAGCATCACGTCGTCGTGACCGTCCCGGAAGCGCTGAAGCAGCCCCGGTCGGTCGGCCTGCGGCACGCCACCGTGCAGTTCGCAGACCCGGAACCGTCGATCCGTCTCCAACCGCTGAAGCAGATAGGCGAGAGTGGCGCGGGAGAAGGTGAACACCAGGACTTTCCGGCCCTGACGCACGATGGCGTCGAGCGCAGTCACGAACCGGTCGAACTTGGTGTCCACGTCGCCCAGAGCCCGGGCAGCAGCCACCACGTCACCGGGCGGGGACTCCCAGGAGTCGTCGCCGGCGGAATCACCGGCGTCGCCCGCGGCGTCGGTTCCCGGACCCGGCACCGCGGGCGGCGAGAGGTCGTCGTCGGGGTCGTCGAAGGCGCCGTCCTCGTCGGTCCAAAGCTCCGACGAGGTTCCGCCCCCCCAGCCCAGCACCTGGAGCCTCGTGGCCTGCAGGCACGAGCCGGCGAGGCGCAGCGGCATCTGGCCGACGAAGCCGACCGGCATCTTGAGCGCGTCGGCCCGTCGAACCTGCCACCGGTACACGGCGTCGTACAACCGGCGCTCCGCAGCGGCGAGGTCCACGTCCTCGGTCCATGGCTCGCGGACGGTGTTGTCCTCGGTTACGTCAGCCTTTCGTGTGCGGGTGACGATGCTTGCCAGCGAGTTCAACTCGGCTATGAGGCGTTTGGCCTCGGCCCGTTCGCTGGGTTCCAGCGGCGCACGCGCCAGCAGATCCTCCAGTCGCTCGAATTCGGGACGGTTCGTGATCGACGGACCGAACAGGAGACCATGGATCGACCGCAGAATCCTTACGAGCCCTTCGGGCGCGGCGTCGGGGTCGGCCAGCAGAACCGAGACGCGGTGAAGCACCGCGTTGGGTTCCAACCGTCGCTCCAGTGTGTGCGGGTCGTCGAAATCGCCGGCGTCCAGCAGGTTCAACAGGTTGAACAGGTCGCGGTTGCCGAGATTCAAGGGCGTGGCCGACAGGAACAGCAACGTTGCAGCCCATTCGCTGAGCAGAGCACCGAGGGCGTGGCTGCGAGTTCCGAGGTTGCGCAGCGAGTGGGCTTCGTCCACGACGATCAGATCGAACCGGGGGGCGAGGGCGCCGATCCGCTCGAGACCGGGCCAGGCGCGAAGGCGCTCCAGGGAGCAGACCCCCCTCCAGCGGGCCGGCACGGCATCCCTCTCGAGCCGTTCCAGCAACTCGTTCAGCCGGGAGCCGTCCAACTCCTCGGTCTCGTAGCCGAATCGCCGGCGCATCTCGTCGCGCCACTTGTCCACCAGCCCGGACGGGCACACCACCAGCACCCGGTCGGCCGCGCCGCGAGCGTCGAGTTCGGTCCAGACGAGGCCCGCCTCGATCGTCTTGCCGAGGCCGACCTCGTCGGCGATCAACGTCGCCGAGCGGTCGGCGAACGGTCGAACGGCGCTTCGACGCGACTCCCGGTTGGCTCCGGGGGTGCTCGTCTTCCCACGCCGTGCCGTCAAGCTGTGCCCGGCGGTCTGCAGCATTTTCATGACCGGGATGAACTGGTAGGCCCGGAACACGGTGCGGGTGGCGCCGAAGGAGTAGACGGTGTCGGTGAGGTTCTCGCCCAGCTTGGCCCGCGTGAGCGTGGCCGCCACCTGCCGGACGTCCCCGGGCGGCCGGCTGACCCAGCCCTCGGGACCGTCGTCGAACTCCGCGTGGGCTATGCCGCCCTCCCACACCCACTGCTGAGCACCATCCAGTCGGACCCGGTACCGCCAATCGGCGCCGACGAAGCTGCGACTCCTGACCGTCGTCTCCCGACCGTCGGGGACGGTCACAACGTCGTCGTGCAATGCGAAGCGGGGTCGCGGGAGGAGGTCGGCCGAGTCCCAGTAGTGCCGGAACCAGGCGAACGCGCCGGCACCGAACGCGCCGGAACGGGGCGGGTCGGCACCGGACGGGTCATCACCGAACGAGTCATCACCGGATGTGAGCGAGCCGCGCTGAGGTCCGATGGGGGCAGCGCCGTCGGTCACCAGCATCACCGCTACGCCCTCAGCCGACTGGAACCGGTAGTTCCCCACCGGGAGCACCACGCCGGTGGCCTCGGGGGTCAGGTGCCGGCACGCGGGCACCTCCTCGAAGCCCTCGGGTAGGCCCTCGCCATCGGTCAACGGGCGGCCGACCAGCAGAAAGCGATCGGCTGCGGCGGCCCTCAGGACCTCGGCGGCGTCGGCGACCACCGGGTGGTAGGTGAAGTCGTAGGTCATGTTCGAGTCTTCGTCCGAGTCCGCCCTCGTTCGACTTCCCATGCTTCGTACACGAATCAGTGGTCGAAGACGCCGGCCTCTTCGCATTGCCGTGTCCACGCTTCCAGTTCCTTGCCGTGACGGATCGTTTCCCGGGTCAGCACCTCCGGCTGTTCAAAAAAATCATTCCAGTATGCTCTCCGGCCTGCGAGGAGCCTCTGAATCGTGCAGTCGAATGCCTGTAATGCGACGGTGGCCAGTTCGGCGCCGGTGACGGTTTCGCCTCGCACCCGGTCGCCGTGGAGGTGGCGGGTCCACTCGTCATCTATGGCGGCCAGGCCCCAGCGGGCGCCGAGCAGGCCGCCGGCGATGGCGGCGACGGTGTCGGTGTCGTGACCGACGCGCACCGCCGCCACCAGGGCGTCACGGAAGTGTTGGGTGGGCGAGTGCACCGGCGTGGCGACGACCGCCCAGAGCGCCGCGCTGAAGGCGGTCACCACCCAGCCGTTGGGGGTGAACAGCCGGCGGGCCTCGGCGGCGTCGGGGCAGGCCAGGGCGGCGTCGATGATTCCCTCCCAGCGCCGCCGGCGCGACTCGTCGGGCAGGAACCACAGGCCGGAGCGGACGGCCTCGGCGAAAAAGGGCCCCCCGGCGCGCAGGTCGTCGGCCGTGTCGTCCTCGCCGTCGTTCCGGAAGTCGTGCCAGCGGTCGTGGATGGCGCAATTGACGGCAGTGGTCCAGAGAACGCAGGCGGCGACCGAGTCGGGGTGGGGATGGGTCAGGGCGGCCACACTCGCCGCCAGGGGCGCAACCTCATCGTCGTGGTAGCCGCTCAGCGCCACCGCGCTGGTGCGCATCAGCGCGCCGTTGCCGGCCGACCGGGGATTCCTCTCGCTGAACCGGCGGGCCACATCGGCCACATCACCTGGTCCGGCGGCCGCGCCCAGGATCCTGGCGGTCTGGTTGCCGACGTCGGGCGGCCCGCCCCGGTACCAGCGCAGGAAGTTGGCCGCCATGGCGGGCACGTCGATTGCGGGCGGAACCCGGTACTCATCGGGGGCACCCCCGTCGCAGGACTCGTCCCGGTGGGGGTCGGCGTCGGCTGCCTCGGCGTAGCCGGCGGCCAGCGCGTCGAGCACGCCGAGGGTCATGGAGGTGTCGTCGGTCCAGCCTCCCAGCGCCCGGCGACGGTCGAAGCCGCCGCCGGGCCGCATGACGATCTTCTCGTCGGACCGCGGGTAGGTGGTCTCGTAGAAGGCACCGAGGGCGTCGCCCACCGCCGAGCCGACGACCGCCCCGACGGCCCTGTCGGTGGCACCGGCGCTCAGGTACATGCCCCCGGGTGTTTCCGGGTTGGTGGTGTCGGGCATCTGGTTCATGGCTCCTCCTTCGTCGAGAGGGCGGCGACGCGGCTTGAACGGCCTCCCGTCCGCCCGGTTCTTGTCACTATGACGATAACACTACGGAGCGGTAATTGTCAAGACAACACCAATTGCTAGGATGAGGACCGTGAGCAAGGACCGCCCCTCGCCCGACCCCCGTCCGCCCGAGCCCCGGCCTGAGGGCTATGACCCCGGTGTCTTCGCGCCATTCGCCGTGACGGTCGACGTCGTGCTGCTGACGGTTGTGGAGCGTCAGTTGAAGGTGCTGCTGATCCAGCGCGGCCACCCGCCCTACGCCGGGGCATGGGCCCTGCCGGGCGGCTTCGTCCAGCCGGACGAGGACCTGGCCGACGCTGCGGCCCGGGAACTGCTCGAGGAGACGGGCATTGGTCAGGACCGCAGTCGCCTGCTGCAACTCGGCGCCTATGGGCAGCCGGACCGAGACCCCCGGATGCGGGTGGTGACCGTGGCCTACGGGGCGGTCGTGGCACGGCTCAGCGAGGTGCCCCGGGGCGGGAGCGACGCGGCGCACGCCGAGCTGGTGCCGGTGGCCGACGTGCAGAGTGACCGCCTCCCGCTGGCGTTCGACCACCGCCGGATCGTGGGCGATGCCGTGGCCAGGCTGCGCGCCGAACTCGACACGAGCGACGTGGCGGTCGGCTTCTGCCCACCCGAGTTCACCATCCGGGAACTGCGGGAGGTCTACGAGGCGATCCTGCAGACCGAACTCGACTCCGGGAACTTCCAGCGCAAGGTCACGCAGCGCAAGGGATACCTCACGCCGACCGAGCGCCGTGTCACGCCCGGTGAGCGGGGTGGCCGGCCCGCCACCCTCTGGCGGGCCGGAGACGCCGGGGACTGAGCCGCAGCAGCCGGCGGGTCAGGTCCGGCGCAGCAGGTCCGTGAAATCGCCGACGGCGCGGTGGGTGATCCCGGCGGGGGACGCCTCCGCAGGCGGCACCCCGAAGAGCCCGGTCGACATGCCCAGCGAGCGCGCCGCGTCGAGCGTGCGGACATCGTTGTCGATGACCAGGCAGCTGGCGAAGGGGATCTCCGACACCCGGCGCAGCATCTCGAACACTCCCGGGTCGGGTTTGCGGATCCCGATGTCGCTGCTGACGACCCACGGCGACAGCGCCTCGAAACCCGTCCATGCCCGCAGGCGCCACGACCACTCGGACACGTCGTTGGTGACACAGGCCACCCCGATGCGCCGGCGGAGGAGTGAGCGCACGAATTCGGCTGCGCCGGCGCTCACCGACATCCGGCCCGTGTAGGGCCCGTGGGTCCAAGTCGGCTCGCCCGTGAGGCCGCAGGACGCCCACAGCTGATCGGGGGTGAGGCGACCGAGGGTGGCCAGGCGGTACAACTCACGGATCTCGGCGTGCGAGGCGGTTGCGCCGGCCTGGCGAACGAACGGGATCAACAGCTCGCCGACCGGATCGGCCGGCTGGAACAGCACGCCCCAGCCGCCGATCACCACCAGCCGCAGAACTCGGGAAGTAGCGGTGGGCCCAGGTGAGTCCGACGTGGAGGCGGGTGCCGGGACCGCAGCAGCATCGGGTTCGTCGGCGCCCGGTTCGCCGGCATCGGGTTCGTCGGCGCCCGGTTCGTGGGCATCGGGTTCGTCGGCG
>Ga0209021_1001865_pt1 | contig 19716 bp, 17 predicted proteins | sample PinacodermFT_FD_187299 | JGI IMG/M metagenome (GOLD analysis project Ga0209021, IMG submission 187299) | Host-associated microbial community of the marine sponge Aplysina aerophoba from Gulf of Piran - sponge pinacoderm, lysed by freeze-thaw... | ecosystem: Host-associated > Porifera > Sponge >... | reverse complement strand
CCCGCCGTGGTCGACCGGGTGAGCGGCTACGATCTGTGGCGGGCCGACGACCTGACCGTGCTGGCGCGCCCGGTCATCTGGGGCGGGCAGGTGGCCAAGGTGTCCATGATCGCGGTGCCGTACCGGGACCGCTCCGTCCTGCTGCCCCAGTTCGCCAATGCCGCGTTCGAACGCATCTCCCACGCCCACCAGGTGCTGTAGGAGTTCTCGTCGTTCGCAAGGGAGGTCTAACTGGGCTACTATGCCAATGCTAGGTCTGTCCCTGTCGGACAGGAGCGCAGTCTCCAGCACGCCTGCTTTCTCGGTGACGTACAACCCAGTACACGCCTTGCCTCCCTCAATCTCTTCCGGCCTGGCGCGCCAGCAGCCGCCATCGCGGATGGCGATTATCCACCGCCCCTGCTGGTAACCAAGACGGTCACGGCATTAGTGGGATCGAGCAGGCTTTCGACCGAGGTGTCCTCTGGGGTGCCGAGGCAAGAAATCAAGTTCCACCCTACGGCGAGGTCGATGCGATACGAAGGGCGCTCTTGCGTCGCCAGAGTCCGCCGACCACCACATGGCAGGACGATGGCCATCGGGCTAGGATGACTCGCTGCACTACTGACCTCCGCCTGCGAGAGTCCAAGACGACGCGGGCCGCTGCGGCATGCCTGCGGAGTTCGCCACGAGCGGCTCACGCTCACGGGCAGCCAGGTGATAAAGGCCCGAAGTTCTTCTCCAACCCGAACTGTTCTATTCCCCGGATAACCCGCTCGGCTACGTCGAGGCAGTGGTCTACGAAGGCGGGTGTCATATAGAACATCCACGGGTCATCGTCAGATGTCGCCTTGGAAAACCAACCAGAGGGCCACCGCTCTTCGCCAAGTAGCGTTTCGAACTTCTTCAATTTCTCCGATGACCACTCGAAGCCGCCATGGAACATCTCGTTCCTGTACTTAAACAGGGCAGCTAATGTTGGTTCGAGGTCTGCTGGCAGGTACTCCTTCATGCCAACCTCTTCCACATGCTTGACTATGTCCTTGGCGAGGTTCCGACGGGGCAATCCGGTCCCGATAGAGGGAAAGGCTGCCCGAAAGGCAGATTCGATGAGGGGGGCAATCATGCCCACCGCCGCCATGCTATGGGCCGCGTCCTGATAGCAGGACATCTCCGCCAATTCGGCGTACGCATCAACGGCATGGTCATTGGCGGGCCCCTTGGTCCGCCTTGCAACTTCGTCGGCTTCCTTGATTCTGTCTGAGAGCTCTTCGTCGGCCCGTTCCTGGCGGTACAGCAGGCCGCGAATGGCAACCAACTGGGCACCGTAGTTGAATGCTTCCAACGGAAAAAGGATGTGCTCGATGTGGGACCACATGAGTCTTGCTCCCTAGCGGCCGAAGCGCTGATGGCCCGTCGGGGGTGCGGTCGCGCTATTCCCGACGGGCGACTTGTTCTCCTATCGTGTCACCCTGATCTCAGTACGTGAAGCGGTACACGTACCAGTTGGCTATCTCTTGTCCGCCGCCGCCTCCGTGATTGCACCCCGCGCCGCCTTGCTTCTTCCACTTCTCTCTGCTGGGCGGCGCGGGTGCTTTGGTGCCTTTAGATGATCGCCCAGTCCCGCAGGTTGGGGGCCACTCCTGCTTCCTTCGCTCTGGATCCGTCGTTATGCCTACTTGGCAGGCCACGATGATCTCCTTTGTGTATTGGCGTCCCGTCTAGGCGCGAAATGTAATGTTGCAGTGCGAGGCCGCCCGCCTATGCCCCTTAGTCCTCACCAGTCGACAGGTTTGGTAATGACTCCAACTTCATCCCTCAGCGTGTTGGGCAGCAGACTCCGCCGCAGGTGGCTCTTCCAGAGTCGCTTGACGTAGGTTGCGGCGCCTGCCAGTTGCTTGGGGCTGGGGTTTCTGGGGTCGGGATTGACAAGCGTGACTCGAAGGCCCAAGTCGTCTCGCACATACCGCATTGCCCCCGAGAAGTCAGCGTCGTTGGACACTACAACCGCCTGCTCGTACTCTCCATTGAACCCGTCCACCAGCAGACGAGTAGCTAGGTTCACATCAGACCCCTTCTCTTCGGAGTCTCTGACCAGGACGTGGGACGGCAGCCCCGTAACCGGCTCCGCCAGGGGACGGCGTTTGACCCCGGACCGGAAGACTCCGTAGTAAACGTCGAGGCCCGGTAGCGTTGCCAAAGCTCTCAGATATATGAGTTGACGCTGGGCTTGTCCAGGGTTGCCAGGGCGCACGTCCAAGCGGGCTGTGAAGTAACAGACCTTGGTGATCGAGTCCTGGGTAAAGAGGGTCTCGGCCAGCTTTAGCAGGTCCAGCCACCGAAAGGGCGTGTCCTTGAGGGCACGGTAGTAGAGATTGAAGCCGTCTATGTAGACGTTGGTAATCAAATCGCCGCCCCCGCACAAAGACAGAGACCGCCCAACAGGACGGTCTCGACCCTACCGTCGAGTCGATAGGGGTGGTTTAGGAACAATAGCAGACGGGACGACTACTGTCAAAGCAAGGGGACCTATTGACCAAACTACCACGACCGCTAGGCGGGCGAGCCGCCACCCTGTGCGCGGCGAGCCTGTCGCTCAGCCTCCTGCTGCTTCAGGTAGTCCCACTCATCCGCGTACTTAGGCGGCGTGGTCAGCAACACACGGGCAACCTCAACAGGGTCTGCCCCTTCCCGCGTTGGCAGCAGGTGTGCTGAACGCCCTCTCTGTTTCCTTTCTGCGTCACCTTCAGGTCGCGGTACAGTTTCATGCTGGCCGCTCCCTTCAGTCCCGTCGTCATCTGGTAGAGGGCAATCGCCCACACGCGACAGCCCAACTTGCTGCTCTCCATCACCGTCCCGTCCTTCACGCTGAAGTATCGTGCGCACTTCCGGCAGCGGTACGCCATCGGCTTGCGGTTCGGTCGCTCGGCGATGTCATCGTGTCCGCAGAACGGGTAGACCTTCTCATCAGGCCAGCGAATGGCAGCGAATCACTCCTCCACCGTCCGGTCGTCGGGGAACATGTCCATGATTTCAATCAGCGATACCTCACTGCGGTAGTGCTTCCCTGGTGCCTTGTACGTCTTTATCCGTGGTCGGCTACTCCTTCGTGTCTATCTGCTGTTCATCCCTGTGCATGAGTTTCACCTCTGCGTAGTTGATGAATCCAGCGCACTGAATGAGAATGAGTTTGGCTAGTGGGTAGTCAACCATTGTCTCGGAGTCGGGGCGAATCGAGTGCCTAACTCCACTTTCGTTACTGCTCCACCCATACATCTGCGAATAGGTCTTTACCAACGCTGGGTGGAGTTGCCATTGTCCCCCGAGTTCCTTGAGTGCGGTACCAAGCGTCGCATCGGGTTTACCTATGATGATTCGGCACTGTGCTTCAACGGCGGATACAGCCTCGTGTGCAGACTGTCTGTAGTCGCCCGTCCTTATGAAATCCACTGCCTTATCGATTTGGGCACGGATGTGGGCAGGGACGTTGGCATTATCCATGGCAGTCGCAATCGCTTCCTTCTCAACATCGTCGGAGACGGGTATGAATCGTCCATTCAGTAGACGGTGATCTACGTTCTCACGCACCAGCACAGCTTCTATCCGCTCAGCAAGCCTGTCTGCCAGTTTCCGAGGGCCTGGGTAGTGTTCCACCCAGAACTCCAACAGGTCGTACACCCGATACCAATCAAGGGTCTCTATGAGTTTCTTGGCATGTTCCAAGAAGCCGTCGGCCTTGACAGTGTAACCAGATGGGATGACAGGAACCTCCACTATGAACTCTCGACAGTAGCGCATGTAGAATTCGGTCAGTGCCACCGTATGCCGCCTCACGATTTCATCGTTGGACGGGGCACCAACCGGCCTCATTGGTTGAATCTGCATGGTACGAGGTCGAGGTGGTAAAGGGTTATTCATGTGCGGTTGGTAGGTCGTGATGAGGGCATACGTCAGTCCATTGCGTGTGCTCCTATTGAGACTCTGCGCCTGTAACGGCTTAGGTGCCATGCGGTCTGTGTACATGATGCCTTGGCGATGCCCTGTGACTCGTATCTCCACTCTTTACTGGAAAATACTGCCAAATCGCACCCGCACCGTCAAATCAAGGGAGCGTCCGCAGTAACGCGCTCCTGATTGGTAGTTTGGTCAATAATCACCGAAGCAAGCAAGGGAGTGGATGCCTAGGCTCCGTTAGCTGCCCGCAGCACCCTGGGCCGCAGTAGCGCCTGCCGGTGGGGACTGTTCTCGCCTTGGTAGCGCCCCTGGAGGCGGCCGTCAGCGTACTCAAGGACCTCCGCTTGTACACCTGCGTGGTGCCCAAACGCTAGGACGCGAAGAGGGAGACGGATCGCTCATCGCGGTTGAGTTCGCGCCAGGTCGCTCCACCATCATCTGTGGCAATCACAGGGTGGGTAAGTAGGGCAAGACTGTCGCGTGGTGGAGGGTCAGCGTGCCGGCAACGCACGGCTTCCCACACACTTCGGTGCAAGTGCGAACAGAGAGGATGCGGCTGTCCTTGCCAAAAACGTCCAGCACTGTATTCGGGCATGGCTAGAACACCGGCAGGAGAAGACTTGTGTGGCCTAGACGAGTAGCGAGACATGGTACCTCCACGGTCAAACGAAAGCCCGGCTCTATTCCGGGGCGTTCACCTTTACCATGCCGATTGAGGCGTGTCCACTATGCGGCGGCGTTGATGAAGGAGGCATCAGCGGCCTGTCTCAATGCAAGCGTCGCTAGCGCGGCGACACGAAAGGGAACCTGCCCGTCTGCCGATAGGCGCGGTTGCAGTCCTTGCAGTAGGTCTGGTAGCCGTCGCGACGGTTGAGGCTGAACTCAGTCACGGGCTTGAGTTGCTCACAGCAGTTGCACCACTTCTGCTGACTCATGTCGCGCGCTCGTACTCACGGCACCAATCTTCATCGACCACTGCTGGCCATTCAGTCTTGCCGCAGTTGTCAACTACAGTGGGCTGGAGTCGATGGCAGGAGCCTATCGGCATTCGCGGTGGCCGTGGTGCGAGGAACCTACAGGTGCCACACCGTGGCTGTTGCGCCAACGGTATCGAGACCCTTTCGGTGTACTGACTCATGGCCTACCCTAGTCGACCGGATTCTTGCGCGGCCTGCCGCGACGGCGGCGCTCCGCTCCCCAGAAGTAAACCATGTTCGCCGTGCGGCGGATGTCCAGGCTCGTGGTCAGAGCCTCCGCAGCCGCGCCTAGCCTGCGCCGGATCGCTTGCGTTGTCTCGCCTTCTGAGACGGTCAGCCTCCCTGCCTCCCCTGGGGCCACGCGCTGGATATAGCCGACATATTCCTGCAACAGCGCCGCGCGCTTGCCAGTCGCGCTCCGCGCGCGTGCCTCTCCGATCGGGAGTGTGCTGAACGTGGGCACGGGTATCACCTCCATCGTGGGCGGTCACATGATTGAACCGCCGTCTGACGGAGTACTATAGCACCGCGCCATCGGCACTCTAGGTCCAGTGTCATGTAGTCGAAGTTAGTCGCAATATGGAGAAGCACTATCATATCCTCCCGCCAATACTCAAATAGAGGAGGAAGGCAATGGGCAGGGGCTGTCAATGATCACTAACAGGGCAGACTGCTTCGACCGCTGACTCTGGATGAATGCGAACGGGAAACCCTGGAACAATGGACTCGCAGACCCAAGACAGATCAGGCGTTGGCCCTGTGAGCCAGGATCGTTCTGAGGCAACGACAGCCGCGGTAGGCAGGTTGACAGCAGCGGGACTCCAACTTAACTTGGTGCCTGACCTGTCCTAATCGTGGGGTCCACCCCAGTCGTTGTTGATAAGGATGACCCGATGGCCACTTTCTTGCATAGCCCTCGTCTGCTCCTACACCACTTCTAGGGACACTACTCACGGGGATGGCGTCCATCCGGGCACTGGCCCAGTACATCACCGAGCAACTGCCGAACAACGCTCCGGGCACAGTCCGGATCTAGCGAGGGGCCGCATGCGGAGTACGCAGGGTGTGGACGTGGAACCTGAACTCGTAGTCTCAGCACATGCGGAGCGCCGCGCCCAACAGCGCGGAGTCTCGATGGATGCCCTGCTCCTGGCCGCCCGGTACGGCGACCGGAGCCGCGGAAAAGCAGGGGTTGTTATCCGGTCAGGCACCCAGCGGGCGGTACAGCGGATGGTCAGACAGGGCGTCCCTGCTTCCGATGCCGACAGGGCGCGCGGGGTCGTCCTCGTCGTGGCCGAAGACAGCCAACCCCCAACGGTGATAACAGTTAGACCAAAGTGGGACTGGAGGGTCTCGTAGGTTGGCCGTTCACCGTCCAACAGCGGGCGAGGGGCGCAGACCTCCCCGGCGGCCTCGTGGTACAACGGGCGACCATCGAGTAGCTGGTCGCTGAGAGGTGGACGAATGGCAGGCAAGGGCTGGACCAACCGAGGTAGCAACAACCACAACGGGCAGATCAACCTGGGCTCCACGATGAGGCCAAGCTCCACCTATGCCAACCAGATAGCCTACGTGATGCACTGCCCAAAGTGCGTCTGCAATAATGGGGCGAATGGCTGCGACATCCATGACCGTTTGTGCCCCTATCACCAGGGCGGCTAAGTCAGGGGAGCAGCTCCAAGGGGATGAGTGTGGCTGGCGCCCGTAGTGATGTCAGTTCAAGACTAGGGAGGTACGTATTGTTGAACAAAGGCATGAGCGACGACTCAGCCGAAGGGTTGATCACCGGACAGATATCTGAAGCTGTGTGGACCGTGTCAAAGACTGGCAAACCGATTGCTTCTGTCGTGATGGAGACAGAAGACGCCGACGCACTAGAGGGACACGCAGAAGAAGAAGCGCGACGGATGGGGATTCAGGTGGTGCGGATACATCAGAGCGATGACCCTGAGGTAGTGCCGGAAGTGATGGTCTTCTACCGTGAAGAAACGATGCTGGACGTCTTCAAGTTCTTGGAGAGTGACGTAGCTTTGAACACTATTCCGGCCGACATCCACGACGCGTTATTGGGTTTGCTCTACGGCTATCGAACCGACGCCATACATTCATTCGTGGAAGGGCTTAGGGAAAGCCTGGGCCCTGACGCTAGCCTCCCGCTGGGCATCGACTTGGAGGGCGAGCCTACCTAGAGAAGAAGCGCTCAAGTGGATTGTAGCAAGATGGCGGACATGGCCGACCTCGCGAAGACGACCTCACTGTGCGAGGCCGAGGGTGCGGAGGTGCTGCCGCTGCGCGTCGACGTGTCGTCGGAGGAGGACACGCTGGCGATGGCGCGACAGACGCACGAGCGCTACGGGCGCATCGACGGCCTGCTGAACAACGCGGGCATCACCCCGTGGCCCGGACTCGAGGCGAAATCGGTGATGGACGTCGACATGGACATGTGGAACCGCGTCTTCGCGGTGAACACGCGCGGCACGTTCTTGGGCATCCGCACCGTGTACTCGTACATGCGGGAGCAGGGCTCCGGCACCATCGTCAACGTCAGTTCTGGCAGCACGCAGCGGATTAGCCGGGCGCCGGATGCGATCAACGCGCAGTCCGTGGCGTCGAAGTCGGCGATCACGGGCATCACGCGGGCGGTGGCGCGGGAGCTGCCCTGAGCCGGAGTCGTCGATGCTGCGGCGGGGCGTGCCGGACGACCTCGCGGGGGTGATGGCGTTCCTGTTCACGGACGATGCGCGGTTCATCTCCGGGCAGGTGATCCTGGTGAATGGGGTCGAGATGTCTGGTGAGGGGAAGAACTAGCATGGCCCTCACTCCCGGCCCCCGTGCCGTTGGTAGCGTGTTATGTCAGACGTCGCTCTTGTGCCCTCGTAGGTCGAGCCGTGCTTACAACTCGCTGTTGCGCACCTTTCGCTGGCTCCCACGTAGCGAGTGACACTTGGCCGTTGACGTTGGCGGCTGGGATACGCCACAGTGAGTATGCGGCGGACAGGCCGCAACACAACCGATAGACGAACGACGAGGGATACGGCCATGAATCACACGAACACCTACACACCTGCAGCCGTCTACGCGCGGGTCTCCAGCGACAGGCAGGACGTCGACCTCTCCGTGGCGGCGCAACTCCGCGCCCTGCGCGAGTACGCTGAGCGCAACGGCTTCGTCATCGTCCGCGAATACGTCGACGAGGCCGAGAGCGGACGCGTGGCCAACCGTCCGCAGTTCCGGGAGATGATCGAGGCGGGCAGCAGCGCCCAGGCGCCGTTCAATGTGATCCTCGTCTGGAAGTTCAGCAGATTCACGCGCAAGCGCGAGCACGCGGTGGCCTTCAAGTCGATGCTGCGCAGGAAGGGCATCCGCGTCGTCTCCATCACCGAGCATGCGGACGATACCCCGACCGGCAGGCTGATGGAGGCCATGATCGAGTCCGTGGACGAGTTCTACAGCGAGAATTTGGCGCAGGAGGTCGTCCGGGGGATGCGGGAGGCAGCATCCCGGGGCTTCTTCCTGGCATGCCGTGCGCCCTTCGGCTACAGGCGGGTGAAGGTCAGCGACGGGGTGAAAGAGCGCCCCACCCTGGAGGTCGACCATTCCGCCGCCCCCATCGTGCAGGAGATATTCGAGAGTTCGTTGCGGGGCAACGGGCTGAAGGAGATCTGCCACGAGTTGAACGACAGGGGCATCAGCAACCGGGGGAAGCGGTGGTACAAGAACGGGCTGCACCACCTGCTGACGAACGAGGCGTACACAGGGACGGCGGTGTGGGGCATAAAGAGCAGGGACGAGAAGGCCGGAGAGCCGGTTCGTGTGGAGAACGCATGGCCCGCGCTGGTATCGCGGGAGATGTTCACCGCGGTGCAGGAGGGCCTGCGCGCGCGTGCGCCGAAGATGCAGCGTCCCGCGCGAGTGGGGAGCCAGTACCTGCTGAGCGGCCTGCTGAAGTGCGGCGTGTGCGGGAAGCCGTATACGGGGCAGGGAGCGAAGGGCGGGAGGTTCGCGTACTACATCTGCGGAACGCTCCTACGTGACGGAGCGGGGAGTTGCTCGGCGCGGTACCTGAACGCGTCGAGGATGGAGGAACTCATCGTCGCACGGATCAGGGAGCGGATACTGACGGAGGAGACGATCATCGAACTGGTGAGCTTCGTGGCAGAGGAGATCGACGCGGTGGCGGGCGAGGCGAACGGTCGGCTGCAGGCGATCAACGCGGAGCTTGGGGACGTGGAGATGCGGTTGGAGAACCTCTACCAGGCGCTGGAGACGAAGCAGTTGCCGATGGATGTGCTATCGCCTCGGATACTGGCGCTGAAGGGCCGTCAGGACCAACTGACGGCAGCGCGCGAGGAGGCCGAGGGCCAGCTGGAGCAGCGCCGGATGGATCTGCCGACGACCGAGGAGATACGGGGATACGTGGCGGACTTCCGGGAGTTCCTGCAGGAGGGGACGTTCCCTGAGCGGAAGGCGTTGCTTCGGAACTTCGTGGAGGGGATTGAGATCGTGGGCGAGGAGGCGACGCTGACGTACACCATCCCCATGCCGCAGGATGGGGTAATCCGGGAGTCGGCGTCGGTTCTCGATTTCGTCCAGAGTGGCCCACCACGCGCCACCCGATTAACTTAATTAATGCATCGACGACCTGAGCGGTTCGGGCGGTCGTCCGTGACATCCGCGCCGCCGCTGTCGTTGTCTTCCGGCGCATCCCCCACACTCCTCGCCCCGGTGTCCATCGGACCCATGGCGTCGCCGATCACCGCTACCCTCGCCTTCTCCATATCTTTTTCACGACTCCCCGTGCTTTCTCCATGCCTTTTCCATATCGAGGCATCGCCGGTTGCGCAGGTTCCGACCTGCCCCGGTGGCGTCTGGCTGCTGTCCATTGCGAGTCTGCTATGCCCTGCGGCTGTTGCAGCGGCCCAGATTCACGCGCATAACGCATCCGGTGCGGGTTGACAGCCCCCGACACAGAATGTATAAAATCCTCCATGTGACTCCAGAGGCATGGAGAAATACTCATGCCTGAGGGGAGTTGCAGCATCCTGTGAAGGTGAGGACTTGACATGATCCACGCGTTGTATCGCTCTCTGGGCTCCCTACGGTCTGGGGTTGCCGGCCCCCATTCGTTTACCGGCGGGGCCGCTCCTTCTTCCCTTTCCCTCAGCAGACGTACTGTACTTCCCTTGCTCGCGGTGCTCGCGACCGCAGCCCTCGGGCTCTCGCTGCTGCTGCCCGGTGGCGCCCTGCAGGCGCAGGACAGCGCCATTGAGTATCCAGAGAACGGCAAGGACCCGGTGGCCACCTTCACGGCCGACGACCCCGAGGGTGCCACGTCGGTTACTTGGGGGGTGCTAGCGGCCGACGCTACTTTCGCCGATATCCCGGGTGTAGACACCGCCGACGCCGCTGATGCCGAAGACTTCGAGATTGACAAGGACGGGGTGCTCAAGTTCATGGGTTCGCCCGACTTTGAGAATCCGATGGGCGGTGCAAACTCCGCTTGTGACGTTACTGCTAGCCCTAATCCCTGCACCAACACCTACAACGTGGTTGTGACCGCCACCGACCCCGGGGAAGACCCGGAGACCGGCTACCACAAGGTCACCGTCAAGGTCACGAACGTAGACGAGCCGGGGAAGGCGACTTGGACCGTCGACCCGGACGGCACTGACGATCTCGTGGTGGCTGAGGTCAATGGCGGGGATCCGATAGTGCAGTTCCAGGTCGGTGCAACCCTGACCGCCAGCGTGACCGACGGCGACATAGCAGGGACCGCCAAGGCCGTGGCATCACCAAGCGCATCGGCCCCCATATGGCGATGGTACAGGTCGCCGAGCGCGACCGCGACGGGAACGCTGATAGACGACGCAAACACCAACGCCTACACCGTCGGCCTCAACGACGTGGGCATGTACATACGGGTGGTGGCGCACTACGTCGTTGCGGGCAACGTAGACCAGGAGACCGCTCCCCTGACCTCCGACTTCGCTGTGCTGGCGGCCCGGGTCGGGGACCACGAGCTCGAGTTCGACCCGAACGAGATTGAGTTTTCGGTGGCCGAGGGCAAGAAGGGCGCGATTGTCGGTGCGGTGACAGCCACGGGTAATCACGGCGTGATCAACTACTCCCTAGGCGACGCTGCCACTGGCGATAACGCCAAATTCGAGATTGACCAGGAGACCGGCCAGATAACGACATTGATGGACTTGGACTACGAGGGTGTGGATGCAGCCACAGCGGACGCAGTTGGCTCTTGTGCAGGCGCCGACGGAACAACACCAGATCGTGACTGTGAAGTCACCATCACGGCCACGGACGCTTCTGGCCAGGCCTCCGCTCCGGTGGCGAACGTCACCATCAAGATTACCAACGTGGACGAGAAACCGGTGTTCTCCAGTGGGTACGAGGCGGCGAGTGTGGCAGAAGGCACGACGGTCATCGACACCAACGCCGACACTGACGACGATTCCTCCTCGGGAGACAGTGTCTACACGGCGAGTGACCCGGAGGGACGTAATCTCACCTACCATCTGTTGGGACCGGATGGAGCCAAATTCAAGCTCAGTTCCGCCCGGGTTCTCTCCTTCAGGACGGCGCCCGACTACGAGAAGCCGACGGACGCGAACGGCGACAACGTGTACGAGGTAACCGTGCGCGCCTCGGACGGCACGATGAACGCCGACCGGATGGCCAGAGTCACCGTTACTGGCGTCCCCGAACCCCCGGTTATAGCGGGCAGGGACAGCATCAACTTCGCCGAGGGCGGCAAGGGCTCGGTGGCGACCTTCACAGCCGACGACCCCGAAGGCGCCACGTCGATTACTTGGTCAATTCCGCAGTCGGCCGATCCTGACGATACTGGAAGCCTGACCGCTGTTCACAATGCGGACTTCGCTTCCTTCGATATTAACGATGAGGACGGGATACTCACGTTCGTCAGCCCGCCCGATTTTGAGAATCCGCCGGCTACCAATGCCACCAATAACACCTACAGGGTAGTGGTGGCCGCCACCGACGCTGCAACGGACGGAGAGACGGGCTACCATAGCGTCACGGTCAAAGTGACGAACGTGAACGAGCGGGGAGAGGTGGCTTGGACCATCGACCCCGACGGCACCGATGGCCCGTTAGCTGCAACTGTTCTGGACTCTGACTCGACGCCAATAATGCAGTTCCAGGTCGGCGCAACCCTGGTTGCGAGTGCGACCGATGGCGACATAGCAGGGGAAGCAAAGGAGGTAGGGTCCGCACAAGAAGTCACATGGCGGTGGTACCGAGGAAGCACCGCCATTCCTGACGAGGAGTTAAATACCTACACCGTCAAGCTCGCAGACGCGCGTAGCCGAATCCGCGTGGTGGCTACCTACCGCGTGGGGGGCAGCGATACCCAGGAAACCGCCGCTCTCACCTCGGACTATGCTGTGCTCGCGAAACGGGTCGCGCCCAACGCACTCAAGTTCGACCCGCCCAGTGTCTCCAGGGAGGTGGCCGAGAGTGAGAAGGGCGCGAATGTCGGCGCCCCGGTGACGGCCACGGGCAACCACGGCGTGGTCAACTACACCTTGGTCGACGGTGGCGACGCCACCAAGTTCGACATCGACCAGAAGACCGGCCAGATAACGACCATGGTGGACCTGGACTACGATGCAGCGGATACTGGTACTGATCTGGCAGACAATTGCCGAGATGCAGACTTCTGCACCGTCACCGTCAGGGCTACGGACGCCTCCGGCCAAGCCACAGGCACCGCCCAAGATGATCCCCCCGTTTTCAACGACGCGACAGTGACCATCAAGGTCACCAACGTGGATGAGAAGCCGGACTTCTCATCGGCAGACCCTGCAATAGGGATGACAGCAATAAGGGTGGCTGAGGGTAGCGCCGCGCTGACGGCCGAGGACAACGTCGCCAACGTCACCTACGCGGCGACGGACCAGGATGGACTCAACGTCAACCTGACACTGATGGGACCGGACGCGGCCAAGTTCACCCTAAGTTCCAGCACTGACGGCAGCGTCCTCGCCTTCAGGGCGAAGCCCGACTACGAGATGCCGTCGGATGCGAACCGGGACAACAGGTACGAGGTGACGGTGCGGGCCTCGGACGGCACGCTCTACACCGACCGGGCGGTCATAGTCACCGTAACCGACGACAACGAAGCTCCGGCGATCATAGCCGGGGGCTTGGTGGTGACGGGGCCGACCAGCGTCTCCCTTGAGGAGAACACCACCGCGGTGGCGACCTACACGGCGGCAGGGCCCGACAAGGCCTTGGCAACGTGGTCGCTGTCGGGAGACGACGCCGGGGACTTCGATATCCCCGGTGGCGTGCTGACCTTCAAGTCCTCGCCTGACTACGAAGCCCCGGCGGACGCCGACACCGACAACGTGTACGAAGTGACGGTGAAGGCCAACGACGGCACGAACGCCGATGAGCGTGACGTGACGGTCGCGGTCACGAACATGGACGAGGACGGCGAGGTGACGCTGTCGTCGGCGACCCCGGTTGTCGATACGGCTATCACCGCCAGCCTGACCGACCCAGACACCAGCGTGACCGGCGAGTCGTGGCAGTGGTCCAGGTCCATGGCCATGGACGGGGCCTTCGCGGACATCAGCGGCGCGACCGCGATGAGCTACACGCCGACGGCTGCCGACGACGGGTACTACCTGCAGGCGACGGTGACGTACACCGACGGCCACGGCGGGGGCAAGACCGCCATGGCGGTTGCCGACAGCCAAGTGACCTCGAACCGCCCACCAATGTTCGCTGACGCCACTGCCTCCAGGGAGGTGGCGGAGAACACCGGGGCTGGCATGAACGTCGGCAGCCCTGTCGTGGCCACGGACCCCGACGGCGACCGGCTGGCCTACTCGCTGGAGGGTGCTGATGCAAGCGCATTCACCATCGACGACATGGGTCAGATCCAGGTCGGCGCCGGCACCATGCTGGACTACGAGACGAAGAGCAGCTACATGGTCATGGTCAAGGCCGAAGAGACAGACCCGCATCATGACTTCTCCGCCACCATTGCTGTGACCATCATGGTTACGAACGTGGGGCTGGACAACAAGTACGACGCGAACGACAACGGCGAGATTGACAAAGCCGAGGTCATACAGGGCATCCGGGGCCACTTCATGGTTCCTCCTGAGGTGACCAAGGCCGAGGTGATCGAGCTCATACGGCTCTACTTCAACGCGCTACTGGGAGGCTAGAGTCCCAAGTGCGGCCAAGAGCCGCAGGAGAGATACCTGTCTGCTTCTGACAGCCATGGGTGTGGGTGACCTCCCTTTCCTCCCCGGGCTGTCGGAAGCAGACGAAACCCAATAAGCGAACTCAAGGGGGTAGAGGCTTGATCAGGAAAGCACTCGCGCTGATAGCGGTGGCGGTGACGGCGGGCTTGGTGGGACTGCTGAGCCTCGCGTCCGTGGCCGCGCAACCAGCCACTACAACCGTCACAAGATCTTTCGATGCGTTCGATGCCACATCCGTGGCGCCGGGCGCAACGGTGACGGTGAGACTCGATATTTCCGGCGTTACGCCCAATGCCGTGACCGAGACGCTGCCTGACGGGTTCACCTACGTGATGGGATCAAGCAATGTTGATCCCCTTGCCGAGCAAACCGGACGGATGGTCACTTTTGTCTTGTTCGGTAGCACCGCTACCTTCATCTCGTACGAGGTCACGGCCTCGAGTGAGCCGAAGGAACATGAGTTCACCGGCACTTGGGGAATCGTACAGCCAACTGCATCAGGCGACGTTGTCGGCGATTCGAGCGTCACGGTGACAGCACCGGCCACGGCCGAGCCGACGCACACACCCACACCAACGGCAACGCCCCCGGCAACGCCTACCGCTACCCCGACGCCCACCGCTACACCCCGCGCAGGGCAGGGGAGCGGCCCCAGTGCGAGCCGGGCCATCTCCCCGTCGTCCGTAACGGCGGGCGACGAGTTGACGGTGACGATCACACCCTCCGGCGTCGCGTTCGGCCAGGTGGTCGAGACGCTGCCTGCCGGGTTTACCTACGTGTCGAGCAGCATCGGGGACCAGGTCGAACAGTCCGGTCAGACGCTCACCTTCACCCTGCTGAACGCCAACGAGTTCACGTATACCGTGAGGGCCTTGACAGCGGGTTCGCACGCGTTCTCCGGGACTCTGAGGGACCAGGACGGGGGTTCAGCCGCGGTGAGCGGCGCCACCCGCGTTACGGTGAGGCCGGCCCCGATCGGCGCCAGTCGGTCTATCTCCTCGTCATCCGCGGCAGCGGGCGAAGAATTGACGGTGACGATCAGGCCCTCGGGCATCCAGTTTGGCCAGGTGGTCGAGACGTTGCCCGCCGGGTTTACCTACGTGTCGAGCAGCATCGAGGACCAGGTTGAACAGTCCGGCCAGACGCTCACTTTCACCCTGCTGAGCGGCGACGAGTTCACGTATGTCGTGAGTGCCATGGCAGGAGGGTCGTACACGTTCTCCGGGATTGTGCGGGACCAGGACGGGCGTTCAGCCACGGTGAGCGGCGACACCCGCGTTACGGTGACCGCGCCGAGTGCGGCGAGGTCTTTCCCTTCCACATGGGTAAGGCCGGGCGGCCAGTTGACGGTGACCATCACGCCCTCCGGCGTCGCGTTCGGCCAGGTGGTCGAGACGCTGCCTGCCGGGTTTACCTACGTGTCGAGCAGCATCGGGGACCAGCTCGAACAGTCCGGCCAGACGCTCACCTTCACCCTGCTGAGCGGCGGCAGTTTCAGTTACGTCTTAACAGCGCCGTCGACAGCCAACACGTACACGTTCGAAGGGACTCTGAGAGACCAGGACGGGCGTTCCAGTGCAGTCGCAGGCGCATCCCGCGTGCGGGTCGGCGCAGCTCCCACGCCCACGCCCACGCCGAGGCCGAGCACGCCCAGCAGCGGCGGTGGCGGGAGCGAACCGTTCACGCCCAGGAATACGCCGACGCCGACGCCCACGGCGACGCCGACGCCGGTGCCACCCACGGCGACGCCGGCGCCGACGGCGGCACCGACGCCGGTGCCACCCACGGCGACGCCACAGCCTACGGCGACGCCGGTGCCGACGGCCACGCCGACGCCGGTGCCACCCACGCCGACGCCGACGCCACGGCCCACGGCTACGCCGGTGCCGACGGCCACGCCGGTGCCACCCACGGCAACCCCGGTCCCGCCTGCTGCGACGGCGACGGCCACGCCGGTGCCGACAGCGACGCCAACGCCGACGGCGACACCTACCGCACCGCCGGTCGTTCCGGAGGATGAGGGCGGCATATCGATCTGGCTGATCGTCCTGATCGTTCTTGGCCTGGCAGCCGTGGCGGTAGTTGCGACTCTCGCCATAAGGGGGCGACAGCGGTGACGAAGTAGGATGGCGCTAGCGCACCGTCCATGGGCATGGGGCCTCGTCTTGTCGCTCGTTGTGTTGCTGAGCGCGGTCGAAGTCGGTCGGGCAGCCCCCGCCGACTTCGACCGCAATGGCAATCAGACCATCGAGCGGGAGGAAGTGGTCGAGGCCATACGGGGTCACTTTACCGGTGGCGTCACGAGGGATGAAGTCATCGAGGTCATCCGGCTCTTCTTCACCCAGGCCCCGGTGACCCAAGCCGGATCGAGCGATGCGACGCTGAGCGAGTTGAGCCTGAGCGGCATCGAGCTCTCCCCTGGGTTCGCGCCCTCCACGATTTCCTATACCGCGGTTGCAGACAGGGTCGGTATGACCACTACCCTGATCGCAACCCCGGCCAACGCTGGCGCCAGCGTGACCGTCGGGGTCCAGGGGGCTTCCGCCTCCAATGGCGTCGTGGAGATAGCGGAAGGCGCCGACGTGGTGATGACCATCCAGGTCAAGGCGGAAGACGGCACGGTCACGACCTACACGGTGGTCATCACGCCCCCGTCGCCCCCGTATACGTTGCCCATAGGACAGGGTTGGAACCTCGTCTCCTTTCCCGGAACGTTGGCTGAGCCAGACCTTGATGATGCTCTTGGCGAGGAACATGCCTGGGTCGATGTCGTCCTCTCTTACCAGGAAGGTGCATGGGTAACGGCTGTCAGAGGGCAAGATGGCAGTTTCGGTGGCGGCCTGGAGCGGATGCAGCCCGGCAACGGCTATTGGCTGCGCTCGGTCCGGGCAGGTGTGCTGGAGATCGAATTGCTTGCCATAGAAGAGCCCAGTCCGTCACTGGGCGACTACGTCACGGTGACGCCTGGATGGAACCTGATAGGAGTGATCGACGGTGACCTGCCCGCGTATGGCAGCCCTCACAGTGGGATTACATTTGATGACTACCTTGCCGGTTCTGCCTGGGGTACTGCCTTCAGCTACGCTACGGGGAGCGGATGGAGCAGAATCGTCCCCGGGGAGAACTCGGTCATCCGCAGCGGATGGGGCTACTGGCTGTGGCTGGGCGGCGGTGTCCCGCCCACGCGCGCACCGGAGCCGTGGCAAGCGCAACGCCCCTATTCTGTCTCCATCTCTCAGGAAGGGTTCGATTGCTTCTTCGACCGCCAACTCGCCCTCGGCAGAGACAGCGTAGCCGGTTGCTCCGGGTGGGATAAGGACACGATCTACAAGTGGGAAGAGGACACGCTCTCCATGTACATCGATCCTGCCAGCGGGCAACGGTTCGCGGCCATCACCGAAGAGGTGCTCGATTATCTGTCTCCCATCCTGGGGTTGCAGTTCGTACAGACCGCCAACGCAGACCAGGCTGACGTCAGCCTGTTCGTCGGTGTGCCGAAATCGGAGGAATGGCTCGAACGAGTAAGCGAGACCTGTCACCACATTCTGGGTTGTGCGTGGTGGACACCCAACGCGGCTACATCGACCCTGGAGTCCGGCACCCTCGTAATCTGGGACGACTATTCGGGCGACGACATCGCACTCAAGGCAGTCATTCTCCACGAGGCGCTCCATGCGCTCACCGGCGCACGCCACTCGAACAAGCTGACCCATGTGATGTGGCCGACAGTTGACCTTGGTCTGCCGTACATGCTGCCCTACGTGGAGGACATGTACCGGCTCTGGGGGCAGTCGTTCATTGAACCGGGGATGCGCGCGTCCCAACTGAGGAGTCAGATCACCAACACGCCACCCCAGAGAACGAAGACGGACCGGGAGGCCGCGGTCGACGCGTATATGCATCTCATCAGGCATGAGCGCATCGATTTCGACGTGGACATACGCTCCAATGTCCCCGGATGCAGCCAGTCCAGCGATGCCGGCCAGGTGACACTCTCCAACCGCGGTGAGTTCCCCCGCTGGTACATCGGCGCAATGGCACGGGGAGGCGACAGCCAAGCTCACCTCTGGGCAGGGGTAGACGGCCTCCTGCTCTCCATCGCCCGCCAGGACAAGCCCCTGGCCGACGGTCTCACCCGCCATGTGGTCGGAGTTTCCACTTCCCGCACCGGCGTCTACTCGGGGTACATTGTCCACTATGGAGTCACCGTAGACGAGGCAGGTTACGTCCAGAGCTTCGATATGGACTGGGAGTTGACGACACCCGATCCGGACTGCTTGAACGATGTTCGGGTCACGGGCCGCAACTTCAGCTACAGCGCCGAAGCGCTGCCTCCGCCTACCGCAGAAGCGCTCAGGGAAGCTGACGGCAGGCGCGGCGGTGACCTCTCCGGTCTCGCTGACCGGCTGGGCGCTTCGTAGACGTCGCTTCGATGGCTTCGTTCGGACAAAGGCAGGTTGTGACAGCTGCGGTTGCGGCGGCGTTGATGTTGCTGCTGTGGCTGCATCCGGCGTCGGCACAGCAGGGCCCGACCGCCACGCGGTCGTTCGATCCCGGGGTCGCAGCGCCTGGCGGCGAGGTGACGGTGACGATCGCCGTGGCCGGCTACGGCGCGTTCGGCGTCCTCATCGAGACGCTGCCCGAGGGGTTCACGTACGTATCCGGCAGCCTCGACGTACTGCAGGTCGAGGTCACGGGCCGGACGGTCACCTTCACGCTACTCGGGGATACGTCCTTCACGTACACGGTGACGGCCCCAGCGTCCGAGGGTTCGTACGGGTTTCGGGGCGTGCTCTGGGACGCGGACAGGAACGAACATGCGGTCGGCGGAGCGTCGGAGATAACGGTCGGAGTTGTCACGCCCGGACCGACGGCGGAGCCCACCGCCGAGCCAACACCCACGGCGTCGCCGACGCCCACACCGGAACCCGCCACCGAGCCAACACCCACGCCCACGCCGACGGCGTCGCCTGCGGCGACGCCCACGCCGCAACCCGCCACCGAGCCAACGCCCACGCCGGAACCTACCCCTGAGCTGACGCCCACGCCGACCTCCGCGCCTTCGCCGGAGCCGACGGCAACACCGGCTCGCGCGCCGACGGCAACGCCGACGTCCGCTCCGGAGGCAGCATCGACCGTCACGCCGACGTCGAGCCCAACGGCCAGGCCCACACCGACCCCGCTCCCGACGGTGCCTGTCGTTTCAGTAGATGAAGGCGGCGGCATGCCGGCCTGGGTGATTCCCGCGGTCGTCGTCGCGGCCCTCCTGGCACTGATCGCGGGCACGGGCGTGTTCATCACTTCGCGGCAGCGGCAGCGGTGATCATGCCCGGCCTCTGAACAGTTACCGTGACATCCGCCTCTTTCGCAGTCGTCCCCTGGCCGCGTACCCTGCCCCTGTGAGCGAGGCGGGACATATCCGCTGCGCCGCCGGGATGGGGAAGGGTATCCGGTGTCATTCGCCAGGGTCATTAGGCCAGTCGTCGCCACAGTCATTAGGCCACCCCGGGCACGACTGATGGGGACTTGTATCAGGTCGTAGATGACGG
>Ga0209021_1001859_pt1 | contig 19746 bp, 15 predicted proteins | sample PinacodermFT_FD_187299 | JGI IMG/M metagenome (GOLD analysis project Ga0209021, IMG submission 187299) | Host-associated microbial community of the marine sponge Aplysina aerophoba from Gulf of Piran - sponge pinacoderm, lysed by freeze-thaw... | ecosystem: Host-associated > Porifera > Sponge >... | reverse complement strand
GTTGGAAAGCGTCTCTGCAATGCAATGTTGGTCGAGCATGTTCTAGACATGCCACAGCGACCACAGAAAAGTCAAGTCCAAGATCTGGGGCATGGGCAGGGGGCACCTCACCCTGGATTCGTGTGCGCAGGGAATTCCACGCATCCTTCTTCCACACCCGCTCCCAACCATTCGACCGCTGGTCGCCAAGACTCTCCAATTGCTCCCCGAAAATGCCGCCAAGGTTGCCGCCCTCGAGGTAGTCGAGCATTACTTGGTAAGCCTGCCCGCTGCCCGTCGAGCGCAGGAACAGGCCGCCATCGCAGCCGAAATCAGGCTTGATCTCCAGATAGATTTCGAAGTTGCCGTACTTCTGGTCGGTCAGCAAGATGCCGCCGTTACCCTCCCGGTCCTGCTGGCCTACCAAAGCGCCTTCAAACACCCGCCACTCTTTGGTGTCGCCATGATGATTGGTCAGGCTCATGTGCCAGCCGGCCAGATTCTGGCCGTTGAAAATCGATCGAAATCCCTCCGGCACCTCCGCGCCAAGCAGATACGGCACCAAGGCCAAGAGCAAGCAGCGACAATAGCTGAAGCCTGTCATCTCCTTGGCCAGCGTAACATGCTGCCGCCGCGACCCTGGCGCTCGCTCGGGCAGCCGTCGGCGAGCCGGACTGCCACGAGCGCGACCTTTTATACTGGATACACTCGGCCGAACACCGAGATAGGGAGTCCCGCACGATGGACGGATATTATGATCCAGACGACCTGCCCCGCTTCGCTGAAATGGGCAAGGACGCTCCGGAACTATGGGACAAATTCGACGCTTGGTACGGTGCTGTCTTTCAGTCAGGTGCGCTGAGCGAGCGCGAGAAGAACTTGATCGCCTTGGCAGTCGCGCATGCGGTGCAGTGCCCCTACTGCATCGACGCGTACACGCAGGGATGCCTTGAACAGGGCTCCAACCTAGAACAGATGACCGAGGCTGTCCACGTGGCCTCCGCGATCAAGGGCGGATCTGCGCTAGTGCATGGCTTGCAAATGCGCAACGTCGCGTCCAAGATCAGCATGTAGGGCTTCGTGGGACACTCCCGTCTGGCAGACCAGCTTCCACTGGCAGGGGCCAACGGGCAACTCCGCGTCTTGCACCCGGACAGCGAAGCCGCCTTCAGGCCGTTCGAAGCCTCCCTCGCCCAAGCGGGTATCGGACCGCTGGCCGCAGGGGGCATCGGCACGGTCCAGATCAACGTCGGCAAGTTTTGCAACCAGACTTGCAAGCACTGCCATGTCGGCGCGGGTCCGGACCGGACCGAGGAGAACATGTCGCGGGAGACGTTCGAGCTGTGCCTCGACGCGGTCAAGCGTATCGGCCGGCCGGATGTCGACCTGACCGGGGGTGCGCCCGAACTGAACCCGAATTTCCGCTGGTTCGTCGAGCAGGTCCGCAGGCGGGGCTGCACGGTGATTGACCGCTGCAACCTGACCGTGCTCGTCATGCGCTCACAGGCCGGGCTGGCCGAGTTCTTGGCCCGGCATGGGGTCCAGATTATTGCCAGCCTGCCGTATTTTCTGGGCAGCCGTACTGACGCCCAGCGCGGGGACGGGGTCTTTGACAAGTCCGTGCGGGCCCTTCGCAAGCTCAATGAGCTAGGCTACGGCAAGCCCGACAGCGGGTTGGCATTGAACTTGGTCTACAACCCTACCGGTGCGTTCTTGCCGCCGGATCAAAGCGCCATCGAGGCCGACTTCCGGCGCGAACTCGGCATCCGCTACCAAGTCGAGTTCAATTCGCTGTACACGATCACCAACATGCCGGTCGGCCGCTATCTGGAGTACCTGATCCGTAGCGGCAACTATCGGCGCTACATGGAGCAGCTGGTCAACGCCTTCAATCCCGCCGCCGCGCCGGGAGTAATGTGTCACTCGATGATCTCGGTGGGCTGGGATGGGCGACTCTACGACTGCGACTTCAACCAGATGCTGGAACTCGAGGTGGGTTTCGGCGCCCCCCGGCACATACGCGATTTCGACCCAGACTTGCTTGCCAGCAGGCGCATCGTCAGCGGCCAGCACTGCTACGGCTGCACGGCAGGCTCGGGTTCGAGCTGCGGAGGCCGGATCGCTTGAGCAGGCCGTGGCAACTCGATCAGGTAGCGGCCTGATTCGCAAGCACCGGCAACCCCTGATGTACACTGGGGTATCTGGCGCTTGTCGCCGTTCGCGACGAAGGAATACCCACATGCTCATCAAGCTAGCCCTGCCCCTGATCATGGCCGCGATCATGCTGCTGCTGGCCAACTGTGGCGGCAGCGAGGCACCGCCCGAATCACCGCCCAAGGAAATGCCCGCCGAGGTCGAGGAGGCCCCTCCCGCGCCGGAGCCCGAACCCGAGCCGGAAGCCAAGGCCGAGCCCGAGCCAGCGCCGCCGGAAGAGCCCGCCGGGCCACCGCGGGTTCGCATTGAAACCGACAAGGGAATGCTGGTGTTGGAGCTATACCCGGATCGGGCGCCGGAAACAGTGGCCAATTTCTTGCAGTACGTTGACGACGGGTTCTATGACGGCACGATCTTCCACCGCGTGATTCCCAAGTTCATGATTCAAGGCGGCGGCTTCGTCCCGGGAATGCAAGAAAAGCCCACGCGGCCGCCCATCCAGAACGAATCCGGCTCCATGTCAAACACCAAATACACGGTGGCCATGGCGAGAACGCCCAATCCGCACAGCGCATCCGCGCAGTTCTTCATCAACCATCAGACCAACCAGTTCCTCGACAAGGAGCACGCGCGCGATGGCTGGGGCTATTGCGTATTCGCCAAGGTGGTCGAGGGCACGGACGTAGTGGAGGCCATCGCGCAGGTGGCGACTGGAAGCAAGATGGGGCACCAAGACGTCCCCCTAGAGCCGGTGTTGATAAAGTCGGCAAAACGAGCTGGCTGAGCGCCCGCACACGGGTTCCAAGCCCAGAGCCCTCGAGGACCGGCAGCCCGTGGCTGGCGGGAAGCCCAAACTCGAAGCCTCGGCGGAACGGCAACGTCGCAGTTCTCGCAGCCGCCCCGTTCAATCGGGCTACTCTTCAGTCCGGCGGGCAGCCGACGCAACGGCTGCCCGCGACCCCCGAGGGGTCAGTCGCGCCGTCTGCGCGGCAGCAGCCCGATCGCAACGGCTCCGAGGGCCGCCAAGGCGAACACCGCCCATAGCGCCTGCGAGTAGCCCGCCAGGCGACCGGCCAGCACAGCGATAAAGCGAGGCGTCCAGAACTGCAGGATCGTGTCGCTCGGCAGGATCGCCGACATGGCCTTGCCCAGCGTGCGCAGGCCGAATTGATCCGCGGCCATCAGCGGAATCAGCATGTAGTCGGCACCCATCGCGAAGCCGAAAACGATCGCGAACAGGTAAACCATATTGGATTGCTCGGGCGTGACCAAGAACAACAGCGGGATCGCCATCGCGACCACCACGTAGGTGGCCAGCATCACATACTTGCGCGGAAGCTTATCGGCCAGCCAGCCTGCGATCAGACGGCCTAGGATGCTCGACAGCAAGTAGGTGAACGAGGCGTCCGACCAAATCTGATCCCTCGCCGCTTGATCCGTGAAACCCTGCTCCTCGTAGACGAACTTCATGAGGAAATTGACTGCCGCAATCGAGCCGATGGAGGCGGCGCTGCCAACTAGGAGCAGCCAGAACGCGCTGCTGCCGGAAAGCTCCCGAAATGTCTTGACCGGCTCGACCTTGGCCGGCTCCGCAGCCGGGCTGGCCGCTTCCAGCTCTTGCTCGCGGGCCGCGCCATCCGGCAACTGCCCCATGTCTTCCGGCTTGTCGCGAATCACGAACAGCGCCAACGGCCACACGATGATCATCAGGAAGCTCAAGGCCCGCAGCGCATCGGTGTAGGTATCTAGTGTCGCGGTCAGATACGGTGCGAGCTTGTTGCACAGAGCACCGATGACGGCTACGCCAACATATGTGATTCCCATCGCCATGCCGCGGCGGCGCTTGTACCAGTTCGAGATGATGATCTGGTGCGGGATCGGCCCCGACAGGAAGTACCCGGCCATGTAGACGCACCACGCGGCGTAGTACTCGTACTCGCTGCCGCCTAGCCTGCCAAACCATTGGAACGAAATGAACGTCAGGAACGTGCCGATCAGGATCAGCACGCGAGGAGAAGTCTTGGGCACGATCACGGGACCGATCCAGATCGTCAGCAGCACTGCGATCGGAGCGCCCAACGTCACCAGTTCCACCGGCCAAGAATGTCCATCGCGGAAGTAGTCGAAAAAGAAGGCGATGTTGTAGTAGGGGAATCCCGTGGAGAGGCCGAACGTGATGAAGCAGCTGGCAATGATCCACGGCCCGAAAAATTTCTTGTTGGAAGGTTCCATAGGGTCTACGCCTCCAAGGCGAACTAGCCAGTGTATCCGATACGGGAAGTCAGGCTAGCGTCTTGCCCATGGCGCTGCGGTTATCCTGAAAGAGCAGCGGCGGCCTCGCTTGGGCGCTTGGGATCGAACGCCGCTGCGAAATTGACCATGCAGGAACGCGGTCCGAGCATCTCGAACACGCTGCTGGCCTTAGCGGCGTTCGTCGTCGTGGCTGCGGGCATCAAGCTCGCGGCAGTGATCGTGATCCCCTTTTTCCTCTCCGTCTTTCTCGCCATTTTGGCCGGCCCGCCCGTTTTCTGGTTGCACCAGCACCGTGTTCCCCGCTGGCTCTCGATCTTGATCGTAATCTTGAGCATTGGCGGATTCATGGGCTTGGTCGGCACGCTCGCGGCAGCTTCTCTCAGCGATTTCGCCAACAGCCTGCCGGGCTACCAAGCACGCCTGCAAGGTCAGTGGGAACAGGCGCTTGCGAGCTTGGAAGGGTTGTTGGATACGCTCGGCATCCGGCAGATTCCCGACAGCGTCTGGGACGAATCGGATCTGGACCGGCTCTTCGGCACAGCGGCGCAGTTCGCCGGAGCAACTCTGTTGCAGTTCGGCAACATCATCACCAAGACATTGATGGCGGTGCTGACCGTCACGTTCATGCTGCTGGAAGCATTCCGGCTGCCCAGGAAATTGCAGCCCCTGCTGGAGCAATCCGGCCGGACTTGGGGACAGCTCGAAGGGTTTGCAAGATCGGTCCAAAAGTACATCGCGATCAAGACGCTGACCAGCCTGGTAACCGGCATCGCGATCACCCTGTGGGTCTGGCTGTGGGGCGTCGACTACGCGATCTTTTGGGGCCTGCTCGGATTCCTGCTCAATTTCATCCCTAACATCGGATCCTTCATCGCCGCGATTCCGGCGGTGCTTATGGCGATCGTGCAGTACGGGGGCGGCACCGCCCTTTTCGTTGCTTTAGGATATGTCGCGATCAACGTCGTCATCGGGGGTGTGATCGAGCCGCAATTCATGGGGGACGGCGTCGGCTTGTCACCGCTCGTGGTCTTCATGTCATTAGTTTTCTGGGGTTTCCTGCTCGGCCCGGTTGGCATGCTGCTCTCCACGCCGCTGACCATCAGCGTGAAGATCGCGCTCGAGGGCTATCGGGACGCCAGTTGGATCGCGACCCTGATCGGCTCCGGCAAGACCTGACTGGTCGAGCCAAGACCGCCGAAATAGATTGGCGACAGCGGCGCCGTCGAGTACAATTGTGGGCAAGCTCCGCCCCGATGAGACCCGTAGCCGCAACCCTGCTGCTGGCGCTGCCCTTGAGCTTGGCAGCGGCTGAATACAGCCACAGCGAGCGCAGCTTCTGGTCGTTTCAGCCGCGCCAGGCGGCGGTCCCGCCTGCAGACGGTTCCGACTGGGCCTCGAACCCTGTCGACGCCTTCATTTGGAAGCGCCTCGCTGAGGCCGGACTACGGCCGGCGCCGGAGGCCGAGCGGGCGGCGCTGGCTCGGCGGGCGTACTTCGACGCCACCGGCCTGCCGCCAACGCCGGCAGAACTGCGGGCGTTCATCGGTGACCAATCGCCCGGCGCCTGGCAGAGACTGGTGGACCGCCTGTTGTCCAGCCCCCGCTGGGGAGAGCGCGCAGCCCAGCGCTGGTTGGATGTGGTGCGCTATGCCGAGACCGAGGGCTTCGAATACGACCGCTACATGCCCGGCCTGTGGCGCTACCGCGACTATGTGATCGAGTCCCTCAACCGCGACAAGCCCTGGAATCGCTTCGTTATGGAACAGCTCGCCGGCGACGAGCTGGCTGCCGACGGGCCGCAAGCGGAGACGGATCGAGAACTGCTGGCCGCAGCTGGATTCCATCGCCTTGGCCCGGTCCGGCGCAACGCGGGCAACCAAGAGGTGGCATCGAGCCGCAACGAAGTTCTCACCGAGCGCACTGACATCGTCGGCGCGGCGATGCTCGGTCTCACCGTGGGCTGCGCGCGCTGCCACGACCACATGTTCGACCCTATCCGGCAAGTCGACTACTACCGGTTGCAAGCGTACTTCGGCCCGTCGCGCGAAGCGAACATGGTCTTCGATTCGGACTCCACCATCGAAGACTGGCAAGAGGCGACCAAGAAGATCGCCACCAAAATGAAATCCCTGCGTGGCGAGATCAAATTGGCCAAGGGCGACGAGCGGCGGCGCTTGCAGGCCGAACACGACGCACTCGAGTCCCAATTGCCGGACCCTCCGCAGACCCTGGCGACGGTGCTCAACGATACCGAGGCTCCCACGCAAGTTCACCTGCTCAACCGCGGCGACCACACTAAGCCCCTGCAACCCCTCGCCCCTCGCCCGCCGGGCGTGCTGCTTCCCGAAGACACGCCGGCGCTCCCGCCCGAAGTGGAAGCCCCGCGATCGCACTTGGCCGAGTGGATCACGTCGCCGGAACACCCCTTGACCGCCCGCGTGGCGGTCAACCGGATCTGGCAGGGCTACTTCGGCCAAGGGATCGTCGACACCCCGAACGACTTCGGCGCCATGGGCGGGCGCCCGAGCCATCCCGCTCTGCTCGACTACCTAGCGAACGAACTGGTCGCAGCGAATTGGAGCGCGAAACGCGTGCACCGGATGATTTTGACCAGCAGCACATATCGGCAAGCGTCCCGCAACCCCGCCCAAGAGGAACTCGGCCTGCAGCTGGATGCGTCCAACCGACTGCTGTGGCACGGGCCGCGGCGCCGCCTCAGCGCCGAAGAAGTGCGCGACGCAATGTTGGCCGTGGCCGGCGAATTGAATCTCGCCTATGGCGGCAAGAGCGTCATGCTGCCCGTAGAGGAAGCTTTGGTGGACCTTTTGTATGATCCGACACAGTGGCGCGTGCCCGCCGACCAAGCCCAGCACCGGCGCCGATCGATCTATCTGCTAGCGAAGCGCAACCTACGCCTTCCGTTCATGGAAGTCTTCGACCAGCCGCCTCTGCTCACCAGCTGCGCCCGCCGAGAGACGAGCACCCACGCGCCGCAATCGCTGGAACTGCTCAACGGCCCAATCTCGAACGAACTGGCGGCGCGGCTTGCCGCGCGCCTCGACCGCGAGGCCGGCCGTGACCTTGACAGCATCGTCAGCCAAGCCTACCTGCTGGCCGCTGGCCGGCCTCCAACTGACGACGAGGCGCTGATCGCGCGGACGTTCCTGGCCGAAAATTCGCTGCGGGAGTTCGCCTTGGCCATGTTCAACCTCAATTCGTTCCTGTATTTGAACTGACCTAGGCGCACCGTATCCAATTCCACCCGCATCTGCCCGTGTTTCGCAAGATCTTGGTGGCCAACCGTGGCGAGATCGCAGTGCGGGTGATCCGGACTTGCCGCGAGATGGGCATCCCGGCCGTGGCGGTGTACTCGGATGCCGACCGCGAGGCCAAGCATGTCCGATTGGCCGACGAGGCGTATTGCATCGGCGCGGCCGCCGCCAGCGAGAGCTACCTCGACATCGACCGGGTCCTTGATGCGGCCAGCACGGCGGGGGCGGACGCCATCCACCCGGGCTACGGCTTCCTCAGCGAGAACGCGGAGTTTGCCGAAGCCTGTGCCCGCAAAGGAATCAAGTTCATCGGCCCGCCCGCCGAAGCAATTCGCTCCATGGGAATCAAGACCCGTGCGCGCGAGCTGATGTCCTCGGCCGGAGTCCAGGTGGTTCCCGGCACGCCAGCGGCCAGGGATTGCGGCCAGGCTGCAAGCTTCGCCAGTCAAGTCGGCTACCCGATCATGCTCAAGGCCGCGGCCGGCGGCGGCGGCAAGGGCATGCGCCTGGTCGAGTCGGCGGAACAACTCGAAAGCGCATGGGCCCAAGCGCAAGGCGAAGCCCGCAAAGCATTCGGCGACGAAGCGGTGTACCTAGAGAAGGCGATCCTCCGCCCGCACCATGTTGAAGTCCAGATTCTAGCCGACGAGCACGGCGCAGTAGTTCATCTGGGAGAGCGCGAGTGCAGCCTGCAGCGCAGACACCAGAAGGTGCTGGAAGAGAGCCCCTCGCCATTGGTCCAGGCCAACCCGCACGTCCGCGAGCAGATCTGCACAGCCGCCATTGCAGCGGCCCGTGCCGTCGGCTACGCCAGCGCGGGCACGATCGAATTCCTCATGGACGGCGACTGCCGGTTCTACTTCCTCGAGATGAACACCCGCCTGCAGGTCGAGCACCCGGTGACCGAGTTGGTGACGGGCATCGATCTGGTCAAGGAGCAGGTCCGCGCGGCTGCGGGCGAGAAGCTGCGATTGTCCCAACGACAAGTCCAGTTTCGCGGCCACGCCATCGAGTGCCGCGTCTATGCCGAAGATCCCGGCGCTAATTTCATGCCGTCCCCCGGCCTGATCCGGCGCATGTCGATGCCCGACGGCCCAGGTATCCGGGTGGATTCTGGCGCGGACGAGGGCTGGACGGTCCCGATCCACTATGACCCCTTGATCGCCAAGCTCTGCGCTTGGGCGCCGACCAGGGAGGAGACGATCGACAGGCTGCGCAGCGCTCTGAGCGAGGCGACAATCAGCGGCATCGCAACTACCCTAGGGTTCTTCCGCGAACTGATCGAGGACCCTCGATTCCAATCCGGCGACATTGACACCGGCTACTTGGAGCGTGGCCTCCAACCCGGCGCCAGCGCAGCGTCCGCCCCTTCCCCCGAAGCGCGCCTTGCCGCCATCCTCGCCGTAATCCAAGCGGAGCAGGAACGCTCCGCCGGCTGCGCCCCGGCGATCCTCCCGACCACATCGAAGTGGAAGCGCAACGGGCGAATCGAGAGCGTTGGCACCACAGGATCGGATCGATGAAGAAGTACGATCTCATCGTCGACGCCACCCCGTGCAGCCTGCTCGTCGGCACCGAAGCGTGCGAGATCGACGGCCGGCGCTTGCCGACGGAAATCCGCCGCCTAGGGCCGAACGCCTATTCTGTGATCGCGGGCGGTAACCAGCACACCGTGGTCGTCGACCGGGCGGCCAGTGGCGCCTACGAGGCCCACGTGGCCGGCAGCGCGCTTACCATCGAAATCCGCGACCCGCGACGCCTGTCTCGCCAAGAGGCAGGGTCGGCGACCGCTGGCTCGCAGTCGGTGCGCGCGCCTATGCCTGGCAAGGTCCTGTCCGTGCTCGTACGGATCGGCGACGAGGTTAGCAGCGATCAGGGTTTGCTGGTGGTGGAAGCGATGAAGATGCAGAACGAACTGCGCTCCCCTCGCGCGGGACGCGTCACGGCCGTCAAGGTCGGGGCCGGTGATTCGGTATCGTCCGGGGACACCCTCGTGGTGGTCGAATAGGATAGAGAGAAGGGCTTCGCTCGAATTCCCAGCAACTACGATGTGCAGCGAATGCCGAGACACGGGCTGGGTGCAAGTGCAGTTGCCGGGAGGCTTCACCGCATCCAAGCGCTGCCATTGCCGCGAGGGCGGCCAAGACACCTCGAAATACGCCCGGTTGCGATTGCCGCCCCGTTTTGCCGACGCCACCTTTGACAACTTCAGCGCCGGCGTCTATGCCGAAGAACCCCAGAAGCACCAAATCCTGACTCACGCAATGTCAAAAGGCCGGCTGTTCGCCGACGGATTCCCGATCGAATCGTCCAAAGGCCTGCTATTTCACGGCGGCACGCTGGCGCGCCGGACGCATCTTGCCGTCGCCACCTTGAAGCGGCTTGCCGACAAGGGCTTCGGCTGTCTCTTTTTCGACTACCAAAACCTGCTAGATTCCCTCCAAAGCCGATCCGGCGATGCCCCTGACGAACGAGAGGAAATCGCTAGGCTAGCGAATTCTGTCGACGTGCTCCTGATCGAATCCCTCGGGGAGCGCAGGCCGACGGATTGGGCCATGGACACGATTAACGCCATCATCAAACATCGCTACCACAACAAGCTGGGCCTGTTGGCTACTACCGGATTGCCGCTCGCGTCGATGGTGCCAGAGATCAAGCCCGGCACGCAAGCGATGTACGCCGCCGCACGATCGCATGACACGTTAGAGCAGCGCATCGGACGCCAGAGCGCCGAGATGCTGGAAGCCATCTGCACCGCGGTCACAGTTGCCGTGCCAGTGTCTGAACGCCCCGTCGCGATCCCGTATCGTAGCCGCGGCTAAGCACCAAATCGCCATCAACCTCGATCAGGATCGTCCGAGGGCTGGCAACCGCGATGGCGTGCCGCTATCAGCTCGGCAGCCTCGCCTGCACGGACCGGTCTCGGCTCAGGAAGCAGGCCGGATCGAAACGCTGCCTGGCCGAGCACCTCAGCCGCGCTGACGCCTTGCTTGCGCAAATCACGGACAGGCGGCGAGCTTTGCTTCTTGCTCAGCTTGTCTCCTTGCGAATCGCGTACCAGCGGGTGGTGGTAGAAGGCCGGTCGCTGGACCTCGCCCAGCATTCGTGCGAGTCTCAGTTGGCGACCAGTCGACTGCAGCAGGTCTTCTCCTCGCACGACGAAATCCACGCCGTGGCGCACGTCATCGACCGTGACCGCAAATTGATAGCTCCAGTTCCCGCGCCGGTCGCGCAGCAGCAGATCCCCGCACTGGTCCCGCGGTTCTTGCCGCTGCGGGCCCAGTAAACCGTCCGAGAACACTTCGGCCGCGGCATCCGGCTCCCACGCCAACCGCAATCCGTGCTGCATCGAGGCTGGATGACCGGCATCCCTGCACGTCCCCCGATAAGGCTGTTCGCCACTAACCTGCGGCCCCGCAGCGGCCGCCAACTGCTTGCGGCTGCAAATGCAGCGATAGACCAGATGCTTGATCTCAAGGCGCTGCAGGGCCTCCGCGAATACCTTGTCACAGTCGCTCTGGCGGTAGATGCTCGTCGCGTCCCCGAACCAGTTCACGGGCTCGAATCCGAGCCATTCCAAATCACGCAGCAGTTCCCGCTCGTAGCAGCGCTTGCACCGCTGGCGGTCATGATCCTCGATGCGGAGCAAGACTTCCCCGCCCAGCAACCCTGCTATACCCCACACGTACAACATGTGGGCCACGTGGCCGACATGCATGGGGCCCGTGGGGCTAGGCGCGAATCGAGTCCGGAGCTTGCGATGGGGGACTGCCACCTCAGCCAGCCCTTGCATGCAAGACGGGGCGAGCGCCGGCTCAAGCGCCCGCTCGCCCGGCAGGAACTAGTTTAGGTTGAGCGCAACCGAGTTGGATGTGCCCGAGGCGTTGGTCGCTGTGACGGACACTGATCCAATGTCCTCAAAGGCACCCTCGTCAACATTGAAATTTACCGTGACCGTGAACTGGCCGCCGGAGGCCGCCGACTGGTTGCTGCCGAAGTAGGTCTGGAAGGAACCCGCCACGTCCACGTTGATGGACTCGGTCGCCAGAGCGGAGCCGCTGCTGGCCGTGAACGAGAAGGCCAGCGAATCAACGGAACGCGTCGTGCTATAGCCCGTGACCTGCAAGTTGAATCCACCCTGACCGGTCCCGCCCAAGCTCACTCTTTGCAGTACGGGAGCGGCTTCCAACACGTCGAACCGCACTTCGGGCCGCGTGTCGGGGGTGATCTCCGCCGAAGAGGTCGCTGCCTGCTCGATACGCGTGTTCAAGTAGCCATTCGGGACCGAAAAGAACTGGGCGGTCAGCACGATCTCGCCAGCGACCGTTCCGGTCTGAAAAGCGTTGGAAGTTGCCTGCCCCGAGAAAATCGCCTCGGTCGTGCTGGCCAAGATCACAAAAAAGGCCTGCCGCCCACCGCTCGCCCACTGGATCGCCGGATCGGTCGCGAAGCTGCGCGTCTCGAAGTCCAAATTCAGGATGCCCACGATATCGTTCGGATAGGTCCGGGCGATGCTGATCTGCATCGGAACTTGGGCGGCCGCTCCCACCGTTCCGCCCGACTGCGAGAAGCTCACCTCCGGTAGCGGAATGATTTGCACGTCGAAAGCCAGCTCCGGTGCCGGATCTGGCGTGATATCCGCTCCGCCGGCGGCGGTCGCAAAGCGGGCCGTGACGGTCAATTCGCCCTCAACCGTCGGAGCCGTGAACTCGGTGGCGAGATTGTTGCCGAACATGGCCGTAGTCCCGCCTGCGGGAATCTGGAACGGAACCTGGCGTCCGGCGGCCCACGCCCCCGCGACCCCGCTGAGGTCCGACGCCACAAAGGACAGCTGCAGCATACCTGCGATGTCCTCTGAGTAGCCTGCGGCCAAGCTCAAGCCCAGCGCCACCTCCCTGCCTGCATCCAGCGCACCTCCCGCTTCCGAAAAGCTCACCTCGGGCAAGGTCGCGATATCCACCGTGTAGCGCAGCTCTGGCGCGGTCGCGGGCGTGATATCAATGCCCCACGGGCCGGCCACAAAGCTTGCCGAGACCACGACCTCACCGGCAACCACGCCCGCTTGGAACTCGATCTCGCCCGCGTTGCCCGCAAATACCGCAGCGGTCTGGCCGGCCGGGATCTCGAAAGTGGCCGCTGTGCCTCCGCTGGACCACTGCAGCGATGCGTCGCGAGCCGCTTCGAGCGATACCAAGCTCAGCTGCAAAGTGCCGCTGATGTCCACCGGGTAGGGGCTCGCCAAGCTAAGGCCCAAGGCCGTCTGCTCGCCCGGGCGCAAGCTGCCGCCGAGCGAGGTGAACCTCACGACAGGCAAAGTCGGCGTATTGATCGTCAGCGGGAAAACTGCGTCCCCGATGACCAATTCCCCGGTCCGGTCGCTACTCGCATCGGGCGATGGCTCGATCGTGATCTCAATGCTCTCACCCGGTCCGACGCTCGTGGGCAGCCTAGGGCCGCTTGTCATGGCGAACGGGCCAGAAACCCTGATCGCTTCGACGAGTTGCGCACTCTGCCGGGTATTCTCAGCAACCACCCGCACCGAGGCAGCGCTCTGGCCGAAGACGATGGGCGTACCAGACTGCACCTGCTCGGATCTGCCCGCGTTCGAGCCGGCCGCATAGGAGATGATTCGAAAGCGGAACAAGTCACCGCCCTGACCCGTCAGCCCATAGCGCAGCGCCGGGCTGCCACTTGGGGCGAAGCTCAACTCCCCGCTGTACAAGAATGTCGATATCGGGCGGAATCCGAGCTGGATGTTCACGCTGCCGCCCGGCTCCAGCCTCGACGGGAACGACGGAGGATCAACCGCCGCGAAGGCGTTGGTGCCCGAGATCTGGAAACTGTCCACCACGCCGGCACCGCTGCCGCTGTTGGTCAAGACCAAAGTGGCTTCCGTAGACACGCCGGTCGGCTTGTGCCCGAAGTTTACGGTGCCGGACGGGGCCACATTGACCCGCCCGGAACCGGGCAAGACGTATGACAGAGAGTACGCCGGCACCCTGCCAGTCAATTTGACGCTGTAGACGGTGTCGCTCGGCAGCAGATCCGACCCCTCGGTGCGCAACGTCAATTCGAGCGTCGCCTCCGCCGGGCCGGGTCCGGTCGGCAGGTAGAACACGAACAAGTCCAGCTTGAGTTCGTTCTGGATCGAAATCGGTAGCCGCGTGACATCCTTGATCTCGTAGTTGAACTCCGCCGCGCCGGGACCGACCACCCGCACGGTTCGCAGGGTCAGCGACGAACCCAGGCTGGGGTTGAACTGCAAGTACAACCGCTCGGTCACGCGTTGACCGATACCCGTCGAATCGAGGGTCACCGACTGGCCCAGCGTGGAGGGATCGCTCACGCCCTCCTGAGTGATGGTCAACTGCGCACTCAAGGGCGCCGTCAACGCAGCTCCTAGGAGCATGGTTGGGATCACGGTCAAGAACGTCTTCATGGCTCTGTCTCTGATGGCTCTTCCTAGTCTGGCGTGGTCAACCATGGCCACACCCTAGCGAGGCCCGCTTACTGATACGGAGCCGATTGAGATCGCGGTCGGCGTAGCCGCTGGATCTTCGCCGCTGCGCAGCGCCGCTGACACGATTCCCACGGTCGCCGCAGCGCTGATCGCTGCGATCACCCGCCAGCCGATGCCCTGGCGCTTCGGCCTCACATCGCCCGGAGCGACCGCGTTCGACTGTGTGATCGTCGCGACCGCCGAGGTGTTGTTGTACTCCGCTTCCACATCGATCTGGAAAGTGCCCTCGATCGTGTTGGGAAGCATTCCCGAGACGCGTACCCGGCCCTGGTCATCGGTGGTCATGGTCGCGACGCGGGACGCCCCGAAAAACGTCACGCTCGGACCGGACGCGGGAGAGCGCAACGTGACCGCCGCCTTGGCCACGGGCTTGCCCGTCGCGTCCACCACCTCGATGATGGGCTCGGAGGCGACGTTCCTGTTGATGTTGTTGATGCCACCCTCGCCTGCGAGCACGCGAATCTGGATCGCCGCGCCCTGCGCACGGGCCTGCGGTGGAATCACCAGCAGCGCGCTCAGCGCAACGGCTAGAACTTGGAGATAGAGGTGAACCATGAAGCCTCCGGGCCAGCGGTACCGCGCAGTGAGCGCGCGGAGTCAATTTACACAGCTTTCAACCAGCCGAAACGGCCTTTCGATGCTGAAAACATAGAGACGATATGGCGGGTGCAGGGGTTACAGCCGCGACCGTCGCCGAAACCCTACGCAGTCGTCGCCACAGCCGCGCTCACCGACGCGAAACCGAGGTTTTCCAGCAATGCGACGATGTCATCGTCGGTGAGGCCCTTGCGCGAGTCGGCCTGCCGCGTGAAGGCCTCGTACAGCCTGCGCAAGTCGTCGCGCCCCAAGTCCCCGTAGCCGAGTTGCTCGACGCGCTGGTGCAGCGCGTGCCGGCCGCTGTGCTTGCCCAAGATCAGCTGCGAGCCCGGCACTCCGACCGAGTCGGGCGTCATGATCTCATAGGTCGTGCGGTGCTTGAGATAGCCGTCCTGGTGGATCCCAGCTTCGTGGGCGAAGGCATTGCGCCCCACGATGGCCTTGTTCGGCTGCGGGCCGAACGTGATGCACTCGCTCAGCGCCTGGCTGGCCGCGTACAGCTTGGTGGCATCGATGCCGCAGTGATACGGCACTCGGTCGTGACGCACCTTCATGATCGCGACCACCTCTTCCAACGAGCAGTTGCCGGCCCGCTCGCCGATGCCGTTGATCGCGCATTCGATCTGGCGGGCCCCCGCGTGCAGGGCCGCGATCGAGTTGGCGACCGCCAAGCCGAGATCGTCGTGGGTATGGACGCTGACTTCCGCCCGCTCGCCCACGGCTGCCACGACCCGGGCGATCTTCTCGGTGTAATCGTCGGGGGTCATGAAGCCCACCGTGTCCGGTATGTTGACCACCGACGCGCCGGCGTCCACCGCCGCCTCGCAGACGCGGCACAGGTAGCCGATTTCCGTCCGGGTCGCATCCTCGGCCGAGAACTCTACGTCGTCGACGTAGCGCCTGGCCAGCTCGACGCCCTCCACGGCCTCGGCAAGGACCTGTTCCTGCGACTTGTTGAACTTGTACCTGAGATGGATCTCGCTGGTAGCGATGAAGCAGTGAATGCGGGGCTTGGCGTGGCCGTCCAGCGACTGCGCGGCCCGCTCGATATCGATCGGCACCGCTCGCGCCAACGCCGCCAAGTACGCTCCCGGATGCTCGCGGCAGATCGCCCGCACGGCGTCAAAATCCCCCTCCGAGGCAATCGGGAAGCCGGCCTCGATGACATCCGCGCCCATCTCGACCAAGTGCCTAGCCACCCGCAGCTTCTCGGGCGTGGTCATGCTGCAGCCCGGAGACTGCTCGCCGTCGCGCAAAGTGGTGTCGAAAATATGTACCCGCTCGGACATCGAATCGCTTCCCTAGAGTCAACTTACTCGCACGGACAGCCATAAAGCAAATTTGAAATATTTTGAAATATAATTAATTCTACTTATGGATCTCGCGCTCTTGAGACTATTCGAAACGGTGGCCGAGGAAGGCAGCTTCTCGCGGGCCGGGCAAAAGCTATTCCGCTCGCAACCAGCCATCTCGCTGGCGCTGAAACGGCTGGAAGACGACTTGGGTGTGCTCCTGATCGACCGATCTACGCGCTCCCTGCACCTGACCGACGCCGGGCGCAAGGTCAGCGGCTACGCCAAGGAGCTCTTCGCGCTGGAGCGCGAGATGCGCGTGGCGCTCTCGGACTTGCGCAACCGCGCGGCCGGCAAACTCACCATCGGCGCGAATGAATCGACGGCGCTGTACCTGCTCGGGCACATCGAGCATTTCCGCAACCAGCACCCCGGCATCCAAGTCGAGTTGCGACGCAGCCTCTCCAGCCGGATCCCCCAGGCCGTGCGCGACGGTTCGCTCGAGCTGGGGGCCATCAGCTACGATCCGGCCGATCCCAACCTGCACCTGTTCCGACTCTACGACGACCGCCTGACCTTCGTCGTCTCGCCCGACCACCGCCTCGCCGGCCGCAAGAGAGTCAGCATTACCAAACTGGGCTCGGAGACCTTTATCGCCCACAACGTGGTCTCGCCCTACCGGGCGCGCGTGATCGAAACGTTCAGGCTGCACGCGGTGCCGCTGAACATGCAGATCGAGATGCCTACGATCGAGACGATCCGGCGATTGGTGCAGAGAAATCTCGGCGTCGCATTCTTGCCGAAGATGTGCGTGGAGCGTCAAATCGAGAGCGGAGCGCTGTGCGAGGTCGTCGTGCCCGAACTTGGCATGGAGCGCCAGATCCACCTGGTCTACCCGGTCGGCAGATACCTCTCACAGGCATCGCACGCATTCCTGGAATTGGTCGGGGCGCCGATTCCGCAGGCCTAGGCGGCTGCCGGCGGCGAGCGCGTGCTAGTCTGGGCGCATTCGGAGATGTCGGAGACCCGGCTGCCGTTCCCGTGAGACTCTGCTACCTCGACTGCTTTTCCGGGATCGCCGGCGACATGCTGCTGGGGGCCTTGGTGGACGCCGGCTTGGAAGTCGCCGTGCTCCAGTCCGAGGTCGCGAAGCTTGGCATCGACGGGCTGACCCTGCGCGCCGAGCCCGTCAAGCGGTGCGGCCTTGCGGGCACCAAGGTGCATGTCGAGGCACGGCACGACCACAGCCACCGCTCGCTGGCCACTATCGAGCGCATGATCGGCGAATCGAGCTTGGACGACCGGGTCAAGCGGGACAGCGCCAGCGTCTTTCGGCGCCTTGGCGAGGTCGAGGCCCGCGCCCACGCCATTCCGATCGAGAAGGTCCATTTCCATGAGGTCGGAGCGTTTGACTCGATTGCGGACATCGTCGGCTCGTGCGCGGGCTTGCGTGCCTTGGGGGTTGATCGGATATGCTGCTCGCCGATCAATCTGGGCAGCGGGACGGTTCAGGCGGCGCACGGCACGATGCCTGTGCCGGCGCCGGCTACGGCCCGCTTGGTAGAGGGAGTGCCGACCTACTCGGACGGCCCCAGCGTGGAACTCACAACGCCGACGGGAGCGGCCCTTGCAGTGACGCTCGGCGACAGCTTCGGCCCCCCGCCAGCGATGCGGATATCGCTCAGCGGCTACGGTGCCGGGTCGCGCGACTTTCCGGGCCGGGCCAACCTGCTGCGCGTGCTCGTCGGCGAGGCCGAAGAGGCTGACACGCCAGCGGAACAAGTCTGGATCCTGGAGGCGAACATCGACGACATGACGCCGGAGATGGCAGGGTTCGCCATGGAGCGGCTGCTCGAATCCGGAGCCCTGGACGTAACGCTGACTCCCGTGCAAATGAAGAAGAACCGCCCCGGCTTCACCCTGACGGTGTTGGCAGCCCCGCACGACCGGGAGCGTCTCGGAGCGATGATGCTGGCAGAAACCTCCACGCTCGGACTGCGGGAAGTCTCGGCCAGGCGCCGGACGCTGCCGCGCTCGTGGACCGAGGTCAGCACCAGCTACGGCCCCGTGCGCATCAAGACATCCGGCCCACCGGGCAGCCCCGGAGCAACCTTCGCCCCCGAGTACGAGGATTGCCGCAACTTGGCGCGCCAAAACGGCGTGCCTTTCAAGCGGGTCTGGGAACAGGCGCACCACGCCTACCTGCACAAGCGCGACGCCTAGCGGCGGAGTCCCGGAGCGGGCCACCGTGCAAGACTAGAGCTAGCGCCCCGCAATGCCTAAGTTCTACCTATCGACGCCCATCTACTACGTCAACGCCGCGCCTCATATCGGGCATGCCTATACGACCATCGTGGCCGATACGATCAAGCGCAGCCGGCGAATGCTCGGCGACGAGGCCTACTTGACGACGGGCAGCGACGAGCACGGCCAAAAGGTCGAGCGGTCGGCCGCGGCCGCCGGTCTCGAGCCCCAGCAGTTCACCGATCGCATCTCGGAAGCCTTCCGCGCAGAATGGAACGAGCTGGGCTTGGAATACGACTTCTTCCGGCGCACCAGCGACCCGCGCCACGCCTTGGCCGTACGCAAAATCTTCGAGCGCTGCCTAGCCAACGGCGCGATCTACAAGGGTACGTATACCGGCAAGTACCACCTCGGCGACGAAGCCTTTGTCACCGACGAAGAAGCTGCGGCCGCAGATCCGGAGATGATCACGACGGTCACCGAGGAGAACTATTTCTTCAGGCTCTCCGCCTACCAAGACAAGCTGCTCGAGCTGTACGAATCCCAGCCCGAGTTCGTCCAGCCCGACGCCCGGCGCAACGAGGTGATGGCATTCGTACGGCAGGGCCTCAACGACCTCTCGATCAGCCGTTCCACGCTGCGCTGGGGAATTCCCCTGCCCAACGATCCCGCCCACGTCTTCTACGTCTGGTTCGACGCGCTGACCACCTATATGAGCGCGATCGGGTACGGCGAGCGCGACGAGCCGGGATCGGACTACGACCGCCTGTGGCCGATTGACGTCCACTTGGTCGGGAAAGAGATCGTCCGCTTTCACGCCGTCTACTGGCCTGCATTCCTGATGGCGGCCGATCTGCCCCTGCCAAGGCAGGTGTGGGCGCATGGCTGGCTCATCTTCCAAGGCGGCAAGATGTCCAAGACCAAGGGCAATATCGTCCGGGCGCTGCCCATCAAGCAAGTGGTGGGCGTGGACGGGCTGCGCTACTACCTGCTGCGCGAGATCGTTTTCGGTCAAGACGGGAATTTCTCGCACGAGGCGCTAACGGTGCGCTACAACGCCGATCTGGCAAACGGTATCGGCAACTTGGCCAGCCGCACCACGTCCATGCTGTCGAGGTATTGCGGCGGCAAGATCCCGAGGACAGTCACGGGTACTGACAGCGGGGGCCTGCCCCCTCTGGCTAGAATCTGCATAACCGACGCCATCGAACTCTACCGCGAGTTTGCATTCTCCAAGGCGCTAGAGACGATCTGGTCGCTACTCGCCCGGACCGACAAATACATCGTCGAGCACAAGCCTTGGGAACTCGCACGAGCAGACGACTCCGATTCCAGAATCCAGCTCGAGGCCACCCTCTACAACACCGCCGAAGCGCTGCGCATTGCCTGCGTGCTGCTGGCCCCAGTCATCCCGGCGGGCGCGCAAAGGATCTGG
>Ga0209021_1001857_pt1 | contig 19751 bp, 14 predicted proteins | sample PinacodermFT_FD_187299 | JGI IMG/M metagenome (GOLD analysis project Ga0209021, IMG submission 187299) | Host-associated microbial community of the marine sponge Aplysina aerophoba from Gulf of Piran - sponge pinacoderm, lysed by freeze-thaw... | ecosystem: Host-associated > Porifera > Sponge >... | reverse complement strand
GACCTTCATCGGCGCCAAGCACCGGGCCCGGCTCGCCCGAATGGACACCCCCGTTGCGATCAAGGCGACCGCCCGCGAACTCGCCTGCCTGATCTACCTCATGGTGACCGAGGGCCAGCAATACGTCGAACAGGGCATCGACGCCTACGAGAAGCGGCGCCTCAACAGAAAGTTCGCTCATCTCGACCGCCAAGCCCGAAAACTCGGGCTCCAACTCGTCCCGAAAACGCAAGGAGAGGAACAACAGAACCCAATGCCATTTAAGTGTTCACACTACCTCCGGGGCACGACCCTGAGTTGGAGGTCTGCTCCGGTTGACAGTCCGGGAAGCCAAACTCTACTTTCGGCCATCGTCTCTGGCTCTCCCGGCGCGCGGGGCGCGACGGCGGGCAGGGGGCGACCTTCTTCTAGGGAGAGATGACGAATGAGAGTAGACGTCTTCAATCGAATCATGGCTGCCCAGACGACCAGGCGCAGGATGCTGAAGGGCATGGCCGGCACCGGTGCTGTGGCGGCGCTTGCGGGAACCGGGATCGGCGGCTTCACGGGATCGTCCTCGGCGCAGGACAATGTGCGGGCCGAGATCCTCAAGATTCCCGGCGTCGGCGCCGGCTCTCCCATGGATTCCGATTGGCAGAAGGTGGGGGCGATGTGCCTCGAGCCGGCCAAGGCCCACGTCTCCGAAGGCGAGTTCGACGGTGTCGAGCTCACCTTCCTCGGTCTCAACAACCAGAACCTCCACAACTTCCTCTTCCGCGGCTTTCTGAAGCCGTGGGAGGCCTACACCGGGGCGACGATCAACTGGATCGACCTCGCGCAGGCCGACTACAACGCGCGCCTGCAGCAGTCGATCGCAACCGGAACGGTCGACTTCGACATTATCGAGATGGGCGCCCCCTTCGAGGGCGACGTCTGCGGCAAGGGCCTCGCCTCGGTCATGCCCGACTGGGTGAAGAGCCAGATCGACATGGACGACTATGTCGGCTACCTCAAGGCGCCGGTCGGCACCTGGGATGGCAAGACCTATCGCATCTCGATCGACGGCGACTGCCACAACTTCAACTATCGCACCGACTACTTCGAGGACGAGGACCTCGCGGCGGCCTGGGAGGCCGAGGGCCACGAGGGTGCCTGGGAGGTGCCCACGACCTGGCAGAAGGTCCAGGAGGTCACGAAGTTCCTCAAGGGCAAGAAGGTCGGCGGCTTCGATGCCTACGGCTATCTCGACCCGCTGAAGGGCTGGGGCGGCTTCGCCTTCTACTTCCTTGGCTCGCGCGCGACCGCCTACGCCAAGCATCCGGACGATCCGGCGTGGCTGTTCGACGCCGACACCATGAAGCCGCGCGTCAACAACCCGGCCTGGGTGCGCGCCATTCAGGACGTGCTCGACACGCTCGACTCCCAGCCGCCGGACCAGATCAACGCGGACCCGGGGACCACGGGCTTCCAGCAGTTCCTGGCGGGCACCGGCTCGATGCTGAGCTGGTGGGGCGACATCGGCTCCAACGCCAAGACCTCCGACTCCTCGGTGGTGGGCGAGACGGTCGGCTTCTCGATCCTCCCCGGCTCGGATGACGTGTACAACGCCTCGACCGGGGCGTGGGAAACGCTGGCGTCGGGCCCGAACTACTCGCCCAACATGGCCTACATCGGCTGGGGCGTTTATGTCATGGCCCGGGTCGACAGCGACGCCCAACGGCAGAAGGCAGCCTGGTCCGCCGCCGCCCATCTCGGCGGCAAGGACCTCTCGCTCTGGTGCGCCGCCTATCCGTCCGGCTTCCAGCCCTACCGGAACTCCCACTTCAACATTCCCGAGTGGGTGGGCGCCGGCTACGACGAGGCCTTCATCGCCGACTATCTCGCGTCGGAGGCGGATTCCTACAACCACCCGAACGCGGCGATCGAGCCGCGCATTCCGGGCATCTTCCAGTACTACTCGGTCGCCGAGGACGAGCTGGCGAGGATCTACGCCGGCGAGTACGGCGCCCAGGAAGGCGCGGACCGCATCGCGGCCGCGTGGGAGAAGATCACCGATCAGATCGGGCGCGAAAGCCAGATCGCTCTCTACGGGGCGTCGCTGGGACTCTGATAATCCCGCGTCTTCGCTCGTGTTATTGGGATTGGCGGCCGTGAGGCCGCCAATCCTGCTTTGGCGGGCAGCTTCGTGAGCACTCCGGCGCAACTCGAGGGCAACCAGCTCTACGTCGTCACGTCCGACCACATGTCGCGCGGCCGCATCCTTGCCGGGCGCGCGCTGATGTGGGGGGCCGCGCTCATCCTCCTCGTCATGGTGGTGATCCAGGGCCTCCATGAGAACGAAAGCACTTCATTCGGCTTCGAGACCTGGCGCCCGGTGCTCTACGCCTACGCGTTCTGGGCAGTTTGCCTCTGCATCGGGCAGGTTCTGACACGCGGCGAGCAGGGCAAGCGGGCGCTCTTCGTCCTTCCCGGCGTGCTCTTCGTCGTCTCGATGGTGATCTTCCCGATCCTGTTCGGGATCTACATCTCGCTCACCGACTGGAACCTCTCCTCGCTCACCGGGCGCAAGTTCAACGGCATCGACAATTTCGTGCAGATGGCGGGCGATCCCTTCTACTGGAACGCCCTCAAGAACATGGCCTATTACGTGCTCGCGATCAGCGTGGAATACGCGATTGCGTTCGGCCTGGCCCTCCTCCTCAACGCCCAGATCCGAGCGCGAAAGTTCTTCCGCGTGGCGTTCCTCCTGCCCCTCATGCTCTCGCCCGTGGCGGTGAGCTGGATGGTGGGGAAGTCCATGATGGAGATCCGCTTCGGCCCGCTCGCGAACCTCGGGCGGTTCCTGGGCTGGGAGACGCCCTCCTTCTTCGGCTCGCCCGAAGTCGCGCGCCTCACCATGATGGTGATGGACGCCTGGACCTTCATTCCCTTCATGTTGATCATGCTGCTCGCGGGCCTTCAGGCTCTGCCCAAGGAGGTGGTGGAGGCCGCCAAGGTGGACGGAGCCTCGCGCTGGACGACCTTCTGGCACGTGACCTTTCCGCTGATGCTGCCGGTCAGCATCACCGCCATCCTCATCCGCATCATCTTCAAGCTGAAGCTCGCCGACATCATCATCAACGTCACGGCAGGCGGCCCGGGCGGCGCCACGGACTCGGTCACGAGCTTCATCTTCCGCGAGTACCGTGACCGCTCCAATGTCGGCTACGGCACGCTGCTCGCCATGGTCTATCTGGTGCTCATCATCGTCTTCATCACATTGCTGCTGAAGCTGGTGAGGCGCTGGATGCGGCAGTCGTACTAGGGCAGGACCGTGAGCAGCGAGACCGCGCAGATCTTCAAGGACGCCGAGCCCGATCTGAAATTTCGGGCCAAGTGGTACACGCGGCGCCTGCTGATCTACGGCACGCTGCTTTTCTGGACCGTGATCTGCCTCTTCCCCATCTATTGGACCGCGACCACCTCGTTCAAGATCGCGCCCGACGTCATGCAGGGACACATCGTCCCGTGGCTCGATTTCGATCCCGCGTGGCGCGGCTGGCGCTCGCTCGGTCTTTCGCCGCAGACGATCTTCGAGACCTCGACCGTGCGCGAGGAGTTTCTCAAGCGCTTCACCAACAGCGTGATCACATCGCTCTCCGCCTCGGCGCTGGCGGTCGTGCTGGGATCGATGGCGGCATACGGCCTCAGCCGCTTCAGCTACCGCCTCAAGTTCATCAAGAACCGCGACATCTCGTTCTTCTTCCTCAGCCAGCTGATCCTGCCGCCGGTGGTCCTCGCGCTCCCCTTCCTCGTGCTCTACAAGGAGCTCGCGCTGCTGGACAGCCATATCGGGCTGATCCTGCTCTATACGCTCATGGTGCTCCCAATCGTCATCTGGATCATGCGCGACCAGTTCAGCGCCATACCGGTCGAGCTGGAGGAGGCGGCGCTGGTCGACGGGCTCTCGGTCTGGAAGGCGTTCCTCCAGATCGTGCTCCCGATCGCGCTGCCCGGGATGATCGCCGCGTTCATCCTCTCGCTGGTGCTGTGCTGGAACGAGTATTTCTTCGCCGCCCTGCTCACCAGCACCGACGCAAAGACGCTGCCGGTCATGGTTGCGAGCCAGACCGGCAGCCAGGGCATCAATTGGTGGTCGATGGCCGCGCTATCCTTCGCCGCGATCCTGCCGCTGGTGGTCATCGGCATCGTTCTCGAGCGCTTCATCATCAAGGGCATGGCGGCCGGAGCGGTGAAGTGAGGGCGGGCGGGTGGACAGCTCACGCCGCCTCGGCTACCTCACCGGTGCCGACAGAAGGAAAGCGGGAGGCGAAACAGGACCATGGCTGAGGTCACCATTCGGCAGCTCCGCAAGTCGTTCGGGTCGGTCGAGGTCATCCGCGGCGTCGACATCGACATCCCGGACGGCGAGTTCGTGGTGCTGGTCGGCCCCTCCGGCTGCGGCAAGTCCACGTTGCTGCGCATGATCGCGGGCCTCGAAGACGTGACCGGTGGCACGATCCTCATCGGCGAGCGCGTCGTAAACAACCTGCCGCCGGCGGAGCGCGACATCGCCATGGTGTTTCAGAACTACGCGCTCTATCCGCACAAGACGGTCGCCGCCAACCTCGCCTTCTCGCTGAAGGTGCGGAAGACCGACCGCACGATCGTGAAGGAGCGTGTGGAAAGGGCGGCGGAGACGCTCGGACTCACACCCTACCTGCACCGCTACCCGCGCCAGCTCTCGGGCGGTCAGCGTCAGCGCGTCGCCATGGGCCGGGCGATCGTGCGCGATCCCCAGGTCTTCCTCTTCGACGAGCCGCTCTCGAACCTCGATGCCAAGCTGCGGATCCAGATGCGCACCGAGATCAAGGAGCTGTACCAGCGCCTCGGCACCACCACCGTCTTCGTCACCCACGACCAGATCGAAGCGATGACGATGGCCGACAAGATCGTGGTCATGCAGGACGGCCTCGTCGAGCAGGTCGGCACGCCTCTCACGTTGTTCGACCAACCGAAAAACGTGTTCGTGGCGACCTTCATCGGCTCGCCCGCCATGAATCTGATCCACGGGACCGCGCGCCGCGACGGCACGCCCCACGTGGAGGCGAACGGGCACTCCCTCCCGCTCGGCGCCGAGTGCGGAGCCCAGGACGGCCAAGCCGTCGTCTACGGCGTCCGGCCTGAGCATCTCGACCTCGCTGACGAGGGGAGCGGCTTTCCCGCGCGCGTCTCGGTGGTCGAGCCTACCGGCTCGGAGACGCTGGTGTTCCTGCGCTTCGGCGAGACCGAAGTCGTGGTGCTGTTCCGGGATCGTTATTCGTTCAAGCCGGGCCAGACGGTGCACCTCCGCCCGCGCGCCGACCAGACGCACCTCTTCGACAGGGAGACGGGCGTCCGTCTCTGACCAGAATTCGCCCAACTTTCCGGCCCTGGATGCCGACCGAGGACGAGAGAATGCGCGACGAGGCGCCGCCCCGCTACGCTGCCCGGCTGAACTCCTTCAAGGTCGGCGCCGACGCCTATTGGCCGGGCAAGAACCGGGTGACGACGGCGGATCTGCTGGAGCGGGCGGCGACCGTGGAGGGTCTCAACGCCGCTGATCTCAACTACCCCGATCACTTCGAGAACACGAGCCCGAGGGAGCTCGCAGCCGTACTGGACCGCCTCGGCATCGGCCTGAACGGCCTGGCGATGCGCTACTACTCGGACACCGACTTCCGGCTCGGGGCGCTTACCAACCCCGACCCGGTCCGGCGGCGGAAGGCCATCGACCTCACCCGACGCGGCCTCGACGCGCTTGCCGAAATGGGCGGGACGCTGATGACCTTCTGGCTCGGGCAGGATGGCTTCGACTATCCCTTTCAGGCCGACTACGAGCAGATGTGGGACGACACGATCGCGGCCGTCAGCGAGCTCGCCGCGCACGATCCAGCAATCGATATCGCGCTCGAGTACAAGCCGGACGAGCCTCGGAGCTATTCCCTGATGCCGGACGTGGGCACGACCCTGCTCGCGATCCGGGAGGTGGGGGCGGCGAACCTGGGAGTCACGCTCGACTTCGCGCACGTCCTTTACGCCGGCGAGATGCCGGCGCACGCGGCCTACCTGGTGCAGCGACACTCCCGGCTGCTCGGCATCCAGCTCAACGACGGCTACGGCAAGCGCGACGATGGCCTGATGGCAGGCACGGTGCACCCGGTCCAGACGGTGGAGCTTCTGGTCGCGCTGCGCCGCTGCGGCTACTCCCGGGCGATCTATTTCGACACCTTCCCCGATACCGGCGGGCTCGACCCGGTGGCGGAGTGCAGGGCCAACATCGAGACCATCGAGCGGCTGCGGGAGATCGCCGCCACGCTGGCCGAGGACGAACGCCTGGCACAGGCGATCGCCCGGCACGACGCGACGGAGAGCCAGCGGATCGTCGCTGCAGCGCTTTACGGAGCGCGCAGTTGAGCGGTGGGGTCGTCGTCGTCGGCTCCCTGCACCTGGACGTCGTCGTCACCGCGCCTCGACTGCCCGAGCTGGACGAGACGCTCATGGGCGAGACGGTCAAGCTCGTCTGCGGCGGCAAGGGTGGCAACCAGGCGGTCGCAGCCAGCCGGCACGGCGCGTCGACCACCATGCTGGGTCGGGTCGGCGGCGACGTCTTCGCGACAGCGTTGGTGGACAATCTTCGCGAGGCCGGTGTCGACACCTCTCTCATCCAAAGGGACGCGGAGGCCATGTCGGGCCTCAGCGTCGCCGTCGTCGGCGCGGACGGGGAATATGGCGCGGTGGTCGTCTCTTCCGCCAACCGGCAACTCTCTGCGGATGGGTTCGTGTTTCCGGAAGGCGCGCGCGTGCTCGTCTTGCAGAACGAGGTCCCGGAAGCGGTCAATCGAGCCGTTGCGGCCGAGGCCCGCAAGAGCGACGCGACCGTTGTCTTGAACGCGGCGCCCATGCGCCCGATGGCGCCGGAGCTGATGCAGTCGGTAGATATTCTCATCGTCAACCGTATCGAAGCGTCGGCGCTGTTCGAGGTTCCGATCCATGCCCCCCGGGACGCGCTGGGCGCGGCAAAGCGGGCCGGGGACGGCTTCGACGGGGAGATCGTCGTCACCCTGGGACGCGACGGGCTCGTCCATCGCGACCGCCGGGGGAAGGTCCGACACCACGCGGCCCGCCCTGTACGGGTGGTTTCCGCGCACGGCGCCGGCGACGTGTTCGTGGGCGCGCTGTGTGCCCGCCTGGCCGCATCCGCCGCGATGGAGGACGCCCTCGCCTACGCCCAGGATGCCGCTGCCCGCTTCGTGTCGACTCCTCTCCGGGAACGGGGAATCTCGTTTGCAATCGAGGGGTCGAGAACCCACGCCGAATGACGGCGGGCAAACCGGCGCCCTATCCATAGGAAGGGGATGGCGTGATCGCGTTCCACACCGAGGTGCAGGCGCTCTTGGGGTTTCGTCGGCGGTGCGCAGGCCGCGACGGTGGCGAAATGTGCGGGCCAGGTCTGCGCCGACGCGGCTTTTCTCGTGCCGCCAAAGGGCTCATACTGTCGCTGGATCCGGCCCCCGGATGGGAGATATCGGATGGGATATCGGCTCGGCGACGACCTTATATGGCGTAACAATGCGTAATGCGCGCCGGTCGGAAGCCAATGACTGTGAGACGTTGAATCCAAAGGCAACAGGGAGACTATGCCATGTCAAGCGAGTGGTCGCGTAAACGTCGTAATCTCGAGCAGTACTTGGTCGACCGTCGGTCCGTGCTCAAGGGCGGTCTGGCCGCAGGCGCCGCGCTGGCCGTGCCGGGCGTCGCGGGCAAGGCGCTGGCAGCGCCGGAGGACCCGCTGCATTTCGTCGGCTGGCAGTACAACCCGCAGATCGTCGCCGAGAACGTCGAGACCTTCAAAACGCTCAACGACGAGAACGTGAACTACGAGCTGGTGCCCGGCGAGTATCACGCGGTCGTCGAGACCAAGCTGATCGCCGGCCAGCACATCGACATGATGTACTCCGAAGAGGACCGCATCGTGCGCTGGAACCGGGCCGGCTGGACCCGCTCGCTCGACGGGCTGCCGGGGCTCGATGAGATCAAGGCGAACATGTACGACGTCAACGTGCACAACATGGCGCTGCCCGACGGCTCGCTCGGCGGCCTGCCCTATTACACCGGCTTCAACTCGTTCGTGTGCAACCAGAAGCATCTGGACGCCGGTGGCATCGAGCCGCCCGCAACCTGGGACGAGCTGCTGGATCAGTGCCGCAAGCTGAAGGCCGACGGCATTTCCGACTACCCCTACATCTCGGCCTGGACGCGGCAGTGGCCCACGCTCTCGTGGAGCCTCTTCGCCGCCTGGTATTCCGAGGGCGCCAAGGTCTTCGACGAGAACTTCGACCCGGCCTTCGACGAGAACTTCCGCAAGGTTTGCGAAGTTCACCGCACGCTCTACGAGGAAGAGCTGGTGGTGCCGGACATCATGACGCTGCAGGGCGAGGCGGTGCCCAACTTCGCCACCGGCCAGCACACCTACATGATCGTCCACGAGTACGACCAGAAGGTCTTCAACACGCCCGAGATGTCGCAGATCGCCGGCGCCTGCCGGAACGCCATCATGCCCGGCAAGACGCGGTCGACCTTCATCTGGACCGCGGTCTATCAGATGGGCGCCGACCCGGTCGACGAGCTCAGGGCCTGGGATCTGATGCAGTTCTTCGGCGGCAAGGCCAAGGACGGCAAATACCACGTCGCCACCCGCTGGGCCCTCGATTTCGGCCTCGGCACACCGCACAAGGAGGTTATCGAGAGCGACGCGGTACAGGCGGCCTTCTCGCAGTGGAAGGACCTGGACGTCGCGACCCAGCAGCTCGAGACCGCGACCACGCGCGACGTCGCCAAGACCATGTGGTTCCCGGAATGGGATTGGTACATGATGGGCGAGATGCAGGACTACATCCGTGGCGAGCAGTCCACGGACGAGGTCATCGACAAGCTGCATGACAAGGCGGTCGAGCTGAAGGGGCTCTATCCGGCCTGATCCTGATCCGACAATCGTTCCGGCCGCTCCCGCCTGAAGCGCGGGGGCGGCCCCGTCGGAAGTCCATCGATGGCTCTATCGAGACTCTTTGAACCGGGCGCGTTCGCGCTCTTCAAGCCCCGCGCCGATCAACCATCCATCAAGCTGCCGCTCCTGCTGACGTCGCCGACGCTGCTCGTCGTCTTCGTCATCTTCGGCATTCCGCTGGTCTACGCGCTGGCGCTCAGCATGCATCGCATCAACATGCTGACCCAGCAATGGATCTTCGTCGGCTTCGACAATTACATCGACATCCTGCCCGACCCCGAGTTCATCGCCGCGCTCGGGCGGACCGCCTATTTCGCCTTCGTCACGGTCGCCGGCGGGCTCCTGCTCGGCATGGGCATGGCGCTGATTCTCAACATGGCTTTCCCGGCCCGGAACTTCCTGAGGAGCGTCGTGCTCGTCCCCTGGGCGATGGCGCCGGTCGCCGTGGGCGTGCTCTGGGGATGGATGTTCAACGGCGAGTACGGAACCTTCAATGCCATCCTCTTCGATCTCGGTCTGATCGAGAAGCCGATCCACTGGCTCGGCGACGGCACCGTCGCCTTCAACCTGGTCGCGCTGGTGCACATCTGGAACCAGGCGCCGCTCGCCACGCTGCTGATTCTCGCCGGCCTCCAGTCCATGCCGGAAAACCTGCACCGCGCGGCACGCATCGACGGCGCCGGTCCTCTTCAACGTTTTTTCAAGATCACGTTGCCCTGGCTCAAGCCGATGCTGCTGCTCACCATGATCCTGACCACGATCAATTCGATCATGGCCTTCGATCTGTTCTGGGTCATGACCAGCGGCGGCCCCGGCAGTGCCACCACCGTGTTTGCCTGGATGGGCTACGCCTACGCCTATCACTTCTTCAGGATGGGCGAGGGCGCTGCGATCCTGTTCGTGCTCACGATCCTCTGTCTGATCCTTGCCTGGATCTATCTGAAGCTGCTCTTCCCCTCCCAGGCCAAAGCCAAGGTGGCGATCGGCGGCGAGGCGGAGGAGAGCCTCGGCCGCACCCTGGTTCAAATGGTCGCAGGCGCCGGCGACCACATCGCGACACGGCTGGAGAAGCTGCCGGTCCGCCCGCGCCGCGGCTTGATTCCGGCGACCGCCCGCCGCCCGCTCGCGCACGCGGCACTGGCGATCGTGGCCATTCTGATTTTCTGCTGGTCGCTCGGCCCCTTTGTCTGGCTGCTGATCATGAGCCTCTCCCCATCGGCGTCCCTGGTGAGAACACCACCGACCATAGTCCCCGACGCGCTGACGATAGAGAATTACCGCTTCGTGCTCTTCCCCGGCGGGATCGAAGACGGCCAGTCGAGCATCCAGGCGACCCGCGTACCCTTTTCGATCTTCAACAGCCTGATCGTCGCCACCGGCGTCACCCTCATCAACCTCGCGCTCGGCACGCTCGCCGGCTACGCCTATGCCCGGCACGGCAAGAGCCGCATCATGAGTGGCACGCTCTGGGGATTGATGATGACCCGGATGACGCCGAGCCTGGCGCTCATCCTGCCCTTCTTCATCCTCTTCAGGGCGCTCGGCCTGATCGACACGCTCTGGGCGCTGATCATCGCCTATTGCAGCCTGATCCTGCCGCTCTCGACCTGGATGATGAAGAGCTACTTCGAGGGGCTGCCCCCCAACCTGGAGCGCGCGGCCCTGGTCGATGGCTGCACCCGGCTGAAGGCGATCTGGAAGATCATCTTGCCGGTGGCGCGCCCCGGCATCGTCGCCACCGGCATCTTCTGCTTCCTGGTCAGCTGGAACGAGTTCATCTTCGCCCTCATCCTCACCGGCAGCCCGAAGGCGCAGACCATTCCGGTCATCATCGCCGGCTTCCTGGTCCAGCTGAGGTTCTACGACTACGGGCCGATGTTCGCGGCCGCGGTGCTCGCGGTCGTGCCCCCGGTGTTCGTCGCCTTCGCCTTCCAGGGCTATCTGGTGCGGGGCATGCTGACCGGCTCGTTGAAGGGATAGGGAGAGCGGCGTGGCCAGCGTCACCTTGCAGAATCTCACCAAGCGCTTCGCCGAGGTGGTCGCGGTGGATAGCCTCAGCCTCTCGATCGAGGACGGCGAGTTCCTGACCCTCTTGGGCCCCTCCGGATGCGGCAAGAGCACCGCGCTCAACTGCATCGCCGGCCTCGAGCTGATATCGGGCGGCACGATCCTGTTCGACGACGCCGACGTCAGCCGGCTGGAGCCCCATGAGCGCAACGTCGCCATGGTGTTTCAGGATTACGCGCTCTACCCGCACATGACCGCGCGCCAGAACATGAGCTTCGGTCTCAAGCAGCAGAAGATCGAGACGGCGAAAATTCGTCGTCAGGTCGAGGTCGCGGCCGACATGCTCGATCTGGGCGATCTCCTCGAGCGCCGCCCCGCGGAGCTGAGCGGCGGCCAGCGCCAGCGGGTGGCGGTCGGCCGTGCCGTGGTGCGCAATCCCTCGGTGCTGTTGATGGACGAGCCGCTGTCAAACCTCGACGCCGCCCTCAGAGTGCACACCCGGACCGAGATCAAGCGCCTGCAGCGCGAGCTCAAGGCCACGACGATCTTCGTCACCCACGACCAGGAAGAGGCGATGGTGCTCTCCGACCGGGTGGCGGTCATGCGGCTCGGCGAGCTGCAGCAGATCGGCCCCCCGATGGAAGTCTACCGCGACCCCAGGAACCTCTTCGTCGCCTCCTTCATCGGCTCGCCGGCGATGAACTTCCTCCAGGTGGACGTGGCCCGCGGGGAGGGGCGTATTCAATGCCGCGTGGGCGAGCAGGCGCTGGCCCTGCCGCCGGATCTGGTTGGCGGCGAGATCCCCCAGAAGGCGGTCATGGGCGTTCGGCCGACGGACCTCCTGGTCGAGGCCGAGCGCGAGCTTTCGTTCCGGGGCGAGGTGTTCCTGGTCGAGCCGGTGGGCCCCGTGACCTACGTGGACTGCGATGTCAGCGGCATGGCCGTGACCGCCGTCTGCGATCCCGACAATGCGCCGGCGATCGGCGCCCAGGTCGGGCTCGGCTTCAGCGCCAGCCGGGTCTACCTGTTCGATCCGACCAGCGAGCAGCGGCTTTAGGGCTTTGGAGAGATTAGGGCCTAAGCACGTTCCGACCGTACAGGATCACGGTTGGAGTCGGCCTCTGGGGGCGTTTGGCCGGTCACTTCAGGCATGGCCTCGCCGATCGGCAACGACTAACATCCGAACTGGTCTCTCCCGTGGGAGGAGCCGATTGCCTTGGCAAGCTTGGCGGACAGGGAGCTGGGCAGCCGTGCTGAGTGTGACCGAAGAACTCCTTCTGTTGATCGTGGATGCCGAGAGCGGCGGCATTCAACACTCCCTCTCGGCGCATCAGCAAGATGCACTGATCGCCGGTGCCGTGCTGACCGATCTGGCGCTCGAAAACCGTATAGACACGGATGCCGAGCGGCTCTTCCTGATCGACCCGAAGCCGGTGGACGATGACCTGCTCGATCCCATCCTCCGCGACATTGCCAGCGAGACCGAAACGCACGACACCGCCTACTGGATTGCGCGCGCGGCGAAGCAAGGCAGCGCCATCCGCAAGAGGGCGCTGGACCGGCTGATCGGGCACGGCATCCTGGAAGCCGAGCCCAACGGCCTCGTGTTTCTCTCGCGCTTGGTCGCGCGGGCCCGCCGTTATCCGCCAGACGGCGGAAAGATCACGGAGGATGTCCAGTCCCGAGTGATGAAGACGCTCTTCAGCGAGGAAATCCCGGAGCCGCGCGATGTCATCATCATCGGCCTCGCGTCAGCTTGCGGCGTGTTCGATAGCATCCTCCGCCGAGAAGAGCTGGCCGATGTGCAGGAGTGGATTGACACCATTTCCCGGCTCGATCTGATGGGCCACACGATCAGGGAGAGCATTCGGACGATCGAGCCGCCCGTCCCGCCCGAGAAGATCGTGCGGCCCGAAGCGGACATTCCGGAGGTGCCGGGACTGCCGGTTGCCGGCAACGCATTCCAGATGGCGGGGGATGTTCGCGCTTTTCTTGCCGAGAACTATCGGAAGTACGGCCCGGTCTTCCGCATCCGGGCCTTCGGTTATCGCTTCATCGCTTTCGTTGGGCCCGAAGCGAACGTCTTCCTGGGACGGATCTCGGGCACACACCTTCGTTCATACGAGCCCTATCGCGATTTCGGTGCCGCAGTGGGCGCCCATCGCATCATGTTGAACATGGATGGGCCTGAGCATCTCCGCATGCGCAAGCTGCAGGTCAACGGCTATTCCCCCAAGACGATCGAGTCCAATCTGGCCCTGGCTCACGATGTCACTCAGCGCGTGATCGAGAATTGGCCGCAGGGTCAGCCCATGGGGGTTCAGCGCACCATGCAAGTGATTGTCGCCGAGCAGATCGGACTGTGCTGCACCGGCGTATCGCCAAGCGAACATATCGACGATCTCATCCATTTTCTGGGAACGATCCTCACGATACACGTGACGAAACGGTGGCCCAGACAGGTGGAGCGGTTGCCGAAGTTTCAGCGCGCCAAGAGGCGTCTGGAAGAGTTCTATGAAGGGATACTGGACGCACATCGACCGGAAAGGCGAGCCGGTCGGCAGCCGGACTTCGTCGATGATCTTCTTGAGATGAATCGAAGCGATCCTCAGCTGCTTCCGGAAACGGACCTGTTTGCGAACGTTCTCGCTCCCTATCTGGTCGGCATCGATACGTCTGCGAGTGTCTGCGCGTTCATGCTCTACGCCCTCCTGAAGCATCCGGATCTCCTGGAGCAAATGAGAGCGGAGGTGGACGACATGTATGAGAGCGGACCGCCGACTCCGGAAGGATTGCGAGAACTGGATGTGACTCACCGGATCGCGCTCGAGACATTGCGCATGTATCCGGTCATACCGGCCGTCACGCGTACCGTATCCAACTCCTTCGAATTCGGGGGATATCAGGTGCCTGCCGGTGCGCAGATCATGCTGGGCACGACCGTTAGCCATCATCTGCCGGAGTGCTTCCCCGATCCCGAACGATTCGATATCGAGCGCTATTCGAAGAACGTGCAACAGCACCGGCAGCCCGGCGCGTTCGCTCCCTTCGGTGTGGGCCGGCATCGCTGCCTCGGCAGCGGATTCTCGGAAGTGCAGATCGCGCTTACCATGGCGACGATCGTCCGCGAGACGGAGCTCGTGCTGGACCGTCCGGAGCGCCCGCTGAAGATCAAGCTCACACCGGCCCCCCACCCGGACGATTCGCTGCGATTTCGTCTGGTGCGTCGCCGGGGCGAACGCCGCGCTGCTGCATGACGAGACCTCCACGAAACGAGCGTGCTCGAATACGAGCGGCCGTCGTCAGCCGGACCCATCGACATGAAACGAATTCCACTTCTCGAGCACGCTGACGACATCACCGCTGAATGGATGCAGCAGGCGCTGGCCGCCGGCGGAGCATCGGATTTTCCCGAAATAGAGTCGCTGGAAATCGAGAAGTTGTCGGATGTGGCCAATGCCATGGGCAACCTCTTTCGCTGCCGCATGATTGCCCGAGGCGGCGCCGCAGCCGATCCGGCTTCGGTCATCGTCAAGTTGCCCACCTCCAACGCCATCGCCCTGAAGCTGGCCAGATGGCTCTCTCTCCATCGCCGTGAATACGTGTACTACCGCGACATCGCGCCCCACACGCAGGTGCGGGTTCCGTCTCTTCTCTACGGCGATCTGGACCCACGCAGCCACCGCTTCGTTCTGGTGCTCGAGGACCTCGGCGGCATGGAGGCGATACCCCAGAGTGTCGGCGTCGGTGTCGAGAGGGCGCGCCGCGCCATTCGAGAAATCGCGGGACTTCAAGGACGGTTTTGGGAGGCCGCCGATGAGCCGACTCTGGCCGCCTGCGGCGTATTCCTTACCGCCAGGCAGCGCCGCATCATGCAGACGCTCTACTTGCTGACCCTGCCCTTGGCGTTCCAACGCTTCGGCGAGCTGTTCACGGCCGACACGCGCCGGCTGGCGGAGGCGTTGGGAACGAGACTCGATGCCCATTTCGCGGCCGTAGCCAAAGGCCCGAAGACCGTCGTTCACGGCGACTACAGGGGAGATAACGTGCTCTTCGGCGGCGAGGGCCAAGACGACTTCGCGGTGATCGACTGGCAGGGGTGTGGGATCGGCTGCGGCATGTACGACGTTGCCTTCTTTCTCGCGACCAGTGTTTCCATCGACGATCGGCGCCGCGTCGAGCGTGACGCGGTGGGCGAGTACCACGACATCGTGTGTCGTATGGGAGCAAAGAACTACTCACGCGACGACTGTTGGCGCAGCTACCGGCAGAACATGCTCGGCACGCTCATGCCCATGGTGCTCGGAGCCGGCGGGATCGACGTGAGCGACGAGGCGCTCAGGAGCCAGACGCGAGAGTTGCTGGGCCGCACGCTGACGGCGATCGAGGATCTGGACGCTGGGGAGTTCCTGCCGGCCGGTGGCAGACCCTTCTCCTCCACCGGAGCATTCTCGATCCTGTCGCGCTGCGGCTACAAGGCATACCGCTGCTTACTCAGTATGCGCAGGCGAAGGGGAGATTGATCGGCTCCCCTTGGCGGGTGGGGGGCAGGGACGTCAACGGACAATGGCCGGAGTAGACCGAATCGACCGGGGACAACGCGTCGGTTCGGACGCGAGCAACGATCCCGGGGCCGGCAGCCCGAAGGGCAAGGGTCTCACTGACGACAGCGGCTTCATGCCGCCGCCGAAACGACAGGCCATGGCATCGATGGCCTGCGTGCTGCTGGCCATGTTCCTGGGCGCACTGAGCCAGACCGTGGTCGCCACGACGATGCCCCTCATCATCGCCGACCTGGGCGGTTTCGACCGGTACACCTGGGCTGCAACGTCGTACATGGTCACCGCCACGCTCGCTTTCCCGATCGTCGGCAGGTTGAGCGACATCTATGGGCGCCGGCTCTTCCTGTTGTTGGGCCTGGCGGTTTTCGCCGTCGGCTCGATCCTCCTGGGCTTCAGTGAATCGATGACCCAGGTCGTGGTTTACCGCGCCGTGCAAGGCGTCGGTGGCGGCACCGTCATGACCTGCTGCTACGTGTCCGTCGCCGATCTCTTTCGCCCGACGGAACGAGGCAAATTTCATGGGCTACTGAGCGCCGTATACGGCGTGTCGTTCGTCGTCGGGCCGATCCTCGGCGGCTTCTTTGCCGACGCTCTGTCGTGGCAATGGGCATTCCTGGTGATCGGTCTGGCCGCCATTCCGGTCCTTCTCCTGACCGCCCGGGTATTCCCGAAGCCCGACTCCCCTCCCGAGACCCGCGACCTCGATCTGACCGGCATGATCGCGCTCGTGCTCGCCGTACCGCCCCTGCTGATCGCATTGTCTTCGGGAGGCGTGCAGTACGAATGGGGATCGCCACTCATCGTCGGCATGCTGCTCTTCTCGCTGGTGATGATCGGGGTTTTCGTCGCCATCGAAGCCCGGGCCAAGTCGCCGATCGTGCCCCTCTCACTCTATGCGGACCCCGTGGTCAGTCTTTCCGTTGTCATCATGTTGCTGGCCAGCTTCGCAATGTACGGAAGCGTTCTCTTCCTCCCGCTCTTGTTCCAGGTCGTATTTGGATATTCGGCGGCCCAAAGCGGCGGTCTGCTCGTCCCGATGCTGTTGGGAATGGTTGTGGGCGGGGTCGTGGCGGGACAGGTCCTTTCCCGGAGCTCGGGACTCTATCGGATCCAGGCGCTGGTCTGCGCGGGGCTCATGACCGCAGGATTGTTCCTTCTCTCCACACTGGGCGAGACGGCCGGCGTTGAGCTGAGCCTGATTTACATCGTGATCGCGGGCCTTGGCATCGGCGGCATCGTGGCGACGCTTTCCATCGGCGTGCAGAACCACGTTCCCTTCGCCGTCGTGGGAGTGGCGACGTCTGCCTTGCAGTTCTACCGGTCGGTCGGCGGCGTGATCGGGCTGGCAGTGCTCGGCGTCCTTCTGGCAACACGATTCTCTTCGAGCCTGGAGGAGGCTGCACCCGAAGCGGTGAAGGGCGCGCTTGCCGTCGGCCAGTTCGAAGAATTGCAGAACGATCCCCGCGCTCTTGTGGACACTGCCACAGCGGACAAGCTGAGAGCGGACCTGGCGGCGTCCGGCCCCGACGGCGCGGCGCTGGCACAGTCGCTGATGGAACTCCTCGGCGTCGCGCTGTGGGAGGCGCTCGACAGCGTGTTCGTCGTTGCCGCCATCGCGGCAGCGCTGTCACTGGGTTTCGCGTTATTCTTCCGCGTTAGGGTTCGCTCGGAACCTTCACCCGGCGGCGCGAACGACGTCGATGGGGAGCAGAAGCCGTAGCGCCAGCCGGTCAGGTCAGGCCGGGGAATGGTCGTCGCCCTGCATCATCATGTACCGCTGTGATCAACTCTTGCTCCCGCCAGCGTGCAGGCTGGGCGCGCGCGCCCGGCTCCCTCCGATGGCCCTCAACCAACATTGAAACTGGACTACTCAACGGGGTAGGCCAATGATCCCGAAGTTGATGTTGGTCTTGAGGAGCTCTGCCAGTTGGACCTCCGTGAGCGCGTGACCGACGATAGCACTATGGGAGATCGAGACGTGGCTGACCCGGAGCGCGGCTGAGATGGAGGACGCCCGCGCCGATATCGAGCGCCTCGCCGGGATGATCGCGGATGCGCGCCGGGCGGTCGTCTTTACCGGCGCCGGGATTTCGACCGAGTCGGGCATCCCGGACTTCCGCAGCCCGACCGGCATCTGGTCGCAGACCACGCCGATCTATTACCAGGAGTTCCTCGCCTCCGAGGACGCGCGTATCGAGGCCTGGCGGCGCAAGTTGCTGATCGACCGGAACATCGTCGACGCCACGCCCAACCGCGGGCACCGAGCGGTCGCCAAGCTGGTCCGGACCGGCAAGGTCTCAAGCGTGATCACCCAGAACATCGACAACCTGCACCAGGATTCGGGCGTGCCTGAGGAGAAGGTGATCGAGCTCCACGGCAACGGCAGCTATGCCAAATGCGTCGCCTGCGGGACCCGCTACGAGCTTGCTCCGATCAAGGAGGCGTTCGAGAGGGACTCCGTGCCGCCCGCCTGCACGCTCTGCGGCGCGCCGGTCAAGACGGCGACGATCTCCTTCGGCCAGGCGATGCCGGAGGACGAGATGGAGCGCGCGAAGCGCGAGACGCTTGCCTGCGACCTCTTCCTCGCCATCGGCTCGTCGCTCGTCGTTTACCCCGCCGCCGGGTTGCCTGTGCTCGCCAAGGACTCCGGCGCCACCCTCGTCATCCTGAACCGCGAACCCACTGACCTCGACGGCATCGCCGACCTCGTCATGAACCGCGAAATCGGCCCGACCCTGGGGGAGGCCGCGAACGTGAACTGAGGGAGGACGACTCAGGATGAGGTGGGGGGCTCGGCCCGCACTGAATGTGAGACAGGCACCGTGTTCCGAGCGGATACGACCCCCTTCGCTCGGGTAATGCTCTAACTTTCGGGGAGGGCACCCACGCGGCGTGCGAGCAGGGAGACCCGGCGCGCTGCGGTGCTGCGATGCAGCACCGCTTTCTGCGCGCCCCGCATGATCTCGGGCTGGGCCGCGCGCAATGCCTCCTCGGCCTGGCGCTTGTCGCCGCTCGCGATGGCTTCCTCCACCCGGCGGATGAAGGTGCGGAGGCGTGAAATCCGTGCGCGGTTGACCGCGACGCGGCGCTTGTTCTGCCGAACCCGCTTGCGGGCCTGGCGCGAATGGGCCATGGCTGAGGGCCTTTCCTATGGTCGGGCGGCGTTATACCACGCGGGCCCGCCGGGTCAACGGCAGCGGCGCTGTCAGGCGGGGCTAACGGTTGTTGAAGGCGGGCTCGCGCTTCTCGATGAAGGCGTCCATCCCTTCCTTCTGATCCTCGGTCGCGAAGCTCGCGTAGAACACCGCCCGCTCGTAGAGCACGCCTTCCGTGAGAGTGGTCTCGAAGGCGCGGTTCACACTTGCCTTGGCGAGCGCGACGGTGGGCGCCGAGAAATGCGCGATCCGCTCGGCAACGGCGACGGCCTCGTCCACCACGTCGGCGGCCGGCACGACCCGGCTCGCGAGCCCGCTGCGCTCGGCCTCCTCGGCATTCATCATGCGCCCGGTCAGGATCATCTCCATCGCCTTCGACTTGCCGACGGCGCGCGTGAGCCGCTGGGTTCCGCCGGCGCCGGGGATAGTGCCGAGCTTGATCTCCGGCTGGCCGAATCTGGCGTTGTCCGCGGCGATCACGATGTCGCACATCATCGCAAGCTCGCAGCCGCCGCCCAAAGCGTAGCCCGCGACCGCCGCGATCACCGGCTTGCGGAAGGTGGTGATGCGGTTCCACGCGGCGATGAAGTCACTGCCGTAGGCGTCGACGAAGTTCATCCTACGCATCTCGGTGATGTCGGCGCCGGCCGCGAAGGCTTTCTCGTTGCCGGTGATGACGACGGCACCGATCCCCTCCTCCTCTGCGAAGCTGTCGAGCACGGCGTTGAGCTCGCCGATCAACGCGCCGTTCAGCGCGTTGAGCGCCTTGGGCCGGTTCAGCGTAATCAGGCCGACCCGGCCGCGCCGGTCGACGGTGATGTTCTCATAGGCCATCGTGTTCTCCCTCAAGGGGCCGGGGCCCGCATTCTGGTCGTCGGGCTGCTGCCGGAAGGGCGCCGCGACGGGCGTCCGGACCGCCTGATAACTCACCGTTGCCGCTTTGCGCAATAGAATGTCGAGCGGTTGCTTTGCACGATACGGCGCACCGCGGCCCCGCAATCGCAGCCGGGGCAGGGCTGGCCA
>Ga0209021_1001852_pt1 | contig 19785 bp, 17 predicted proteins | sample PinacodermFT_FD_187299 | JGI IMG/M metagenome (GOLD analysis project Ga0209021, IMG submission 187299) | Host-associated microbial community of the marine sponge Aplysina aerophoba from Gulf of Piran - sponge pinacoderm, lysed by freeze-thaw... | ecosystem: Host-associated > Porifera > Sponge >... | reverse complement strand
GTTTGAGTACGGTCCCGATCGCATTGCCAACGCACAGCGTAAATGAACCAAGCAGTTCTTTCGGAGCAGGGCATCGCCGAGGCCAACCACCGAATACTGGAACCCGGCCGTGACTTTCGCCACTCCGCTGATGCCGTCAACTCCGCCCAGCGGCACCGTTCTGGGCGTGGCGACGGTGTCGCCGTTCGGCTCCACGCAACACGATCCGTGGTAAGAAGCGCCGCATTGCTCACCGTACCGCCGCCCCGAAATCGAGCTGTGGCAAGAACGCAAGGGCCTTGATCTGGCACTTTGGCTCACCGAAAAGACGCGACTGAGTGACCTTCGCCATGCCGAAGGCAAGGACTGCCATACCTCAGCCCATACGACCGAGGCTCTGGACGAGCAACCGCTACACTGAGCAGCAGTGGCTTCTTTCGGCAAGCACAACGTCGTACAAAGCAAGCAGGGAATTGTTATGGATTCGCCATTGAACCGCGTGATCGCTGTCCCTATTTCCAGTCCCGCACGAATACTCAACCTGTACCGTCACCTCCGGTCCTGTCAGCTCTGCAACCAATTTCCGTTCGCTCCACTGTTGAGCCAGCGCAGCCGTGGATGTCAGCGCCAGCGCGATTGCCGACAGGCGGCGCGGTATCGTCATTCCCCTTCTACCGTCCAGCGAGCGTCAACCCGAGAATGGCCCCTTGTCAGACTCGGCTGGATCTTGTCCGGAAGCCTGATCTTGATGGGGCAGCTGTCAACCTCCACGTACCCGTGTCGCAGCCCGACTGAACCCGAATCTCTCCTGAAGGCATCGACCAATTCTGCGCCAGGTTGCGCACGAGTTGCTTTGGAGGCGATCTGAAAGCAACCCGCGCAAATCCCGGTCACCGGATTGTGCTTCGGGACGAACACGCGGCGTCTGGAACTTTTTCCAGGTCGAGGCCTCCGGTTGAGCCCCCGATTGTCCCGCCGGAGACAACCCCGTCCAGATTGGACTTGAGTTCTTCAGCGGTCATTCAAAGCGCATTCCACGCGAGACGCCTGAATCATGATGCCGGGTCATCGGTCATTGCTCCCAGGCAATGCGCCAGCGTGCTGTTTTGGGGCCACCCGACCAATGACCTAGAAGCGCTCCCGAGTCGCTGCCAGGCCCGGGTTGCACGGGCTGGTAGCCTTATCGCTCGCGCTTTGCCTGCAACGGGTCCAAGCCATGAATGAAGGCACCAACCGCACAAGAACGAAGAGAGAATCAAGCACTCGTCTGAATAAATGAGCCGTGGCGACTCGACGTCGGGGACGACGGATTGACAACCGGCGTCGAATGCCTTTTCAACCTTGAAACTCCCGGGCTCGGAATTCGAGACCGTGCTTGCCGCCCCTTTCAACTTTCCCGCGGGACCTGCGCCTGCCCTTTCGCCTGCCTTGCATGCATGAGACCACCGGCGCAGAACTGCATATCCACGCAACCGCAATTCGCCCGTCGAACAGGGTCAACTCGCAGCGGACCGCTTGAGCAGGTCCGACAGGTCCTTCAAGGCCTGCCTGGTATCGACGAGAGTGCTTTCCTCCTGCTCGGCGGATACGGCCGCCTTGTCGAGCGCCTTGAGAACCTTCGCCTTCTGTCGTCTCGAGAGCGTATTGAACATCAATACGGCCAGCGCCTTTAGAGCCGTCACGTCATATATGAGCGCCCTCAGCGTGTCCGTGCCGATGCTCACGCGCTCCTGTGGGTTGCTCGTCCCGGTCATTGCCTTTCAGCCGATCTGGCGTGTGCCCGCGCCCTCAGATGGAGCCGATGGCACACCCAACATTGTGATCTTTTCCCTTTGCCGGGTATTCGATTGCGCGGAATTATGCCGCGGGCCACATGGCACCTGAAGTGATCATGGTAGACCATTGTACGGGATCGGGTGTGAAACGGAACCATTCGCTCAGAACCCCGAGCGTTCGGCCAAGCCTGCACTCGCATCCTCACGCCGTACCGGTTGCGGTATCTCCAAGGGATGACGGCGGCTCATTGAAATCCGTCCATAAAGGCGAACCCACGCTTTCAGGCGGTCAGAGCCGGTCGAAGCCGGCATCCAACGCATATCCGCGACGCAAGGCGTGGCGCGCCCACCCGGGACGTTGTCCCGAAAGATGGTGTCCATGGCGTGACGGATCTCCAGGTCGGGCCCGATCTGCGCCGGCAAAACGCTGCCCCGATCGAAACCGCGCTCCCGCAACCACGGAAATTGCTCCCAATTGCCGAATGACCCGGCACCCGCATGGCGCGCGGACACAAGACTCGCGCGCGTTGGCGCGCCGACAACTTTGAACTGCCCCGGATGGCTCGTGTCCGAGTGCATGACATCGCGAGCCGTTCCGGACCCGTGTGCGGGGACCAAGAACTGCTTCGCGGGTCGTTGCAGCGCACCCCGGCAAGGGCACAGACACTGGCATCGGTGTTTCCGGGTCGCTGAAAAAAAGAGTCACAGGCCGCCGAACGGGAAGATCGGACAGACACCCCGAAGGCCTCGGAACCGAAGGTCCGATCCGGAGCCGTGGCGACACAGGAACCGCTGCCGGATTGCGTATCGTTGCGGCATCGGCTCGCCGCCGAACGCCCTGCCGATCGCCCGCAAGGACGATCGGGCTTGCGTGGACATCGCGTTCGTGGCTCATGGCCACAGCTCCACAGCGGCGCGCGGGGCTTCACCCCGTTGGATTCGACCGCGTGCATCATGCAACGGGCACGGGTCCCGACGCCGGCGCGGCACACCAGGTACGACTGCGCCGGGAACCTGAAACGCATCGAACGGGCCGCATTCGCGCACCGTTTGACCGGGCCGGGCCGATCGTTCATTGCGTCCGGTCGGTAATCGCGGGGCCGCTGCGCCTGCGCGGTCACGGGTGGTCCCCGTAGTACAATCGCAGCCGCCACGCGCGCAAGCTGCCGGACACGCCTTCGCCCAGGTCCGCGACGTTTACGGTCCATGTACCGTTGGGCCGCTCGCCGTAGAAGGCGTTGCTCAGCAGCCGCCACGCCTGCAGCCCCGAATGCCCGTACAGGAGCGCATTGAAGGGCGGATTGAGGACGCTGGGGGTGCCCGCAGGCGAGCGCAGCGCGATGGCCAGATCCAGTGCGCTGGCGTGCTCGAGCGTGATCTCCAGCACGACCGCTTCGATATTCGCACCCTCCGGCAACCCGGTCACCTCCATCGCGGCCGTAACCCCTGCCCCGTCAGCGTCGGGAACCGACAGCGACAGCTCCGCGCCCGAGCCGAACCACGCCGACTCGACGAATTCTCCCAGGCTGTCCGGCCCGTGGCTCGCGGCCAGCGCGACCGCGGCGTCGACGTCCACCGCGCCGAATCCGTACCAGTTGTGAAACCGGTAACCGGCCGCGTTCGCCCGCCAGGCGTGCAGCGCGACATGGGGGCGCCCGTTGAAGGCCGCCCGCACCCGGCCCCGCTCCGGGTCGATCGCACGCGCCGAAGTCGCCAGGATGTGTTTCACGTCGCGCCAGGACAGCTCCGGATTCACGCCCAACAGAACCGCCGCTGCCCCTGCCACGGCGGGGGCTGCCGAGGAAGTGCCGCCGAAATGGCCCATGTAGTCGCCGTGGCGGTTCAGCGGGTGCGCATCCAGTCCGTTGTCGCCGAACAGGCCGAACCCCGCGCCGGTGCCCGCCTGATCGGTGGTGATGATGGCCGGCGCCTCCAGGCCGTCCTCCCCGCCCGGACCGACGACCCAGATGTTCGACCCGGCGGTGGAGTAGGAGGACTTTTCGCCGTCGGCGTTGAACGCACCCACGACGATCAGGTAGGGCAGGTTGTGCATCGGGTCGGCGTTGGCCGCGATGCAGCCGATCTCCGCGCTCAGCGGGTGAAGCCCGTCGCACAGCGAAAATTCGTTGCCCGCCGCCTTGACATACACCGCGCCGCGGCCGCCGCGAAGCTCGGACGTGCCCATCTCGAACAGGCGCACGATGTCCTCGGATGCATTCGCCCCCGGTTCCTCGGTGCCGAAACTCATGTTGAACACGTCCACGGCGGCCGAGTCGGGTTCGAATTCGCTTGCGCCCAGGGCCCGCAACAGCGCAGCGTCCGGATCCCCGCCCGCCCCGGCCCCGAAGTTGAATCCCACCAGCGTCGCCTCCGGCGCCACGCCGCGTCCACCCGCCCCGTTGCCGGCCACGGCCGCGGCAACGCCGGCGACGCTCGTGCCGTGATCGCCCAGCACGCTGGGGTTGAACGGATCGTCGGGGGAGGCGCCGTAGGTGGCTTCGTGCGCGAAGTTGTAGGATCCGCCGCCGTCGGCGTTGGCCGCCAGGTCCGGATGACAGATCTCGAGCCCGGAGTCCACGATCGCCAGCGTCACCCCGGCGCCGTTGTGGCCGGAGTCCCTCGCCGCGGTCATACTCAGGTCCTCCCCCGCCGTGCCGCCGCGGTTCGACCAGGCCGTCTGCCCGGTGTTGACCAGATGCCACTGTTCGGCGAACAGCGGGTCCGCGCCGGAAGCGCCCGGGGGGCGCGACGGGGCCTCGCATCGTGTGGCGACCCGCCCGTTCGCATCGGTGGCGAACCCTTCCACGAACACGTCCGGGGGCGGCACGTTCGGGTCGTCCGGCGGCGAGGCCGGCGGCGCCGGACCCAGGTACGCGCGGATGAAATAGTTTTCCTCCGGCGCCAGTCCCGACAGCGGCAGCACGAACTCATGCACGTCGGGAAATACGCTCAGCAATGGACCGTCATCGGCCGCGGGAACTTCAACGGTCCCCAGCGCATGCACGTCGGAGAGAAAATCGAAGTCCGTGGACCACTCCGCCACCAGCGGCAAGGTCTGTCCGTCGGCTGAAAAATTCAGCGCCGCGATCGCCAGGATCACCGAATCGGCGGTGAACGTGTAGCCGAAGGGCAAGAGAGCCGTCTCGGGCTCTTCCACCTCGCCGATCTCCCATGGCGTCAGCTCCCCTTCGAGCGTCTCGCCGTCGCGCACGGTCAACGTGAACGAAGCCCCGCCGCCGGCGGCGCGGGCACCGCCGGCAACTGCCCCCAGGGCGACCGTGATCGTCTCGTCCCCCTCCGCGTCGAAGTCGCGGTAGATGTCGATCGCGGTGCTCGTCGATACCGAACCGGCCGGCACCGTCAGCGCGTCGGCCCCGACGGCATAGTCGCGCTCCCGCGTGGCGGTGCCGGAAAAATCCAGCCCCACGGTCAGATCGCCGGAGGTCACCCGGTCCAGCCGCACCGCCACCTCCACCATGCGATTGTCCGCCTCCCCGACGATCAGATCGCCAGGCGCGACGAGCGACACGATCGGCGGCGGTGGCGGTTCTGGCGGATCGCCGCCGCCTCCGCACCCGGCTGCGGCGAGTGCCGCCACCCAGACGGCGCAACCCGCCGAAGCGCGGCGCGGCGGCGTAGCCGGGCATCGTCTTGTACGCGCCGCTCTCATCGCCAGTCGATGCCCGGTCCGCGCAGCCGCACGCCGGCTGCGGGCCGAGCGGGCAGCTGCGCCACTCGCGCGGCCGCGTCCGCCGGGTGCAGGTCGCCGGGCAGTTGCAGGATGGCAAAACCCAGCGAGTCGAACCGGGTGATCCGGCTGGCGCGAACAACCCCGGCAACGGCGTCGAGATCCACTCCGGGCGCAAGTTCCACACGCAGGCTCGGCAGCAGCGCCGCGAAGGTGCGGCGCGACGGATCGAACGCGATGCGCGACGCAGGACCGATCCGCGGCGTCAGGGCCCGGAACGTCTCGCCGTCGAGACGGACCCGGTGCTCCCGGCGCGACCCTGCGTCGCGCGACTCCACCACATAGGGGCCTGAATCGAGATTCCCGTTCATGCGCCCGGCCCGATCGGGCAGCACCAGGACCGCGCGCCCGTCGGAGATCGCCACCGGGGCCCGCGCCGGAACCGGCGCCTGGGCGGCGGCCTGCGCGCCGACCCACAACGCCGCGCAACATGCCCAGCACACGCTCCGCCCACCGCTCAGCAGCCAACGCCCACCCGGGCGCACACCCCCGACGTGTTCCAGATGGCCGCTGTCGTCGTTCAGAGGCGGGAACATCACTTTTTCGGTCAGTCTCATTGCATCTCCGCGTACGAGCCTTGCGCGCAATTCTCGTTACCGCCCGGACCAACCCCCCGGAGCAGCGCCCGCGCCACCGATAACGCCGGCACCCGTTTGCGGGCCTCGGCACCGTTGAACCTGACGTCTCCATTCACTGCACGGCGGGTTCGGATCCCGCCTGGCCATCCCCAATCGTTCATTGCCTCACGCGTTTGTGCGGCGGCTTCCAGGAACAACTCCGCGTCCCGGCGGATGAACCCGCCGCCTCCCGTGCCCGCGCAACCTGTCAGGCCCACCCCCAGGAAACACGCCATCACGAGTCAATTCGCCACGCCTGGTCTCTCCGCTCCCGCAACCCGGCCGTCGTCCGGCTGCAACGCACCTGCACCGCCTTTCGCGCACGCGCGTCACGATTCCACCGTCCGTGCGCGCGGCCGGTTCGGCCAACTCGCATGACATGGCTGCCGACGGTCCGCCTCGCGTCGCCCATGATTCTACTGGACGGAGGGCGCTCTGCGGTAGCATTACTGACTCCCGGACGTGTCCATACCGCCGAAAAGCAGGCCACTTTCGTTCCCGGCGTCTGTCTGCCTCCGTTATCCGATGCGCAGGGCGACGCCAGCGCTCAAATCGGGCACTACGACGGTCGCGCGACGGGAATACGTCCGTCGTGCGCCGCAGCGATTCGCAATGCGCGTCAATGGCAAGTGCCGGGAGAACGGTCCGCGCATTCCCGTAGCGGAAATCATCGATTTACGTGCCGCTTCCCACCTGCATCGTCCCTGTTTCCCTTGGTCGCCGGCGTCCTTGCCGAGCGCGCCGGTCCGGGCCCGCCCCGCCCTCCGTACACCGACGCCATCGGCCGCGTCCGCGAACCCGCCGCGACCTCCACGCGTGCGGGTCGGCTCGATTGCCGCCGCCGCGTTTCGCGCGAAAAACCAGTTCGCCGACAGGCCGTCCCGTTCACGGGACTTCCGATCGTCGCGGTGCCAAATCGAGTCACCGATCCGTACGCCGGAGGCGCCAACCACGGACTACGCACCCGACAGGATGACCTTGCGCTCGCGCCCCGATCGCGGGAAATCGATGGGCGGAAGGAAAGCATCTGGGCAATCCACAGCGGTGCAAGTGCCATAACGGCGAATTCAGAGATAGCTTAACTACCATATTGGTAGTACTTTTTTCTCATTGATCGCCATGTTTGTGGCACAACAACCGAAAAAAAGGCTGCTGCCATCGCCGCGGCCGATGCTGGCATGAAGGCGATTGTTGCAACCCATGAACCGGTTTCAGGGCCACACCTGCAAGGGTGAGGCGTGCGTGTAGTGCATGCACTACAACACGCCAAGCCGGGCGTATGGAGACGCGCCAGCCGTTGACGAACGGAACCGCTGCGGGATCGGCAAGGTTGCGCCCGGCGGCTCAGTCGTTGCCGGTCTCCGCGGCCGAGCTCACCTGGACGATGGCCCGTTGCCAGCCCTCGGGCTGGGTCCGCAGGATCTCCGCGGCGACGGCGCAGCGAATGCCGTCCCACTCAAGCCCCAACGCGTGCGCCCAGGCCCAAACGCAGCCCTCCAGCCAGGAGCGTTGCGCCTTGACGGCTTCCTCGGGCGTGAGCGAGGCGGCGAGCCGGCGCCCGAGCCGGACCGCGGCGCCCCCGGAGGTCTCGCGCTGCACGAGCGACTCGACCTGCTCGGCGAGGTCGGCAAGGTCCGCGGGGGACTGCTCGTGCGGCTTGACCGTAACGGACCAGCCGCCCTCTGGATCCCTGAGGATGCGGGCGGCCACCGCCCCTCCGCCCCCGCCCGTTCCGCGACGCCTGACGAACAACGTCTGCGCCGACGTGCTCGGACGCGCCTTGCCGTACAGGGCGTCGTAAAGGGACGACGCCGGGATATAGCCCGGCGACAGCGCTCGGGCGCGGCGCCTGGCCTCTTGAAGCGCCAGGCCGCTGGCCACCGTGTCCGCAAGCCGGTCGGCGGCGCGACCGGAGAACTGGTGCATGACCGGGCGCACGAGTTCTGCCAGCCATTCCTCGGAGAACAGCGCGCGGGCGGTGCGCACGGCGCGGGCCACCGTGCCACGGTGACAGCCGATTTCGGCCGCGAGCGCGGACTGGCTCGCAAAAACGCCCTGGTCGAGCATGGCTTGCCACTGCACGGCGTTTTCCAGGGGCGAGACGCCTTCTGAGTGGGCGTTCTCTCCGTGCATGAGCGCCGCGCAACGGGCGTCGGAAACGGTAGCCTCGCACACCTCGGCCTGCCAGGGGATACCGGCGATGCGGCAGGCCTCCAGCCGGCGCACGCCGTAAATGACCTCCACCTCGTGGGTGTCGCCGGCGGGGAGCCGCCGTGCGAGGCCGGGCTGCTGCTGACCGTTGCGTGCGATCGACTCGGCCAGTTCGTTGATGGACACCGCGTCCATGCCGGAGCCGGCCCGGTTGTGGAAGCGCCACGGGCGAACCTGCGCAGGCTCGAAGCCCTCCAGCCGCGGGGTCGGCGGTGAGCCAGTGGACTCGGTCGGGCTAGGTTCGGCGGCGGAGAATTCCGCGGTCGGGGTCCTGTCTTCGGCGGGCGTGTTGTTGCTTGTCATCGGCGATCGTCTCCTGCGGCAGCCTCACCGGCAGGACGGATCGGGATTCGGTGAGCGTGCGCGGCCAAACCGCCGGGGGGCCGCCCCGTCGCGCGTTCGCGTTCGTCAGAGTCCATCGTGCGGTGAATGCCTGCGAGTGTCGGGTAACGGTGCGATTATGGCTGAAATGGCCGGGCAACGCACGGGCCTGCGCGGGTTCGACGGGGGATCGACGGTAGGGATACGGACGGCGAACAGCGGACGTGAGCCGTGTGCCCGGCAAGGAGAAATATCCCTGCCGAACGGCAAAGGAGGCGTCAGAAGCGTCGAGCGCAAGGCGCACGCGAAGGCATCGGCCAGTGTCGGGTCGCGGACGGTGGACACGTGAAAACTGTCCTGAAATCAGCGTGTTGCGACCTTGTCCGCGGCGCGGGAATTGAGCAACTTCCACTGTGCGCGAACCGGGCCGACGGTTGGCCCCGGCGCGCGGCGTTGCCGGCTGCCGTGCCGGAACCCGCTCCGGCACGCCTGATTCGGTCAGTCGCTAGCGCTCCGGGTCGCTGTGATCGCCGGGCAGCAGACCCATCGCGCGGGCGCGATGCACCGCCTCGAATCGGTTGCGCGCCTGCACGCGCGCGAAGATCTTTCGCACGTAGTAGCGCACGCCGTCGTAGCTGATGCCCAGTTCGCCGGCGATGGCCTTGTCCGTGTGGGAGGCGAGCCGTCGAAGCACCTGCATTTCCCGGGGCGAGCACAGTCCCGGCGCCACAGGTTCAGCCGCGTGCCTGGCGGTGAGCGCCGCGTGCACCTCCCGCGCGGCAGCCGCGTCGGGGCCGGGCTTGCCGGTGCCGAGGAGGCGTTCGAGCAGCGGCAGCACCGCCTCGCTTTCGCGGGCCAGCGGGCGCGCGTAGTCGGCGCGCCGGTAGAGGCGCAAGGCCTCGACGAGGTGTGCCATCGCGCCCTCCTCGTCTTCGGCCTCCATCTCCAGGCGCACCGACAGGGCCAGCGCGCGCATGAGCGTGCGACGCAGATCGTGCCTGGCAGCGGCTTCGCGCAACCCGAGGGCCAGCGAGCGGGCGGCGTTGAAATCGCCCTGCGCGATGAGCAGGCGCAAGCGGGCACAGGCGACCGCTTCCATTTCCCGCCACCGCTGGGTCGACAGATCGAGGCAGGCGGCGGATTGATCGGGAAGCTCGTCGGCGTGCCAAGCGCGTGCGGCCCGATCCGTGTCCCCGCCAAGCAGCAGCAGCGAGACGCGTTGCGCCGACGTCAGCCGGACCAGCGCCGCGCGGTCGGTGGCGTGGGCGAAACGCCGCGCCTGCTCGATGGCTTGCATGGCCCGATCGCGGTTGCCGTGGAGCCACGCGAGTTCCGAAGCCACACCGATACTTGCGGCGTACACGTCGAACCAGGCGGCGTACCGCCCCAGCAGGCGCACCGAGACGGGCACGAAAGCGAGCGAGGGCGCGCCCGCGCGGCGCTCCAGTTCCAGTTCCGCCCTGAGCAGTTTGCCGAACATCACCATGCCGGTGTCCCCGACATGGCCCTGCGCGACGTTGAAGCCGAGTTCGTAGTGGCGCTCGGCCTCCTCGGCCCGCCCCCTCGCCATGGCGGAGATTCCCGACTGGAAGTGGATGTACGGCAGCACGTACACGGCGCCTGAGCCCGCGTCGGCGAGGGCGCTGTCGGCCCAGTGCACCGCTTCGTCGAACTGGGCCATTTCGTTGTGCACGATGCTCTTGCCGAGCCGGAAGACGGCGCGCAGCAGATGGTCGAGGTCCGGATGGCTCGCGAATCCGGTGGCAGCGCCGAAGAGCGGTTCGTATTGCGAGAGCGGGCTGCAGCCCAGGATGGCGAACATGCCCAGCGCGAGCAGGTGGTCGGTTCGCAGTTCGTCGTCTTCCTGTCCGCCCGCGTCGCGGGTGAAGCCTACGCTTTCCACCGCGGCGGCCTGGTAGACGCGCCGGGCTCCCCCGATGTCGCCGGCGGCGATCAGCGCGATGCAGCGCACGAGCGCGAGCCGGGGCCGATCGGCCAGCACTTCTTCGGTGAGCCAGCGGTCCAGCGCCCACAGCACGTCGGTGCCCCCGCGAATCCACAGCTTCACGCCCCCGGCCTGCTCGGCGATGGCGCCGACGAGCCCGAAGTCGCCACCTTCGGCGGCGTGGCGCAGCGCGTCGAGGACCTGACCGCGCCGGGCGAGCGCCCGGGCGATGCCGACATGGATGGAACGAAAACGTTCGGGGTCCTGTCGAAACAGGCGGGCGGCGCAATACTCGCGGATGAGCGGGTGCAGGCGCATGGCCGATCCTTCGCCGCCGGCGGTCTGCAGCAGGCCGTTCAGGGCGTGCATGGTGACGAGCCGCAGCCTGGACTGCGCGTGTTGGGTGGCCTCGTCGATGAGCGCGGCGTCGATCCAGTCGAACAGCGCAATGTCCAGCACGAAATCCCGGTCTTTCGGCGAAAGCCCGCGCCACAGCCGGGACTCGATCCAGGCCGCCACCGTGTCGCTGGCGCCCAGATCGCTCAGCGGCGCGCCGGTCTTGAGCGCGTTGCGGTACAGGCGAAGCGCGATCGGCCAGCCAGCGGAGTCCGCAGCGATGGATTCGAGCTCGGCGCGGGACAGCCGCTCGGTGCGGGACAGGGACGGCACGAAGAAGCGGGCGATGTGCGCGGCGGAGAACCGAAGATCCTCGCCGGTGAACGTCGTGGCGTGACCCTCCAGGGCGAGCATGGCCAGCGCGAGCCCGTCGGGACGTTCGCGATAGGCCATGGCGAGGTGCAGGTTGCCGGGCGCGCGCTCGAGCAGCGCGTTGAGGGCGGCGATCGCGTCGGGGTCCCGCAGGCGCTCCAGCTCGTCCAGCGCCAACACGAAGGGCTCGCGGTGACGCCGGATCGCGTGCAGGAGCAGGTTGATCCGGTAGTCGGCCGCCGAATCGGCGGCGGCCTGTGGGACGTAAGCGGCCTCGCGCTCGGGATCGCCGGCCGAGGTGTCCGGTGGGTTCACCCCGGCCTGTTCGAAAGCCAGCGACAGGTAGGTCGCGAGCGTCACCGCGCCGTCCTCCTCGTCCACGGACAGCCAGGCGACGGCGACGCCGTCGCTGCGCAACCGCCGGCAGCAATGCGCGAGCAGCGCGGTCTTGCCGAAGCCGCCCGGCGCGTGCAGCACGGTGAGCCGGCGCGACACAGGCGAGCAGCGGGACTCCAGATCCCGACGCCGCACATAACCGTGAACGGGATCCGGCAGTTCGACCTTCTGGCCGAGCAGCCAGGACGCATACGGAGCAGCCGGCATGTCCGGCGCGGTCTCGGCGAGTGGGCTGTCCGGGGTCCGTTCCCCGGCCCGGGTGTCGGGTTCGTTCACGCGGTCGTCGGGCATTGCCTAAAGATCGAACTCGGACTCTACCATGCCGGGCAAGTACTCGTCATGGCGTCCAGCTTGGATGGAGATGCTGAAGCCTTCGGTGGGGCATTGAGCGGTAAGAATGAGACAAGAGAAAATACTGCACCAGTCTATTGATCTAAACTTATAACTACCAATATAGTAGTTTTCCCTTGGGCGACTGTAGTCGGAAAGGGCTGCAACGTGTCCTGATCGCCCCCCCCGCGCCACGACCTGAAATTGACACGCGGTGCTTCAGGGCAGCAACCGCTACGTACTGGGTCTATCCCCGCGAGCACGGGGAAACCGCTGGAGCGCCACGCCAGCGAACTCGCCGCGCGGGTCTATCCCCGCTCTTGTTTGGACTCGCCGGAGCGAATTGGTTTTTCGTAGCGTAGCGCAGGTGGGCGTCTTCACGCGTAGATGTGCGCAGGCCTGACGGCAAGGCGCTGAAGAACACCAGTTCGAGGCTATTGCCAAGCGCTGTTCACCTCCCATTACTGCGAGGCTGTTGAGCCAATCAAGGCGTGTGAGAACGGGAGAAAACACAATGACCGAGGCAGGACCGGATCCGGTGGCGTCAGCGATGGCGGGAGCGATTCTCGGCGTAGACGAGGCGCTGGCGGAAGCCACCGAAGTGTATGGGAACCTGTATGCCGAGGCGTACTGGACGGCGTTCGAGGATCTGAAGGGGCAGGTGGGATCGGATGTCGCGGTCGCGCTCAGCGAGGATTTTCAGGTGCTGTTCTACGCGTGCGCCAATCGGGGGGTCCAGCAGCGGGTCGGCATCTTCGAAGTCGACGATCTGCCGGAAGAGTCCGACGCGGAAGCGTCCGATTCCGGCCGTTGGGGCGCGCGTGTCTGTTCGTGATCGCTGCACATTGCTCCGTTGCGCAGGCAACTTCGGTGAGCCGGCCATCCCGCCGGACTGACGGAGGGCATCGGCGCTTTGGGAAGCACGTCAATGCCCTGTTGAATGTTGGGTTGTTTCCCGGTCCCCGATTCGCACTCAGAAATAGTTTTTCAGCGCGAGCGAAATCCCCCAGTACCCGAGGTCGTCCGTGGCGAGGGTGTTGACCACCTCCCGAGCGCCGGGCGCCACCGTGGGCTCATGGCTGCGCAGCACATCCGGCGCAGCGCCGTCGCTGAACTTGCCCCGCAGCGTCACGTACCGGATCTTCACGCCGAGCACGAGCCCCCCCGCAAGCGGGCGGTCCAGACCGCCCATCAACTGAACGCCCCAAAGCCGATCCGACAGGTCCGCGTCCTGCGCCGAGAGTGTCCCGGCTGCGGCCGGGTGGCGCCCCAGAGCCTGGATGACGTCACGGTCGGGATTGCGATGGTACGCCGAACCGTACGCCGTGCCGATCCCGAGCAGTCCGACCCCGCCGCCCACGTAGGGTGTCAGCCCGCCAAATGCGCCGGGGTAATCGCGGTAGACGTTTCCGAACAGCGCGTCGGATCGGATATCTCTCAGCTCTTCGACTCCGTAGACGAACTCCGCCTCCTTGTCCCCGGCGGTGATCGTGCTGTCGGAACTGCCGCCGGCATGACGGCGATGGGAATATTCGGCCTCGAAACGCCACGACTGCCAGGCGTAGCCAGCCTGCAACCCGAGCAACGGGCCGCTTGAGATGTCGAAACGGCTTCTCCACCCCTCCGCCGGGCCTGTGCAGTCCGGATGATCGAGCGCCAGGGGCAGCATCCTGCCGTCGAGCACGATGTCCGGGAAATGCCCGTCGCAGTTCGTGGGCACGTCGTCGCTGCGCCCGCGTATGCCGATGGCGCCGGGCGACGCGGCGCCCACTTCAAGCCCCCCGTACCAGCCCGATCGTGCACTCTGAGCGCCGGCTTCCGGGATTCCGAGCAGTGCCGCGACGCCGGCGGCGAACACGCCGGTGAGCCTGGTCATTCGACAACAACCTGGTGCTCGATCGTGATCGCACGCATTTCGGGACCGTCAAATCTCCATTCTCGTCGCGAGTAGAGCCGGGGATTCGCAATCCCGCTTCAGGGTCGGGTGGCTTTGCCCGCCGCTTGGGCCCCGGGCCTCTGTCCGGCTGCGGGGACCCCGTTTCCAGCCTCCGCCTGCTAAGCCGGTAATGCGGATGTCCCGCATCCGGCTCTGGAACGAGAATATGCCTTCGCGCTCGAAAGATAAAGACCGGGTGTCCGGCCGGGTCAAGACCGCAAGCCTGTTCCACCCTGCGGGAAGCTTTCGAGGACTACATGAAGGTCAATCCGATTCGCTCGGCGAACACGAGCAGGGTCTACCGGCAGAACCTGAGAGTGAACCTGCCCGACTGGGTGAACCGCCCGCTCAACGCCATCACCCGCCGGGACGTGGAGGAGCGCTTTCTTGCGTTACCGAAAAACACGGCTGGGCGGGGGCGAACCCGACGACGAAGATGCTGCGCTCGCTGTACCGGCGCCCGTGCGTGGATTACGAGGGGCTGAAAAACACGGTGGAGTTTTGGCTGCCCGCGCGCGGCAAGTATCACCCGCACAGGCGACGGAGAATCTCATCGCCCGCCGAAGTGTCGCCGCAGTGGTACGCCGGGATCGAGGCGGTACCGATACCCGAGCCGGTCAGGGACGTGATGTGGATCGGGGTCTACACCGGAATGCGGCTGGACGAGATCGAGTCGCTGCGGTGGGAACGGGTGGATCCAAAGACCAAGACCGGGGATGTGCTGTAGCTGGCGATCACCGATCAACTGGCGGCGGTGTTCGGGCGCTGCCGCGCCAGGGCCGAATCAGCCGGCGGCTGATCAACCCGGGAGATGCGGCTGCGTCGGTGACAATCGAGGGGCGCGACGACTACGATACCCCTTGCCCGCACCCATTTCCCACCGGATAATTGGACCGTGATCCGTGTCTCGCGCCGCCCCAGACGCCGCCTCAAGAGTCTTGACTAGCTCGCATCCGCGAGGGAACATGCTTGCACCCCGCCAGCGATAGCACCGTTGGCCCGACGCCCCGAAAGGGGCGTTTCTCCTACTGGCCGGCTCGGACAAGCGCGCACACCGCTGCAGATCAGTTCGCCGCGGCCTTCTTCGGGTTCGGACCGAAGCGGTTCTCGCCCTCCTGGCTGTCGAGCACCATGAACACCAACAACACGATTGTACCGATCAGCGGGATCAGCCCGATCAAGATCCACCAGCCGCTGCGACCGATGTCGTGCAAGCGCCGCGCCGTCACCGAAATCGAAGGTACCAGCATTGCAAGCGCGTACAAGACGCTCAACACAACGCCAGCTGCCGCACCGTCGAAGTAATACACCGTCCCGACAAACCCGTCCACCAAACCCAGCCCGCACGCGAAAATCACGTAGAACAGGACGAAAAACCAATATTCATTGCGTCGCGCGCGGCCCTCGAACACCGCGTACTTCTTCAGCGCACCGATAAACCAACTCATGCCGATTCCTCCCTTGTCCGAGCGATTGCTTCCCTGCCCGGGACGCGATGGATGACTCGTACCGGTTTCGCGAAATACCGACGCTCGCTCGGCATCGTCCCCGGTCCCGCGCGGCAGGATAGCGCTTGGCGTCGGATAGAGGACAGCCTACCGCTGGCCCGCGGGCAGCGATTCAGAACCGGCCCAGCAGACGGATGGAAGCGGTGTCCGAGTCGCGGAACTCCGGCACCAAGGCCCCGTCCAGCCGCGTTCGCGTAAACGAGACTTTCGCCGAGAGGTTCCTGCGGAAGAACCACCCCGCCGTCAGCCCGATGCCGTCGGCGTCCCCGAACTCGTCCTGTTTCAGTTTCGTGTAACCGAGCCGCGCGCTCAGCGCGGGGGTCGGGAACCACGCCGCAGACAGGTGGTAGACCTGCGTTTCATCCGAATACAACAGCCCCCCTTCCTCCACTGCGGACGGCCCTTCCGTGAAAGCGTTCGCGCTGACCGGACGTCCCTGCGCGTCCACGAACCGCGGCCCCACCTTGCGGTACTCCGACCGGCTTGAGCGTACCTCCGCTCCCACCGACCAGGCACGGCCCCACAGCTCACCCACATGCCGGATCGACACGGTGGCTTCATCGGTGCGTGTGTCGGCACTCACCAGTCCGAAGCACCGCCTGGAGAACGACTCGCAGACCACCTCGTCCGGGTCTTCTCGGTCGTTCTCCGTCCCCAGCGACGCGTCCAGCGTGGTCGCATCGCCCAGGTACCGCCCGAACACGACCTGGCAAGCGCTCGATCGCCTGTCCATGTCCCCGGGTGAGACCTCCGTACCGCCGCGCTCGACACTACCGCCGGCGAACCACCCGGATTCGGGCCACACTTACCGCCCCGCGACGGACCGCGCTCCGGACTCGGCCGTGGATCGCCGGTACAGTTCGAACAGTCGGCGGAATAATTCAGACGATACGACCCAGATTCCGACCAGTTCGGTCTCTTCTGTTGCCCTCGACAGCCCGACCGTCACGTAACTGCTGCGCGCGAGAAACGGCGCCAGGGCGTAGAGGCCGCGCGCGTCGTCCACGGGCCTTGGGTAGTACGTCGCAGCCAGTGTCCAGCGCGACGAATCGACGATGCCGGCCGCGTCGTCCTGTCCGTAGCTGCCCTCCACCTGCCAGGCGTACTCCGCGGCGGCCGCCGCGGAACCGACCGCCAGCCCCGTGCACACGCTCCCCGCAATCCATGCTTTTTTCGCCAATCCCGCCATCATCGCCGACACTCCCATCCTGAGGAATCCGCCCATCGTAGTTCAGCGGCGCCTGCATCGCCCGCAACCATCCACTGCAAGGCCGCCGCAAGCCGGGACCTGCGCGTCGCCGTTCGAATACCTCCCTGCCGTCCTTCCCGATGTGCGTGGCGGCCACGAAGACGAAGCCGGTGCCGGCCGGGTGCAGCGGCGTGTAGGCGCCCGCGCAATCGAGATACTTCATCACATTATGATGTTGCCAAAGCAGCATAATGACAATGTGCTGCTTAAACCCCAGACAGGAGGATTCCATGACGAAAGGCGCGGGCCAAACAGTCCCTCAGCCGATGGCGGGCATAGACGTTCCGATGTCAGCCATTGGCGATACCGGCGCGTTCATACGCGCTGTGCGAGAGGGCATTTCCGGGAACGTGGTGGGTCAGCGAGATTTGTTCGTTCGCGTGGTGGACGTCTCGCCCGGGAATTTGCATCGCGTCTATCGGCGTTCGAGTCTTAGCGCCACTCAGTCGGAGGCGCTCCTGGATGCGCTGCGGGTATTTTATCGCGCGTCGACGGTTCTGGGTGGGCTGAACGCTGCGCACGAATGGCTGGAGACACCGCTCCGCGCCATGGGCGGACAACGTCCACTTGATTTCTGCAACACGTTCAGCGGCCGCCGCCTGGTGCAGCAAGCGATTGCCAAAATCGAAGACGGCGAGTTTCCTTGATGCGAATTTACCGGACATGCCGGATCGGGCATCTTGAGAACTTCGAAGGTCAAGGGGCCAGTTTCAGACACGGCAGGCGCTGGAACAAGGCGGGCGTTCCCGTTCTCTATTTTGCCGAAAGCGCGAGCGTGGCGATGTTGGAAATGGCGAACTACTTGCCGTCCCCGCGCCTGGTACCCACCGCCTATCGGCTAGGCGTCTATGAGGTTGCGTCTTCAGCGGCCATAAAAAGATGGCACGTAAGTGACCTGCCGAAAGAACGGGATGTATTCCCGCGTTCTCAATGGACCCGGCAAGCGGGAACCGAGTGGCTGCTTCACGGTAAGGAATCTCTTCTCTCCGTACCCAGCGCCGCCGTGCCGGGTGGCCTGGAGAATATCGTGCTGGCGAGTCCGCACAGACTTGCGCCTGCCAGGATTCGCCTGATCGAGGCCCTTGAGGACCTCTACGACTCGCGAGCATTTGCAATCCAATTGAGCTGCCTGCCCCTCAACTCCAGTCCGGATTGTTCTGACGCCAAGGCACGACGTCCCTCAACCGCTGCGCCTGCGCGATGGGATCACAGTGTCCGGCGTTTTGTTCGCCTGGCGGACTATAACCATCGCTTGACATGAGCGCTCTGACCGTCCGTGCTGATTGCCGAATCCTGCAGGTAACAGATGTCCGGTGCCGTCATTCAACCACGCCAGGATGTTCGGAATGTCGTACAGTTCCGGCACGATATCGAGCGTGCAGTCTCGATTGAAGTCGAATAATCGGTGCCTGACGTGAAAGGCCTCGTCGACGCACCAGGCACCGATGCCCGGCCGGCGTCGGGTTTCGTCGTTGAACGCGCGATCCCCCGCATTGATCAAAATCTGAAGCCCTCTGTAGGTTCTGCCGAACAGAATGTCCTGAAGTCCGTCGCTGTTGGAATCGTGAACCTTAGCGGAAACGCAGGACACGCCCTGCCCGCTATCCGACGATCCCGGCCGCCCGCCCGACGTAGACCTCCGTGCCTGTGACCGCGTTCAGATGGACGTCCAGACTGTTCTCGTGACGCAGGAACGTCAGGCTCTTTTCCCGGTGCTCCCGGGGCACAGAGCCGAACGAGCGCGTCAGGGACTCTTCGGGCGTCCACTCGTCGGGGGTGTACACCAATCCCTGATTGCAGCCCTTTAGGCGGGCCCCCAGCAACCGGCGCTCCGGGTCGTCCTCCAGGTTCAGGTACCCCCATTCGATACCCTCACGGGGCGCCGCCGAACCCTGAAGTCGATCCACCACCGGCATGTCGCGCGCCTTCCCGCCGTCCAGGTGGATCATTCCAAGGCGCCGGAGCGATTCGAGAAAGGCTTTCGTGTCCGAAGGCCACATGAAGCCCACGCAGGCCAGTTCCCCGTCCCGGCAACAATCGGCGTTGGGCGCGTTCGCCTTGAACGCCTCCCACCCGCCGGGATACCGGGCCTTGATCGCGTCGACGCAAATCGCTACGGAGAGGCCTTCGATGAGTACGGGCATTTCAATGTCCCTTCAAGCGTTTCACGGCGACGCCGGTGCCGTCACTGCCTTCCATGGACCCGCGCCGGGGTCGCGTCCGCACGTCTCCGACTGCTCTCCGACCCAAGCCCGTGGCAAACGTCCCTCCAGCGCGGATACCTGGAGCATCTTGATGCCTGATCGTGGACGCACTATGATGTCCGCATGAGGACCACGCTGACAATTGACGACGATCTCGCGATGGCGCTGAAGGATCTTGCGCGCAGCAGCGGCAAGAGTTTCAAGGCCGTCGTCAATGAAGTCGTGCGCAACGGCCTGACCGCCGGCGAGAAACCGTTGACCGGCAGTGAGCCGTTCCGGGTTGCCGCCGCGCGGCGCGGTTTCCTGCCCGGAATCGATCCGCTCAAGCTCAACCAACTCGTGGATGAACTCGAGGTCGACTCGTTCGTGAGCCGACGGCACGACAGACCGTCCGGATGATCATTCCGGACATCAACCTGATCGTCTACGCCTACAACGAAGACGCGCCCTTCCATGCCCCCGCGAAAGCCTGGTGGGAGCAGTGCCTCTCCGGCACGGAGCCTGTGGGACTGGCCTGGGCCGTGATTCTCGGGTTCGTGCGGCTGATGTCCAATCGGCGCGTTCTCGCCAATCCCATGCCGACATCGGAAGCGGTGGAGCATTGCAGGTCATGGATTCTGCAACCGAGCGTACGCGTTATCCTGCCCGGGCCCACGCATCTGGACATATTCACCGGACTGCTGGCAGGCCCCATGGGTCCCAATCTGGTCACGGATGCGCACCTTGCGGCGCTGGCCATCGAACACCAGGCGGAACTGCATTCCAATGACGGGGACTTTGCACGCTTTTCGGGTTTGACCTGGCGAAATCCTGTCGCACGGACATAGGCGTTCGTCCGATGCTCACGGCAAGCGGGTT
>Ga0209021_1001849_pt1 | contig 19806 bp, 17 predicted proteins | sample PinacodermFT_FD_187299 | JGI IMG/M metagenome (GOLD analysis project Ga0209021, IMG submission 187299) | Host-associated microbial community of the marine sponge Aplysina aerophoba from Gulf of Piran - sponge pinacoderm, lysed by freeze-thaw... | ecosystem: Host-associated > Porifera > Sponge >... | reverse complement strand
GCGCTTCGCGGCCCCGAGCCAGCGCATGCAGTGGGTGAGCCGCGCCGGCGCGAGCCGCACCTGTGCGTACCGGTAGCCCTCCCCGATCTCGCCGAGCACCTGGTCCGCGTTGACGCGCAGGTCGTTGAGTCGGAGCTCGTAGTGCCCTCCGGAGAAGCTCGATTCCATCGTCTCCTGCCGGCGCACCGCCTCGATGGCGGGGTCGTCGTTGTCGACGAGGAACATCGTCGCGCCGCGCCCCCGCTCGATGCGCTCGGAGGTGCGGGCCATGACGATGTTGAGCTTCGCGCCGTCGTAGCCGGTGATGAACCACTTGCGGCCGTTGATGACCCAGTGGTTGCCGTCCTGGCGGGCGGTGGTCGCGAGCATGCCGGGATCGGACCCCGCCCCGTCCGGCTCGGTCATGGAGAAGCAGGAACGGATCTCGCCGGCGGCGAGCGGGCGTAGCCACTGCCCCTTCTGCTCTTCGCTGGCGACGACCTCCAGCAGGTGCATGTTGCCTTCGTCCGGTGCGGCGCAGTTCAGCGCCTGCGGCCCGAGCAGCGAGTAGCCGGCGGCCTCGAACACCACAGCCATGGAACGCATGTCGAGCCCGAGACCGCCCCACTCCTCGCCGACATGCGGCGCGAGCAGCCCGGCCTCCTTCGCCTTCGCCATCAGCTCGCGCTTGAGCGAGTCGTCGAGCCCGTGCGCGCCCTCGCGCGGGTCTCCCTCGAAGGGGATGACCACGTCGCGGATGAAGGACTCGGTGCGCGCCTTGAGCGCTTCGAGCTCGGGGGTGAGGCTGAAGTCGATCACGGAATCGCCCGAACGCCTAACGCCCACGGTCCGGCTCGCGTTCGAGCCTGGTGTCGATGCCGGTAAGGAATCCCCGCATCTCGCCGATATTGCGCACCGGCACGAGCTCGATCCGGTCGCCGTACTGCACCACTTGAAATCGTTGCCCGGGAGTGATTCCGAGGGACTCGCGCACGGGCTTGGGGATGACGACCCTGAACTTCGGAGAGACCTGCACCTGTTCCATTCTGCACGCCATCGATCGCGGAAACGCGGTCCGAATCTAGCACGCCTTCGAACGGGAACGCGGCGCATTCCTCACGACGCGTGCCCTCTCTCCCATGCGCGACGGACGGACGCGCGTTACGATCCCGCGCACTCTCCTCGGTACATGTCGATGAAAGTCGCCACGCAAGAGCGCCTCAGGCGTACAGCGATCGAGGCCGTGGGCTCTATCCCCGGCATCGAGGCCGTGGTGCTGTACGGGTCGAGGGCGCGCGGGACCGCGCGGGCGACGAGCGACTGGGACATCGCCATTCTCTCGCATGCGTCTCCTGACGACGAACAGGCCGCGAGAAGGCTGTTCGGCGAGCTGGAACGGGTCCATTCGATCGTGATGCATCCCGAGACGATCGAGGCCCACTGCAACGAGGGGACCCGCATCGAGAGCGCGATCGCGCGCCAGGGCCGACTGCTCGCGGGGGATTGGACTCCGCCGCGATGCCGAACCGAGGACCTGGACGTGGCGGCCGAAGACATCGAGAGGAATCTCGACATCGCAATTGGCGACCTGCGCAGCGCGTTCCTTGCCCTGTGCGACGTGGCGTTCAAGGGCAGGACCTATGAACCCAGAATTGTCGAGTACTCCCAGCAGGCGGCGGAAACGCTGGCAAAGACGATGATCGCGGGGTTCGGGCTCTCGCCGACGGCGGTGCACGACCTGAACGCGCTGGCGACCCAGCTCCAGAACGCCTATCGCGGGCGCACCCGTGGCGCCGAGGCAAGACGCCGCTTCGCCGCCGCCATCCGCGCGCTGGACGGCAACACGGAAGCCGCGCACAAGGCCCGCTATCACAAGGGACCGGTCGAGCGACCGGCGCGCACGGTCGAGCGAATCGCAAGCACCCTGCGGCTCCAGTCCGAGTGGCTGCGGTGGTACGCGACCCACAATCCCGAAATGCGCGAAGCCGCAATCGCTGCGGGAAGGGAGATTGCCGACGCGGCGGGGGTCATCGAGGGGATGAGGGGCTTCGATCGGCTCGCCCCCGATCTCCAGGCGCGGGTGCGGGCGTGGGGGAAAGAGGGCCGATCGATCGCGGACGCGTTCGACGGAGCGACCCGGGAAACCCGATAGCCAGTCCTAACCGCCCATCGCAGGGACCTCCCTGCCTCGCAAGCTTCTCTTCCGCGCACCGGCTGCTTCACTTCCGGGCCGCAGTGGCGCCGGTCGCAAATTCACCGCCTGCGTACGCCCGGTATCCGTTGTCATACAGCGGCTGCACGGATTCCGAACACGCAGACGGTGGAGCTGATCGGAGCACATTTGATCCCGTCGAATCGATGGGCCACTATCCCGAGCCCTCAGCCTTCATCGAAAGCGCGGGAGCCGGGATTCCCTCGCGCAGACACTCCAAGGGAGGACATCGGAATGAGAGCAGGAGCATGGATAGCGGTCGCCGCGGCGGCAGTCAGTCTCGCGGCAAGCAGCATCGCCTCGGCGCAGTCCGCGGCCGAGCGGGCGGTGGAAGCGGCCAAGCAGTACGCCGGAGCCGAGATCAGCATCGTGTGGGAGGCGGGACTGCAGTCGCTCGATCCCCTCAACTTCTCGGGTCCGAAGTGGGAGGAGCTGACCGGCATCAAGGTCAAGGTCATCGAGGTGCCGACGGCCGAGATGTTCACCAAGATCCTCCAGGAACACCGCGCCGGCACCGGCGCCTATGACGCGCTGAACGTCATCCCGAGCTGGATGCCGGACCTCGTCAAGGCCGGCGCGCTGGAGGATCTGGACCCCTACGTCGACAAGTACGGCTACCGCGCGGAACTCGACAACATCGCGCCCACGTACCGCGACAACCAGATGAAGGTCGACGGCAAGATCTACGGATTCCCGGACGACGGCGATCTCTTCGTCCTCTACTACCGCAAGGACCTGTTCGAGGATCCGGAGAACCAGGCCGAGTTCAAGGCCAGGCACGGCTACGACCTGGGGCCGCCGCAGACCTGGGAGCAGTACGCCCAGATCGGCCAGTTCATCACCGACAAGTATGCGCCGGAGATCTACGGCGCCGGGCAGTTCCGCGGGCCCGCCTACGGCATCTGGTTGTTCGAGGAACGCTACCGGGTGGAAGGCGGACGCTTCTTTGACCCCGAAACCATGCGGGCACAGATCAACGGCGAGATCGGCGTCAAGGCGTACGAGGGCATGCGTTCGGACAACGCCTTCATGCCGCCCGGGGTCGAGACCTGGGGCTTCGTCGAGGCGCTCAGCTCCTTCCTCGCCGGCGACATCGCCATGACCATCTCCTGGCCTCCGTTCGGGCGCTGGGCGGCCGGTTACGGCACGGACGAAGAAGCGTTGTCGTGGGTGCCGAAATCCACCATCGCCGACAAGGTGGGCTACGCTCTGCCGCCGGGCGGCACGCCGCAGCTCGCGGCCGGCTTCTCGCTCTCCGTCGCCTCCGGCAGCAAGAACAAGGAGGCGGCCTATCTCTTCATCCAGTGGCTGAACAGCGAGGAGACCAGCCTGCAGCGCGTGCAGCTCCCCTACGCGCTGCGCGACCCGTTCCGCGAGAGCCACTTCACCAACGAGGAGTACCTCTCGCGCTGGGCCGACGCCGACGAGTACCTGGCCACGCTCCGGGCCGGGGCGGACACGGGCCTGCTCGACCTCTCGATCCTGCAAATCGACAAGTACGAGGAGGCGCTGCGCCAGTCCATCACCCGCCTGTGGGCAGGTGAGGACGCCAAGGCCATCCTCGACGACGTGGCGGCCCAGTGGGATGCGCTGACCGACCGCATCGGCGTCGACAAGCAGCGCGCGGCCTATCAGGACTGGGCCGGCAAGCCCAACGCCTATCCGAAGTGATCGACACGCCCGTTCGCGGCGGGGAGGCGCAACGCCTCCTCGCCGTGGACGGCGCACGTTGCCGGCAAGTGGCGGGACGGCCCACACCTGAATCGGGACGGCGCCGGCGATGAACACTCAAGCCGGCGGCGCGACGGCGGTCGGACTGCGCACCGACCGCCACTTCAAGTACCTCATCATCCTGCCCGCGGTCTTCATCCTCCTCTTCATCGGCATCTTCCCGCTCGTCTACACGCTCGTCGCAAGCGTGCAGAACATCAACATGCTGGAGGAGGACACCTCCTTCCACGGCCTGCTGCACTACCGCCACCTGTTCGAGGACGTGCGGCTGTGGGAGTCCATCGGCCATACCCTGCTCATCACCGGGATTGCCCTCCCCATCGAGCTCGGGTTGGGCCTCCTGATGGCCTTCCTGTTCGTCGAGAAGCTGCCGGGCCGGCCAATCTTCGTGGCCCTGCTGGTGCTGCCGACCCTGATCGCGCCGGTCGTTGCAGGCGCGACCTGGCGGTTGCTCTTCGACCACCGCTACGGGCCGATCAACCAGGTGCTGGGCTGGATCGCGGGCGAGCCGGTGCCGATCCTCTGGGTCATCAAGCCGGCCTACGTCTACCCGGCGATCTTCATCGCCGAGGTCTGGCAGTGGACGCCGTTCATGTTCCTGCTGCTGCTGGCCGCACTCTCCAACGTCGACAAGAGCCTGACCGAGGCGGCCGAGATCGACGGCGCCTCGCCGCTGACCGTCTTCCGCCGCATCATCCTCCCGGCGATCTGGCCGGTGATGGCCATCGCGCTCCTCATCCGCGGACTCGACCTCATCCGCATCTTCGACGTGGTGTGGGCGCTCACTCAGGGCGGGCCGGGCACCATGACCGAGACCCTGTCCATCTACACCTACATCCAGGGCTTTCGACAGTTCGAGACCAGCTACACCGGGGCCATCGCCTTCGTGGTGATCGTGGTGCTGACGCTGGTGGTGATCTGGCTGCTGCGGCGCATGGAGATCCACCGGTGAAGCGGCGCGGACGCCATTCGGTGCTCCTGCGGCTCGCCGCGGCGATCCTCCTGCTGGTGGTCTTCCTGTTCCCGATCTACTGGCTGTTCATGATCGCCTTCAAGACACCGGAGGAGATCTTCTCCTCGCCGCCCGCGTGGTATCCGGCCGCAATCCAGTTCGACAACTTCCGCGTGCTGTTCAAGGACGGCGACGCGAAGACCGTCTTCAACTCGCTCTTCATCGCCGGCAGCAGCACCCTGCTCGCCATGTTCTTCGGCACCATCGCCGCCTACAGCCTCGCGCGCTTCCGCACCGGCGGAGAGAACCTGGCGGTGTGGATCATCTCGCAGCGCATGATCCCGCCCATCGCCATCGTGTTTCCGCTCTTCCTGCTCTACGTGTATCTGGGCTGGGTCGACACCTATCACGGCCTCATCCTGCTCTACACCGCCTTCAACCTGCCCTACGTAATCTGGATGATGCGCGGCTACATCGAGGACGTGCCGCTGGAGCTGGAGGAGAGCGCGCTGGTCGACGGTTGCACGCGCTGGGGGGCGCTGCTCAAGGTTGTCTTCCCCATGGTGCGCAACGGGCTCTTCGCCACCGCGGTGTTCACCTTCGTGTTCGCCTGGAACGACTTCATCTTCGCGCTTGTGATGACGCGCAGCGAAGTCACCACCTATCCTGTGCAGGTGACCCACTACTTCGGAGCCCAGTCGAACTTCTGGGCCAAGATTGCGGCGATGTCGGTGCTGGGCGCGGCGCCGGTGTTCGTCGCGGTGGCGTTCCTGCAGCGCTACCTGGTGCGCGGCATCTCTCTCGGCGCGGTCAAGGGCTGAAACCGATGGCAAGACTCCGCTTGCAAGGCGTCGAGAAATCCTACGGAAGCGTTCAGGCCGTGCGCGGTATTGATCTCGACGTCGCCGAGGGCGAATTCGCGGTCCTGGTCGGACCCTCGGGCTGCGGCAAGTCGACCCTGCTGCGCTGCATCGCGGGGCTGGAGGAAGTCGACGCCGGCACCGTGACAATCGGCGACGACGTGGTGAACGACGTGCGACCGCGCGACCGCAACCTCGCCATGGTGTTCCAGAACTACGCGCTCTATCCCTACATGAACGTGCGCGAGAACATCGCGTTCGGACTGAAGGCGCGGCGCACGCCCGCGGCCGAGATCGAGACCCGGGTGCGGCGCGCCGCCGACATGCTGGGGATCGGGTCCCTGCTGGACCGCTTGCCGCGGCAGCTCTCCGGCGGCCAGCGTCAGCGGGTGGCGATCGGGCGCGCCATCGTGCGCGACGCCCGCCTGTTCCTGTTCGACGAGCCGCTCTCGAACCTCGACGCCCAGCTCCGCGACGAGATGCGCACCGAGATCAAGCGCCTGCACCAGGAGCTGGGCAAGACGATGGTCTACGTCACCCACGACCAGATCGAGGCCATGACGCTGGCCGATCGCATCGTGTTGCTGCGCGACGGCGAGATCGAGCAGGAGGGGGCGCCGCTCGACCTGTTCGAGCGCCCGGTGAGCAGGTTCGTCGCGCGCTTCCTGGGTTCGCCGCCCATCAACTTCATTCCGGGGAGATTCGAAGGAGACGGAACCGGCCTGGCGGTTCGCTGTGGCGAGGACGCGACCTTCGCCCTGCCCCGCGAACGCGCCGCCGCGCTGGCGCCCCGGTCGGGGAGCGACGTCATTCTCGGGGTTCGCCCGGAACACATCACCGGCATCACCCATGGCGCAAGCGGCCGCGAACACCTCGTATCCCACAGGGTCGTCATCGATCTTGTCCAGCCCACCGGCACCCGGCTCTACGGCGCCTTCGCGCTGGCCGGCATCGAAGTCCTGGCCGAGCTGCAGGCCCACGACGTGGAGCACCCGGGCGAGACCATCGAGGTGCTGTTCGACATGCAGCGCGCCATCCTCATCGACCCGGAAAGCGATCAGGTGATCTAAAGGAGACCGACCATGGCCGAAGCCCCATCGCGCGCAATCATGCGGTTCGGTACCGACGAGCCGACGGCGGAGACCCGACTGTTGAAGGCGGGGCCGCTGACGGCCGAGCTGGACGCCGGCAACCTGCGCTACATCCGTCACGGCGGCCGCGAGGCGATTCGCGCGATTTCCTACGTGGTGCGCGACGAATTCTGGGGCACGTTCAACCCCGAAATCCGCGATCTGGAGGTCGAGGAGACCGACGACCGCTTCACCGTCACCTACTCCGCGAGCTGCAGCGGCGGCGGACAGCAATTCGACTATCGCGCCCGCATCACCGGCAACGCCGACGGAACGCTGCGCTTCGAGGGGATCGGAACCCCTGCGACCGACTTCCTCACGAACCGGACCGGATTCGTCGTCCTGCACGGGGTGGAGGGGATCAGCGGGCATCCGGCGGAGGTGTCGGAGGTGGACGGCCGGGTCGTCGAAACGCGCTTTCCGGAAGTCATCGATCCGAAGCAGCCGATCATGAACATCCGCGCCCTGACCCACGAGGTCGCTCCGGGACTCAAGGTGACCTGCACCATGCTGGGCGACACCTTCGAGATGGAGGACCAGCGCAACTGGACCGATGCCTCCTACAAGACCTACGTGCGGCCGCTGGGGCTTCCGCACCCCTTCATCCTGAAGGCGGGCGAGACGGTCGAGCAGGCGGTGGAGCTGCGTTTCGAGGGGACGGCGCCAGCCCCGATGGCCGATGCCGGAGACCAGGCGTCCGAGGTCTCGGTCGTCGTGGGCACCGAGGCGGGGCGCGTTCCTGCAATCGCGATGGGTCTCGAATGGCATTCGACCGACGCAGCAGCCGCGCGCGCGGAGCAACTGGCCGGATTGAGTCCGGCGTACGTGAGCTGCTACTTCGACGCACGCCATGCGGGCTCGGAGGCCATGCAGGGATTCCGAGCCGTCGCCGGCGCGATGGGGTGGCACCTCGCGCTGGAAGCAGTGGTGCCCGACCTCGACAACCCCGGGGATGCCCTGCGGTCCATCGCCGACATGGCGAACGCCGTGGGCGCCCGTTTCGGTTCGGTCGCCGTGAGCCCGGCCGAAGACCTGGACTTCGTCATCCCGGGGAGCGTGTTCGACGACATGTCGCCCTACGACGCGCTCTACGCGGCGGCGCGCGAAGCGTTCCCTGGAAGCGTCATCGGCGGCGGCAACTTCATGTACTTCACCGAGCTGAACCGCAAGCCGCCCCCGTCCGAAGGGATGGACTTCGTCATCCACCCGACCTGCGCCATCGTGCACGCGGCGGACGACCGCTCGGTCACGGAAACGGTGGAAACCCTGCCCTACGTCATCCACTCCGCCAGAACCCTGTTCGATGGCAAGCCCTATTGCCTGGGCCCGGTAGCGATCGGGACCCGTACCAGTCCGTTCGGCGGCCCGCCGACACCCAACCCGCACAGCGGACGGGTCGCCATGTGCCGCAACGACCCGCGCCAGCGCGGCCTGCTGGGCGCTGCCTGGCACCTGGGCATCGCCGCACGCGCGGCCGAAGGAGGTGTGACCTCGCTGATTCTGGGCGCACCGACGGGCGACCACGGCCTGGTCCATCATCCCGGCGACGCGCCGCAACCATGGTTCGACGCGCACGGCGGGCGGTTCCCGGTGTGGCACGTGATGCGCGGAATGTACGCGGCTTCGGGCCGGACGCGGCGCGCGACGCAGGTCTCGGCGGCGCGCGAGGTGCAGGCCATTGCGTTCGAGACCGGAACCGGAGGTCTGGAACTGTGGCTCGCAAACCTCATGGGCGAGGAGCGCCGAATCCTCCTGGACGGGCTGGGCGGCGGAAACATGCGGTTGGCGATCCTGGACGAGGAGAGCTTTGTCGCGGGCGCCGCAGACCCGGATGTGCTCGATGGCGTGGAACGGTCGGCGAGCGGCGATCGACTGGAGCTTCGACCCTACGCGATCGCGCGCTGCCGGATGGGATGAACCTTGACGAACGGAATCACTGGAGAGCGACGATGAGCGAATCACCCCTGAAAGAGATGGCCTCCCACCGGAAGCTCAAGGCCGGGCATTTCATCTTCGAGTTCGACACGCCGGGGATCGGCTACATCCTCAAGCACGCGGGCTGCGACTTCACCATCCTCGACACCGAGCACAGCGGGTTCGGCATCGAGACCGTGAGAAGGGTCATGGCCTTCATGCGCGCCGCGGAGCTGCCGACCATCGTGCGTTCGCCTTCCGGGGACTACAAGGACGTCGCCCGCACCCTCGACGCCGGCGCCGACGCCGTCATGCTGCCGATGGTGAGCAACGCCGACGAGGCGAAGTCCATCATCCACTCCATGAAGTACTACCCGGCCGGCGGGCGCGGCGTGATCCTGCGCTCGGCGGTGGACCGTTACACGGCCGGGCCGACCATGGAGAAGCTCGCCGCGCAGAACCGCCGCACCATGCTCGTGGTGCAGATCGAGAACGCGGAAGGCGTGGAGAACGCCGAGGCCATCGGCGCGCTGGAAGAGGTGGACTGTCTCTGGGTCGGCCACTTCGACCTGAGCTGCTCGCTCGGCATCCCCGGCGAGTTCGACCATCCGAAGTTCATCGAAGCCATCGACGCGGTGATTGCGGCGGGGCGCGCCACCGACACGTCGCTCGGGCGGCTGGTGCCCGACGTCGACACCGGCATCGCGCTCTACCGGCAGGGATTCGACTTCATCGCCTATTCGGCCGACGCCTGGGCGCTGGGCGACGCGGTGGCCGCGGGCCTGTCCGCCATCCGCGCCGGCAGCGCGGACTGAGGAGGGAGCCATGACCGCGTTCCGAGTTGCGCTCAGCGCCGATTTCCGCAAGCCCGACGGCAGCCCGAGCTTCCGCGAGTTCGACCTCTCCCCGCTCGAGGACCACCCCGACATCGACCTGTTCTACCTGGAGCCGGAGCCGGAGATCTCCGCGGCGCAGCTCACCGACGTCGATGCGCTGATTCTCCTGACACCGCGCGTGGGCGCCGCAAGCCTGACCCCGAACGGGCGCCTGGCGGTGGTGGCGCGGTTCGGCGTCGGCTACGACAACGTGGATCTTGAGGCGTGCAGCGGCCACGACGTGGCGGTGGTCATTACCCCGGACGGAGTGCGGCGGCCGGTTGCGGTGTCCATCCTGACCCTCATCTTCGCCCTGTCCGGAAAGCTCTTCGTCAAGGACCGCCTCGCGCGCCGCGGGCCGGCGGGCTGGGCGGAGAAGACAGTGCACAATGGCGTCGGCCTGGTAGGACTCACCCTGGGCTCGGTCGGCGTGGGCAACATCGGGGCCGAGATGTTCCGCCTCGCCCGCCCCCTCGACATGCGCTTCATCGCCCACGACCCCTACGCCAACCCGGCCCTGGTAGCGGAGCTGGGCATCACCCTGACGGACCTGGACACGGTGTTCCGCGAGTCCGACTTCGTGTGCGTGAACTGCCCGCTCTCGGAGGAGACCCACCACCTCGTCAACAGCGACCGACTGGCGCTGATGAAGCCGACCGCCTACCTCGTCAACACCGCGCGGGGGCCGATCGTCGATCAGGCGGCCCTGACCGAGGTCTTGCGGGAAGGACGCATCGCGGGAGCAGGGCTTGACGTCTTCGAGCAGGAGCCGCCGGATGCGGGCGAGCCCCTGCTGGCGCTCGACAACGTGATCGTCACCCCGCACGCGCTGTGCTGGACGGACCAGCTCTTCGCGGGGAGCGGCGCGGCGGACGTGCGCGCGGTCATGGCGGTGATGGAGGGTCGCGTTCCCAGCGGTATCGTCAACCGGGACGTGGTCGACCGACCCGGGTGGAAGGCGCGGCTCGCCGGCTACGCGCGGGAGTTTGGCGGCGACTGAGGGGAACCGATCCAGCCTCTCCGGGGTCACCATGATCCGCCCTGCAACGTCCGGTGGCGCGCTACACGCATGATCGGGCGAGTGTTTCGAATTCTCGTCAACGAACTGCCCACCCACGGCACGAGCGGCAAGCCTTCACCGGTATCCGTATCGAATTGACCGCGACCGCCAAGGTGTATAACTTCCGACCGATAGTTGTGTCGTGTCAACGTGGCCAGGGCGAGGCATCCAAAGAAGGACGTTGAGGACGCGCTGCGCGATGCCGAGGCCGCGGGCTGGACGGTGAAGGCCACGACATCCGGGCACCGTTGGGGCGTGGTCCGGTGCGGAGAGGCGAGTCGATCGGGATGTCAGATGTCGATCTGGTCCACGCCCCGCAATGCTGGCGCGCACGCCCGGCAACTGCGTCGCTTCGTCGAACGCTGCCCACACGCGTGGGTCTCCGCGAGACAAGAGAATTCGTGAAATGCCGGTACATCAATTTACCTTGATCGTCGATGGTCCCGACTTGCAGGACGCTTCGTTGATCGATGCAGTGTTCGAGGCGGGGTGCGGTGATGCCGCGGCCGGTCGAATCGATGGCGTCCAGTACGTGGATTTCGACCGCGAGGCACTCACTCTGGATCAAGCGGTCCTCTCGGCTGTGGTCGACCTCGAGCGCATCGATGGCGTGCGCGTGGTACGAATCGCCGATGCCGGACTCGTCTCCATGGCGGATATCGCCGCCCGCATCGGACGCACCAGAGAAGGCGTGCGGCTGATGATCACCGGTGCGCGAGGTCCGGGAGGGTTTCCTCCACCGATCACCGACCCACGAAGCCGCTACCGATTGTGGCGCTGGTCAGATGTGGCGCTCTGGCTCACCAGGAATCTCGGGGAAGAGATGTCGGACGCGAATGACGAGATCCTCGCGGCCCTCAACGCCGGCCTGGAGCTCCGTCACCACAGACGGCGGCTCGCGCGCTGCGACCACGCCAAGCTGGACGCCCTGGTCGAGCTGTAAGGCAAGGAGCGCGGTTTCGGCCACCGAGTCCGACGACGATCTGCCGCCTGACACCCACCGCTTAGAAGAAACAACAACTTGCGATTTATGAAATTGACCTGCTCGTGCGTGCGGTCATGGCGGTGATGGAAGGCCAGGCCCCCAACGGAATCGTCAACCGCGACGTCGTCGACCGTTCCGGGTGGAAGGCACAGCTCGCCGAGAATGCGCAGCGGTTCGGAGGCGGCTGATCGATAGCGGCCGGCACCGGCTCTGTGTATCGAGTAGGTCCGCTCCTACTCCAGAACCTCCCATTCGGAGAGATCTGCCGCCGGAGCGACGAGATCACCGCGAATCTCACCGTGGCCCTTCATCGTGCCAAGGGTGGAAATCGTGCCGGAGCCGCAAGCCTCGAGAATCGCCTCGACCCCGATGCCGTGCTCGCGGTAGAGGTCCGGCAGCGAACCCGACTGGCCGAACCGGTCGACGCCAAGGGGCTCGACCCGATGCCCCCGCACCGAGCCGAGCCAGCCGAGCGTGGCGGGGTGCCCGTCGATGACGGTGACGATGCGCGCATCGCGCGCGAGCGGCGCCAGCAGCGCCTCCACGTGGGATTCGACGCCCGCGCTCCCGGCGATTCCGGCCCTGCGCGCGCGCTGCGCCGCGCCCCACCCGCGCCAGAGGCGGTCCGCCGACGTCACGGCGAGCAGCCCGGCGCCGGGATTCGACTCGACCACCGCTGCATGCGCCTCCATCGCCTCCGGCGCGACCGCACCGGTGTAGACGACGGCGAGCGACGCTCCCTCGGCCGGAGTCCGCATCCAGTAGCCGCCGGCGAGGATGTCGCGCTCCAGGGCGGGGTCGATCTCGCGCGCCGGCTGATCGAGCTTGCGGGTGCTGAGCCTGAGGTAGACCGAGCCGCCCGCGCCGTCGGCCAGCAGATCACCCGCACCCGGACTGCCGTCCGCCTGCACGTACCCGAACGACCACCCGAGAATCGCCAGCAGCTCGTCCGCGAAAGCGGGCTCGAACGATGACAGGTGGTCCTTGCCCATGCCGATCAGGGGCGTGGTGGTGGACTGGTGCGCGCCGCCCTCCGGCGCCAGGGTGATCCCCGACGGGGTGGCCACGAGGATGAAGCGGGCGTCCTGGTAGAGCGCGTAGTTGAACGCGTCGAGGCCGCGCTCGATGAACGGGTCGTAGACGGTCCCGACGGGGATGAGACGCTCGCCGAACAGCGAATGGGACAGGCCGGCCGCGGCGAGCATCAGAAACAGGTTGTGCTCCGCGATCCCGAGCTCGACGTGCTGCCCCTTCGGCGAGACCACCCAGCGCTGGAACGAGCCGACCTGCTCCTTCGAGAACATGTCCTCCTGCGCCTTGCGGTGAAAGAGGCGGCGCCGGTTCACCCAGCCGCCGAGGTTGGTGGAGACGGTCACGTCGGGAGAGGTGGTGACGATGCGGTCGGCGAGCAGTCCGCCGGCGCGGGCGATGGTGTCGAGCGCACGGCCGAACGTCTCCTGCGTGGAGGTCGCCGCGACGCGGCGCGGCGCGATGGTCTCCGCCGCCGGCACCGGTATCGACGCCGCCCGCGGGCGCCTCGACACCCACTGGTTGAACGGCACTCCGGCGAGGAACCGGCGCACGTCCGCCTCCTCGACGTCCATCCCCGAGAACGGCTCCCACTCCTCGCCCGGCGCCACGCCGTGCGAGGCGCGCATCGCCTCGACGTCGTCCGGGCTCATCAGCCCCGAGTGATTGTCCTTGTGGCCGGCGAAGGGAAGCTCGTAGCCCTTGATGGTGTAGGCAAGGAAGCAGGTCGGCCGGTCGCCGTCGACACCCTCGAACGCCTCCAGCACGCTCTCCATGTCGTGCCCGCCGAGATTGGTCATCAGCGCGCCGAGATCGGCGTCGTCGTACTCCGAGACCAGCGCCCGCACGCCGCGGCGCGCCCCGATGTCGCCGAGCACGCGCTCGCGCCACGCCGCCCCGCCCTTGACCACGAGCGCCGAGTAGAGCGAGTTCGGGCACGCGTCGATCCACTGGCGAAGCGCCTCGCCTCCGGGACGGGCGAACGCTTCCTGCAGCCTCTTGCCGTACTTGATGGTGACGACATCCCACCCCATGCTCGTGAACAGGCGGTTGAACCGGCCGAACAGCCGATCGCTGATGACGGCGTCCAGACTCTGGCGGTTGTAGTCGATCACCCACCACAGATTCCGCACGTCGTGCTTCCAGCCTTCGAGGAGCGCCTCGTAGACGTTGCCCTCGTCGAGCTCCGCGTCGCCGACGATCGCCACCATCCGCCCGCGCCGCGCGTCCGGCCCGAGCCGCTCATGCGCGTCGAGGTAGTCCCGGACCAGGGCCGCGAACGTGGTCATCGCGACCCCGAGCCCGACCGAGCCGGTGGAGATGTCCACGTCGTCGGTGTCCTTGGTGCGCGAGGGATAGGACTGCACCCCGCCGAACGCGCGGAAGCGCTCGAGCTTCTCCCGGGTCTGCCGGCCGAGCAGGTACTGGATGGCGTGGAACACGGGACTCGCATGCGGCTTCACCGCGACGCGATCCGACGGGCGGAGCACGTCCAGGTAGAGCGCGGTCATCAGGGTCGCCACCGACGCCGAGCTCGCCTGGTGGCCTCCGACCTTCAGGCCGTCGACGTTCGGCCGGACGTGGTTGGCGTGGTGAATCATCCACGTCGAGAGCCAGAGGATCCGGCGCTCCAGCGCGCGCAGCATCGTCAGGCGGTCGGGACCGGCGATCCGCAACGGCGTGTCGAGGTCGATCAGCGAATGGGCCAGCGGGTGGTTCATCGGTGCGCGCTCCAGCTCCTTCCTGCAAGTCAGTCTATTCCGGAGCCGGCGAAATGTGCTTTCAATTCAGTTTGCAAGAGCGAAAATCGCGCAATAATATTTCTTGAATCGACATATTGGAGACAGAACATGCCCAAGGTCTCATGGGATGCGATCGACCGCAGGATTCTCGAGGTCATCCAGGAGGAGGCCCGCATCTCGAACGCGGAGCTCGCCGGCCGCGTGGGTCTCTCGCCATCGCCGTGCTGGCGCCGGGTGCGTGCGCTGGAAGACGCCGAGGTCATCCGCCGCTACGTCACCCTGGTCGATGCCGAGGCCATCGGGCTGCCCATCAACGTCTTCGCGACGGTCACCCTGGAGAAGCAGGTCGAGCGCGCGCTGGAGCGGTTCGAGAGCGCGGTCGCCGAGCGGCCCGAGGTGATGGAGTGCTACCTGATGACCGGCGAGTTCGACTACCTGCTCCGGGTGGTGGTACCGAGCCTCGGTGCGTACGAGCGATTCCTGATGGACCATCTCACCCGCATCGAGGTGATCGCGAGCATCAAGTCGAGCTTCGCGCTCAAGCAGGTGCGCTACAAGACGGCGCTGCCGCTCGCGCACATCGAGGGCTGAGCGGCGACCGGCTGGGCGTCCGCCGCTGATAGAATTCGCCGCTCCGCCGCCCGGACCGGACTTTCGATGAGATACGTCAGCACCCGCGGCCGTGCGCCGATCCTCGACTTCGAGGGCGTGCTCCTCGCCGGGCTTGCGTCGGACGGGGGCCTCTACGTTCCGGAACGGTGGCCGGCCCTCACCCGCGACGAGCTTGCGTCGTTCCGCGGCCGTGCGTATGCCGACGTCGCCCATGCGATCATCTCCCGCTTCACCGGCGACACCATCGACCCGCCGACGCTGCGCTCGATCGTCGGCGCCGCGTACGCCGGGTTCGGGCACGCCGCGGTGGCGCCGCTCGCGCAGATCGGCCCGAACCACTGGCTGCTGGAGCTGTTCCACGGGCCGACGCTCGCGTTCAAGGACGTCGCGCTCCAGGTGCTCGGCCGGCTCTACGACCACTTTCTCGAACGCCACGACGCCCGCACCACGATCGTCGGCGCCACCTCGGGTGACACCGGCTCCGCCGCCATCGAGGCGATCCGGGGCCGCGAGCGGGCCACCATCTTCATCCTGCATCCGGCGGGCCGCGTCTCCGAGGTCCAGCGCCGGCAGATGACGACGGTCGACGCCGCCAACGTCCACAACATCGCCATCGAGGGGACGTTCGACGACTGCCAGGCGATGCTCAAGTCGATGTTCAACGACGCCGCCTTCCGCAACGAGCTCCGGCTGTCCGGAGTGAACTCGATCAACTGGGCGCGCATCGTTCCGCAGGTCGTCTACTACATCACCTCCGCGCTCGCCCTCGGCGGACCCGACGTTCCCGTCTCGTTCTCCGTGCCCTCGGGGAACTTCGGCGACGTGTTCGCGGGATTCGTCGCGCAGCGGATGGGGCTCCCGGTCGAGCGGCTCGTGGTCGCGAGCAACGAGAACGACATCCTCACCCGCGCGCTCACCACCGGCGACCACCGGCTCACCGAGGTCACTCCGACCCTGTCGCCGTCGATGGACATCCAGGTATCGAGCAACTTCGAGCGGCTCCTGTTCGAGATGCACGACCGCGACGCCGAGTACACCGCCGGCCTGATGCGCCAGCTCGCCGAGCACCGCGGGTTCCGGATCGGGGACGATGCCGCCGCCACCGTCCAGTCGCTGTTCCACGCGGGCCGCTGCACCGAATCCCAAACCATCGAGACCATCGCCGCAGTGCACCGCGACACCGGCATGGTCATCGATCCGCACACCGCGGTCGGGGTCGCGGTCGCGGAACGAATGCACGGCGCGCCCGAGACCCCGATGATCACTCTCGCGACCGCCCACCCCGCGAAATTCCCCGACGCGGTCGAGCGCGCCGTCGGCATCCGCCCCGCCCTGCCCGATCGCCTCGCCGATCTCCACCGGCGCGACGAGCGTTGCACCACACTGCCGAACGATCTGTCGGCAGTGATGGCGCACATTCGAGAGCACGCCGAGATGGTATCATTCTGCGGTACCATGGAGCAGTGAAAAGGCGCCACAGGAAGACGCTGACCTCGATTTTCCGCCATCCGATCAGCGGCAACATTGCGTGGAGAGACATCGAAGCGTTGTTCGTCGAACTGGGCGCGGAAGTCAGTGAGCGAGAGGGTTCACGAATCGGTGTAAGGCTGTTCGGCGAGCGGCGCGTATTCCACCGCCCGCACCCTGGCCCGGATACGGACAAGGGCGCCGTGGCCAGCACTCGGGATTGGCTGAAGCGAAACGGGGTGGAGCCATGAATAACACGATGGAGATCGAAGGCTACCGTGCCGTCATTCAGTTCGATCCCGACATCGAAATGTTCCGGGGCGAGTTCGTAGGCCTGAACGGGGGGGCGGACTTCTATGCCCGGGATATTGCGGGTCTCAGACGCGAAGGCGCCACGTCCCTCAAGGTGTTTCTGGACATGTGCCGGGAGGACGGCGTCGAGCCGCGAAAGCAGTTCTCCGGGAAGTTCAACGTGCGCATCCCCGCGGACCTGCACGCCGCCATTGCCGCGGCCGCCGCCGCTGATGGCAAGAGTCTCAATCAGTGGGTCACGGACGAGTTTCGTTCCAGCATCGGCGGTTCAGGGTAAGGCTCAAGCCGTTGACCCCTCCCGCCGCTTGACAGTCAGAAGAGGTCCACCGCGATCGGACAGTGATCGGAGGGCAGGCCGCGGCGGGGGTCCGCGTCCGCGTCGGTCCACACCACCTGCCGGAAAGACCCCGCATCCACCCGCTTCCAGGCCCGAGCGCCGAATACGAAGAAGTCGATTGGGTAGCGGAAGTGACGTGATGTCCCGCGCCAGCAAGCGGGATCGCGCCCGGCCGACAGTCGGTGGAGCGCGAGTCCCGGTGGATCGCCGTCGGCGATGGCGGCCCACAGGTGGTCGCGCTCACCGTGCCGGTCCACCTCGCGGTTGAAGTCCCCCAGCACCACGAACGGCACGCCCTCGCGCCAGCGCTCGTCGATCCACGCTTCCAGCGGCTCGACCTGCCGGGCGAGGGTCTGGCACGCTCGACTGCGGGGATTTCGTAGGCTCTTGCGGAAGCACTTCGACTTGAGATGGACGTTGAGGAGCCGAAGCTTCCCACCGTCCCGCGAAACCATGAGGTCGACCCCCCAGCGGAGCTGGTAGCGCGAGCCGGAACCGAGCCCGAGCGCCTCGTGGTCGCGCTTCACCACCCGGTCGAACACCCCCTTGCGCACCGCGAACCCGTTGTAGATGTCGTCGTATCGGGTGTCGTAGCGTCCCGAGAAGTGGAGGTCGTAGTTGCGAGGCGGGAAGACCCGGGCCGCGGCGCGCGGTCCGTTCACCTCCTGGAACGCGATGACGTCCGCATCGAGGGCGCGGGCGTAGCGGGCGAGGGTCCGGTAGTCCTCGTCGCTCCGGGCAGCCGCGCCCCGCCACAGCGCACCGCCGATGCGCCAGTGCAGCCGGTTGAGGTTCCAGGTCGCGATCCGGATCCACTCCGCGGGGGCCGCCGGCGGTGCGGTGGACACCGGGTTTCGCTTTTCGGCCGACGGTTCCGCGGCACCGGCAGGCGCCTCGTCGCCCCACCCCGCTCCTTGCTCGCCACCGCCTTCCCGGAATTCGCCGGTACAGCCGGGCCGACTCGCCCCGACCCGGTGGCAATGACAGGTGCCGCTCGCCCGGTGGTTATGGCAGCCGTCCGCGGCCATCCCGCCGCGATGCGCCGATGCGGCCGGGACGAGAAGCGCAGCGAACGTCAGGCACACAAGTACGAGAATGGGAACCTGCCGTGCGATGCGCAAGAGTGCGTCCCATGCGCCGCCAGCCGGCGTCACCCCTTCGCCGCCCAGGCCTCCACCTCGATGAGCATGTCCGGATGCGCGAGGCCGTCGATGACGAGCAGCGTCGAGGCCGGAAGCACGTCGCCGCCGAGCACCTTGGCGCGCGCCGCGCGGTACTCCTCGACGAAGCGCGAATCGGTGAGGTAGATCACGAGCTTGACCAGGTCCTCCTTCTTCATCCTGTTCGCGCGCAGGCACGCGAGAATATTGCGGAACACCTGCTCGGCCTGCCGGCGCATGCCGGTCTGGAGCTTGCCGCTCGCGTTGATCCCGACCTGGCCGGACAGGATGAGCCAGGTGGCGTTCGGCGGCACCTTCACCGTATGCGAATAGGCGCCGAGCGGCGGGTGGACCTGCTTGGGGCTGCTGTATTCGTTCATCGCGTTTCCTCCGTGGCGACATTTTGCGACCGGTCGGCACCCACGCTCCGCGGCAGCGCAACCTCCGAGTACCGTCACGACCCGTGCCGGCATCGTGCACCGCGAGCTGGAGATTTCACAACCATCGGTTCTCCGAATCCGCCGGGAGAGCCATTAATTTTCGTCTGTCGCCTCGAATGGACTCCCACCCGAGAGGTGGTCAGAATCGATCGGCCGCGGCGCACGGGCGCCGGTTGCAGGGGAGGGAACCATGAGCGGGGGCTGGATCGGACGGCGGATCGCGCGCAAGGAGGACCATCGCCTTCTCACGGGCCGGGGCCGCTTCACCGACGACCTGGTCGAGCCCGGCACCGCGCGGGCGGTGATGGTGCGCTCGCCGCATCCACACGCGCGGATCCTCGCGGTCGATGCCTCGGCAGCTCGAGCGATGGGCGGTGTGCTGTGCATCCTCACCGGCCGGGACATCGAGGGGAAGATCGGCCCGATCCCGACACTTGCCCGCACCGCGCCGTTCGCGCGGCTGAACCGCGACGGGACGCCGATGCCCGACCCCGGCCAGCCGGCACTCGCGACCACGAAGGTACGGTACGCGGGCGAACCAGTCGCGATGGTCATCGCCGAGACCGAAGCGCAGTCGCTCGATGCGGCCGACGCGGTCACCGTCGAGTACGAGCCCCTGCCGGCGGTGACGACGTACGAGCAGGCGCGCGCCCCGGCGACGCCGGTATGGGAGGACACCCCCCTCAACGTCACCTTCGACCGGGAGCAGGGGGACCGCGAGGCGACCGACGCCGCCTTCGCGGCCGCCGCGCACGTGGTGGAGGTGACGCTCGTCAACAATCGCGTCACGCCGGTATTCCTGGAGCCCCGATCCGCCATCGCGAGCCACGACTCCGAGAACGGCACCTGGACCCTGACCCTCGGGTGCCAGACCGCGCACGGCATGCGCGACCACCTCGCCACCATGCTCGGCATCGAGCCGGCGCGGCTGCACGTCGTCGTGCCGGACGTGGGCGGCGGCTTCGGCGCACGGGGGACGCCGTACCCCGAGTTCGCCGTGCTCCTCGCG
>Ga0209021_1001848_pt1 | contig 19814 bp, 11 predicted proteins | sample PinacodermFT_FD_187299 | JGI IMG/M metagenome (GOLD analysis project Ga0209021, IMG submission 187299) | Host-associated microbial community of the marine sponge Aplysina aerophoba from Gulf of Piran - sponge pinacoderm, lysed by freeze-thaw... | ecosystem: Host-associated > Porifera > Sponge >... | reverse complement strand
TGCGTCCAGGCTGGCGCCTGGTGGAGAAACCACCGCGACAGAGTGGGTTACGACCCATTGCGGTCCGTCCCGGGCCGTGAGTATGAGAAATCCGGGCTAGAACCGGGCCACTCGGCGACAGATAAGACTGGTCCACCCCCCGCCTGTACCGGAGGGTGGCGTTCCGAGCCGGTCTTGCCGTGGAGGTGGATCGGCCCGGATCAGCACCCAGCCCGGTAGAGCCGCCGGATCGCCTCCTCCAGCACCCCCGGGAACGTCGCGTCGCCGATCGCCTGTAGCGCGGCCAGCGCTTCCTCCCGCTCGCCCCGCGCCTCCGCCACCCTGGCGCGGTTGTAGCGGATCGCCGCCATGTCGAGCGGGGACCCGGGCCCGACGGCCTCCGCCGCGCGCGCGAAGGCCCCCTCCGCCGCTTCCAGTTCGCCGGCGGCAAAGGCGGCCAACCCTTCGGTCAGCGCGCTCACCTCCGCGGCCTCCGTCCCGCCGTCCACCCGCACCAGGTAGCTCGGCTCACCGGCGTCGCCCCCGCCGACGAGCTGGCTCCGGGAAACGACGACCGCGCCCTGACGGAACTCGGAAGCGCAGTCCTCCGTGAAAGGACCCCCGCCCGGCCCCCAGGCGAGACAGGTTTCCCCATCCGGTCCCTCCCGGACGAACACCAACCCCCCTTCCCGAGGGGTCACGCTCATCGCGCGCCCCGGCACGATTTCGAACACCCGCAGCTCTCCCGGATCCCCCGGCCCAACCTCGGCGGACAGCACCAGGGCCGCCCCGCCGGCCCCCTCGTAGTCCCGCTGGATGACGAAAGACCCCTCGACGGCCGCCACGCGCAATCGCCCGTTCGGGATGGCCCGCACCACCTCCGGATCCACCGCCTGCGCCTCGCGAAGGAGGCGCTCCCCGAAGCGGGGCACGATCCGCGTCAGCAGCGCGAGCCGGGCCGCGTCCCCGGGCTCGAGCCCGGCGGCGGCGCGGAGCAGCGACACCCCCCGCGCCGCCGGGTCGCTCGCCGCCCGCAGCGTGGTGCGAACCGCGTTCAGCAGGCGCGCCTCGATGTCTCCCACCGGCTCGTCGCCGGCCTCGAGCCGGCGGAGGGCCGCGATCATCGCCTCCGGATCGTCGGGAATGTCCACCAGCGCCGCGTTACTTCCCTCGACCGGGGAGTCGTCCAGAAACCGGTTCAGCGCGCTCAGGTCGCGGCGGATCGAACTGCCGGCGCCCAGCGGAATGCGCCAGACCGAAAGGCCCGCCCGCGCCGCCAGCCAGAGGGTTCCGCCGGTGTCGGCGTCGGGCCGGAAGTCCACGGTGTCCCGGCGGACGACGTGCCCGATGGGACGTTCCCGAATCCGGGACCTCGCCGAAGCCGACTGCGGTTCCGGCACGAAGAACCCGGCGCCCGTCAACTCGGCGATCCGCGTCAGGATGGCGAGGTCGGCATCGGACACGGCGGCGATCACGTCCGCCGGTTGACCCCGGAGGGCGTTTTGCAGTTCGTCCAGCACCTCGCCGCAGCGGGGACAGCCGTCCGCCGGGAAGTAGAGAACGAGCGGCCGGCCTTCCGCGAACGAACGCTCGCTCGACCAGACGCCGCCTTCGACGGCCAGCGAAAGGCTCGGAAAGGTCCCCGCGTACGGAGTCGTCCCCTCCGGCGGACGCCGGCGGGACGTTTCCGGAGCAGCAAATCGAAACCGGTCGAGCGCCGCGGCCAGCCCGTTTTCGGTTCGGAAGGCGCCGGTCTCCCGCAACAACTCCAGCGCCTCACGATCGGACCCCCCGGAACGCGCCCAGGAACGCAGGAGCGCATCGACGCGCTCGGCCAGCGGCGTTCCCGGGATATCGGCGAGACGCCGCCACGTCTCCGCCCGCGGGTCCAGCGCGATCGCACGCCGGTACTCCGTTGCCGCTCCCGCCGCGTTACCGGTAGCCGCGAGCGCGTCGCCCAGCGTCACCCGGTACGCCGCCCGCTGAAGCCGGTAGGCGGCGCTGGCGGCCCCGGTGAACTCGTCGAGAACGATCCGGCCCTCCGGGATCTCCTGGCTCCAGTCCGTCGGCGCGAACGCGTCGGACCGCACCAGGGCGTCGAAGGCGCTCCGGACGGCCGCCTCCCCGTCGCCGGTCTCCAGGAGGCGCCGCGCCTCCGCGTGTTCGGCGGAACCCGGCGGCTGCGCCCCGACGGCGGCTGCCGCCGCGGCCCACAGGGCCAGCGAAGCCGCGGCAACCCGGCGGATCAACGGAGTCGCCGGAGCCGCTCGACCGCCTCCTCGAGCGTTTCCCGGTTCTTGCAGAACGTGAACCGGAGCCGCTGGCTGCCGGTCGCCGGATCGGCGTAGAAGCTCGACCCCGGCACCGCGGCCACGCCCACCGTCTTCACGAGGTGCTCCGCGAAGGCCACGTCGTCCGGGAAACCGAAGTCCGAGATGTCGGTCATCACGTAGTACGCGCCGCCGGGCTCGAAACATCGGAAACCGACCTCGGTCAGACCGGACACCAGGAGATCACGCCGCTCTTCATAGCCGCTGCGGAGTTCTTCGTAGTAGCTCTCGGGCAGCCGCAGGGCCGCCGCCCCCGCCTCCTGCAGGGGGGCTGCCGCCCCCACCGTCAGGAAGTCGTGGACCTTGCGGATGGCGGCGCTCAGATCCTCGCTGGCGACCGTCCAGCCGACCCTCCACCCGGTCACCGAGTAGGACTTGGAGAGGCCGCTGATGGTCACGGTCCGGTCCGCCATCCCCGGCAACGTCGCGATCGGAATGTGCCGGGCGCCGTCGTAGGTGATGAACTCGTAGATCTCGTCGGTGAAGGCGATGAGGTCGCGCTCGATGCAGAGCGCCGCGATCCGCGACAGTTCCCGCTCGCCGAACACCTTGCCGCTCGGGTTCTGCGGGGAGTTCACGATGATCGCCCGGGTGCGGCCGGTGACGGCGGCCCGGAGCTCGTCCTCGTCGAAGGTCCAGTCCGGCTCGTGCAGGCGAACGTAGCGGGGCACCGCTCCCGAGAGGATCGTGTCCGGCCCGTAGTTCTCGTAAAACGGCTCGAAAACGATGACCTCTTCGCCCGGGTCCACCACCGCCAGCATCGTGGCGATCATGGCCTCGGTCGAGCCGCAGGCGACCGTGAAGTTGCGCTCCGCATCCACGTCCATGCCGTAGAGCGCCCGGTAGCGCTCGGCGAGCGCGTCCCGCAGCGACTTCGCGCCCCAGGTGATCGCGTACTGGTTGATGTCCCGGCGAATGGCCTCGACGGCCGCCTCCTTGATCTCCGCGGGGGCCGCGAAATCCGGAAACCCCTGCGCGAGGTTCACGCCGCCGTACCGCATCGAGAGCCGGGTCATCTCGCGGATGACCGACTCGGTGAACCGGGCGGCCTTCTTGCTGCCGCGCCGCCGCGCGGCCGGGGTGTCGCTCATGGACCGTCCGGCTCTATCCCCTTGCCGAGTTCGGGATAGAGACGGCGGTAGATCTTTTCGTTGCGCATGATGAGCTTCACGTAGTTGCGCGTCTCGGTGAAGGGGATCTCCTCGATGAACACCTCGGCGGGAATCTTCATGTTCATGTCGGTCCAGTTCCTCACCCGGTGCGGGCCGGCGTTGTAGCCGGCGAGCGCCAGTTCCGGCCGGCTCGCGAACCGGTCGAGGAGCTGCCGGAGGTAGCGCGTCCCGAAGCGGATGCTGACCCCCGGGTCGTAGAGCCGCGACGTCTGGAAGCTCACCCCTTCGAGCCGGGCGAGCGCCCGCCCGGTGGCCGGCATGACCTGCATGAGTCCGCGCGCGCCCACCGGCGACCGGGTGCGCGGGATGAACACCGACTCCTGGCGAATGAGCGAGGCGACCAGGTAGGGATCGAGTTCCCAGTGGCCGGAGCGCTCCAGGATCCCCTCCTCGAAGCGCAACGGATAGAGCATCCGCCACCACGCGTCGGGCAGCGCCTCCCCGGCCGCGGAGGTGTGGAACGGCGCCGCGCGCCGGAGCGCCTGGATCGCGGGGACGTTCCGGTTGGCGTCGGCCAGCAGCCAGGCTCGGATCGCTTCGAAGGCCGGATCGTCGGGGAGTCCGCGCCGGGCGGCTGCCAGCGCCGCGTCCCGGGCGCGCTCCCCGTACCCGGCGGCGTAGAGGTCCTCGATCCGCTTCGCCTCGGCCACGCGCCGGACCCGGAACCGCTCGAGGAGTTGGTGCGGCTCGCTCAGCGGGTTGGTGAGGGCTTCCTCCAGCCCCATCTCCTCGAGGCGTTCGGTGGCCATCCGCCCGTAGAACGAGTTCTGGTAGCCGACGAAGACCTCCCGGTAGAGCCGCGCCGCGCCTTCCGGATCCCCCGTCCGCTCCCGCGAGCGCCCGGCGAAGTAGAGGAACTGGCCGGCCATGAACTCGCCGGGGTTTTCCCGGGCCGCCCGCTCGAACGCCTCGGCGGCCCCGTCGAGATCGTCGTTGCGGTACCGGTCCCAGAGGACGTGCCAGCGCGCGAAGAGTCCGTGCTGTCCGGTCGGATACGCCTCGGCAAGCCGCGCGAGGAAGGGGAGGGCGGCCTCCCGGTCGTTCCTGGCCAACTGGCTGCGCGCCAGGCTGTAGAGCGCCCGCTCGCCGAACTCGTGCTCCTGCTCCAGAGCCAGCAGCTCTTCGAGCACCCGGCGCTGGGTGGTGCGGCGTTCGAGGCGCCGCAGCGATTCCCCGCGGTAGTAGAGGGCCGCGGGCCGGAGGTCCTCGCGGTCGATGCGGGCGAGCGTCCGCAGCGAGGCGCTGAGCCGGCCCCGGTGGAACTCCTGGATCCCGATCTGGAGACGGACGTATTCCGGGTCCCCGGCGGACGCGAACCGGCCGGCGACCTCCCGGTAGTTCTCGTGGGCCTTCCGGTGGTTCCGGGCCCGCGCGAATCCCGCCGCCCGCCGCATCGCCCGCGGGTACTTTTCGGCGGCGGTCGGGGTCTTGACGTCCGGCCGCTTGTAAAGCTTCGAGAGTTCCCGGCCCGCGGCGAGCGACTCCCCGTGCGTCGGCATGTCGTAGTAGAGGGTCTCGAGCGCCCGGGCGGCCTCCTCGCGCCGTCCGAGCCGCTGGAGCGCGGCCGCCTTGGCGGCGAGCGCCTCGCCCCGGAGCGTGAACGATCCCTCCGTGGCGGCCGCGTCCAGGTGAACGAGGGCCTCTTCGCGCGATCCGGCGCGCGCCAGCCGGCGCCCGAGATGGAACTGGAGCTGGCGCCGGTCCCCGTAGTCGGGAAACTCGTCGAGCACCCGGCGGAGGAGCGCGATCCCGTCCTGCCGCCGGACACCGGGGAGGCTCCTGCCGAGCAGGTGGAGCGCGTCCGCCGTCAGCTCACTCTCCGCGAGTTCGGGAGCGGTGAGGCGCTTTTCGGCCTCGGTCCACCGGCCGCGCCGGAGCGCGTCCCCGCCCAGCCGGTACGAAGCCGCGGCCCGGCTCCGGGCCGAGAGCGCCGGATCGTCGGCGATCGCCTGCAGAGCCTTCTGCCGGTCCGTCCGGGATTCGATAGCAGCGGCGCGGCGGACCGCCGCGAGCCCCTCCGGGAGCTCTTCGAGCGCCTCCCAGGGAATGCCGGAAAACTCTTCGGCTTCCACCGCCGCGGGAGGGGCAGCCCCCGTCTGGCCGACGGTGACCGCCAGCAGGACGATGAGTCCAACCCCAATTCGAGCGCGTCGGCGGGCATCGGAGCGCCGGCCTCCGGCCGGCATCGCACGGGAGCGCGAAACCCGCGCTGATGGCACTGCGCCCATCACGGCCAGCGGGGTGTGCGGGAAAGCCCGATCATGAGCGTCTCCCCCGGTGGGGGATCGTTCCAGCCGGGACGCATCGCGGGTCCAATCCCCACCGGGAGAACGGGGCCGCGCGACTTCGTTCACAGGCTGCTAGAATCGTAGCCGATTCGCGACGCGGTCTTGAGTGCAGGGCAGTTGTCCCCACCGGGATCCGGGGCCGGTTTCGGTCGCGGAATTGCCGCCTGACTCGCGCGAGGAGGGGGCGTACTGGGTTCGACGAAGGTACAAGAAGCAACGACTGCATGTCGGGGGTCCACCTTCCGTAAACGGTGGAAACAAACACAAACGCCAACAACGATCTGGCACTGGCTGCTTAAGCCACGTCCTTCCTGACCACGCCTGCCGGGCGGGAAAGGACGTCGACAAGGCGGGCTTGGCCGGCGGTCTTCCCGAGCCGTCGGTGAGCCTCAGGGATAGGTTTCACGCCCCGATTCGCCGGGTTGATGCGGCGCGGGACCGAAACAGGGAAGGGCGCCTCCGGGCGCGGATTCCCGCCACAACCCGGATACGCATGTAGACGTCGTTGTCGAAGGCTTTCGGACGCGGGTTCGATTCCCGCCGCCTCCACTTGTGGGGGGGCCGTAGCGTTCCCCTGTGTTCCAGTGATTCGCCAAGAACCACGGCGGCCGCGGTGGGTTGCAGCCGCTCCCGTGTCGCGCTGGTGCTCGCGGCGGCGAAGCGGCGGGCCCGCCAGGCCCGGGTGCAGGCTGATCTGGCGCGCCTGGTGCGGGAGAGGGAAGCGGACGCCCTTCGGTTCGACTCGGCGGCGTGGGAGGGGACCGGCGAGGCCGCGATTCTCCTGGGGTGGGAGGACTAGCTCGGGGATCCGGGGTGTACTGCGAGCGTCTAGGATTCTTGGCCGGAGTCTGGCGGGAATCGTCGGGCCAAATTCTGATCCGAAAAGGAGGAACAGACCAATGGACACCATGTATCACGGCGTGCAGGCGCACGCGGCGGAGATTGTGAAGAAGGCAAGCCAGATAGCGGACACAGAGCCGGATACAGACATCGCCGCATACGCAAGGAGCGTTCAGTTGGACGCCGGCACTATCGCGGAGGATAGAAAGGCCGATTCGGAGATCTTGTTCAAGACGGCCGAGCTAGTGAAGACGGCGGGCAAGATGACGGCGAAGGGACCGGCGAATTCAGGGACCTTGGAGAGCATCGGCGCGATTCAAGGGCACGCGGGAGAGATCGTCTCGTCAATGGGAGTAGTCGCCCAGACGCGGGAGCGCTGGCAGCAGGAGCGGCGAGAACGTGAGAGCGAAGAGGAAGGGTCGGACGAATGAAGGCGGATAGAGAACGAAGGGTGAAGGCAGCGGCGCGTGCGATACAGGCCGAGGCGCGGAAACTGCGAAAGTCGGGGGTGGCGCTGTTGACCGTGTTGGAAGTGGTACGAGAAATTCAGGGCCACCTAACTGACATTCAAGAGCAGGCCGCCGACCAGTATCACGATGAGGTCTTGGCAACGGAGGTAGCGGGGGAAGTTGAGCAATTCAAAGACTCCCCGTTCTAACGGGAGGCGCTCGCAACGCAACGGACGGCCCGAGTTGCGTGGGATCAAGTGTTGGGTATCGCTCCAGTTTCTTGCCTAGAATCTTCCTAGATTCCACGATTTACGGCAGAAGTTCGATTCCCGCTGCCTCCACCATGGCACGATTTCCGCCACTTCCCGGTTTTTCCCACGAACTCCCGTGTAAAGCTCCGTAGAATGGGGACTTACAGGTTCTCACGTTCCGCTCGATCCCTGCTCCATCCCGGTGCTGCAGTTGGGCCGAGATGGATGCGGAGGCGTGGGAGTGGCGCATTCCCGGCGAACGCATGAAGGGCGGGGCAGAGCATCGCGTCCCGCTGTCAGACGCTGCGCTCGCTGTTCTCGAAGCGGCGCGCGCCCTGGACGATGGGAGCGGCTTGGTCTTCCCGTCCCCGCTCCGGGCGGGGCATCCGCTGTCGGACATGTCACTTACGAAGTTGCTGCGGGACCGGGGGCTGGCCGATCGTGCGACGGTTCACGGGTTTCGGTCGGCGTTCCGCGACTGGTGCGCCGACGCGGGAGCCCCGCGAGAGGTCGCCGAGGCTGCACTGGCGCACACTGTCGGCGGTGTCGAAGGCGCTTACTTCCGCAGCGATCTACTACAGCGGCGACGGGCGCTCATGGACGAATGGGCCGCGTTTTTGAAACCTTCGGCGTAGCGGGTTCGGCCCGTGCGAGACGCGATTCCTCGCGCTCTCGGCGGTGCCGCCCTCCGGTTGGCCACGTGCTCCGGAGCCCCGCGGGGCGTTTCTTCCGCCTGTACGAAGGTCCCGCCAATCCCCTCAAGTTCCGACCAACACGAGCCAACCGAGAGGAAGCTGCTGCCCCCGAGAGAAAACCACCGTATCCGTGAGTCTGTTGGGCACTCTTGGCGCTATGTGTCACAAACAAACACTTCTACATCGACTTCTCTCCCGTCAACTGCCTGACGCGTTGTCAACTCCTGCTCGATTTGTCGGTGATCTTGGATGTCGCGGACATCATCCACAATAAGGAAAAAGATGGTTTCGCCAGAAGGATGCTTGGCATACGTTTGAATGTCCACATACACTTCTTCGATTCGTTTCTTCCACGTTCCAAGACGTCCAATCCACTTGAGTTCCACTAGGAACGGGATGGCATTGCTGCACAGATCGGCGACTCTGTGCGTGCCTGCCTTCGACGGTATGCGTTCCTCCTTCTTGATATCGAAGATCCGGGGACGAAGCATCACGTACAAGAGGTCCCTTACATCATGCTCACATCTGATGCGCCACGGCGTCAGATTCTTATCGCGTTTGTTGAAAGAGCGAATCGTAGCGGTCACGGATTGCAGTGCTCGCCGTACTTCGAAGAGAGCAGCCTCTTTGCCCTTTAGGTCAATGATGGTCTCTCGTTCAGTCCTTGAGCACGACAAGGCAGCTAAGTGAGGACCCAGAAAAGCCGCAAAGCAATGATAGGGTGGTTCGATTCGACTACCATCTCTTAGAACAGCGGAGTAAGTGTCGGCATCGTGAGCGACGTCCTCGTCTATCTCCGTCACCTCTTCAGCCCAGGTAGCTTCGGCTCTTAAGAAGAGTTCGTAGGCCCAGCTCCGACGTGCAAACTCGAGACATTCCTCGGGCGTGTGATCGATTCGCACGTGCCGGAAGTCACCAAGTTCGTCTATCCAGTGATCCGAATAGATCGCGCGTTCGCGCTCAAGTGTTTCGAGATCCTGCCGCACATGTTCCGGAATATGGGTAAACGTGCGGTTGAACGCAACGGTGGGCAGGCGTTGATGGGCCATGCGATCAGCAGTATCTCATAAGGCATGCGAAGCCGGTTGGTCAGTGATCATACGTCGCCAATGTCTACTCCACGCGTGTCGCGCGTTTCAGGCTGCATCGATTCGAGCTGCGAGCACGGAGAGGCGGAGGCAGCTCTGCCCGACGAGGATTTCGAGCGCTCGATTCGGAATATGTGCATAGGCCTCGCCGTACGGCGCTCGGCTCGTTAGCGCCACACATCAGACGGATTGGACGGTGGTACGCCGGAAAAACGACCCGAACCGGATAGGAATCCATTCCGGTCCGCTCGCGGGAGGGAATGTCTGTCCGAAGGGCTCTCGATATCGTTGAATCTACCGCGTTTACGTAGATCGTGCTTTCGACCGATCCCATACAGCCACCCACGATTCCGGTGAGCGCTTCCTGTTGGAGTCGAGATCCCGACCTCGGTGTCCCCTAGTCCATGCATGGTGACGACCGCGTGAATAGCGGACGTAAGCGCTGGGGCTGCCTTGACCGCGGTGAGCATGCGGAGGCTCATATCTGACCGGCTTCCCGCGCGCGCCAGTACGGCCGGTCGCGGGGGAGGTCGTGGGGCTTGAGATGGACGCGGGTCGCGGGCTGCGCGTTGGTCCCGTCGCAGGTCAGGATATTGGCTTGACCGTTTTCCAGGAGGGAGAAGGAGCGGGGGTTGAACAACGTCGTTGGTTTACACACCTAGTGCCGTAGGCATCGGACTTTATCTGGACGCGAAGTCCTCAAGACTATTGTTGGTGTCGTGAGCAACGGGCCGCCGCTGTGGCGGGCTCTCGGCTGCGGGTCCGATTCCTGCCGGCCCGACCACTGCAAGTAGCGCTACCGGCTGGAACCGCCGGCTTTCAGACCAGCACTGCTGTTGGACCGGCGGAACCTAGCTCCAGCGCTCTGCCTGGTAGGTAAGCATGTCGTCTCCGTGCAACTGCTTTGTGGCGTTGCCAACTCGGACCCAGAATTCCGCCGCGATGGCGTCTCCCGGCGACTTTGCGAATACCGGCTTCCCTGAAGCCGCGACCTTCACCACGCAGATCTCGCGGCCCTCCATCTCCTCGAAGGCGATACCCACTACGGCGGCTGTGGGCGAGGACAAACCGTTATCGAGACATTGCCGCAGAAAGAGCTCGTATCCGTCGCGGCCCCCTCGACCTCTGAGCGTCGCCAAGTCTTTATCCAGCCCAACGGCCCCTCCATTGTCCGCAATCCCAATGAACAGCGTCCCACCCTCACCGTTCAGGAAGCCGCAAACGGTCTTCACGACGACGTGCTCAATCTTCCGATCAACCTGTCCAGTGTGCAGATTGACGCGAGCCGTCGCTTTGAACTCCACGACCTGTGACTCGCCCAGATTGACGATTTCGGTCAGGGACGAGCTGCGCGGTTCTGCCCCGGCACCCCATAGTGTTTCAAACCCTTGCCTGATTACCTGCGCCATCAGCGAGCGTCGGCGATCGAGAAACACGTCATATTCCAGTTGCTCCCACCCGACCGGCAGCGCGTGCCATTCCGCCTGCCGCTTGACCGCCTGCGACGGCATCCCCGCCGTCATCACCGGCCAGTACTCCAAAGGACTCTTGGCCCGGATCTCGTCGTTTTCCGCCCAGTCGACGAACGCCATGTTCGCAATGGCGTTCACCTTCGGGTTCGATGTAATCCCTCGCGACGCTAGGTGCGCTTTCGGGAACAGGTGATGCCGCTCGATACCCCGCGGAGCTCCACTCACGGGATCGAGCAACTCACGCACCTTCAGGCGGGCGAAGAGCACTTCCGCGTCCACGACGTTCAGCGCCGCCCAATAAGCGAAGAGTACTGGCGATCGAGCGCTAGACGTATCCAACCTGTTGGGAAGCGATATCTCCCAGTAGTCTCCGGTGAATGTCGAGCGCACGATTCCGTCGAGTGTTTCGCAGAAGCCGGTGGCGTCCCCGAGCGACAACGCGGACAACCGCGACAGATCACTCTCGATCTGTGTCTCTGGTGACGACGTGTATCGCCCGCTGGTATGTGCCATGAAGAACCATCGTGAGATCGTGGCACGCAGCAGACGCCGATTCACGCCAAAGTCCCGCTTGCCGATCAGCCACAGAGCGTAGGTATAGATCACGGCGCTTTCCGAAGTGATCATTCGGCTCTGTCGGAATCCCGCCTGGCTCAGGCACTTCAGAAATTCATGCCAGTTCGTCAGATCCACGACCTCGTCCTGAGCCGTCCGCAACTTCTTGAATTGAGCGGTCCGCCGTTCTTCCGAAACGTCGCCGGTGTCGAGGTCTTTGCCCCGTAGGATGCTGTACACGTGCTGCAGGCGTCCCCGCCGGAATGCCAACCCCACGCCCGCCCGAAGCATTTGGTCAGGCGTCGGATTCAGAAATGGGTTCTTCGGCGACGGTCCTTTCGCGCTCGGATCGACCGCGTTTCTACAAAATGATTCAATTTGCCGGCGCCCTTCCTCCCAATGCACGGACATGAGCGTCAGGATGAAATCCGCCTGATTGAGTGACACGACCTTCGAGTTTGTTCGCACGAAGATCTCCGCCACCTCTTCCTCGTCCGCACCGGAACCGAGTTCGATGACCTGAAACCGGAAGTCCCTCAGATCCCGAACGCGGTCGATGCGTTCCTCGAGTTCGTCCTGCTCCACATCTCCGTAGCTGTTTCCCTGCCGAGCCATGAAGTCGCGGACCGTCGACTTGAACCTCTTTGCCCAAAGGACAGTGATATCCGCGATGTACTCGGGATCGCGTTCGATAGCCGCGTCGGTGACCTCAAATGTCTCGTCCGATGGGCGAAACCCAATCCTGATCCGCTTCTGCAGGAACGACTTGGTCACCACCGACCGCCCGGTCAGGACCGCAAACAAAGACGTCAGCCGCTGCTGCCCATCCACAATGAGCCGTTGGGCCACCTTCGTTTGCTCTCCACCGCCAACTTGGTGCATGCCAACGTCCGCACCTGTCTCCCAGAGCATCAGTGTCCCGACCGGATAGCCTCGGTACATGGAATCGAAGAGGTCCCGTACCTTGGCAGAGGACCACACGAACGGTCTCTGTATGTCTGGCAGCGCGATACGACCGTGTTTGATGTCTTCGATCAAATGGGTCAACGAATACGAGGTGTCGCGATAGAGGGTAGGCATGGATTCGATCCTCTCTGATAGAAGCGGCGCATTCTAACTAAGCCCCACAGCCGGCCCGCCAGTACCCATAGGGACGACTGGCCGACGGTCCGCCCAACCCGCCGATAAGGCTCTGAAATGGATCCTACGGCGCGACCCGCTTGGCGGATGCGCCGCGGGCTCGGAAAAGGGAAGGCGCCCCCGGAGGCGTGTTCGCGCAACAGCCCGGATATGCACGTAGACGTCGCTGCGAAGACCTACCGACGCGGGTACGTTTCCCGCCGTCCCGACCAGATTGCCCAGCGCTGTCTGTAAGGACTACGGACTGCTAAGCGAGCGAGATGAGAGTGTCGTCCCTCGGCACTCGCGCACGCACGGGTAGTTCGAAATGCACGACCCCTTCCTCCCTCAAGTCGACCAACAGCTTCTTGAGATGCGTCTTCCGAATCGGAATGCTCTCCATCACCGCCACGGACAAGTTCCCAAAATTCACGACAGCGCCGTGCTCAAGGATGCCTGCCAGCATTTGTTGCGATGCATTCCGATGCACCGCACATCCGACGCCCTCGCGCTCCTGTTGGATCGCTGCTAAATGATCGCCTGGAAAAAGCAGCCGTTGCTGATCCGCACCTAGCAGTAGATTCGTCCGAATCTTCATTTCTTCCTTCTCTACGCTCTCCTGAACATCACGGAATACTTCGACTTCTTTCTCAGAATTCGTACCGAGAATGAGGCGCATTTTTGTACGATCTTGTGTTGGCCTCTTGATCGTAATGTACGGGAAGTATCGCGCCACAAGCATCGTCTTCATCCTTCGCATGAGCATATGGAAAATACGGCGCTCATTCGAAACCGCGCTCGGGAACGCATCGAAGTCATTCTTCCAGTCCGGATCCGCTAGAAAATCACCAATAGAGTCCGTGACTCCCACGTATCCTGCGTGCCGATTGATGGGTTCTGCCATGAAGTTCAGGAGCACCTCACCCCTCAATCGAGCCAGCGTTCTAAAGACAGGGTCAGATCGAATTTTCCATCCTGTAGGATCAATGAAGGTGAAAGTAAACCCATTCGAACAGCGAGCTTCGATGTCCTGGATGTGATTCTCAAATGGCCCCGCGAATACATGAATCTGAAGCTCTTTATGTCTCTGAGCGTATTCTTCAAGCCGTCTCGCGGCGTCCGGCCGTTTCTCACAAAAGAAAGAACGGATCTCCAATCCTTCAAGCCCGCGACTACCCAGATCCACTCGCACCGCATCCAAGGTCCTCACTGCTTGGTGGAAGGAGGCATCCGAGAATTCGTCGTCGTCAGACAATCTCCACGGACCCGCGAACGCGTCCACGTAGTTGAAGACGGAAGAGCGGGCTTGCAAGATTTTGTATGCTGCTCTTTGGAGGTATTGAGTCAGGAAGCTGTGTTTAACGAATGTCTGCTCGCGTCCCGCGTATGGTGTGGGTGTGGGGCTCATAATGACGCGGTTCTGTCTAGTGCGGAAACTGGTTCCATTCCTCGCCATCCAATAGTCGGCCGCCGGACTTCGGTCGGATTCCACCCCACTGTTTGAAGAAGAACGACACACCCGCCGCGCGGCAAGAATCTCGCAACTCAATCGCCCACAGTCGTTCCATGCGTCGCGCTTTCGGTCCGCTCTCACCACCTACGATCGCCCACGCCACGCCGGCAAGGTCCACGCTACCGATACGACCGAGGAGTGGCTCAAACGAAACGAAGCGTCTGCTGGAGTTGATGCTCCGTAAATGTTCGATTCGGCCCTTGTGCGCCGCATCCTCAACAGATACACCGGGCCAGATGTGCGCTGGCACTGGGTGATTCCCGTATCGAGCGCACAGATAGCTTCGCATGAGAGAACTTCTCTTGGTGAGAATCTGATAGATGTGTGAATCGGCCTCCTCCATGACTTCGAACACGCGGTCAACGAACGTCCTGTCCACGTCCTTGTGAAACAGGTCGCTCATCGAGTTCACAAAAACCATCCGCGGGGACTTCCACTTGAAAGGATGGGTGAGGCGGGACGGCCAGAGACGGAGGTCAAAACCCTGCTCATAGGGATGACCCGCAACCCCCCGCCACCGTTCGGCGAAGCGGAGCGCATAACAGTTGTCGCACCCCGGGCCGATGGGCGTGCACCCGGTCACCGGATTCCAAGTGGCGTCAGTCCATTCAATTTCCGTAGTGTTCGGCATCGTCGCGACTTAGAGCCTCCTGAGGAGTAGCGGAAACCGGTCGATCTAGACGGCCAAATACGCCTAATAAAGGCTTCTTAAGCCATCAAATCTAAAGTAGTTTATTAGCTGTTGTCGCACTTCTGCAACGCATGGTCCACAACCAGTGCAGAGGAGACATTTCGTTCGTTGCTGTTTCTGGGCCGTGAGGTCGCGTGATTTGGAGGCGGCGAGGGATTCGCACCACGACGCGTCGCATCAGACGGTGGGCTCGGCGTCGGGGTGGCCGGCGGTGAGGACGTTCAGATATGCAAGGGCGAGGTCGCGGGAGCGGTAGGTGCCGTAGGTTTTCTCGTCCTGGCGCCGGAGAATGGGGAATGTGGAGTAGATGTGGCGGATGGCGTCGCGGTCGGTGACGCCGTAGAGGTGGAAGAAGAGGGCGTCGAGTTTGGCGCGGAGGCGGAGGCGGGGGTCGTCGTTCCAAGGGAACGGCCGGAGCGGGTTTCCGGATTCGTCCATGTGACGGAGGACCTTGGCGAACGGGGTCATGTCGCTGGCGGTGTACGTCAGTTCGAGGACGGCTTCCCGCACGACTTCGGCGGCGGTCTTGGGACCGAAGGAGGCGGCGTCGTAACGCTCGGGCGGCACGACGGGCAGTTGTTCGAGTATGAACAGATTGATGGTCTGCCCCTGGATCTTCTGCCGGGCCACGAAGTCGAGCACGATGGAGTTCAGGTTGGCGGCGAGGAGCCATTCGCGACGCTCGGGGCCAAGCGCCCGCAGCACCGGAACCTTGTTTCCGAACCCGACCGCGGGAAGCAGCGAGGCGATAACAGTACGGACGTTGGTCGCCGCGGTGATCTCCTTGAAACCCAGCGTCCAGCCGGCGTCGGGGGGCCACTCGCAGTCGGCCTCCAGGACCCAGAACTGGGGATCGGGAACCCAGTCAGGATCTCCGTGTTGCGCCGAGGTGGCCGGGACGGGCTGGCCCGGGCGGTGGAGGTTGTCGAGGTTCACGACCACGCTGGCGGCGCGGTGGTCGAACGCCTGGACCATCTTCCCCTCGTAGAGGGGGACGAAACGGCCCGCCGGGCTGTCGTACAGGTTCCCGCCGATGTGCCAAGCGCCTTCCTTCTCCTCCAGCTCTGTCCGGGTGCGGAACCGGTGGGAGTCGTTCGTCATGTCGAACATGCGCTCGTAGCGCACCGGCCAGGCTCTCACCGGTTCTCCCGAGGACCGGTCCACGAGAACCGGCAGTCGCCGGTAGATCGCGGTCGTGATTTCCTGGTCGCACCGGCTGCGGAAGATCGGTGCCGTCCCGGTGTTCGGGTTCACGCGGCGGAAGTCCTCGGGCGTCAGTTCGAGTCGCCGATCTGTGTCGTCCAGTTCGGACAAGTCCTGCAAGAAGAACGCGCAGCGCGCGGGCTGCTCGTGCGGAGCCCGACCCGCCACGAACGCGCAGAACTTGAACCGACTGTCCACCGCCGGGAAGAAGGGCGGCGCGTCGAATCGCGTCCGTCGGTTCTCGAAGTCGTAGAGAGCGCGCAGCCGCCCACCGGTCGCCACGGACCGGAAGAACGGCGCCGCGGTCTTGTCGGATGCGATCCCCGATGGAAGCAGTAGCCCCGTCACCCCGTTCGGCTTCACCAGCGACATCGCCCGCTCCACGAACAGCGAGTAGATGTTGATGTCCCCGCTCGACAGCAGCGGGTAGTCGCCGCCCTTCCGCGCCACCTCGACGGCGCGCTTCGCCCGCGCGTCGGCCCGCCGGAAATCCTCCGCCAGCGGATCGCCGTTCTCCTCGAGCGCCCCGATCATGGCCTTCCGGTCCGAAGCTCTCTGGGCGTTCGCGATCTCCGGGCGGCGGAACGCGAACCACTCGACCTGCTGGAGCTTCATCCGGTCCCAGGGGGGGTTCCCGATCACCGCGTCGAAACCGCCCTGCCGCTCGCCCTCTGCTTCCCAGTCGGGCCACACGCCGGGGAACGCCAGCTCCCAGTGGAGGAAGCCCTCCTGGGCGATCCGTTCCCGCGCCTCGGCCAGCAGCCCGCCGAACTTCGCGGCTTGCTCCGGGTCCCCCGGAACCTCCGCCTCGCCGGCGGCGATCGCCACCGGATCCCCGAACTTCCCGGCCAGCCAGGCGCGCAACGCCGCCCGCGCCTCGGCGGAGCGGTCGTCCCGCCAGTCCAGCGCGTGGAGCACCGACAGGAACGCCGCGAACGGCCGGGTCTGCTCCTGCACCCCCCGGAACAGACGCTCCGACTCGGCGGCCTCCGCAATCTCGGCGTCGGTCAGCGCCTCGATCGCTTCCATCGGCCGCGCGGCCTCGGTCGCCGCGCGCAGCGGCCCGCTCACGAAGAGCGGGCCGCCCTCACGCATCGCCCGCGCCGTCGCTGGGCGCACCCACGCCCCGAAGAGACTGTCGCCGCAGCGGAGGTGATGGTCGAGGAACCCGAGCGGCGCGCCCACCGTGAACGAGTGGAGCCATAGCGACACCTTGGCGAGTTCTACCGCCATCGGGTTCTTGTCCACCCCGTACACGCACCGCTTCAGCACCATCCTCCGGACCAAGTGGCGGTCGTCGAGTTGCGACGGCGCGACGGTCCAGCCGCCGGCCGCCGCGTTGCGTTGGATCGTCTCGCGGATCCGTTCGATGCGGGCCGCGACCGGAGACTCGTAGTCGGGCGCGATCTTGTGTGCCTCCGCCAGCGCCTCGATCACCCGGTCGGTCAGGTAGTCCACGAGGCTCACCAGGAAGTGCCCGGAACCCATCGCCGGATCGCAGACCCGCAGGTCGAGCAGGCGCGCGGCGGCGTCCGCCTCCGCCAGAGCTGCCGGGTCTCCATCCGCGCCGCGGTCGGCGAACTCGCGGGCGGCCCCCCGGAACCCGGTGAGCGCGTCCTCGACCTTCGGGCCGAGGGTCTCCCGGATGATGAGCCGGACGAGACTTTCCGGGGTGTAGTAGCTGCCGGAGTCCTTCCGGGCCAGCGCGTTGGGCCGGACGACCACGTCCGTCCCGTCCCGAGCAACCTCGTGCTCCAGTAGCCGCTCGTAGATCGAGCCGAGTTGCTGGACGGAGAGGTCCCGGTAGCTGATGTAGCGCCGGCCCTCTGCCGTCCGGCGACACGCCATCGCGTCCACGACGGGGGCGAGTGCCGCGTTCCCGAGGGCTATCCGGTCCAGCAGCGGCGCCCGCCCCGGATCGAAGAGGCCGCCGTTGTAGGGCGGCAGCCCGAACGCCGGATCGCCCTCGTCAATGACGCGGCAGAGGTCTATAACCGCGTGCCAGTAGCTCGTCGCCTTTGCCGAGAACGCCTCCCCACGGTCGAGCCGCGCCGCGATGTCGCTTCGCACCCGGTGGCGGAGGCCAACCGCCCGGTACTTCTCGTCGTCCACCGGCAGCAGGCGGCGGTCCTCGGCGTAAAGGATGAACAGCAGCCGGTAGAGCAGTACCAGTGCTGCGTCCCGCACCTCGTGGAGCGGGGTGTCGCCGGCTTGGGCGGCGATGGCGCGGACGAGCGACGGGAACACCTCGCGGAACACCACCTCCGACAGGTCGGCGGAGACCCGCTCTTCGAGGAAACGGCCGCCTTCGAGGGCGCGGTCGAGGAGGTTCTTCCAGTCGGCGTCGCGCCGGTGGAAGGCGTCGCGCCGGAAGAACAGCACGAAGAGCGCGAGAGCGTCGGCGGCCTCTTCGGGGGTCGGCGCGAAGAGCGTCGGCGTCCCGCCAAGCGCCGCTTCGAGGTCCACCTCGAAGAAATCGTCCGCGACCGACCGGGCGTCGGTGTGGTAGATCCGCCAGCGGGCGCCGTTCGTCAGGATCCCCCAACGGAGCCGGCCGCCGGTGACCACGCGCGCCTCTGCGAGATAACGGAGCATCTGGGTGGCGGGGGCGATCCCGTGCGAGCCCGAGGCGCGGTCGAGATCGAGGCCCCAGCGCTTCGACTCGACGAGGCAGACGCCGGTGGCGTAGCGGCGCGGCTCCTCCCGGACGCCGAGCGCCTGGGTCTTGTCGGCCTCGGTGGCGAAGAGGACGCCGTCAGGAACGTCGCGGTGTCCGTGTAGGCCCAGGTTCTGCTGGCGGAGCGCAGCCGTCCATCCCAGCGCGCCGAGCACCTTCCAGATGAACTCGTCTTCGGTGACCGCCTCGTTCGAATCCTCGCGCGCCGGGAACGTCCCCCGGATGTCGCGGAGGCGGGCGGCGATAGCCGCTAGGTCGGTCCGCGCTTCCTCCCACTCGGGAAGCTCACGGACGGATTCGGCGAGGAATTCGCTGGCGAAGAGGCTGCCGGAGACACTCCCAGAGACGGTTCCCGACGCGTTCATTCGGGGTGGCGCGCGGGTGTCACGAAGGTGCGGAGGCCGCCGGTTTCGGTGAGGCGGCCCGGGGTCCGATCCCGTTAGGGCGAACGGCAGCGAATCTACCAGAGGCGGTCTGGCAGCGGACCGATGGACGCGGCCACGGCTTGGGATGGGCGGCCATGTGAGTGGTGGGAGGCATACTCACTTCCGCCTCGACGCTCTTTGATGCGGAGGATGGGCGAGAGGTGAGGTTTTCGGACGATGGGGATCGGCTGGAGCTGGTTTTCGGGACGTTCAGGGCGACGCGCACGGGGTCGAGTCCCTGAGCAGGACTTCTCACCGTCCGCACCACTCTGGCGTTCGCAACATGGACGCTCTTGAAAGCGATTGGCGTGATCCGTTCCGCGGCCCTCTCGGCCCGCGGGTGCCGACTGAAGTCGGCGTTCCAAGCCGTTACGCCATCAACGACGAGCGACGTCCCTCCCCGGCTCTTCGTCTGGGGGTGTTTGGAGGGTCCGGCTTCGACCGCCTCCCGGCGGTCGATGCCGGTCTGGAGACCCGGTGTTCCACGCCGTGGCACCGTACCGGAGGGGCGGCGCTCCGAGGTGGGCGGACCGTGGAGGAAGGTGGGTAGTGCGGTTCCGCAGCGCTCTCGGGCCGCACTTGACGCCGACTTTTCCACAAACGGCCGTGGGGTGGGAAAAAATCGGTCCGATTCTCGTCTGTAGATAGTGGAGGGATTGCCCATGAAAGAACGAAGTCCCGAAGCTACCCAGACCCCGTTGCCGGCGGTGTGGCAGCACTCCTATACTGCCCGGGAGCCCGGGCAGGCGGAATCGATGAGAGGCGCGGAAGTGCAGTACTCCGAACGGCGTGGCGGAGGCCCGCGAGAAGCGCTGGGTCGTGCGGACCGGTACATCGTCGGGCTGCTCGCGACGCTCCTCGGCAGCACGCTCATCGGATTCGTGACGATCGGCGGTCAGCTTGTGGGCATGCAGCGGCAGATCGGCAACGTGCGGGTGGAGGTCGGCAACCTACGAGCGGAGATGCATGACGAGATCGGTCAGCTCCGCGCGGAGATGCAAGACCAGTTCGGGAAGCTCTCCGAGCGGGTCGCGCGCATCGAAACCGTGCTGCAGACCCACCACGGG
>Ga0209021_1001841_pt1 | contig 19869 bp, 15 predicted proteins | sample PinacodermFT_FD_187299 | JGI IMG/M metagenome (GOLD analysis project Ga0209021, IMG submission 187299) | Host-associated microbial community of the marine sponge Aplysina aerophoba from Gulf of Piran - sponge pinacoderm, lysed by freeze-thaw... | ecosystem: Host-associated > Porifera > Sponge >... | reverse complement strand
CGCCACCATTTTCTGATTGCCCTTGCGGATCATCGCCCCAGTGACCGGGTCCGCCATGCGCGTCTGGATGGCCTTGTTCTCGATCCAGTCGAGGGTGCGCTTCACGGCCTTGTCGTGTACCTTGACGATTCAACGATCCCCGCCCACCCGCGCGGCGAGCGACACCGACTTCGGCGCCGACAGGGTCACGTCGATGCCCGGGCGGTGATGCATGGAATCGTCGCGTGCCTTCTTGCCCAACTGCCGCCCGCACGGGACGCGGCCTTCGAGCACTTTCTGAAACCCCTCCGGCTCCACCTCCCCGGACAGGCCCATGGCTTGCGCCCCCCGGCCCGCCCAAGCGCTGTCTTGCTTGTACGCCAGATCGTCCCTGGCGTAGTAGCCGTCCTTCTCGTAGTAGCTCACGCCCTGGGAGGCGGAGGCGATCGCGCCGACGGACGCTACCATGTGCTGCGCCCGGCAGACTTGCGCCCGGAAAGGCTGCGCCCGAAGACACCGCGTGCGCCAGCACGGCGCCCGGCGGCCCGGGCGCTTGACACGCCCGCTGCGGTGCGCACACTTCGTATACCATGATGGCCGCGTATCATTTGATCGTGGGCGCCCCGGTGCTGGCGGTGGGCCTGTGGCTCGTGCGCTCGGAGCGCAAACGGGACGCGGCGATCGGCGCGGCGTTTCTGCTCGTCGGGGCGCTGCTGACGTTCAACTCGCTTCTTGAACTCCTCTGGCCGATGACCTAAAAACGCCGATGCATACTCGGAACCCTCGACACCCAGGATCGAACCGCAACGATGATAGGGCTCAGGCTCCCGGCCGCTCTGGCGCTTATGGCGGCGGGACTGTGTATTTTGAGCTGGGGATTTCTGGCGTCCGACCGGTCCCTGAGTGGCCCGATGCGCGTCACATGCATCGGTTTTGGCGTGATCCTGATCGCGGTCGGGTTGTACTTCGCGGGACGGTAATGGCCAGCGAATCGCACCGCCGGACGGGAACGCGCCGGAGGGGCTGGGGATTGCCTGGAGGCGCGGTACGACCGTGCCCCCTTCCACGGCGGCGCATGGCCGAGGCGGCGGGCGCTGCTCGCGTGCGCCGCGGCCGATCCCGGTTCGACAACTCCCGGACCATCCGATCGCCGGCCGCAAGAGCAGGTGTCCGGAAACGTCTGCAGCACCGGTCACGGACTCCGAATCGCGCGGATATCGCTCCTCGACGGGCAGCGCCTGGCGGTGCGCCGTCTGCGGGCGCCAGCAGTTGCCGCGGTCGGTTCGAGGGGCTATCTTGTGATCGTGTATCCGTGGGAAACCGTACGATGACAAAGCCGACTCACAGCAATGAAGCGATCCGCGCGGCAATGGACGAGCTTATCGATCGCGCCACGCATTTTGACGTCGATGCGCTGGAATCGATCTATCACAGGGATTTTCATACGACGCTGGTCATGCCCGACGGCACCGTGGCCACCTATGACAAGCCGGAATTCATTGCCCATTTCCGAAAGCAGGCCGAACGGGGCGAAACACAGCTCAACACGTGGGCGGACTGGCACGATTTCCATGTGCTGGGCGACTCCGCGGTTTGCGTCCTGACCCGGCAGCACAGCGGAATGAGCGGCGAGGAGATGAGGCTGCTGTGCAACATCGAGTGGCGTTTCGAGGACGGGCGCTGGCAGGTGCTTCGCGAGCAGATTTTCCTGCGCCCGCTGAATTCATGAAACGGATTGCAAATCGCCGAGTCCCGACGCCGGGCTGCGTTCGCGCTGACCAGCCCGTTTCGCTGCGCGATTGACATGACCCTGAGCGTTTGGCCCCGAGCGATCGCGGCTCTCGGCGCCGCGGCCGCGCTCGCCTGGTTCGCCTGGCTCATTTCCGAGCCGCGCAACCCGGCACTGCCGGATCCCGCGCGGCAGGATCAGGGCACGGCTCAAGAGCGCGCGACGGCAGCAGCGGCGATCCGCATCGAGGCGGAAAGCCGCAACAACCTGCCGGCGCCGGCGATCGTGAGCGCGCCCCGTGGGAGACCCGCATCGCCCATGGACGTACCCGACGTTGGGGCGAGCCGGCTGCCCGACGGCTACGCCTTTGTCTCTCACCGCGGGGAAATGACCAGGGCCCCGCTTGACGGCCCGGCCCCGGTTCGGCTCGACGATGACGAATCCTTGCCGTACTGGATCGATTCGCCGAATGCGGTGCAGACGCTTGTCGATCAGGCCGCACGCGCCGACCGGGACTGGTCCTTCGGATGGATCCGGCTGGCCGGCGGCTCGGCGGCGGAGGACCTGCGGGGCGATCTGCGGCGCCTCGGCGGGGAAGTCCTCGGTTCCGCGGGCCGCCTGGTCCGGGCCCGGCTACCGGGCGACGCCGACAGACTCGGGTCCCTGCTGGCGCTGGACGGGGTCGGGGGCCTGGGCGCGGTTCCCGCAGAGCTCAAGTTGCCGGAAGCATACGAGCGGGGTGCGGCGCATGAAGAATTGCCGGTGTTCATCACCCTGATGACGGACGACCCCGACGGGCGCTGGCGGCGCGAGCTGGAAAGCATGGGGGCGGCGGTGGGCCGGTTCGACGCCGACACCCGCGCCTACGCGGCCAACGTCACCCACGGCGCTCTCGATGCGCTGGTGCAGGCGGATTTCGTTCTGGCGGTGGAGCCTGTCCGCCCTGTCGAGGCGGCGCACGACACGGCCGTGCCGGCCCTGGGCGCGGACGCGCTGCGCACCTATCGATCGCCGGGCATGTTCTCGGGCGGCGGCGCTTCAGTGCCCATCGGCGTCATGGATTCCGGTCTCAACGTCAACCACCCGGACATCGCCTTCAACCGCGACAGCATCTGCGGCGCCAATTTCGTGTCCGCCAACCGCCGGTTGGAACATCTCGACTTGTGGGTGGACAGCAACGGTCACGGCACGCACGTGACGGGCACTTTTGCCGGCAACGGATTCGTCGATCCGCGTCTGGCGGGCGTGGCGCCCTCGGTGCGGGACATCCGGTTCGCCAAGGCGCTGGATGAATTCGGCTCTGGCGATACGGACAGCGTCGTGCGGGCGATGGACTTTCTCTCGATGCCCACGGCTTGCGACGCTGCCGGGCGGAGCGGCGTGCCCGTTCGCCCGCTCATCGTCAACGCGAGCCTGTCCATGTCGGGCGTGGCGTTCGCGGGGCGCGGGGCGGGCCAGAGAAAGCTCGACGCCATGGTCTGGGGGCACCGCCAACTCTATGTCGTGGCGCAGGGCAACGAGAACGAGATAGGCTTCGCCAACCTGAGCGCGGCCAAGAACTCCCTGGCCGTGGGCGCCGTTCGCGACGGGGGCATCCTGGCCCCGTTCAGCAGCCGCGGCCCCACCGCGGACGGACGGCTGGCGCCGCAGATCGTCGCCACGGGCGTGGACATTCGCTCGCCCGCGGGCGCGGGCAGCCGGGGCGACTACCGATCCGCTTCCGGCACCAGTTCGGCCGCGCCCGCGGTGGCCGGCATCGCGGCGTTGCTGATGGACGCCGAACCGCAGTTCAGGCGCCAGCCGGCGCTGACGCGGGCGCGACTGATGGCCAGCGCCGTCAAGCCCGACCCCTGGTTCGACGCGCCCGGCCGATTCCCGGCGAGCAACACCGCAGGGCCCGGCGACCTCCAGTCGAGATACGGGCTGGGCCGGGCGTCGGCGCGCACCGGCGTGCTGGACAGGCCCGGTGCGGACGGCTGGACCAACGGCAGCGCAACGACCGGGCTCGAGGACGGGGAGTATGCGTACGAAGACATTGAGTTGCCGCAAGGCGCGAGCCGGCTGGACCTGGTGCTGACCTGGGACGAACCGCCGGCGGATACGATTTCGGCCGCGGTACTGAACGACCTGGACCTGTGGCTCGACAGGGACGGGGACTGCGGTGCGGCGGCCTGCGGCGAGTACTCGTCCCTGTCCCGAAAGGACAACGTGGAGTGGATCGTCGTGCGCGATCCACCGCCGGGCGTGTACCGGGCGAAAGTCACGCCGCAGCGGGTTTACGCGGCCGCGCCGCGCGCGGCGCTTGCGTGGACGGTGATCCGTGGCGCATCCACGCCGACGCTGCAGATGGAGCCCGACAGGGATAGGGTTCCCGCAGGAAACACCCGACTGAAGCTGACGTTGAAGTCGGACGCCTACGTGGCCGCAGGTACCCGGCTGCGGGTGGATTGCCGCGCGGCCGACGGATCGAGTTGCACCAACGTGCTGTTGCACGGTCTGCGCGTCGGCCGCGAGGACGCGGCCCCGGTGCGCGGTTCGGGTCCGGACTGGTTGTTGGGCACGCACCTGGCGCTGGGCGAGATCGGCGCCGGTGAAGCGCAGGAGGTCGAGTTCTTCCTGGAATACGAAGGCAAGGGCGGCGGTGCGGTGAGGCTGTATTTCACGGCGACTGCGTGGAATGCGAACGCGGCCGCGGTCACGGTGAAGGCCGGTATCGCCGACGTCGAGGTGGCGGCGGTGCCTGCGCCGGACAACGACGACTTCGCCCGTGCCCTTGCCATCCCCGGCGCCAGCGGCTCCGTCGATCTGGATCTGGCGAGCGCCACCGCGCAGGCCGGCGAGCCGCCGGTCGTTCAGGCCCCGGCCACAGGCGCGGCGTTCGGAAGCGACCCTCCGCCGGACGCGGGCCCGGCGTTTTACGATCCGCCGCGCGGGCGCCCGGCGGGGTCGGTATGGTACGACTGGACCGCGCCTGCGGACGGTCATTTTCGTTTCAACCCAGGCGGACAGGCGAGCCGCGCCGAGCCCGTCTACGTCGATGTGTACACAGGCAACGACATCGCGGGACTGCATCTCATCGAATCGAACGTGGCCGGCGGTGGAGACTTTTATGCGCAAGCGGGGCAGGTCTACCGCGTGCGCGTGAGCAACGGCACGGACCGCGACGCGGTTTACGGGCAGTCGACGCCCCTGACGCTCGGCTGGTCCACGGTCGAACGCCCGGCCAACGACGATCTGGATTTCGGCGCGGTCATCGAAGGCGACGAGGGGCGCTTTGCCGGCAACAACGTGGGCGCCACGCTTCAGTCCGGCGAGTGGTTCGGAGGGCTGGCCTCCACCGTCTGGCACCGCTGGACGGCGCCGCGCGACGGCGCCGTGCGGTTCGACTCCAGCGCCGGGTTCGTCATGGCCTTCGCCGGCGAGGACCTGGCGGCCCTTCGCCTGGTTTCGGGCAGGCCGGACGGCAAGGCCGAGTTTTCCGTCGTCGGCGCAGCGGACTACCGCATCGCGATCGCCGCGCAGTCGGCCTTCGCCGCCGGGGCTCCGTACGAACTGGACTGGCGGTACGTGGACCGGGAGGCCGGCAACGACGATTTCGGCGGGGCCGAAGAGATCGGCGCCGAAGCGTCGTCCCATTACGTGTACGTGGATGGCGATTCCACGGTGCAGCCCGGCGAACCGCCCGAAACCGGGGTCCGCACCAACTGGTGGGTGTGGACGGCGCCGCAGAGCGCAACCTACACGTGGCGGCTCGACGACCGGACACTGTCCCCGATGCGGATTTCGGCGTTTTCCGGAGGTTCGCTGGACAGCCTGCGCCTGGAGGGCACGACCGGGTCGGCGGTCGCGTCGTTCGAATTCACGCTGGCGGCCGTCGAGGACCGGCGTTACTTCATTTCGGCAGGTTTGCCCAACGGCGATTTCAGCGCGTTTGCGGCGGACCGGCTGGAGGGGCCCCTGGCCTGGGGACTGACGCCCGCCAACGACGGGCCGGGGGGCGCGGCGGTTCTTTCCGGGGCCGACGGTTCGGCGATGGGCTCCAACGCGTTCGCGACTGTCGATCCGGGCGAGCGAATCCGTGGCCTCGGCCATTCCTCCCTGTGGTGGACGTACGAAGCGCCGGCCGCCGGCTGGTACCGTTTTGACGTGCAGGACGCCGGCCTGCCCTTCGTGCTGGGCGTTTATGAGGTTGCGGCGGACGGATCGCTGAGGCTGCTCGGCGTCAGCCGGCGCCCGGCTTCCCCATCGGGCGCCGGACAGCCGTCCTCGATCACGCCGGAGCAGCTCCCGGACCCGACCGCGCCCGCCATCGCCGCCGAACTGATCTTCCGTGCCGATCCCGCCACCCGCTACCTGATCCGCCTCGGCGCCATGAGCGAGGGGCCGGGCGGCGAGTTCACGCTGCGATGGGAGGAGACAGCCGCCCCGGTGTGGCTGAAATACCTCGGGTACCTGGCGGGCGGCGACGCGGACCCGGCCGGGAACTATGTCGATCCAGATCTTCTCGACGGGCTTTCGGGACTGGCCATGGACGGGGGCGGGACGCTTTACGCGGCCGGCTCGAACGGTCTGGTCGCCTTCGAGCGCGACCCCGACTCCGGCGCCCTGTCGCTGTCGCAAACGCTGAACAGGGACTGGTCCGGGGTCCCGCGGCGGCTGTTTTTCGACGAGCACCGGAACCGGCTGTACGCACAGGGCTGCATTGCGTCGGACGTGTTCTCGACCGACGGCACCGGTCTCAGGGACGAAGGCCTCGACGAGGCCGGTACCGCCATTTGCGGCGACGGCCGCGCCTTCATGGACTCCGGCGGGTCGTCGATGTACGTGGTGATTCGAGCGACCGGTCTCGCCGTTCTGCGCTTCGGTGAGCACGGCGGATTGCGTTATGAGAATACCGTCGAGATTCCCGGCGTAACCGATGCGGTGATCGCCAACGGCGACGCCCACGTCTACGCGATAGCCGACGGTTCCCTGGTGGTCTTCGAGCGCGATGGCGAAACCGGATCGCTTCGCGAGGCCGGTTCACTGGAACTCTCCGAACACTTCACCGACTCCGGTTTCGGCGGCGTCGCGATCAGTCACGACGACGCCCATCTCATTGCGGTCAGCGACTCGGAACTCGGCAACGCAGCGGCGATCTTCGGCCTGAGCGCGGACCCCGCGAACCCGGCACGGCTGCACACCTTGCTGCTCGACGGGCACGTCGACAGGTTCGGAGCGCTCGGCTGCAGGCTCGCGGGGCCGCGATCGGCGACATCCGGCTTCGACCTGTTCTGCCATGGCGCGACATTCGGGCTGCAGTGGGACGCGCAGTCGGAGACACTCAAGCTGACCGATGTTGTCCAGCGCGTCGACCGGTTCAACAACGCCGTGCCCCGGTTCGACATTCCCCGCGGCCTGGCATTGAGCCCGGACGGCAGGCACGCGTATCTTGCGACGCAGAGCAGCGGCATCCTGTTCTTCGAGCGCGTCGGCAACTTCGAGTGAATGGGCCGGGGGGTCGGCTTTTGGGTGCGGCGGCAGGATTGAATCGGCGGGACCGTCGCTGTAGCCGGCGCGGCGGGCAAAGCGTGCAACGGAGAGATCGGGCCATGCGTTTTCGTTCCAAAAGTACGGCAGGCATCCTTGCCTCGCTGGTATTTCTTGCGGCTAAGGACACAGCCGCACAGGGAGCCGGACGACCCGGCTGGTACGTCTCCGTCGGCGCGGGCCCGAACCGGACCGGCGTCCTCAAGCAGGCCGGATTCAATCGGGACGCAATCTGTTACCCCACCAATATTTGCCCGCGCACGCCCGACGGTTACCGATGGACCTACGATCTGGACGCGCAACCGGGTACCGCGTTCGAACTGGCGGCCGGTCGCTCCGTGAATGCCTTCAGGTTCGAGATTTCGGCATCCGGCGACGCCGGCGACATCGAGGAGACCTTCACGGGCATTGCCTACTTCGACGGTACCCCGGTTCGCGCGGACCCGGACAGCGATTTTGCCAATACCGCCGAGACCGCCGTGGACGGCTTCTCGACGCAGGCGCTGTCGTTGAGCGTCTACCGCGATTTTCCGGGGGCGTTTCCCGGCATCGAACCCTACGTGGGCATCGGCGTCGGCCTTTCCCGGGTCGAATTGTCCGGGCTGTACTTCCGCAGCGAGTACACCTGCGTTCGCGCACCCTGCGCGGGCCGGCGGGCGGCGCACTACAACAGTCACCAGAACGCGGATTTGACCGATACGGTCCGGTCCGGGCAGGTCCACGCCGGCGTCGACTACCCGCTTGCCGGTGACCGCTACGCGCTGGGACTGAAACTGTCGTACCGAGTCGCAGGGGACCTGGAGGCTCGCGCCGGCTACCTGACCCATCCCGTCCCGGATGAGATGAATACCACCAGGATCAGCGGGATCAACCGGTTGTCGCTCACGTTGCAACTCAAGTACCGGCTCGGCGCTCGCTCGGGCACGTAGCACCGGGATCGCACGACCAGGCCGGGAATCGTCGCAGGAGGTCCGGTGACAGGCATTTGCGGCATTTCGGGGTTTGAACCGCACGGTCGCGTGGTAGAGTGCGGCCCGAACGCGCTTTCCCGACGCTTCGCGTCGAGCGCGTCGGGTTGCATTCGGAGTTGAATACAGTGGTCGTGTCGCCTCGCACAGTCCCTGGACCCAATGGTGGCGAACGCCCCGGCCGAAGGCGCCGGTGGTGCGATTTTACCGTCGCACCTGAATCACGCGCATGAGTGCAACCGAGACCATCGAGCGAATCCTGGGCGCTCTTGAGGAGTTCGAAGGCGTGGGCCGGGATCGTTGGAGCGAGGCGGAATGGACCGGGAAGATTCTGACGGCGTTGTGCGGCGTCGGGCGCGAACTCGGCCATACCGTGTGCGCGTCGGGCGTGCCGGGCGCGGACTGGGAAGACTGGCTGTACGACGTGTGCTGGCTGGACGGCAAGCAGGGGCTTCGGTCGGTTCCGATGGTGGCGGAGTGCGAATGGGGCAACGCGGACCGCATCGAGGCGGAATTCCACAAGCTGCTCGTCGCCCGCGCGTCGCTCAGGGTCATGGTGTGCGACGGCCGGTGGCAGAGCGGCGTCGACGATTCCAAGGGCAGGGCCACCGCGGAGCGCTTGCGCAGCCACGTTCGCCGGTTCCAGGACAGCCGCGTCGACGACGACTACCTGCTGGTCGTCTACGAGTGGCACGAAGACAGGCGGCGCTCCTGGCGCTATCGGTTGCGGGTCAACATGCGCGGCAAAATGCCGACGCTGGAGAGCCTGTGGTTGACCCCGGTCCGGCCTTAGGCCAATGCGTTTTAATGCGTCCGTAACGATTACGTAATGTCGATTACTGTACAAGTGACATCACTGGAATTGGAGAAGACTCGGAGGAGTTGCGGTGAACCTTAAGCCTGTTCGAGAGATTTTCCCGGCAATTGCCCTGGCGTCCTGCATGGGACAGGCAGGCGCCCACCACGCAATCGGGTCCGACTTCAATCCCGATTTCTACATAACGATCGAAGCCGTCGTCAAGGAATTCAGGTTCGTCAATCCTCACCCCTACGTCACGGCGGACGTGACCGGCGAAGACGGTCAGGTGCAGGAATGGCGGCTTCTGCTGGACGATCGTTGGGAACTGGTCGAAGACGGTTTTTCCCGGGCCACGCTTCAGCCCGGCGATGAGCTGGTCGTCACGGGCATGCCTTCCAGGCGCCTGTCCGAAAATCTGTACGTGCGAAGCATTGAACGGCCGGCCGACGGTTTCAGCTATGTCGAAGACGAAGGGGAAGCGGAAGCCGCATCGGACTGACGAAGCCGCATCCCGCCCCTCCGCCGTAACCGGCGAATCGCCGTGCCGCTCGCATCAAGGGAGAGCAATGTGAAATTGAGAATCTCGTGCAGTCTTGTGGGATTGGCGTGCCTGGCCGGCATCGTACGGGGCCAGGATTTCGTGTCCGCCTTCACCGGCAGCGAGCCGCACAGCCAGCCGATCGCGGACGCGGCGAACGAACCGTTCATCGGCGTGACCGCCGACGGAACCGCGGTTCAGGGTCTGTATTCGCTCGAGGGGCCCGAAGGCGAATCCAATACGGCATTGGTGCAGGCGGCAACCGAATTTCTGAATTCCCTTACCCGTGAGCAGCGCGAGAAGGTCGTGTTTCCCGTTGACAGCACCGAATGGAGGCTCTGGGGTAACACCAGGCCCTTCATCCGCGATGGCATCGGGTTTGACGAACTGACCGAGGGCCAGCGCGACCGGGCGTTCGAGCTGATGCGCACGGCTCTGAGCGCGAAGGGCTTCAAGACGTCCCGCGACATCATGCGGCTGAACGAGTCGCTGGCGGAACTGAGCGGCAATCGCCACCTGCTATCCGAATGGTTCTACTGGTTGACGATCATGGGCGAGCCGTCGGACACGGCGCCGTGGGGCTGGCAGATCGACGGGCATCACCTGGTCATCAATTACTTCGTGCTCGGTAACCAGGTGGTGATGTCGCCGGTTTTCATGGGTTCGGAGCCGGTCTTCGCGGACCAGGGCGCGTACCGGGGCACGACGGCATTGGTGCCGGAGCGGGAAAAGGCCTACGCGCTTTACGCGAGCCTGACGCAGCAGCAGCGGGCCGTTGCGCTGGTGCCCGGGGATGAACTTCCCGAGCCGCACGGGATCAATTTCAGCCGCACGTCCATCGAGATGGGATCCGACAACGCGGTGATTCCCTATCGGGGCGTTCGCGCCGATGCGCTGACCGCCGAACAGCGGACGATCCTGCTGGGCGTGATCGAGGCGTTCGTTTCACACAACCGCGACAGCTACGCTCGAATCAGGATGCAGGAGATCGAGGCCCACCTGGACGACACGTACTTCGCCTGGAACCGGTGGGACGCCTCGCTGGGTTCCGAGGACCTGTTTTTCTTCAGGATTCAAAGTCCCGTGGTGATCATCGAGTTCGATCACCAGGGCACCATCGACATACCGGGGGAACCGGACGACATACCCATTCGTCAGCACATCCATTCGATCGTTCGCACACCGAACGGCAACGACTACGGCATGGAGTTGCTGCGTCAGCATTATGAGCAGATCGTGCACTGACGACAGAAACTGACCGCCCGCCCGTCCCGATTCCGTTGCGTACCGCAGGCGACAACCTGTCGCCATCCGCACGGCTTGAACGCAGATCGCACCGGAATTGATTCGCAATCAAACTTCCATCGATACTGGGTGACGGCCGAGGCGAGCGACAGGCCTAATACACGCGCGAACTCGCACGCTCGCGGCGCCGCACCCTGGCCAGCACTCTCATCCCTCTCAGCCTGCCTGCCCGTTTTGCCGGCAAGGCATTCAACCCGCTGTTGTCGACCTCAGATTCCAGCTCCAGGCCATTGTCGAGTACGGAGCCGGTCCGATTCGTCCTGTCTCCACGGTCGCGCGGTGGTCTTGAGAGTGAGTTTAATTCGCCAGAAAGGAATTCGTAATGTCCCCGCTGCTACCGTTGATCATGAGCTGAATCACGTGCAGGCGCGCGCAAAATCTGGGGGGAAAGTACCGATGAGAGATTCAAGTGGTGCATTGGCGCTGGCGACGGCAGCCGCAACAATTCTGGGTCCGCAGCAATCGATGTCGCAAACGGGTGCCCAGGCCATTCTGGAAGAAGTGGTCGTGACAGCACGGCGGCGGGAGGAGAGCCTGGAAGACTTGCCCATGTCGATTGTCGCGATATCCGGCGAAGCCCTTCAGACGCAGGGCGTGTACAACACGCAGCACATCTCGGACCTGGCCGCCAACGTGAGCCTGTCGGAGTCCGATACGATGGGCCAGTCTCAGGTTTTCATTCGCGGCATCGGCGGTGGCTTTTCGAATCCCGTGGCGATATTCGGCACCGGCATGTATATCGACGGCCACTACCTGCCCGGTTCGATATCGACTTACATGAGCACGGTTGACGTCGAACGCGTGGAAGTGCTGCGCGGGCCTCAGGGAACGCTCTTTGGCAAGAACGTGACCGGAGGCGCCATCAACTTCATCACGAGGAAGCCGCAAAACGAGTTCGAGGCGGACGTGACGCTGCGCGCGGGCCAGTACGGCCAGCAGGACTTCAGGGGCATGGTCAATGTCCCCTTCGCGGACGATCTCTACGGCCGTTTTAGCGTGGCCTCGGAGCAATCGGACGGTTGGGTCACGAACCGGATCACGGGCAGGACCATCGACTATCAGGATGCCCGGTCCGTCCGCGGCGCGCTACGCTACGAGCCCGGGGATCGGTGGACGATCGACTTTTCTGTAAACAGCGAGCGGCAGCGCCACGGGCAAAACCCCTCTTCGTGCCGGGTGCACCCCGACCAGGACGTGGTGGATGCGCTGGCCAACCGCAGTCCCGGGGGAGAGGACGAGGAAGGCAACTCGCTGTTGCCGGGCAGCGACCCGGCTGTGGCGGCTGCGCACCCGCCCCAGATCTATGACGGTCCGACGTTCGACGATGGCGTGGGCTCGGACGGAGGACTGCTGGAGGTCGGCGAAGAGATGTTTGCCGATGTCGGGGGCTCGGCGGAGAACCTGTTCCCCGGGGGAACGCTGGCCATGTGGAGCCATTGCGCGGGCGATCTCGAGGCGGGCGATTTTTCCGCCTCCGACGAAAAGGACGAATTCACGAAGTCCGACACGGCATCGGCCTTCTTTGCCGCCAACTGGGATTCCGCAGGGGCGATCGGCGGCCTCGACAATCTGTCCTTCAGATTGAACGCGTCCTGGCGGGATTCCGACTATTCGTACCTGATCGACCTGGACAACACGCCGTTGAACGTGAAGGTCCAGGGTCAGCCCGGCGTGGGCAACCACATCACGACCGACAATCTGGAGCTGGTGCTCGATGGCGACGTGAACGACCGGCTCTCGGTCCTGATCGGGTTGTACTCGTTCGACGAGGAATCGAGAACGGGCAACGGGGAGTGCTGGCGCAGGCTTACGGCGGAGTTCCTTCCCAACATCGGCGACAACCCCGACGTGCCATGCCCGCTGAGCAACGGAGGACTCGTCTTCTCGGGGTCCACGACGGGCATCGACGAGGGGTTCCTTCAGCAGGTCAACGTATGGAACGATTCAACGGCGGTGTTCGGTCACATGACGTACGAACTGGCCGAGGACTGGCACGCAGAGTTCGGCGCCCGCTGGACCGAGGACGCGCGCGAGTTCAATATCGTGGAGTTTCCGTTCGAATGCGTCGTCACCGATCCGGCCTCCCAGTGTTCCGGAACGCCGATCATCAACGCCGATGCTTTCGATCAGGGCGGCTTCTTCAATTCCGCCCAGGCCACGTTCGACGAAGTCACCCCGATGGCAAGCCTGTCCCGCCGTTTCGAGGGCGGCAGTCTGGATGACGGCATGGTCTATTTTCTGGTTTCCGAGGGGTTTCTCACGGGCAGTTTCAACGACGAGCTGAATCCCTCGGTGGACCCGACGCTGGCGCCCTATGTCGTGTATCAGCCCGAACTGGTGCGCAACTACGAGGTCGGATTCAAGGGCGAATTCGCCGGCGGGCGCGCGCGGGTGACCGCGGACATCTTCTACATGGACTACACGGACAAGCAGGAGGAACTGTTGATTCCCAATCCGAACCCGGCCGGCGGCGAGGAGTTCATCGAATTCGTGACCAACGCGTCCCAGGTGGACATTTCGGGAATCGAGTTCGAACTCCGCGCCAGTCCCTGGGACGCGGGGTTCGTGACGGTGGACGCCAGCCGCCTGGTCAACGAGTACGGGGAATTTCTCGTGCCCGACGTGGACAATCCCGGCGAGTTCATCGACCTGACTAATTCGGCCATCGAAGACCGCACGCCGGAATGGACGCTCAACGCATCCGTCGGCCACACCTTTCTGTTGGGCAACGGTCACCAGGTCACGTCCCAGTTCGGACTGTACGCCCAGGCCGGCTACGAATGGCTCACGGACGAACTCGATTCCCCCGCCAGCTTCTGCTTCCAGGACAGTTACGCGAAGTTGCGCGCGCGGATCACCTGGGTTTCGCCAGCAGCCCGAAACTGGGAGGCCTCGCTCTACGGCAGCAACGTGACCGACGAGCGCTATCTGGCGGACTGCAAGGTGGAGGACCCGTCCGGAACGTACGTCGTCAGGTACGATCCGCCCTCGCGGTGGGGCCTTGAATTCGTGGCCCGCTTCGGGAATTGATTCGATTTCGCCCCGTGCGGCTCGTTGAGAGGCGGTGCGCACCGTGCAATGAGCACGGTCGGGGCAAGACGCCGGCGGCCGTCACACGGAAGCGTGGAAATCCACGCTGACATCCAGGCCGGGGTCGTTCGAGCTCAGTCGCACGACCGCTCCGTGAAGTTTGGCGACCGCGGCCACGACGCTCAATCCCAGACCGCTGCCTTCCGAGTCGCGGTGCGCGTCCAGACGGTAGAATCGGTCGAACACGTTTTCGTACTCCGACGGCGGGATACCGGGCCCTGAATCGGACACGAAGAACCTGGGACCCTGCCCGCCTTGTTCCAGACCGACCGTCACGGTACCGCCCGCAGGGGTGTACTTGACGGCATTGTCGACGAGATTCGACATGGCCTGCGAAACCAGGTCCTGATCCCCCCGCAACCGGCTTGTCTGTCCGATTTTTGAGCGAAGCACGATGCCCTTTTCCTCGGCCAGGGGCCAGTAGAATTCCACGACATCGGTGGCCACGTGCCCGAGGTCCATCTCCTCGAAATCCCGCCGCCGCGCGCCGGATTCGATTTGCGCGATTCGCAGCAGCGCATTGAAGGTCTGCAATATCCCGGCGGCATCCTCGATCGACCGCTCGATGTAGCTGTCCAGTTCGGCGTCGCGCGGCAGCAGAACCCGCAATTCCTCCAGATCGGTCATGAGTCGGGTCAGGGGGGTCCTGAGATCGTGCGCGATCGCGTTCGATACGTTCTTGACCGCGTCCATGAGTACCCCGATATGATCCAGCATCTCGTTCAGGTTCACGGCCAGTTGGTCAAATTCATCGTGCGTATTGGCGACCGGCATGCGGCGGGCGAGATGTCCGCGCCGGATGGCACGGCTGGTGCGGTTGAGTTTCTCAAGCCGCGCCGAGATGTTTCTAGACACCAGCCAACTGGCGCCCGTGCCGAGCCCGATCATCAGAAAGAACCCCCAGATCAGCGTGCCGAGCAGTATTTCCTCCAGAATATCGAGTTCGCCCATGGCAGCGCCGTAGAGCAAACCGTAGTCCTCATTCAGGCGAACCAGCCGCGCCAGAACGAGTTGACTGGAAAGACGCGACGCTTCCGGACCCAGCTCGAAATCGAACCAGTCGCCTTGTGCCAGCAGGTCACTGCAGCGCGCCCGGAATTCCGCCGATTGCGGCTGCCTGGACAGGGTGCCGTACAATGCATCGCACTGCTCGTCCACTAGCAGAAAGACCGCATCTGCGTCCGCGTTGGCGCCGGCGCGCGCCTGAAGATCGGCGACCAGCACCTGAAGTCCGTCCTCTCGAAAGATCTCTACAGCCGAAGCACCCTGAGCCTCGATCGCGTTCTGCAGTTCCCGCAGCAGATAGGATGTCGCCTGAATATAGACGAACAGTCCGAGAATCAGAAAACTGGCGGCGAATACCGCCATGAACGTGAGCGCCAGTCGAAAAATCGAGCTACGTAATCTGAGCGCGGAGAACATAGCCGGCGCCACGGACGGTGTGGATCAGAGGCTGATCGTACCCCTTGTCTATCTTTTGCCGCAGCCTGCTGATGTGCACGTCGATCACGTTCGTTCGGGGGTCGAAATTGTAGTCCCAGACTCCCTCGAGCAGCATCGTTCGCGTCACGACCTGACCGGCGTGGCGCATCAGGTATTCCAGCAGTCGGAATTCGCGAGGCATCAACTCGATGACATTGCCGTCGCGGGACACGACCCGGCCCAGCAAGTCCATTCGAAGCCCGCCGACCTGCAGCGCCGAGGCTTCCTCCTGGTCCGTCGAACGCCTTGCCAGCGCCTCGATGCGTGCGAGCAATTCGGTGAACGAGAAGGGCTTCGCCAGGTAGTCGTCGCCGCCGGCCCTCAGGCACTTGACCCGCTCGTCAACGTCGGTCAGGGCGCTCAGGAAAATCACCGGTATGCGGTTGCCGGCGTTGCGGATCGATCGCACCACCGTCAGCCCGTCGAGCCCCGGCAGCATTCGATCGGCCACGATCACGTCATACTTCTCGATCATCGCCGCCACGAGTCCGTCATGGCCGTTGACGATATGGTCGGCGACGTGTCCGGCCTCGCCCAACCCCTTTACAATGTAGTTGGCGACACGAACATCGTCTTCAATGAGCAGAATTCTCATACGACGAGTTTACCGCCTTGAGATCAACGGCGACGAGAACATGAACCGTTTCGTAATCTTGCCGACAGGTTTCCGAAAGGTAGTCATCGTATGATCGTACCGAATCCGCGGGTCGAGCGAACCTGCGCCGATCGTGAGGGTGAGAGATTGATCAAGATTGTTTATGCGTGCCTGGCGGCTCTTCTGAGCCTGATATCCATGCGGCCGGGCAGTGCCCAGGATCTGGTCATACACAACGCCCGGGTCATCGTGGGCAACGGAGTCGTTCTCGATAACGGCTCGGTCGCGGTCAGAAGGGGCCGGATCGCGCTCGTCTCGGACGAGTCACCGGAGGAGCCGGGCCTGCCGGTACTTGACGCCGGCGGCCTGACCCTCATGCCCGGATTCATAGACGCTCACCGCCAGGTCATCCAGGGCGACCCCGAGGAATGGATGCAGCAGGCCGCGCAACGCATGGGGCAATACCTGGACGCCGGATTCACGACGGTCTTGTCGGCAGGCGATCCCGTTCAACGCATTCTGGAACTGCGCGACCGGCTGGATTCGCGAGAACTGCAGGGACCGCGCCTGCTGGTGTCGGCGCCCGTGCCGATTGCAAGCGACGAAGGCGGACCGGTCGACCAGGACGGCATTCGCCAGGCCGTTCAGAGCCTGGCCATGACCGGCGCGGACGCGATCGCCTCGGTCGTGCACGCGACGCGGCAGGGGCACGAGCGCGCGGCATTCTCGACGGCCAGGCTCGAGGCCGACCGGCAGGGCCTTCTGGCAATTACCCACGTGCAGTCCGTCGAGGACGCGATCGCCGCCGTCGCCGGCGGCAGCGGCTATCTGACGAGCACGCCGCATCTCGGGGAACTCGACGAGGCAACCGCACTGCAAATTGTCCGCGCCGGCGGGGGCAACGCCGAGTACGGTCTCGTGATGACATCCACGCTCGGTGTCGCGGTGCCGACGTTCGCCGATCGAATCGCCCACTCGCTACCCGCGACGGGCGCCGACAACGTGCCGCGGTTCAGCGATCTCACGCCCTACCCTGCCTCGGCGCTGGCGAGCGCCGCGCAAGGCGCGGTGAACGCCAGGTTGCTGCGCGACGCGGGGATCATCTACGGGTTCGGTACGGGCACGCCGTTGCATCCGCGCGATGCACTTCGTCACGAACTGATTCCCCTGAAACTGGTTTTTTCCAACCACGACGTCGTCGACATCCTGACGCGGTCGGCCGCTTTCGCGGTTCGCCGCGACGACGCGCTCGGGACGCTGGAATCGGGCAAAATCGCGGATATCGTCATCCTGGGTGGCGACCCGCTGAGCAACCTTGAACACCTTTCCGATGTCCGGGTCGTCATTCGTACCGGACAGATCGTGGTGGACAATCGATGAGACATCCGGGAAGAGACCTGGCGTCTGCCGCGTTCCGGCGTGACCGGGGGTTACCGGCTTCACCGGCCACGGCCGCCAGCGGCGCGGTGACCGCTACGGCGGGTCATCGCAGGCAGCATCACAAGTAGCCGGGAGACAATACAATGACCTCACGATCCATGGCCGCGGCCCGAAGAACCTGTTGTTCATTACTGCTGACGCTGGTTGCGTCGCTTGCGTGGTCTCAGGACGCCCCGCCGGTCACAAAAGACTATCTGATTGACGAATACGGCGAGCTGCGCGCATTTTCACGCGCGGTCGCGACCACCGGGGGCACGATCGTGTGGGTCGCGGGTCATACCACGCTCACGGACGCCGAAGGCAACGACATTTCGGGCAATTTCGAGGCGCAGACACATGAGCTGTTCCGCCTGATCGAGCAACGGCTGGCGCACTTCGGCGGGTCGTTGTCCGACATCGTGACGATGACCGTCTTCATCCAGGATGTGCGCGACGGCGACAGGTTCGTCGACATCCGCAGCCAGTACTTCGATGAAGGCCGCTATCCTTCCAGCGCCCTGATCACGGTGGTGGGATTCGCCCGCCCCGGCACCATGATAGAGATCAAGCCGACCGCGGTGATCGGGCAGGAGACTCAGTGACAACGGAACGCCCGCGATGAAACGCGGTCCGTCACGCCGTGGCCGGAAATTCGCCCGGCGAGAGGTGCTCGCCGGTGCGGGCGCGGCCACCGTGCTTGGCGCCCAACGGCACGCGTTCGCTCAGGCGGGCGAAGAGGCGCGCGGCCCCGCTGTCTGGCTCGACATGGATCAGAACCAGCTGGACGATGCCTACACCAACCGGGTCTATGCGCCGAACATCGACCGGGTCGCCGAGCAGATCCAATCCAGAAACGAGGACGCGATGGCCCGTCTGGGTCCTCCGTCGGTGATCCCGTACGGACCGGGACCGATGGAGACGTTGACGGTGTACGGGGCGGACCGAACCGGCGCGCCCGTGATGGTGTACCTGCACGGAGGCACGTGGCGATTCGGCACCGCCACGCAGTACGCGTACCTGGCTGAAGCCTTCGTGAACCGTGGCGCCTCCATGGCCCTTGTCGACTTCGATGCCGTTGAGGAGGCCGAGAACGGGCTGTCGACGCTTGCAGGGCAGGTTCGTGACGCGGTGGCGTGGACCTACCGCAATGCACAACGTTTCGGCGGCGATCCGGAACGCATTTTCGTTTCCGGACACTCCTCGGGCGGGCATCTGGCCGGACTGGTGCTGACCACGAACTGGCCGGAGAGCCACGGTCTTCCGGACACGATCGTAAAGGGGGGACTGTGCGCCAGCGGAATGTACGATCTCGAGCCCGTCCAACTGTCCTGGCGCGGCTCCTACCTCAACCTGACCGACGACACGGTCGAGGCGCTCAGTCCCCAACGCCACATCGGCAACCTTCGGGCGCCGCTGATCGTCGCGTACGGAACGCATGAAACGCCGGAGTTCAGGCGCCAGGGCCGGGAGTTCGCCGCCGCCGTGGAGGCAGCGGGCAAGCCGGTTCAACTCATTGCGGGCCGCGGGTACAACCATTTCGAAATCCGCGACACGCTGGCCAATCCCTTCGGCCTGCTCGGACACGCGGCCTTGACCCAGATGAACCTCGCGCCGGGTTGAGCCGGTCCGCGGAAAGGTTCGCCGTCATCAGGGAGCACCACCACCCATGTACGGAACACCCGGAAAAACCAACGCTGCGCCTGTCCTGTTTTCCATGGCGCTCGCTGTGCTGGCGTATGGCGCTCCCAACTCCCCGGCCGATGCGTCGGAAGCGTTGAGAATCGCCATCGATTCACCGCTGCGAACCCCTCGCAACGTCGCGCGCGACGCTCACCGGCATCCCTACGAAACACTGATGTTTTTCGGAATCGAGCCCGGGATGACGGTCGCGGAGATCGATCCCGGCATCGGAACGTGGTACATGGAAATCCTTGCGCCATTTCTCGCACAGGGCGGCGTGTACTACGCGGTGGGGGACGATCCGCAAGCGGGCATGGATGCCTACGACCGGCAGAATTACGAAGCCTTCATCAAGAACGTCTCGGATCGCCCGGCGCTGTTCTCGGGCGCGAGAATCACCGCGTTCGCCCCGCTCCGGAAGGACATCGCCCCACCCGGAAGCGTGGACATGGTGCTGACGTTCCGAAGCCTGCACAACTGGCTGGAAGACGGCATCGCGGAGGCGGCGTTTTCCGCCTTTTTCAGGTCGTTGAAACCGGGCGGCATCCTGGGCGTCGTGCAACACAGGGCGAACGACGAGCGGCCGCAGGAACCCAGGGCGCCCAGCGGCTACGTACACGAGCGGCACGTGATCGATCTGGCGGAGTCGGCCGGGTTCCGACTGGTTGCCCGGTCCGAAATCAATGCCAATCCGCAGGACACGAAGGGCTATCCGGGCGGGGTGTGGGAACTGCCGCCGACATTGGCCGTATCGCA
>Ga0209021_1001830_pt1 | contig 19934 bp, 18 predicted proteins | sample PinacodermFT_FD_187299 | JGI IMG/M metagenome (GOLD analysis project Ga0209021, IMG submission 187299) | Host-associated microbial community of the marine sponge Aplysina aerophoba from Gulf of Piran - sponge pinacoderm, lysed by freeze-thaw... | ecosystem: Host-associated > Porifera > Sponge >... | reverse complement strand
GCTTGCGGCTCTGTCTGTCCTGTTCATTCCATCTGTCCTGACGTCAGATGGCCTGTCTGCACTGTCCGTTCTTTGTATCCTGATGCCAGACGGGCTTGCGGCTCTGTCTGTCCTGTTCGTTCCATCTGTTCTGACGCCAGACAGGCTTTCTGTTTCGTCTGTCCTGTCCGTCCGGTCATGGCTGGCGACTGGTCCATCCGCCGTCGGCTTCCCCTTCCCCGGTGTGTCTTGCGGCTTCTGCCGGCGCTCAAGCTCTTCCATCACCGCTGCATTGTGCAGATCAAGGCGAATCTCGTCCATGTCAAACTCTTTTGCAACATCAGCGCGCAGTTGCTGCAGGCCGCCCCTGAGACGCCTTACACAAAGGGCCACGACTCTGACAGCCTCCGGCAGTCGCTCCGGTCCCAGCACAACGAGGACGACAAAAGCGACAACCACCATCTCGGCAAAGCTGGCGTCAAACACAGCGGTTTCCTCCAGGGTCTCAACAGCCTGGGACTCTCGTCTCAGCCGTCTCAGCTCTTGCTGGCATCATCGGACCGGGCTTGCCCGCCAGCGGCCGATGCCCGTTCGCCTGGTGCTGAAGCCGCAGAGGCCCCCGGTGGCGGTCCCGAATGCCCGGGCAGTCGATGCGAATCTTGCGCCGGCGCTTCGCCCTCGCGCGAGCCGCCGTCACCCAAAGCTTTGCGGAACGCTTTGAGTGCCGTGCCCAGATCCTCCCCCAGTGTACGCAACCGCCCGGTACCGAACAGCAACACCAGAACAATCAGGACAACGATCAGCTGTGGTACGCTGATGCCCATCACTCTCCTCCTGCCCGGACCTCGCCGGAACCGCTTGTCCATTCAGCCTGGTCAGCCTGGTCAGCCAGGCCTGCCTGGTCGCCGTCGTCCTGATCTGGCGAAGGTACGGTCAGAACCGCCATGGTGTTGGTCTGCCCTATGACGGCCATGGTATCCCCCTTGGTCAGCAGCACCGGATCACCCTCCCGTATCCAGCCTGCCTCGCGCAAGTGCGCCATCGCCTCCCTGTCAACAGCACTGTCACCCCGGGTCTGTTGAATCCTTGTAGGATCAAACAGCAATCCTGTGACGCCCCGGTACAGTGCTATCTTGCGACATGTCTCTTCCGAGCGTGTCAGAGCGAATATAGGCAGGGATGCGTTCATGCGCGACATGCACAGGGCCGTGTTGCCAGATTCCGTCAGGCAGATAATAGCCGTAATTTGTTTGCACAGGCTGGCCGTGTACATGGTGGTCAGGGCAATCAGTGCATCTGTAGCCTTTACATGACTGCTGACAGGTTCGAAGAGCAACGACTGGGTCAGATATTTTTCGCTGCCGCAGCAAATGCGGGCCGCCGCACTGACAACGCGGGCGGGATGCTTGCCTACCGCAGTCTCTCCCGCCAGCAGGACCGCGTCAGTCCCGTCCAGCACAGCGTTGGCCACATCAAATACCTCGGCGCGGGTGGGCAAGCTGTTGGTCGTCATGGATTCCATCATCTGGGTGGCTGTAATCACCGGCCTGTTCAGACTGCGAGCCCGCGCAATAATGCGTTTTTGTATACCCACCAGCGGAGCGTCCCCCAGCTCGATGCCCAGCTCACCACGCACCACCATGACCGCGTCACAGGCCTGCAGAATCTCGTCGAGCAACGCCTCATTCCTGGCGACTTCGGCGCGCTCAATCCTGACGAGAATCATGGCCTTGCCGCCGGCAGCGCGTACCTGTTCACGGATGCGTTTGATGACAGTGCTGCCAACGGAGCAGGGCACAGCCAGCCAGTCCGTCTTCAGCTCGACGGCCAGATCTATGTTCTCCCGGTCCCGCTCGCCCAGGGGCGTGGCTGAGAGCCCTCCGCCCTGACGGTTGATCCGTTTGTTCCCGACCAGGCGTCCTCCATTGACAACCCGACAGGTAACCCGCGTGCTTTCGACACCGGTCACTGACAGGCTGATGCTGCCATCATCCACCAGCAGCAGATCACCAGGGGCACAGTCACGCGGCAAGGTCTTGCTGTTGATCCCAACGCCCTGCTGGTCGCCAGTGCTCATGTCCCGGTCAGCATCAAGGATGAATTGGGCACCGCTCTCCAGAACAACGCTCTCCTCCCGAAAATATCCAACGCGAATCTTCGAGCCTTGCAGATCAGTCAACACAGCGACAGCGCGCTTGTGGCGGGCGGCAAGGGCCCTGATGCGCTCTACGCGTCTGCGGTGCTCTTCGGGGGGGCCATAGGCCAGATTAAGACGCGCCACGTCAACGCCGGCCTTGACCAGTTGTTCCAGGACAAGATCAGAATCACTGGCAGGTCCCAGAGTAGCCACGATTTTTGTGCGGCGGGAAACACTCTGTACTGTCTGTATCATAGGGGCATCCATCCGCATGCCTGTGTCTGGCATGCGTGTGTATTGTGGGCTGTTATCCCATTCAGGAGTCTGCATCAGAGCAGACTCACTCCAGCGGCAAGGCCAGGAACCCGGTCCCGCAGCAGCCCGAGTATTGCCGGGCAGAACCGCCTTGCCTGAAGAAGCACTCTCCTCAAAAAGAATGAGCGCGCCTCCTCAAGTACGCATCCCGCTGCGGAGCGGGGGTTGTTTATTGTCTCAGGTCTTTCCGGAAAGACTTGTCGCGCATGTCACTTGTCGCGCATGTCGTCCCCGGTGAGGAACATCCTCGTTCAAGACAGCCAGGCACCGATGCTGTGGCGAACCGGCGGTTCATCTCCTGGAAGCCGCTCACTACCACAGCCGGGCCAAGGCTGCGCAGCACGGCTATCTATCCGGAAACAGCCCTGCTGCCCCGGGAGGGTGCCGTCTGTGCCGACCAGCACCCCGCATCCGTCGCTACCAGAGACAAGCTGAGGTCATGGTCGTCAGTGGGTACGCGCTCTACCCGCTGACAGGCGTGGGCCATGCCCACCAGCCACGGCTTGCGTCGCGCCATGCCGGTCTGGGTATCGGCAAAAGTGCGGTCGTAAAAACCACCTCCCATTCCCAGTCGGCGGCAGGCCGCATCAAAGCCCGTCAGGGGCATGAGTACCAGATCCAGCGTCCAGGGGGCAGCCTTGTAGCTGGCCGCGCCTGTGCAGGGCTCTTCAATACCGTAGCGGTTGCGGATCAGCGAAGTGTTCTCGTCCCAGCGATAAAAATCCAGCTTGTGGTTGAGCCGGTTCACGACGGGAAGGAAAACCTGCCGGCCTTGTTGCCAGGCCCGCTCCACCAGCGGGCGGGGGTCTATCTCACCATCACAAGCACAATAAGCGGCAAGGCGCCGACTGCGATTCCAGATCTGATGTCCGGAAAGAACATGGAGAAGGCTCACACCAGCCTGCCGCTGCCTGGCGGGGGAAAGGCTGCGGCGTCTGGCCCTCAACGCCTCGCGCAGCAACGCTTTCTCTCTGGAATCGCTTCGAGTGCTCATAATAGACTGATCGCGCGGGCCTTCAAGATGGAGGCCATCTTATAGCCAGCCTTCCAGCAGAACAAGACCCTGTGCCAGCAACAGCATTCCCGCCGTTTCGGCAGCAGCACGGCCACCGGCCTGTGAACTCCTGAACTTCAGGCAACAGGCTTGTCAGAGTCTGCGTTGCCGGGCTCTTCGAAAACCTGCCGGTGCAGCCATTCTCCTCGTATCATCTCTTGATGCAGAGTGCCAACAGCACCACGGAGCAAGGCCTGCACCTGACCCTCCAGATGTTTCCTGCGCAGAATAAGAGAGGCCCGTTTTATCAGCATTTCATCTGTATCGCGCAGGATATCCTTGTCGGACAGTTCCAGTTGCTTGAGATCATGGTCCAGGCGAACATGCTGCTTGCGCAGTTTCTCCAGTAGCTTGGGCAGTTGTTTCATCTGATGGCGTGCTTCACGGCACAAGGCTCGCCAGTCTTCCTGGTCGAGCCGTTTGACATCAGCGTTGAACGCCCGCTGCTCGCCCTGCTCATCCTGGCGGCTGGTCACAAGCTTGCGGACCCGAACCCGGTTGAGGTAATCGTTGCCCAGCTTGGCAATGCGGCCTGTCAAAAAAGCGCTTACCCAATAGACACAGCAGGTCACTGTTGGTATGGGAAGGGCCGCGCTGCCCTGGACCGGGGAGCTATCGATCAGGCTGTGCTTGGCAAAGGTGAACAGATCGCCGGAGTACCATGAAAAGTGCTCTTTCAGGAAACTGGCCGTCAAGATGGCCGTGTGCTTGGCCGACTTCTTCATATTCCCTGCGGCCCAGTGCGCAAGGATCTTTTTTCCAGACTTGTGTAACGACTCTGCTTTCTGGTAGGCCTCGTCCCCGAGTGCCTGACGCAGGGTGCCATCCACGCCGGTGTGTGGCCCCTTGCCGCTGGTGACCAGTTTTTGCAGCCATCGGGTGTGATTTTCCGGAACAAGCTTCAAGGGGCCCCGGGCTAACACCCGGCTGGCCGCCTTGTTGAAAATAGCCTGCCGTTTTTCCGGGGACATGCCTCCATGTTCGTCAGAGAAAGGCCGCCACAGTTGCTCAAACTTCTCGCTGAATGCTGTCTCGTAGTGTGCCAGCTGTTCCGTGGTCTCTACCATCAGGCGGTCAATATGACGAAAGGACTCGCCCAGCTGGGCTGAACGCAGCTGCTGGAGAGCCTGCTTGTGCCGGTACGCGATCTGCCCGGCTGCACTCTGGTCGGCTGTCTGCGCCAGACGGTCAGCGTTTTTGACATCCTGCTTCAGGTTGGCATAGGCGTTAAAGCAGTCCAGCAGACCCTGTTCCGAGGCCAGATAAGTCAGATGGTTGTGCATGTCCAGACGACTGTCATCAGCGCACGGGGCCAGCGATACCCGGTTGTTCTGGTACTTGTTGTCGTAGTGGTCCAACCTGCGTTTGTGCCACCACTGCATCAGTGCTGCGTGCCCACAGCTGTAGGCGATTGAAACGGGTACGGAAAGCGCGAAGCTGGTCAGATAAAGACCGGCAGCCGGTCCACCTGACATAATGCCGGCGACGACTGTGGTCAGGGTGTTGGTCACAGCTTCAGCTACCAGAATGCGCTTGCTGCGTGCCACCCAGCGTAGCAGGCGGCGGCCCATGTCGCGGGTCATGCGCCACCGGTGCCCCTTGTCGACTTGCTGCTGGATATACCAGCGTTCATCCTCGTCGCAGGTGTAGGTCAGCTGAGGGTCGGGAGCTGACAGGCGAGGAGGGCGGATGGCAGCACGCAGATGCAGTCGGACCGTCTTGTCAGGCGACAGGCCGGCGCGTTGCAGGCGCTTGAGCACATGCGGATTCGGTCTGGCCGGTTGGGTGTTATCCAGAGAATCAATCAGTTTGATCCAGGCCGGCAGCAGCAAGCGATGCTGGGTGGAAGGTAGCTGTGAGAGCTTGTTGAACAGCGTTTGAAAGTGCTGGAATGAGAGACGCTCTCCTTGCCGTAGTTGCAGGGCACGGCACTGCCGGATCACCTGCCGGCGGGCTTCCCGGCGCGGCACGCCGCAGCCTGACAGGACGTTGGTCAGATGTGATGCGACCTTGCCTGTCCTTGCGCGTCCCTGTGCCAGAGCCCGGCCCAAAGTGCAGTGGCGGACAACAGCGCCAGCCACAGTAGCCTGTGGATGAGAGCTTGTCTTTTCTCTTGTATCCGACGGTGAGGTGTTGCCCGGAGGATGTGTGTGACCATCGCTTCTGCCCCTTTGGGCAATCCAGCCATCGAGGTGGTTGCGTAACTCCATCAATTGTTCAAACTGGAGTTCTGCGTCCCTGGTGATACCCAGACGATAACAGAAACGGGCAACGGTGAGCTGCGCCTGCTTCCGGCTGCAGCCGGATCCGTGTATCAGCCGTTCCCGTGCCCAGGGGAGCAGGACGCGTTCCAGATAACCGTGAGGAATACGACGCCCCGCCACCAAAAATGCGTAGGCCAGCCGGGGCGGCGTGAAATTGACCAGCTCGTCCACGCGATTGATAACACGATTGTCGAGCCGTTTTCTGGCCGCATTCACCCGGGCGTCTCTGCCGGGTTTGTGCTCCAGTCGACAGGCCCCGGCCAGATCCATGGCCGCTGCCACACGAAAGCTTGTTGCTTCCGTCAGGTCGTCCCGGTCGCATTGATCGTCCCGGTCGCATTGATCGTCAGACGCATGCTCCTGCGTCTCTTCCCTGAAAGGGGAAGTCGAACCCTCCAGCCGCCGGAACCTGGCAACGTAGGCTGACAGCAGTTTTCGACTCAATTCGTGACGCTGCTGCCGACTGGAGTCGGTCCGCGTCCGGCGTAGAAAACTGTGACTTTGCCGCGCACAGGGTTGGACGACATACGCTTTCCATTGGGCCTTCGTCCTGAGTATTTTCGTGATGGAGGCTGTTTTCTGTCTTAGCTTGTCACGCTCTCTGGCGCCAAAAACACTGGCAAAATCAACTCTGTTATTCTGAATCGGTCGGCCTGTCCGTGGCACGGTTGCTCCTCCCTCTGTCGACAAGTTGGGAGCCTGTTCGAAAATGGCACGCCCCAGGAGGCTGTCCAGGAAGGGAGCCTTGATGCAGAGGTCGAAAGTGCAGTCGCCAAAATGTTACGCGCCGGTCGCTTTTTTCAGGAGGGCGTCATGACAGCGAAGTTTGATCCTCCTGGTTTGGCTGTTGCCGTCTGTCCTCGTGTGGGCACTATTCCTGGGCAGCTCTACTGGATATCTGCATCCACACCAATTAATTGAGGGAAAACAAGTGGAGGGAAAGCGTCATGCAGGCAGGGCGCCGGGCGTGCCAATGCGGTCCAGAACCAGGTATCTGTATTTGAGTCCTTGCTCCGTTTCGCGTTGCTCGCAGCTGAACTCGTGCCACTGGCTCTCGGCGAGCTCCGGGAAAAAGGTGTCTCCCTCAAAAGCAGAGTCCAGCCTGGTCAGGTAGAGGCGCTGGGCGGCGGGCAGCAGCTGGCGGTAAAGCTGGCCACCACCAATCACCATGACTTCTTCTATAGCATCTGTCGCCAGTTGGCGTGCCAGTTGCACTGCCTGTCCGGGGGTCGCCACCCTGTGCACCAGGTCGTGTGACCAGTCCGGATCACGCGTGACAACAATATTGGCCCGTCCCGGGAGCGCTCGCCCCAGTGATTCGAATGTCCTGCGTCCCATGATGATGGGCTTGCCCATGGTGACGGCCTTGAAATAAGCCAGCTCGCCGGGTACATGCCAGGGAAGTCTGTTCTGGCAGCCTATGACATTGTTTGCAGCTACTGCCGCAATCATGGCTGTTCTCATGATGTTTCACACCCCTCGGCGCGTTCTTGTGGGTTGATGGGTCAGACACTGGCGTCAGGATGCAGGCTGGAAAACACGAACGTTGGTGTGTCCGGCATCACGCAAATGAAGGGCCTGCATGTGGCTCATGAGGCCCTTGTCACAGTACAGCAGGTACTGACAGGTTCCATCCATGTCGGCAAAGCGGCTGGCCAGCTCGTAAAAGGGAATGTTCAATACGGCGCAGGAAACGCGTTCCAGGCGTCCGGGGCGGCGCTCGCCAGGGTGGCGGATATCAATGATCACCTGGTCCGGGTCGGCTACGTGGACAACGTCTACAGGCTTGTCAGCAGCGTCCTCCTGCTCGACAGCCGGTGAGGAAATACAGATATGACGGGCACTGTCCATGGCGCGTTCCAGACTGGAGAATTCAAAAAATGACTCTTCTCGCTCCAGGTTTTTGCTCTGCACCCATGCAGAGGACTTGTCTGAAATGGCACCACAGTATTCGGGAATACGTCTTGACTGCTCTGCTGTTCCTATGCGTTCAGCCAGCGCGATAATTTCCTGTTTGTCCATGGTGATCAAGGGACGCAGAACCAGCTTGTCAGTCACCGCATCAATAACCGCCAGATTCGGTAATGTTTGACTGGCGACCTGGGCTATGGCCTCGCCCGTCACCAGGGTGCTGATCTGCATGCGCTCTGCAATGCGGCTGGCCGCACGCAGCATCATGCGCTTGAGAACCACGCCTCTGTAGCGATTCTCTACTCTTGTAACGATTTCCTTGACGACATCAGTAAAGGGAATCGTGACGAAGTCCGCCTGGTGTGCAGCGCCATAGCGACTCCATAGATAGCAGGCCAACTCCTTGACGGCCTTTTCATGGCCGTGTCCGCCCAGGTCAAAGAAACAGAAGTGGGTTTTCAGGCCGCGTCTCATGGTCAGATAGCTGGCAACGGCGGAGTCATATCCGCCGGAGACAAGCGACAGAACAGGCTGTTGGGTTCCCATGGGATAACCGCCCGCGCCCTGGTGACGACTGTGAACGAGGTGCCAGCGGTCATGTCTGATCTCTATGGAGATTTTGATGTCCGGGGCTGTCAGATTCACCCGGCAGTCTGCGACAAGCCGCAGCAAGCCTGCACCAAGAAAGCGCTCCACATCGGGTGATGAGAAGGGGTGGCTGCCGGCACGTTTTACCCTGATGCAGAAGGTCTTGCCTGGCAGTCGTTGGCCAAAAGCGCAATGCACTTGCGCCAGCATCGCGTCCAGAGTGTCCAGTGGGTATTCCTGAACCTGGAGAATCTGGTGGATTCCCGAGATGCACATCAGGCGCTGAATCAGGGCATCTTGTTCTTGCGGATCTGTCAGGCTGGCATTGAGCTCCAGGTGGTCCCATTGACCGGTGAGCGCCAGCCTGTCGTCGAGAGGACGACAAACGGCATGGATGTTGTGACGCAGCTGGCGGATCTGCTTCCTTCGCACGGGTGCAGATTTGATAGTAATCTCCGGAAACAACTTGATAACCAGCTTCATAGGTTACACACTGGGCAGCTCAGAACGGCCGCGCATTATATACATCCACAGCTTCCATTTCGAACACAACAACTTGTTGCTTGTTTGTGTGTCTCCAGTGCCCGAAACGCGCATCAGGGTGTTATAATGCGTCGGCCCTGCTCCGGCATGCCCTGCAACTGGCGGCAGGTGCGCCACTTCAGAGTCCCTGTTCTCCAAGGAATCAGCAGCTACCATGTCCGAGAAGACTCTCTCCCTGATCCAGAAGCACCAGGCAGAATGGATCGATCTACGCTTTACCGACACCCGAGGTAAAGAGCAGCATGTCTCCCTGCCGGCCCGTGAGCTGGAGTGTGACAGAAACTTTTTTACCAATGGCAAAGCCTTTGATGGCTCCTCCATTACTGGCTGGAAGGACATCTGTGACTCGGACATGCTTCTGATGCCGGACGACAGCACTGCTGTTTCTGACCCCTTCACAGACGAAAAAACAATCAACCTGCGCTGTGATGTTGTTGATACCACCCAAAAAGGCTACGAGCGTGACCCCCGTACTGTTGCAAGGCGCGCCGAGGCCTATATGGTGTCTACCGGGATTGCCGATTGCTGCTTTGTGGGACCGGAGCCTGAGTTCTTTGTTTTCGACAGTGTGTGCTGGAACAACAGGATGTCGGAGTCTTTCTACAGCATCCACTCCGAGGAAGCGGCCTGGTCGTCGGGAACAGCCTTTGAAACAGGCAATCCTGGTCACCGCCCCGGTGTAAAAGGTGGCTATTTTCCCGTGCCTCCTGTGGACTCCCTTCAGAATCTGCGGGCGGGCATGTGCGCCGCCATTGAAGCCATGGGAGTGCCCGTGGAGGTGCATCATCACGAGGTGGCCACGGCGGGGCAGTGTGAAATAGGAACCCGGTTCAATCGTCTGCTGCGCAAGGCCGACGAGGTCCAGATTGTAAAATATGCGGTACACAATGTTGCTCATGCCTATGGCAAGACGGCCACTTTCATGCCCAAGCCACTGGTCGGAGACAATGGTAACGGTATGCACTGCCATCAGTCACTGGAATTGAATGGGAAGAATCTTTTTGCTGGGGATGAGTATGCGGGCTTGAGTGAAACAGCGCTGTTTTATATCGGTGGCATCATAAAACATGCCAAAGCACTCAACGCCTTTACAAACGCTTCCACCAACTCTTACAAACGCCTGGTTCCAGGATTTGAAGCCCCGGTCCTGCTGGCCTATTCTGCACGCAATCGCTCGGCGGCCATACGCATCCCCCATGTCAGCAATCCGGCAGCCCGTCGTATTGAAGTGCGCTTTCCAGACCCGACGGCCAACCCGTATCTTGCCTTCTCGGCCATGCTGATGGCGGGTCTTGATGGTATACAAAACCGTATTCATCCAGGGGACGCCGCTGATGAAGATCTGTACAGTTTGTCAGCCGCCCAGCGTAGCCAGGTGCCCCAGGTGGCTGCCAGTCTGGACGAAGCCCTTGATGCGCTGGATACAGGGCGGGCCTTTCTGACGCAAGGGGACGTGTTCTCTGATGATATGATTGACGCCTATATCGCACTGAAGCGCCAGGAGTGTGGACGCCTCAGGCAGGCAACCCACCCTGTTGAATTTGAGCTCTATTACTCTTGCTGAGCTGACCTGCATTTTTTGTCCGCCTGTCTCGCAGCCTTTTGTGTCGGCCGGGCAGGTTTTTTTTGGGCTGTATACTGCCTGTGTTCTGAGGTAATGACATGAATGAGAAGACACGCGTCCAGGTCTGGGATTTTCCTACGCGCCTTTTTCACTGGTCCCTGGTTCTGAGCTTTGCCGGGCTCTGGTACACCGGTGAACAAGGCGACATGACGAATCATTTCCGGTTGGGATACACGGTCCTTGGGCTTTTGCTTTTTCGTTTTGGCTGGGGTTTTTGGGGCGGGCGTTTCAGTCGCTTCAGCAGTCTGAAGCTCTCGCCCCGCGCCTCTCTGGCTTATCTGCGTCAGGGGATGACAGAAGACAAGCCGGGACACAACCCTCTGGGGAGCTGGGGTGTTGTGGTGATTCTGGTCAGTTTGTCGGTGCAGGTGTGCACGGGACTGTTTGCTACTGATGACATGTTCGTCGAAGGGCCGCTGGCAAGTTTTGCGCCTTCCAGCGTCACCGAGTGGATGACCGGCTTGCATCACGACACTTTTGATTTTCTGCTGTGGGTGATCGGCTTTCATGTGGCAGCCGTTCTTTTCCACAGCCTGTGGCATAAGCAGGATCTGATTCCCGGCATGCTGACAGGCTGGCGCCGAGTGCACGGCCAGCATCCTGTTGCTCCAATGAAAACTCCCTGGCTGGCTGGGCTGGTGATTGCGGCATTGGCGGCACTGGCGGCACTGGTGGTATCCAGCTTCGGTTGAGTCGGGAGTTGGGCGACAGTAGCTGGTAGCCAGATCGGCCTCTGCGTTTTGGGTGTCGGGTTTCGTTCCCAAGAGGTTTCGGTCCAAAGCGGAAAGGACTGCATCCCGTCGGTGCAGCCCCTCGTCAGCTCGGTAGGCTTTCGTTTGGGATGTTATTGCAGGGCGGGGCCCTGCGTGCGGTCAGGTTTGTGAGCTGCTGGGCTACCGCAGACTGGCCTTCGCAAAGAAACAGTTTTCGTTTCTGGCCGGTGTCATGGAGTCTGGTTCAGAAGTGGGTCTGTCGTTTGCAAGCTTCTCAGGCACTTTTCTGGTTCTCGAGAAGGCTCCAGAGGGCGCGGTCGCAGGGGGCTAAGGGCGCCTTCGGATGGAGGCTCAGGGGTAGATGATACCCTGCCCTCCCGGGTGTGCGCCTGTCCGCCCTGCGTGCTTGGCTCCTGGTTTTCTCTTGCGCTCTGTCAGGTGGTTCTGCGCTCTGTCAGGTGTTTCTGCGCTCTGTCAGGTGGTTCCCGCGCTCTGTCAGGTGGTTCCCGCGCTCTGTCAGGTGGTTCCCGCGTTCCGTCAGGTGCTTCTGCGCTCTGTCAGGTGGTTCCTGTACTCTGTCAGGTGCTTCTGCGCTCCGTCAGGTACTTCTGCGCTCTGTCAGGTGCTTCTGCGCTCTGTCAGGTGGTTCCTGCAGGTTACCGGCTGCGCAGTCCGCTGATATAACTGCCGAGCGCCTCGATTTGCGTGTTACTCAGCTTTTCTGCGGTATCTCGCATGATGCGCGTGTCACCGTCATTGGTGCGGTGCGTTTCACGCAGTGGGTCGGCAAAATCGTACAGCTGTTTTTTCAGATACTCAGGGCTCTGACCTGCCAGTCGTGGATAGCGAGCCAGAACGTTGCCGGTCCCCAGTGGTGAATGGCACGCTGAACAGGCCGCAATGCCTTTGGCCGGATCACCGCCGCGGAACAGCGACTGCGCTATGGCCACAGAGTCTTTGGGCGCCTGTCCCTGAACCGGAGTCTGGCTCGCAAACCAGGCGGCAATGTCGGCGATGTCCTGCGCAGTCAAGGACTCCACCATGCCGGCCATTTCCAGGACCACGCGGGCCTTGCTTTTTATGTCCGTGATCTGCTTGATCAAATAGGGTGCTCCCTGGCCTGCCAGATTGGGATAGTTGGGTGCAATTCCCACACCCGTACCATGACAGGCCGAACAGGTCACCGCTTTGTTCTTTCCTGCATCAGGGTCTCCCACGAGGTCGCCCGTCATCGCCCAGGCCGTCTGACACAAGCCCATTACAAGCAACAGAAATACTATTTTCATGAATACCAACCAGGCTGTTGATTACATTTTCAGCTCAGGAGCGTGCCTGAGAAATAGGTTTTCCCCCTGTGGCGGAGGCTGAAAGCGCGCGCTCATTGCTCAGCACAATGGCCGTTTGCCTCAGGGGGACCAAATTCGTTTCCTTCGGTGTTTGTGCTCATCGCCAGAAAATCGTGCCCCGACAGCCGGTCCAGACGATCGGAGTCCCGCGTATCCCGGCCAGTGAGGCGCTGGAGCTACAGCATAACAGCTGACTCGAAGGCGGGCAGCGGGGATTATATACTAGGGAGGCTGCCAACCAGAACACACATCGGCTACTGTATAGCCTCACTGCCTGTCAGTAGCCTCAAGCCCCTCATTGGAACCCATTTATGTCAGTCCCTCAACCTCCATTCAACTACAAGGCCACCCGGTTCCTTGTCAGTGCGGCCCGCTTCGACCAGTGCCCACCCCAACCTGGCCTGGAAGTGGCCTTTGTTGGCCGTTCCAATGTCGGCAAGTCAAGCACCCTCAATGCGCTGACCAATAATTCCAGGTTGGCTCGCGCCAGCAAGACGCCGGGGCGCACGCGCCTGATCAACTTTTTTGCGGTTACAGACTACCACCGACTGGTTGACCTGCCAGGCTACGGTTACGCGCGTGTGTCGGAGGCGACCAAAAAAGAGTGGCAGCACGAACTGAGCGCCTATATGGAACAACGTTCACATCTCATCGGTATCGTGTTGCTCGTTGACATCCGTCATCCGTTGAAAGATGTTGATCAGGCTGTAATCCAGTGGGCTGTGTCCGGCCAGCTTCCCCTGCACATTCTGTTGACGAAAAGTGACAAGCTGAAGCGGGGGGCAAGCAGTCAGGCCCTGCGCCAGCTGGAGCAGGAACTGCAGGCTGTCGCGACCTTGATCAGTGTGCAATTATTCTCGGCACATAGTGGGACGGGTACACAAGAGCTGGCGGATCGTCTGGATAGCTGGTTCAGTGGTCGACAGTCCCGGGAGGCGGTGCGGGAGCAGGTCGCTCTGTTGTAAAAAAGCGCATCTGGTTTTTTGTGGACGGAGTGTTCTGGCCGATTGTTGTTGGAAGACGCGACCGAACGTCCTGGGCCCCTACGCAAAAGCGGCTCTGCACCGGGCTGCAATCTTGCAGCGGGTGCTTCTTTGGATCGCCGTTGGGATGCCAGCGTACAACAGAACCGGACCTGCTCCGCTGGCAAGGCAGTAAAAACATGAATGCGCCTGACCGACAGGCAGGCCAGCGCCATGTTGGGGGATGAATTGAGATTTGAAGGCAGCACTGGGGTGCGGTTGCTCGCGCCAGGAAGGGCGCCCCGATCAATCGACTGACCGACCGTCTTCCATGCTATTCGGAAGCGCGGCTGCGTCTGGGATCGGTGGAGGCACAAAGAAATGTTGGCGGGAAAGAGTGGTAGACGGTACTGGATTCGAACCAGCGACCTCCACGATGTCAACGTGGCGCTCTAACCAGCTGAGCTAACCGTCTCCCGCAATCCGGAGGCCAATTTACTCCCGATTGTTCCTCAATGCAAGTCCGCAAGTGGTTTTTGTCGATGGGAGGCGGTGTTCCGGGCGGCAAAGGTTTTTTCATGTCCGGCGTTTCGGTTGTACAGTTTCTGCTTTGTTCTCAGTCACCACACCAGAAGGCAGAAGGCAGAAGGCAGAAGGCAGAAGGCAGAAGGTGGGACTTGCAGCCGCATTGCTGATCGTCTTCACTTGGATGAAACATGGCACAAGGAGGTGCGCTGGATGCTCAAAAAAACTTTCATGGTTGCACTGTTGGCGGCAAGCCTTAGCACCACAGCGGGACTGGCGGGTGCGCGCGAAAAAGCAGAGAAAATCAACATCAACACGGCAAGCGTAGAAGTGCTTGACAAACAATTGAAATATGTCGGCAAGAAAACAGCCAAGCGCATTGTCGCTTACCGCAAAGCACATGGTCCCTTCAACAGTGTGGATGATCTGAATGAGGTGCATGGTATAGGGACACGCGTTCTTAAAGCCAATTGGGAAAAGCTCGTCGCCGAGTAGAGTCTGTAGTCATGCCTTGCCTCTCTTCCGGCTCGCGGGCCGGAATTTCTGATGGGGGATGAGGTTGTTGGTGGGGTCCTGCTGCCAGCGGCAGGACCCCATTTTTGCGTTTATGAAATAAAGCTCCTGTCATCCAGTTTCCAGAGTTCAAAAGCGGGCGTCTCATAAGGATGCGCCGCGCGCAAAGCTTTTATTACTGCGTCAACACAGCCAGCACTGCAGACCGTTTCCACCTTGTACTCCTCGACATTTTCCACGCATCCATGCGCACCAATGTGCGGATTGCTGCCTTGCAGGGGACGGAACTGACCACTGCCTGGCACCTGCCAGCAGCAGCAATCATAATGGCCGATTCGTCCGGCCCCTGCTGCAAATACAGCGGCTTTCACTGTTTCCAGACTGGATACGGGAACGAAAAAACAGAACTTGAACACCACAGATCTCCTGACATTAAAACAACCGGGACGAGCAACCACCCCGAATTCATCTGGAGTGCAGCAGATTCCGATCGCGAAAGAAACTGATCTGCCGCCACCTGCAGAACATTCTGGACGAGACTGTTTTCTGAATGCGCATCAGCGCAACAAGCGGCCTGGTGCGCCAGTTGCGAAAGTCCGGAGATCGCAAGCTCTACAAGACGTGGAGTGGCGAGGAGCTTTTATATTACACTCAGGCGCCCTGGTCTGTGACGGTCTTCGTAGAGCAGGGCGAGCAAGCTGTTACCAAAGCAGGAAACCCGCATGCCAACCCTATCCTTTTTCCGGCTCCCCATTACTCTGGTCCGTTATGCGCTGGTCCTGTGTTTGCTGCCCAGCCTCAGTGGTGCTGTTTCGGCGCAGTCCGGGCACGGGCATGACTCTGACCATGCAAGGGAGGAGCGACAGATTCCGGCAGGGGGCGGCCGCCATCACCATGCCTCCACCGGCGCGAACAGCCCTGCTGAAATGCTCAGATTGGGTGATGCCTACGCCAGCGGCGATGGTGTGACCAAGGATCTTGTCAAGGCGTTCGATCTTTTTATCCAGGCCGCACGGGCGGGTGATCCTGTTGCCCGCCTGCGCGTGGGGCGGGCCTATCATCAGGGTGAAGGCACAGACTCCAATCAGATTTCTGCCTGGGTATGGAGTACGCTGGCCTCACGGGAAGGGTCTCCGGTAAAGGTCGAGGCCATGGCGTTACGTCAGAAGGTCAGTCAACGTCTGACAAGTGCCCAGCAAGAGCGCGCCCAGCTTCTTGTCGGCCGCTATGAGCACTATTTGAAGCCTTGAAGCCTTGAAGCCTTGAAGCCGTGAAAGTCACACAGCCTTTGTGACACGAGGGCCAGCGCGCCGCTGGTGGCTGGATCCAGCCAGCCTGGAATGCTCTGCGATACAGTCATTGGGTGCAGGCGGGAAAGGTGTGGTGCTCCATGCGTCAAGGGTCGTCAGCGCACACCAGAGGGAAAAAGAAGGGGGGAGGGCAAGATCTCCTGCCCAGAGGCATCGCCTCCGGACAGGCTGATGACTCAGTCCGGCGTCATGCTTGTCAGGATGTTGTGAAAAGCAGTCTGGATTTCTTGTGACAGCTGTGTACAGTCAGCCGCCGGATCCTGACGGCTCAGCCGCTCAATGGTATCGGCTATGCTGGCCAAAGTGCTGGCTCCCACCAGTTGACTGGCGCCTTTGATACGATGCGCCAGGCTTGCTGTCGTGTGGCCATTTCCTGTGCGCACGGCTTGCAGCAGCTGCTCAATGTCAATCCGGGTGGTCTGAATAAAGGTCTCCAGCAGCTCGCGTATGAAATCCGGGTCGTCTCCGCCTATATCTCTCAAAGCATCGCGGTTCAGCACGGCCTCTCCTTGTGTTCAGTGGAGTGCAAAAGAGCCTGACGGAAGTTTGCCCAGTCGAAAGCCTTTCCCGGATCGGTCTTGCGTCCGGGGGCCACATCGCAATGTCCCACGACAGTGTCTGGATTCAGCGCAGGAAAAGCCGCCATCAAGGCACAGGTGACTCTGATAAGTTGGCGGTACTGCACTGGCTCGTAGGGGAGATCATCAGTCCCTTCCAGCTCGATCCCTATGGAGAAATCATTGCAGCCCGGGCGGCCCTGCCAGTGAGAGACGCCCGCATGCCACGCCCGTTTGTGAAAAGGAACAAACTGCGTCAAGGTGCCATCACGTTCAATCAGCACATGGGCCGACACCTGCACATCCTGCAGCTGGCAAAAGGAGTGGTGGGCATTGGTGTTGAGACAGTTGGTGAACAATTGGTGAATGAAAGGGCCGCCAAAATGTCCCGCAGGCAGGCTGATGCCATGAATGACCAGCAGCTCAACACTGGCCTGCGGGGGACGGTCATTGTAGTTGGGACTGGGGCAAAAGACAGCCCCAGCCAGAAGCCCCTCAGTGATGGGTAAAAATGGATTGTGCATAGCACCGTATCCTGCTCACAGGGATTGCCAGCACCCGGCCGGCTTCACCCTTCCATGTTCTTTTTGGTTTCTTCGAACAGTTCACGGGATCGTTCCATAAACTGCTTCATCGACTGCTCTGCCATGATCCTTCTGAGTTCTTGCTCCGGATCAGACTGGGTGTCTTCAACGCCATCTCCTGCATTATTGTTATCATGCAGTGCCTGATCAAAGGCCTGTGCATCCATTTCATCCGCACCAGAGCCTTTGCCCGGGGGCGGCTGCCCACCGGACGGTGTCCCTGGATACCCCGGTGCTATACCTGAATTTTCTATGCTCATGCGGACAGCTCCTTGCGTTTTCGCTTCACTGGCATCCCGTCCCTGGGGCGGGGCAGAGGTCAAAATGGGCCTGCCTCTAAGATTAGCTGGCATAGTGCCAGCAGGAGCAGTTGATCCGTTTTCAGCAGCCCGTTCCTGCGCCCTGTGCACGGGTACGTGTGAAATCCTTTGTTGATGTTCTATTATTGCCGGTTGCAGGGCAGTGAGCTGTGCTCCAGCTGTTCGGGCGCGTTCCGTGCAAGCCTGAGGGCCTTGCCGCCTGTCGATCTTTATTCAGGAGTCCATCTCGATGTCTTCCCAACCTCTTGGCCTGGAAAATTACCAGCGTCCGCAACTGGTGGCCCCCCAGGGTGCGCGCAAGGTTTTGCTGCACTCCTGCTGTGCGCCCTGTGCTGGCGAGGTGATGCTGGCGGTTCAGGCATCCGGTATAGAGCAAACTGTCTTTTTCTATAACCCGAATATCCACCCTGCCGAAGAGTACATGCTGCGCAAAAATGAAAACAAGAGGTTTTGTGACAAACAGGGCATTCCTTTTGTTGACGCCGATTATGACAAGGACAACTGGTTCGAACGGGTACGCGGCCTGGAAAACGAGCCCGAGCGTGGGCAGCGGTGCACTGTCTGTTTTGATATGCGTTTTGAACGCACGGCCCTGTACGCCAGTGAGCAGGGTTTTTCTGTTATTTCCAGCACGCTGGGCATATCCCGCTGGAAAAACATGGAGCAGATCAACGATTGTGGTCTGCGCGCTGCTGCCCGGCACGAGGGGGTAGACTACTGGACGCTGAACTGGCGCAAGCAGGGCGGCAGCCAGCGTATGATTGAGCTGGCGCGCAAGGAGGCTTTTTACCAACAGGAATATTGTGGCTGTGTCTACAGTCTGCGTGATACGAATCGCTACCGCTTGTCGCGAGGACGTGATCTCATCAAGCGCCTTGTCAAATTCTATGGTGCAGAAGAGAAGAATGAATCAGACAGACTCATCGTCAGCAGCAGGGACTAGCCAGTGTCTGGTCCCCGCGTGTGATCGCTGCTGAGGGCCTTGCGCCTGTGGACTAGCAGGCCGTGGCCCTGTGTCGGGGGGAGCGGCAGGTCGCGTCAGACCTCAAACTGGGGGCCCAGCTGCAGGAAAAAGGCATCGCCATCCGAGCCGGTAATGCGGTTGATGCCCGTAATCCGGGCTTCACTGCTTTCGTTGTCCTGTAACAGCAGGCATATGTCGCTGTCATCCGCGCCTTGTCCCTTCACTGTCTCCAGAAGGAGGCCGTTTGAATCATAAAGAGCTGCCCAGACGGCTTGCCCTGAGGGGAAACTGCCAGCGGTCGTGGCCATGCGCACACAGAAACATCTTCTGGCAGCACTGTAGGACACCTGCAGCTCACAACTGAGGCCCTGCCACAGAAAGCTCAGCCCCTGGGTGAGGTTCCTGCCTGTTGACAGGGGTCCCAGCTCGCGCTGGAGGATGGCTGCAGGCAGGCGTATGTAAACAGGACCTTCAGTGTCCCGCTCTTTTACATAAACGGCGCCGCAGGCATTGGGGGCCAGGTTCAAAGGCTCGTTGTCGATAATCGGCGTATCCGGAAGATTAAATCGACAATGCAGGGAAATTTGCTGGAAAGAAACGGGCGGATGGATGTTCATGCACCAGCCGCAAGCAAGCTCACGGGACGAACAGGAGCGCTGATGGGCACCTGAGGCAAGATCCCGGATGCGCAGTCCTTCCTGACCGCAACTCTGGGGGCAGGTGACAGTCTTGTCCTCGCAGGATTCCATATGGGCGACCAACCGGCTGCGTGCGACTTGCAGCGAGCAAAATTCGCAGCTGAGCGGGAACTGGGGACAGTGTGGATAGTGGTTGTCCAGCTGCTCCCGGGAGGCACGAAATCCACAGTCCCAGGGGCAGGTTTGCTCAAGACGGGCGGGAATACCCGCCTCCACCGCATCGTACAAGAGTGGAAACAGGGTGACGGTCTCCAGCACGCGTGTGCGCAGCTCGACAGGAGCCTGCCCGGCCAGATTACTGGCATCCTGTTGGTAGAATTGCCTGAGGTTGTCCAGCTGCTGCAGGGTTCTGGCATTGGTGTCTACCAGAGCTCCCAGGGATGCAGGTCGATAGCCGCAGCTGGCCTCGTGTGCGTCTTGCGTTGCCCGAAACACTGTCTCCTGGCAGCCTGAATGGGAACAGTGTACGGGAAACCAGTCGCAGTGCTGTTCATGCGTCTGCTTGTTTTCCAGCAGTCCCGTCCACTGGCACCCGTTGTCTGCATAGACGCAGTGATGATCCCTTTGGCCGCAGAGAGGGATATGTGTACCAATCGCATCCAGCGCACCAGACCAGTTGTCGCACTCGGCGCAGTCTATCTGGAGGTCGTGTCGTGTCTCCTCCAGGCAGCTATCCACGGCGCTCCGGATAGCCGGGGACCTGAGCGGTCGGCGGCACAACGGGCATTCCGGGTCCTCATTTTGCAGTAGCTGGTGTTGACACTCGCGGCATACACGATGGGCTATTTTTGCGCACAGACTGTGGCAGCCAAGCTTCTCCTGGCAGATGCAGCAGGGCGTCACCTGGTTTTCGATCAATTTATGCACATACCATTGATGCCTTTCGAGACTGACCAGCACGCGCTGGGGCGACGCAGGCTGGCTGACGGGCGGGCGCTTGGTTCCCGCCCTGGCTGGCGCAGGTGATGTGGAGGTGGATGCAGAAGGCTTCATGTTTTGACTTTCTCCTTGGGCAGGGGGGGCGCAC
>Ga0209021_1001829_pt1 | contig 19969 bp, 14 predicted proteins | sample PinacodermFT_FD_187299 | JGI IMG/M metagenome (GOLD analysis project Ga0209021, IMG submission 187299) | Host-associated microbial community of the marine sponge Aplysina aerophoba from Gulf of Piran - sponge pinacoderm, lysed by freeze-thaw... | ecosystem: Host-associated > Porifera > Sponge >... | reverse complement strand
TGTGGTCAATGCCGAACAGATGCAGCATCGTGGCATGCAGGTCATGCACATGCACGACGTTCTCCACCGCGTTGTACCCCAACTCGTCAGTCGCGCCGTAGCTGTGGCCACCCTTGATGCCGCCACCGGCCATCCACATCGAGAAGCCCTTGATGTGATGGTCGCGCCCGATCAGGTCCGGATTCGATCCCTGCGACATCGGCGTGCGGCCGAATTCGCCGCACCACACGATGAGCGTGTCGTCGAACATCCCACGCTGCTTCAGGTCCTTCACCAAGGCAGCCGTGCCCTGGTCCACGTAGCCGCAGCTCTTCGGCAGCAGCGTCTTGATCTCGTTGTGGTGGTCCCAGCCGCGGTGGTAAAGGTGGATGAAGCGCACGCCGCGCTCGGCCATGCGCCGCGCCAGCAGGCAGTTCGCATTGAACGTCCCGTCTCCGCCTTGCGTCCCGTACATGTCCAGAACGTGCTGGGGCTCGTTTGAAAAATCCACCAAGTCAGGCACGCTCATCTGCATTCGGAAAGCCAGCTCGTACTGCGAGATCCGCGTCGCGATCTCCGGGTCCTTGGTCCAGCCCTGCTGCACTGTGTTCAATTCGCCGACCGCATTGATCAGGTCGCCCTGCATCTCGCGGCTGACACCCGCCGGATTGCGCACGTAGTTGACCGGATCGCCCGTCGAGTTGAACTTCACGCCTTGGTAGATGCTGGGCAGAAAGCCGCTATTCCATTGCCGGGCCGCGATGGGCTGGCTCTGCGATCCGCCCTCGGATGTCAGCACGACAAAGCCGGGCAGGTCTTCCGACTCACTGCCCAGCCCGTACAGCAGCCAAGACCCCATGCTGGGACGGCCGGGCAGACGGAAGCCTGTGTTCATGAAGGTGTGCGCAGTGTCGTGGTTGATCTGCTCGGTCTGCATCGAGCGGACGATGCAGATGTCATCGGCGATGCTGCCGATGTGGGGCAGCAGCGAAGTCATGTGCTGGCCGCTCCGTCCGTAGTGCCTGAACGGATGCTGCGGCCCGAGGATGCGCAACTCCTTGCCCTGCAATTGGGCGATCTGCTGGCCCTTCGTGAACGACTCGGGCATGGGCTCGCCGCTGCGCTTGGCCAGCTCCGGCTTGTAGTCGAGCAGTTCCAGATGGGCGGGCCCGCCCGCCATGCACAGGAAGATCACGCGCTTGACCTTTGCCGGGGCATTCGGAAACCCGCCCACGCCGGGCTGGATTCCGAGCAAGTCGGGCTTGAGCAGCGAGGCGAGGGCGACCGAGCCGAGCCCCATCGAGGCACGGCCGAGAAACGCGCGGCGCGACAGTTGCGGGTCGAAGGCAGGTTTCAGGATGGTCATCGGTCAGTACCGCATCAGGAACTCATGCTTGTTGTACAGCGCTCGCGCCACGCTTGTCCACGCCGCCAGCTCGGGGACGGAGGCCCCTGCGGAATGACGCGAAATGCCAGTGCCGAGCAGCTGCTCGGCACCATCTGGGTCCTCTCGGTACCGCTTGCGGTGCCGCTCCAGCAAGTCCAGCAGCACAGCGCGCTCGGCCTCTACGGGCAGCCGCGAAAAGGCTTCGCGGAAGGCGAAATCGATCCGCTTCGCAGCACTCTTGCCGCCATCGCGCACGATTCTCGCCGCAAACGCCCGGGCGGCTTCGACATAACTGGGATCGTTCAGCAGCACCAGTGACTGCAAGGGTGTGTTGGACACGCCGCGCTCGGCGGCGCACTCCTCGCGCGCGGGGGCGTCAAACGCCATCAGCGCCGGATGCACGTACTGCCGCTGCCAGTGAGTGTACAGGCCGCGCCGGAACTGGTTTGCGTTCAAGTCGGCTTCATACACGCGCTTGGGGAAATTGAGTTCCTTGTAGTAACCCGGTGGCTGGTAGGGCTTGACGCCGGGCCCGCCCGTAGCGCGGTTGAGCAGACCGCTAACGGCCAGGGCGTTGTCCCGTAAGAACTCCGCATCGAGCCGCGCCATGGCCTGGCGTCCGTGCAGACGGTTATACGGATCGTTCGCGAGCAGTTCGTCCGAGGGCTCGCTCGAGCGCCGATAGGTCTCGGACTGCAGCATTGTCTTTACGATGTGGCGCACGTCCCATCCGCTCTCCACGAACTCAACGGCCAGCCAGTCCAGCAGCTCTCGGTTTATCGGGGGCTCGCCCTGCGAACCAACGTCGTCCAAGACCTTCGACACGCCGGTGCCGAAGAACATCTTCCAAAGGCGATTGACGAACACGCGGGCGGTGAGTGGGTTGTCAGGATCGGTCACCCAGTTCGCCAAGTCCAAGCGCGTCAGGCGTCGGCCATCGGAGTCCAGCGGCCCCAAGAATTGTGGCACCTGCGGCTGGACAGACTCGCCTGATTCGTCCATCCAATTTCCGCGCGGGAGGACGCGCATCTGGCGCGGCTCTTCGACTGCCTTGGCCACGAGAGACTCGTGAGCGCCATCGAGCAGCTCCTTCTGGCGACGCTCCAAGGCCCGGATTCGTCGCCAGTTCGGTCGGAATGCCCCGAGGCTGTCGTAGGCTGCGCGCAGGGCCGTCCGCTGCACCTCGCTGCGTTCGCCCTCGGCAAGCACAGCCGCGCGCAAGTTCCCTTGAGCTGGCAATTCTGGAAACGCCGAATCGGTCCCCAGCAGGCGGAACCGCGAGGGCAAGCCGAGTCCGTCGCGGGAATACCCGATCAGCGTGATTTTCAAGCGTTCGCCAGCCCGCGTCTTCAGCGGTGCTTCGAACGTGAACAGAGCGGTCCGGGAAGCGTGCTCGGCCCACTTGCCGCTCCAGCCGGTGTGATAGTTGTCGTCGAGCGCGTCGCGCAACATCGAACCCGATTCCTCGTGATCCGGGACCAAGCCTTGGAGCGATATCCGCACGGGCCAGCGCTCGCGCCCAAGCAGCCTCACCTCGAACTCGGCCACCGCAAAGCTGCTGTAGTCTCCGGTCGGATATAGTTCCAGAGCCACGGCGGTCAACGTCCCGGCCTGCAAAGGGATCTCGGCGCGGTGGATCGATTTGGTCGGCTTCTTGTCGTCCGAGGTGGTGACGCGCACAACTCCATCCGCCTCTTCCTCCAGCACGAACCGGCCGCATTGGTCGAATTCGGGGTGAGTGCAGTCCGCCCAGACTCGGTCGGGGTCGAGAACATTCCAGCGCAGGAGGTCCGCTCTCAGGTAAGCGGCGACTTCGTCCAGGCCTTGATTCGAGCCCGCCGTCGGAGGCTCGGCGGCAGGTTTCAACTCTGCCAGCTGCCGCTCGATCTGGTCCATTTCGCTGCGGGCCTCAGGTGCGAGCACACGCACGCTCGACCCCCAGTTGCCGGTGCCCGCAAACACGCCCTCTTCCTCGATATCGGCGAAGAAGGCAGCCATCGAATAGAAATCCTTGGCCAGGAAGGGATCGAACTTGTGGTCGTGGCACTCGGCGCAGCCCAGCGTGGAGCCCAGCCAAACCGTGGAGATGTTGCGCACCCTGTCCGCGGCGTACTTGGCCAGATACTCCTTGGCCTGGGAGCCGCCCTCGTTCGTCATCCGGCTCAGGCGGTTGTACCCGCTGGCCACGAGCTGCCAGCGCGTGGGCTCGTCCAAGAGGTCGCCCGCGAGCTGCTCGCGGGACATCGCATCGAACGGCTTGTTCTCGTTGAACGAGCGCACGATGTAGTCGCGGAACGGGTACACGTTCACAGCCACGTCTCCGTGATAGCCGATCGTATCCGCGTAGCGCACCAGATCCAGCCAGTGGACTGCCATCCGCTCGCCGTAATGCGGCGAGTCGAGCAAGGTGTCCAGCAGCCGCTCGTAGGCATCGGGCCGCTTGTCGCGCACGAAGGACTCGACCAAGGAGGGACCGGGCGGCAGGCCGGTGAGGTCCAAACTGAGCCGCCTGGCCAGAGTCCGCCGGTCGGCCTCCGGCACGGGTTGCAATCCACGCTCCGCAAGCAAACGGTCCACCAAGTGATCGATTCCCGGCGGACCTGCGGGCGCAGCAGGCCGCTGCGGCTTCAGGTACGCCCAATGCTCTTGATATTCGGCGCCTTGCGCGATCCAGTTCGACAGGATCTGCTTTTGGTCGTCGGTCAGCTTCTTGTCCGTTGCAACCGGAGGCATTACCAAGGCAGGGTTATCCTGGCGGATTCGCTGGACCAGGCGACTGCCCGAAGCGTCTCCCGGCTGGATCACGCCCCGCCCCAAGGCTTCCGCGCGCCGGTCTAGGCGCAGATCGGCCTGCCGGGCATTGCGGTCGGGACCGTGGCATGCGAAGCAGTTCTCTGACAGGATCGGCCGGACATCGCGGTTGAACTCGACACGTTCGGCGGCCGGACCGACTGCGCAAACAAGAAGCGCGGCTGCGACGATTCGGACTCTCATTTGCCCCCGCTCACGATCACAGATAGTATGCGCTGCGCTAGCTCGAAGCTTGCGCGGCAGAGCTCAACGCCGCGGCGCGGCGCTGGCTCCCGCAAGTTTAGCGCTTCTGGCCGCGATTCTGCGGTGGCGCGAACAGTTGGACGATCGTCGCTGCTCGCCCATGATCGCTCGCGCCGAATCCGGCTGCACTCACGGGCCGCGTGCGATACCATGGCTCAGCCATGTCCCCGAAACACAGGGCAGCAACGACCAACACGGCGGGACTGAGTGCAGTAGCCGTGCTAGCGGCACTCTCGCTGTGGGGCTGCGCAACCCCCGAACCGGCCGCACCGACCCCGCCACCCAACATCGTCGTGATGCTGGCCGATGACCTCGGCTACGGCAGCGTGTCGTTGTACGGCGGCGACATCCCGACTCCAAACATCGACTCCATCGCGGCCAACGGCGTTGGCTTCACCTCGGGCTACGTCACTGCACCGGTGTGCAACCCTTCGCGTCCGGGGCTGATCACCGGGCGCTACCAGCAGCGCTGGGGCAAGGAACTCAACTCCCAGACCGTGCCGCCCATCAACGCGGCACCCAAATCGCTGCCACAGAGCGAAACGAGCTTGGCAACTGCTCTCGAGCGCGCCGGATACACGACCGGGGCGGTGGGCAAGTGGCAGCTTGGAATGGCCGACGGGTATCACCCGCTCGACCGAGGCTTCGACTACTTCCTCGGAATGCCGTCCGGATCGCGCTTCGTCGACCCCGCGTGGCCGAATGCCAAGATCGCTCCCGGACATGCCGACGATGGTCAAGCGGATGGAACCGGGCGCGCGCGCTCTCTCTTCCTGGGCCGGGACCCCTTGCCCATGGAGGAGTACTTGACGGATCGGCTCGGACGGGCCGGCGTCGAGTTCATCGAGGCTCACGCGGACGAACCGTTCTTTCTGTACCTCGCTTTCCACGCGCCGCACAGCCCGATCCAGACGATCGACAAGTACTACGAGCGGTTCCCCGCGATCGAGAACGAAACGGCGCGGATCTACGCCGCCATGATCAGCGCCGTGGACGACTGGGTCGGGGCCGTGCTGGCCAAGTTGCGGGAGCGAGGCCTAGAGGAAAACACGCTGGTCGTCTTCACCAGTGACAACGGCGCGGCCGAGCCGAGCGACGTGGACGGAAGGCGCAACCACCCCCTTACCGGGCACAAGCGCAATCTGTACGAAGGCGGCATTCGGGTGCCGTATGTGCTGCAATGGCCGGGGCGGTTGGGTGGCGGCATGCGGTTCGAGCATCCGGTCAGCTCGCTGGACATCGTGCCGACGGCGCTGGCGGCCGCAGGCGCGGACACCTCTGACCCGGCTGCGCTCGATGGCGTGGATCTGCTGCCATTCTTGGATGGCACGGCGGACGGACGGCCGCACGAACACCTAGTCTGGCGCTCGGGCCCGAATGCCGCCGTGCGGCGGGGCTCTTGGAAGCTATTGCTGGCGAAAGGGCTCAGGCGCCTCTACGACGTGGACGCAGACCCCGCCGAATCGAAGGATCTCTCGTCCGACAACGAAGCGGTCGTCGAGGAACTCGAAGAAGCGTTCGAGGACTGGGCCCAGGACAAGGCCCCGTCTCGCGAAGGGGCGCGCAAGGTGCGCACCCGCTTCAACGGCGATCGCATCCAGTGGCACATCTAGGCGGGACTCGTGTTCGCTCCTAGCCCAGCGTTTCGAACGCTGGCGGGTGCCGGTCGCACAGGCCCGCTCGCTGTGGCCGGCGGCTAGAAGTCCGGCGGCGGCCGCGGGACGAGGTTCTTCACCGGCAGCGTGATGACGTTACTGATGAACAGCTGCTGGGCGATCCACAGCGGCGTCGCCGGGTTGTCGGCCAAATCCGTGTTCGTGAGCAGGTTGACCTGATAGACGCCGACGGTGCCCTCCATCAATCCGACGAACTCCACCTGGGCCGTGCGTCCGCCGAACTGCGACGAAACGAAATCGTCGGCCACCAGCGGCACGTTGGCGACAGTTCCGGCGGGGGTCGGCTGGCCGGTCGCGATCGCATTTTGGTTGTCGGTCAGGCCCAATCCGGTGGCGAAGATGATGATCTCCTCGCCGGGCACGAGCGGGTTGTCCTCGGTGATCAGCGACAACGGCTCGTTGCCGCAGCACAGGTGCGAGCCGCGCGCCGAAAGCGTCAAGAAGACCTCGGCCTCGGTGCGCTCGTTCGTGTCGGGGGTGGTCGGATCGTCGTCCGGCACCTCGGTCCCCTGGGCGGCGTAGGTGATGCTGTTGCCCTGCTTGCCCGCCTCGCGGGCCTTGACGACGACCACCGGCGGTGTGTTGCCGTCTTCCAAGAACCCGTTCTCGCGATTCGTGCTGACCTCTATGCCGCCGTCGGAAATCACGTCGAAGCTGTAGGGAATCTCGTTGCCGTCCACGCCCAGCGAGCGCGCTACGATCTGCAACTTCACCGATCCCACTTCCTGCAATACGCGCGAGGTCACTTCTGGATCCCCGACCCCGGCGTTGATCGAGCGCACCAGGATGTTGCGCATGATCAAGAGCGCTCTTTCCGGATCCTCGGTGTCCTGCTCGGTCAGCGTGTAGCTATAGGTGCGGTCGCGCACGGTGACCGACACCGTGTCGCCTGCCTTGGGCTCGCCTCCGAACTCCAAATCGGCGCGGGCAGAAAAGAAGCTTCGCGTGCCGGCTTCGGCGATCACGTCCGGATCGCCGTCGCCTGCATTGATGAGCTCGATGAACTTGTCGCGGATGGTTTCGGGGCTTTCGTCCCCGGGCGAGCGGTAGTAATACTCGCGGCCATTGACCACGATCCGCCCCTCAGCGCCCTCCTGGGTGAGCTGGCGGTTCTCGGTGGCGTCGTTGTTGGGGTCGTCGTCACGGGGCCGGTCGGGCACTGTCACTGCCACCGAGCCCTGGGCGACGCCAGTTGCGTGGACGGCGATGCCGTGGCGCGGGTCGACACCTTCTAGCGCGAACAGTCCCGGTCCGGCCCGCACGGCCTGCGTGGCTTTCGCGGCCGACACACGCACGCTGCCGTCCGGCATCGTGCGCCGCAGGTAGAAGCTGTGGCCCGTGCCTTCGAGCTCCCATGGAACCTGGAAGTTGATCTGAGCCGGCGACACCATGAGCAGCGGCGCCAAGCGGCCGTTGGCCAGCACCTGAACGCCGGCCAGCTCGGTCGGAAGGCCTTGCCCGGGCTGGGCCGGCAGCGACGTGCGCTGCCAAACGCTCGTGGTCTCGCTCGCCAAGTCCTGCCCAAAGATGGACGCAAGCGTCCCGGGCGGCATGTCCCGCGCGTCCGAGCCGCCGGTAAGCCGGGACCCCGATGTCTCGGCTTGCAGCTCGCTCCCGCTGTTGCGCAGCTCCACGGTGATCCAGTTGCCGGTCGGACCCTCGCGTTTGGCCCGCAGGTTCGCGCGGTAGCTGACCGTGCCCCGCGCAAGCGTGGGACCGCTGGCCTCGGCCGTGGTGGGCGATCCGGGTGTGATGCTGATCGAGAACGGCAGACTGTTGCCGATCGGCCCAACCTCCCTGTGCACGATCTCCAAGGTCTCGATTTGGTCGACCCGGCGCTCGACGATTACCTCCGGATCTTCCGCGCTATCGACGAGGTAGTTGAGCCGGTCGACGAAACGCTCCGGAACGTCGCCTTCGGGCACGACATAGGAGTACTTTCGGCCGTTGATGTCCAGCGTCACCTCGTCGCCGGGGCGCGCCTCGCCGCCGAAGCGGATCTCGCCCGTGGCATGGCGCCCGACGCCCAGCGCGGGTGAGGCCGTCACCGACACCGTCGCATCGTTGTTGATCATGGCCACCACGTTGTCGCGCACGTCCGCGGCCGTCTCGCCCTCGACAGTCGTGTAGAAGAGTTCCGAGCCGTCCAAGGTAATCTTGATTTCCTCGCCGCCGGGCAGCACGGGCGCCTGCTGGGACTCGTCTTCGGGCGTGTCGGAAATGTCGACCGGCAGGTTCTGGTCGAACTCCAAGTGCCCGCGGCTGTGGATGCTGATGGCCGCGGAATTGCGAATGCCGTTGAGGTCGATCATGTCCTCGCCCGGCGTGAAGACCAGGATGCGGCGCGTGAAGGGATCGGCGACATACAGGTTCTGGCCGTCATACGCCATCGCCGCCGGCGAGCGGATGCTGCCCGGCCCTTCGGACTCGGTGAGCTGCACGAAGTTCGGCTGGCCGATGACCAAGTCGGCCGCCGCGCCGTGCGACATCGGGATTTGGTTGTAGACCAAGATGCGGTCATTGCCCGCATCGGCCACGAACAGACGCTCGTCGACCGCCAGCGCGAAGCGCGGGAAGTTCAGCGTCGCCTCGCAGCGGCGCGGATAACGCACTTCATCGGAGTCAATCTCCGCCCGCTGCGGCGGCAAGGGGATCACCAGCGGGACGTTGGTGGGGGGGGTCTCATTCTCACTGCGGCTGCCGTCGTCGTCGAGCGGCCCGATCGGCTCGCAGAGCGCCTCTGCGTTGTTCGGCTCGCTCGAGTTGAAGTCGGGCTGTCCGATCACCACGTCGGCGCTGGCGAAACTCTGCGTCGGGATCGCGCTAAAGATCATGATCCGGTTAAAGCCCAGATCGGCGACGAACAGGCGCCCGCCGGAGACCGTCACACCCACCGGATCGAGCATGTGCTTGTCGTCCGGCTCGTAGACGCCCTGGGTCAGGTCGGCCTCGTGCCGCGTGTCGAAGTCGGGCTGGCCCAGCACGATGTCCGGCGTCTGGCCGTTCGAGGTCGGGATCGTGTTCCAGATCAGGATGCGGCTGTTTTGGGTGTCGGCCACGAACAGGCGCCCGCCATCGATCCAAACGCCCTGCGGCCCGCGCATGCCACTGGCCGACGTGAGAGGCGAGAAACCGGTGAAGTCAGCCTGGCCGAGCACGATGTCCGGGGGCGTGCCATTGACCGCGGGCACGGGGTTCCACAGCAGCACGCGATTGTTATTGGTGTCGGCGACGGCCAAGACGACCCCGTCGCTATGCACGGCCGAGGGATTGTTCAGGCCGGGCGTCTCGGGAAGGTCCGAGGACGCCGTGGTGTCGAAATCGGGCTGTCCCAGTACGAGATCCGGCAATCCGACACATGCCGGGCAGAGAGAGTCTTGCGGCAGCAGCCGGTCGGGTTCCGGCACGAAGCCGGCGACATTGTTGTAGATCAGGATCCGGTTGTTGACCGGACGCGCGCCGAGACGGTTGCCATCGGCGACAAAGAGTCGGTTCCCGGCGAAAGCCACGCCTTGGGCCGCGCCGAGCGCCTCGCGGCTGGAGATCGGATCTTGACGCGTGAAGCTGGACTGGCCGATGACCAGCCGCGCACCATGGTTGTTCACCCACTGCGGTCCTGCGGCGCTGATCGGCACCGGGGACGGCGGCGCTTGCCCCAGCGCCGGCACGAGTGCCAGCGCCAAGGCGCACGCCAGTGCCGCCAGAATCGGCATCTTGAATCTCTGCGTACCCATCTAAGCCCCGTTCAAACGGCCTTTACCAGCCCGCCGTCGATCATCAAGGAAGAACCCGTAACGTAGCTTGCCTGCGCGGAGCAGAGGAAAGCAACCACGGCCGCGAATTCCTCGGGTTGGCCGACCCTCCGCAGCGCCGTCTGGCTGGCGAGGCGGTCGATCATCTCGTCTCGGCCGATCCCGGCCGCATCGGCGCGGCGCTGCGCGATGCTGAGCAGGCGGTCGGTGGCGATCAATCCCGGACCCGCATTGTTGAACAGGATATTTTCCGATCCGTACTCGGCGGCCAGTGTCTTGAGCATGCCGACCACGCTCGCGCGCACCCCGTTGGACAGGATTAAGCCCTCGATCGGCTGCCGTACCGACGTCGATGTCAGCGAGACCACCCGTCCCCAGCGCTGGGAGCGCATGTCGGGCAGGACAGCTTGGATCAGCGCCCAAGTGCTGAGAAAATTGAGGCGGAAGGCGGACTGCCAGTCCTCGGCGCCGAAATCCTCGAAGCGCCCGCCAGGCGGCCCGCCGGCATTGGCGACGGCGATGCTTATCGGGCCCAAGGCCTGGCGCGCCTCGGCCACGAATGCCTGCAGCGACTCGGCCTCGCTCACGTCCACGGCCTTGTGGAACACCTCCACCCCGTGTGTCTGGCGGATCGCCGCGGCGGCGGCCGAGATCGCCTCCGGGTCGCGCGAGCAAATGGCTACCTTGCACCCCTCGGCCGCCAGTGCCCCCGCGATCGCCCTGCCCATGCCGCGGCTGGCGGCCGTCACGACCGCCGCCCGGTCCTGAATTCCCAAGTCCATAGTCTTGTTGCTGCAATCTGCGCGAAGCATCAGGCCGCGGCTGGCGCGGCAGGGGCGTGGAGTCTCCGTAGTCTCTACTGAAATACGCGCTCAGGAACCGCGGCGGTTCCTGAGGTAGCCATCGTCGCCTTGGATCCAGTCCTGCCGCGTGGGCTGGAAGACATCCATCGCGAGCGAGTCCTGCAGAGCCTCCACTCGGTGAGGCTCATGGGAAGCGATCTCCACCAGATCACCGGCCTTGGCAGTGATCTGGCGGTCATCGAACTGAAACAGCAGCGACCCCTCGAGGACGTGGCTGATCTGCTCGTTCTCGTGGCTATGACGCGGCACAACGGCACCCTTCTTGAGATGGATCCGCGCGGTGGTCATGCGCTCGCTGTGGATGACGCGGCGCGCTACGGCCTCGCTGAGATCCTCCAATTCAACCTGATCCCAAGAATGCAGTTTCATGGCATACGGGCAAGCGGAAACGACGGTTCCGCTGCGCTGGCCCTTTCATTATACGAAAGCCGCCCTGCGCGTAGATTCCACCCATCCGCCGGGGCGCGCTGCGGCCCGTGGCGCGCCGCGGTTGAGCCGATGCCCGGGAACCTGCGATAGAATGGCCTAGCGGACGCGGATGGAGCAGGCCAAGAGCATCCTTCCCCGATTGTTCCAGGGCACGCCCGATACTGTCCGCTGGCAATTGGACCTGATCAGGGCGTACTGGCCCGAGGCTGTCGGTCCGCTACTTGCGAGTCATTCCGAGCCCGTTCGGGTCCGGCCCCCCACGCTGTTCGTGCAGGTCTCGGACTTGGCTTGGCTGGAAGAATTCAGGCCCATGCAACGCCAAATCGTCTCGCTGCTCCAGCAGGAGATGGGATCCCGAGCAGTGACCCAGGTCCAGTTCCAACTCCCTGCGTCCGAAGGGCCGGAACGTCCGCGCAAGCCAGTTTCCCGGCGCCCGCCACGCCGTTCCGCAAGGGGCCGCCGCAAGCCATGAAGATCACACCCGAAGAAGTCCAGCACATCGCCGCACTGGCCAACCTGCGCCTCAGCGAGGCGGATATTGAACGCTACACGAAAGATTTGGAAGAAATCCTCTCGTACGTCGACCAGCTCAACGAACTGGACACCAGCGGGGTCGAGCCAATGGCCCAAGTCCTGCATAAAGGCAACGTCGCCCGGCTACGCGCCGACGAACAGGGCCAGAGCTTTGACCAAGCGACAGCCATGCGATCTGCACCGCTGCCGGGAGCGGGCCACTTCAAGGTGCCGCGGGTGATTGAGCGCTGAGGACCAACATGGAGGACTTCAGGCAACTCACGGTCGAGTCGATCCGGGCCGGGCTGCGGGCAAAGCGCTTCAGCGCGCTCGAGCTGGCCCAGCAAGCCCTGCGTCTGGCCGAAGCCGAGAACCGCGAGTCGGGGGTGTACCTCAGCCTGACGCCAGAGCGCGCGCTGGCAGCCGCTGGCCGCGTGGATGCCGAGCTTGCGGCGGGCGCCGAGGTCGGCCCCTTGGCGGGCGTGCCGCTGGCGGTCAAGGACGTGATCATGACGCAGGGAGAAAAGACCACCTGTGCGTCGCGCGCCTTGGAGCACTTTGTCGCACCCTACGACGCCACGGCGGTGCGAAGCGTCGAACGGGCCGGAGCCGTGATCGTCGGCAAGACGAACTGCGACGAGTTCGCGATGGGCTCCTCGAACGAGAACTCGGCGTTTTTTCCCGTGCGCAACCCGGCTGCGTCGGATCGCGTTCCCGGCGGCTCGAGCGGCGGGTCGGCAGCGGCCGTGGCGGGCGGCTATACGCCCATCTCGCTCGGCTCTGACACCGGCGGTTCGATCCGCCAGCCGGCCTCGTTCTGCGGGGCGGTGGGCATCATGCCCACCTATGGCCGAGTGTCGCGCTACGGCCTAGTGGCGTTCGCAAGCTCGCTGGATCACATCGGGCCGTTTTCTCGCACGGTCAAGGACGCGGCCCTGCTGCTGGGGACCATCGCCGGGCCGGACCCATCGGACTCGACCGCCGCGAACGCACCGGTGCCGGACTATGCCGGAGATCTGAATGCACAGGTGCACGGGCTCAAGATCGGAATTCCGAAGGAGTATTACGGCGAGGGCCTTGAGGCCGCGGTTGGGGCCAAGGTGCAGGCCGGCCTGGACCGGCTGCGGAGCCTGGGCTGCGAGCCTGTAGAGATCAGCCTGCCCCACACCCGCTACGCCATCGCGAGCTACTACCTGATATGCACGGCGGAAGCGAGTTCCAACCTCGCGCGGTACGACGGCGTGCGGTACTCGCGGCGCGCTGAGAGTTCCGGCACCCTGCGCGACATGTACCTCAACTCCAGGGCCGAGGGCTTCGGGCCGGAGGTGACGCGGCGGATCATTCTCGGCACTTACGTGCTCAGTTCCGGCTACTACGACGCCTACTACCGCAAGGCGCAGGAAGTTCGCGCGCTGATCGCGCAGGATTTCGCCGAAGCGTTCAAGACGGTGGACGCGATCATCACGCCCGTCTCACCGTTTCCCGCATTCAAGCTCGGCGAGAAGACCAGCGACCCACTGCAGATGTACCTATCGGACATCTACACGATCACAGGCAGCTTGGCAGGCATCGCCGGGATGAGCGTGCCTTGTGGCAAGACGCGCGAAGGGCTGCCCATCGGCATGCAGATCTTGACCAACCACTTTCAAGAGCAGACCATGCTGAACCTCGGCCATGCGTTTGAAGTGGCAGGCGGGTTCAAAGGGTAAGCCTGAGCCGGGCGACCGGAGCAGGAGTCGTCTACGGCAGGGAGCATTCCCTCGGAGACCCGTGTCAGTTCCGGCAGTACCGGCGCGCCTGTGCGACCGCTGAGCGAATCCCGCTACCGCCCACAGCGGGCCTAGGCATAGCATGCTGAGACCCGTTTCCGCGCACTCGGAAGTAGTGTCAAACGCCACCCCAATGCGTATGATTGGTCCAGAGACGCATCGGAGGCCCACATGCACAATCCGTCACTGATCCGAGTTCCCCGGGCTAGGCTAGTCATGTTGCTCGCGGTGATCCTTTCAATCGCCAACGCACAGGTGAACCAAGACGCTGGCTCCGAGAGCTGGATTCGCCACTACGAGCCTCACGCCGACGGGGAAATGCCGTACCGGCTCATGGGGCCAATGGCGTTTGACGAAGGCAAGCTCTATCCAGTCATCGTGTCGTTGCACGGCGGTGGAGGCAGAGGCGCGGACAACCGCAAGCAGCTACGGGCCTGGAACAGGCTCCTAGCCGATGAGGAACTGCGGAAGCAATACCCGAGCTATGTGCTTGCCCCGCAGACAACGCGACTGTGGGATGCCGCGCACCTGGAGAAGATCAAGTCGATCGTCGCCGCGCTGCCTGCCGCTGATCAAGGCAGGGTCTACGTACTCGGGCATTCGATGGGCGGGCACGGATCGTTCATCCTTTTGCAGATCGATCCCGGATATTTCGCCGCGGCGGCCCCGTCAGCGGGGACGGGCCGCGGCCAAGACGAGCCATTCATAGACGCGTCCCTGATCAAGGACGTACCGATCTGGGCATTTCACGGCGATCGCGACACGGTTGCCCCTTACGAGCGTGCGGAGGAGTTGTTCGCCGAGATGAAGCAACTTGGCGGCAACATGAAGCTGACGACTTGGACTGGGGATGCCCACGGTGTCGCAGCAAAGATGATTGCCGGCGGCGCCAACGGCAGCACCAAGTGCAGCAGCGATCGCTGCGACACCGAACCCGAGATGCTGCGGTGGCTCTTCTCCCATTCGCTGTCTTCCAAGCACTGAGCACTCCGCTCGAGCCACGCGGTTGAGATCCTGCGATTCCGTCAAAGCTGTCATGCCGGCATGAATTCTACCTGCCCGCTGCCGGCAAGGCATGCGCGCGAAGGGGCGAAGACGACGTCCGACGCATTTCCGGCGCGACAGATGACACATCCATGAGGTTCCTCCCTTCTTTCGGGTCCAAGGGCAGCAGCAGGCGTTCAGGCTGCAGGCCCAGCCAACCCCGCCAAAGGGGCGGCCATGCGGCCTTCCAGTTGTCAAGCGAGAGACGATCGCGTCCGGTAAGTTGCTATACTAACTTCGCTGAACTCGCTGATTTCAAATGTACTTAAGTCCATTCTCGAAATTCAGCGGCGTGGGGGGGCCGTGACAGCAGGCGTGATTTACTTGGTGGCCACACCGCTCGGCAACCTAGAAGACATCACCTTGCGGGCGTTGCGGATCCTGAGGGAAGTCGACCTCATTGCCTGCGAGGACACACGTCGCACGGGCCGCCTGTTGCAGCACTTCGAGATCAGCAAGCCGCTGGTCAGCTGCCACGACCACAACGAGGCCCGGCGTGCAATCGAATTGGCCGAACGTGCCGCGGCCGGCGAATCCATCGCGCTGGTTAGCGATGCGGGCACACCGCTGATCGCCGATCCAGGATTTCGCGTTGTCCGAGCCGCTATCGATCTCGGGATTCAAGTTGTTCCCATTCCCGGCCCCAGCGCTGCCGTCGCAGCGCTATCCGCCTCAGGGCTGCCTTCTCATGATTTCGTGTTCAAGGGCTTCCTGCCTCCGAAAGGCGCAAAGCGCCGAGCGGCGATCCGCTCGTTGGCGCAATCCGACAGCACGACCGTCTTTTACGAAGCACCGCATCGTATCCTAGCGGCCGTCACCGAGACGCGTGACCTGCTAGGCGGTTCGCGCCAAATCGCTGTAGCTCGGGAGCTGACCAAACTGCACGAGGAAGTCCTGCGAGGCCCCGCTGCGACCGTTGTTGAGGAGTTGCGCGCCCGCCCCTCGCAAAAGGGCGAGTTTGTCTTGATGATCGGGCCCTCAGACGGCGACCAAGGATCTCCCGGCGACGTTGGAAGTCGCGGTGCCAAGTAAGTCCGTCCCTCGGCTAGGACTGGGCAGGAGCTGCAGAGGCCTTGGTCCGCCAACCGCGAAGGCTTCCCCAACGCGCTAGCTGCTTGCTGCAGAGGGCTGTGAATGGGACGGGCAGCCGGCTCACAGCCTCGACACCAAGCCAGACCGCAGGCTCTCCGCGAGCCTCGCACAACAGTCTCGGCGCTCCTTTCCTTGCCGGTGATTGCGAGAACGCCCGAAGCGGAGCCGCCCACCTAGCTCCGACCGATCACAATAAGAGCGCAGCGATCATGCAAGACCTTCCAGGCCCGTTTTCAGGCCATGTGCCTCGGCGAAGCAAGACGGGATCGCAAGCGATCTGGCGAATCAGCGTCGTGGCAGTCTGCGCAGGGCTGCTCTGCGCTGCCTGCACGGGGACGGGTGACCCGAATCCCGCCCGCCCAAACATCGTCGTGATCCTGGCGGATGACATGGGATACGGCGATGTTGGTGTCTATAACGCGGAATCTCGCATTCCGACACCGCATATGGACCAGCTCGCTGCAGAGGGAGTTCGCTTCACCGACATGCATTCGGCGGATTCGGTATGCACGCCCTCGCGTTACGGATTGCTGACCGGGCGCTACTGCTGGCGGACGCAATTGCAGCGCACGGTGCTGTTCAACTACGAGCCGCCTCTGATCGAGCCAGACCGGCTGACCCTGGCATCGCTGCTGCAGCGCAAGGGCTATCGAACTGGCATGTTCGGTAAGTGGCATCTCGGGCTTGGCTTCGCTGTCAAGGAAGGCCGGAGCGTGGATTTCGAGCAGCCGCTGCCATGGTATGCGGGACCGGATCCCGACCCCGAGGTCGGCGCGAGCATCGATTTCTCGCGGCCCGCGACGGGCGGCCCGACGGCGCTGGGTTTCGACGAGGCTTTCTACACGGCCGGGTGCTCGACGGACCAAGAGCCGTTCTGCTTTATCCACAACGGAGAGTTTCTGGGGATGGGAAATGCCTCATACCGCCATCCCGCAGGTAGCTGGCGCTCGGGCATGACAGCTGAAGCCTGGGTGAACGAGACCGTTGACGTGCGCTTCACGGAGGAGGCCACGGCCTTTATCGAGCGGGCCCAGCGGGCAAGTCCCGATAGACCCTTCTTCGTCTACTTGGCACTGTCGGCTCCGCATTCGCCGCACTTGGTGCCGGATTTCGCGGCAGGACAGAGCGAGGCAGGAGTGCGGGGTGACATGGTCTGGCTGGTGGATTGGACGGTCGGTCGGCTCGTATCGGCTCTCGACCGACACGGCCTGGCACAGAACACGCTGCTGATAGTGACCAGCGACAACGGTCCGCTGCGGGGGTCGCTCGCTCCGGGGGCGCGCGAGAGCACTGCGACTGTCTCCAACGGCCATCGCTCCGCAGGAGATCTGCGCGGATTCAAGGCTAGTATTTACGAGGGCGGTCACCGCGTACCGTTCATTGCCCGCTGGCCCGATAAGATTCCGGCAGGCAGCGTGAGCGCTCAGCCGGCGTCTCTGGTAGACCTGCTGGCTACCGTGGCTGCGATTGTCGGGGAGGAGCTGTCCAAGGACGACGCCGTGGACAGCTTTGACATGCTGGCCGCGCTGGAGGGAACTGCAGGCGCCGACGCAATGCGGACCGCCATCGTGCATCACTCGGGAATCGGTGCGTTCGCGCTCCGCGATGGCCGCTGGAAGATCGTATTCGGCCAGGGCGAGGACCGCGTGCAGCCGACGGAAGGCGCCGGATACTTGTTCGACATGCACGCCGACCCGCACGAGACGACGAACGTGTGGGAAGAACATCCGGAGGTAGTAGCGGGGCTCGCCGCGCTGATGGAAGCGTATCGGGCGACAGGCCGCAGCGTCGACAAGCGTTGAACGAGCCGTCTCCGCGCCGCGGCCCTCTCCCCGGCTCGTCCAAAGTGTGATTGTCGGCGCAAGCCGACTCGCGATACGACAAGCATTGAGAATGCATAGCCCCGCCTGGGCCCGACCGCATTCGATCACGGAATCGGACAGGCGTTAACAGCTTTGTCTGGTTCTGTTCGAAAATTAAGCACCTAAATCTAGGACCCTGGCTCTCGCACTGCTGGCCTACAGCTTCGGCCAAGAAATGCTCAAAGGTGTCTAAAATCACAGATTCAGATAGAAATCAATCGATTCTTACCCCGATTCGGTCATTTCAGGCAAGAAGTCCATTGATGATACAGTTATACGAACAGCCTCAAAAAGGGCTGTATTGTGCCGTGATGGTCGAATACCTAAGGAGAAAGAAGGAATGCAACGGCTCAAGAGTGCCTTCAGGATAGCATTCCGCTCTACCGTGAGCGATCCGCGAATCCGAGACCACGAAGAGGTCAAGCGCAACCTTGCAAGAGATGTGGTTAGCCACACCTCCACGGGGAACGTCTCTCTTCAGCAAGGTCGCTATCTCACTCAGGAAGAGTCCTCGAAGAGATTTGAAGAGGCCAAGGACTTCATCTTTGATGAGCAGTGACGAAAGCAGCCCTACAAGATTCACGTCCATTCAAGACCTTTACCGCAAGGCAGAGCAACACATAAAACAAGTGGAGCTATGCCAAGCGGAACTTCCGTTCGGCGCCATCAACGAGCTCCGCTATGCAGGCCACCACCTGCTGAAGGGACTTGTCGCCCAAGAATCCGGAACGCCGAAAAAGGCCGAGCAAGAGTTTCAGGATGCCGAAGACCACTGCAACCGTGCGATGTACGAGGCATCCGAAGCTGGCATTGGATACCTCTGCCGGCTATACCGGATCTTCGAAGAAGACTACAAGGATATCTCGCTAACGGAAACCATTCCGGAGTACGTGAAATCGAGGGCACTCATCCAGGAAACCGTGAAGACGCTGTCCGCCGGAAGACTGAACCGTGTTTCTTCGTCAGAACAGACGAGCAGGTACCTGGAAATGTTCTCAGAGCTGTACAAGACAATAAACGTGCTGGAAGCTAGTCGCCCGGAACTGAACAAGGCCAAGCTTCGGCAAGTTGCCGCCAACCGCCGTTTCTTTATCGGAACCGGCGTAGCGATCGTAGCGGCAACCGCTGCATTGATCAGGGTCATGATGTGCTAGCCACTTCCGCGCGCAAGAATCTCAGGGCACGGGGTAGTTATGTGATTGGGTCCCTCTGTTTCCTAGACGCCCTTGCGAACCGGCCGACGTTGGTGCGACACTCTGCTTGCAACCAGGCGGGATCGAGATGAGGAATCCACTATTCTCCACGCCCGGCGCACTCGCGCCGTATGTCCTCGTGAGTTGGCTGGCGGCAGCGCCTCTCAGCGCTCAATCCGCTCTCCAAGATCCAGTGCCCGGAGTTGGAGAAGAGCAGACCGGAGAGGTATGGGCGTTGCCTCGCACGCCTTGGGGGGATCCAGATCTGCGGGGCACTTGGTCTTACGCTTCGCTCACTCCGCTCCAGCGGCCCTCCAACTTTCGAGACAGCGAGTTCTTCACCGAGCAGCAGGCCATCGCCCGCAACGAGGCGGCCCATGCGGAACGCCCGCACGTTCCCGGAGTCATCGGTTCCTACAACGCACACTGGTTTGACAAGGGGCGGGTGGACCCAAGTTCACGGACGTCGCTAATCGTCGATCCGCCAAACGGACGCCTGCCGCCCTTGACGCCGGCGGGGGAGGCGCGGGTCGCCGCCAAGTCGCGTCGGATTAGCGGGCGACCCGACTCGTGGCTTAACTTCACCGCCTGGACTCGTTGCATCACGTACCACGGCGTGCCGCCGGTATCCACCGGGTACAACAACACCTACCTGATCGTCCAGACACCGGACCACGTCGCGATTCTTGTGGAGAACATCCACGATGTACGCATCATCCCGCTCGACGGTCGACCTCGCCTAGACGAACGCATTCGCCAGTGGAACGGGGATTCGCGCGGTCATTGGGAGGGCGACACGCTGGTGGTGGAGACGGGCAACTTCAGCGAAAAGACCGAGCATCGGTTCCCGTCATCCAAGGGGCTGCGAGCGGTGGAGCGATTCACACGGGTGGCTGAGGACACCATCCTCAACGAGTTCACCATCGATGATCCCACAACCTATACGCGGCCTTGGACCGCTGTGCGATCCATGCCGCGCCTGATCGACTACCAAATTTACGAATACGCATGCCACGAGGGGAACTACGCAATGACGAACGCCCTCAGCGGAGCCCGGGCGCAGGACAAGGCCGATGCGGGCAGGGCGGCGCAAGGAGAATGATCCCGAGTCCGGCCGCGGTGAGTGGCTAGCCGGTGGCGGTGGCCACGCCTTGAGCGCCGAAGCGTCGCGAATTGGCGCGCAGATAGACGGCCATAAGTGCTGGCACGAGCACAAGCAGGATCCCAACCTCTTCCCGCCAATCTTGCACAATCGCAATAGTGGACAGGTCCCGATGTTGTGCACTGAGGAGCTTGAATTCGATCGTGGCGATGTTCGGCTGCGGATTCAGTGTGGGTGTCGGGTCAAGCCCGCCC
>Ga0209021_1001822_pt1 | contig 20011 bp, 9 predicted proteins | sample PinacodermFT_FD_187299 | JGI IMG/M metagenome (GOLD analysis project Ga0209021, IMG submission 187299) | Host-associated microbial community of the marine sponge Aplysina aerophoba from Gulf of Piran - sponge pinacoderm, lysed by freeze-thaw... | ecosystem: Host-associated > Porifera > Sponge >... | reverse complement strand
TACGGGACGCCGACACGCAGGCGCTCGGGGCTGTACTGGCGCGCAGGTGGCAGGTGATGGGCATCCTTGTGGCGGAGAAGAACCGCATGAGACGCGCAGCTGCGGAAGTACGTCCAAGCATCGAGGCGCATATCGGTTGGCTGGAGCAGGAGCTCGATGACCTGGACACTGACCTGCGACAGAGGATACAGAGCAGTCCTGCATGGCGTGAGAAGGACGACCTTCTGCGCAGCGTTCCCGGTGTGGGACCGCAGGTGTCGCTTACGCTGCTCGCGTACCTGCCGGAGCTAGGCAAGCTGAACCGCAAGCAGATCGCCGCTCTGGTCGGCGTGGCGCCCTTCAATCGGGACAGCGGCCCGTATCGCGGAAAGCGTTCCGTCTGGGGTGGTCGAGCCATGGTACGTAAGACTCTCTACATGGGGGCGCTAGTAGCCACCAGATTCAATCCTGTACTGAGCGAGTTCTATAGGCGCTTGCTGGACGCCGGAAAGCCGAAGATGGTGGCTCTCACCGCTTATGCACGGAAGCTGCTGAACATCCTCAACTGTATGGCGAGAACCGGCGTTCACTGGGATCCGACCGCTCCCAGGCCTTGACAGACGGTTGCTAGCATCGCCTCCAAATGGCCGTTCACCGCGAAACTATTGCGCCAACTAGCCCGAAGTTACGAGGTAGATGCACGTCGCGAAGGCGAGCGCGCCGAATGGACAGATAAATCCGGATTCTAGCAGTAGTCTTAGTGATGTGAGGAGTCGGACAATAGCCAATGGCTTGGCAAAACTCGTGCCAGGGCGCTTTCGGGACTGTGTTTAACAAAGCTGTGCTCATCTTTTGATAATATGGTGCCGACGAGCAACCGCACAGTCGTCATCAATCCCAAGTCAAATGAGAATTAAGTTTATGGAAATGTATTCGGGTAGAATCACTCTAATCACCGGCGAAAACCAGCAGACACAGAATTTAGTCGCCATGGCAAACGTGGGCATGGCAATGCAGGACGCACGCCATATTTTCCATAACGGTTGCTCCAGAGAAGGATGGTTCATTAGCCCGGAAACCCTGTCCACCAGTGACAAGTTTTCAGAACTGCTCAGCCACGAGGCGGTCATGGATGGCTCTCTGTTCGTGTTGGCTGACGCGGATTGCATACCCGCATTAACGGAAACAGCTAACCACGGCAAATCGCAATGGCTTAGGATGATCAGGCATAAAGGTCTGGACATTGTACTCACGACGGTAAGAGGACGGGAACACACACTTCGAGACGTGCTTCGTCTTGAAGAAACTAGCCATGTCTTGATTGAGTACCGGTCCCAAGGCGACGGTGTAATTGGGACACATTACTATGGCAAAATGCACGAGCGCATTCCCATTTACAGGACTCTATTGAGTGTGGAATACCTCGCAAATTGTGCTCGACTGCTTGACGGTCGCTATGAACGCCCTGGGAGGGATTTGAATGAATTGATCGTCAACCCAAACATGTCGCTGGTCACCGCAGCCGATTACGAAGAAGCAGTGCGTTCGACTGAGACTTCAAGACCGAAAAATCATGCCTATAATTTCCTTCTGACCCGTGTCATAAGAATTCGTCCTCATGTTCAGGTTAGGACGACTGAAATGGTAAATCTCCCTTGGATAGAGTCTGTTGACAAGTACAACATAGAGAGGGCGGTGCTGAATTGGCTGGATTATGCATGCGCTCAATGGGGAATAACCTTATCAGACGTAGCGCCTAATCCTGCTAAGAATGAGTACCCAGACGGTTTGGGCGAGGGTTTATCCGGACAAGTGAATATCGAAATCACAAAAGTCCAGCCCGCATGGCCCTCAGAAGCTACATTCAGCAGATTGGCGTCCATTGCTTTAGTAGGCAAGGAAGCTCACCCGAAAGACAAGCCGGTGTTGCAGTGTAAGCAGTGCGGTGAATACGAGTTGGACGATATCTACGATGTCCACACCTTGCCCGCCCACGATGAAAGTCATGATTGGGTGTGCACTTATCCTAAGAGCATGATAGCTCCTGATTGGGACAATCACATAGTCGCGTTGCCGGAACTTAAGCTTACGCAAGAGAGTTTCGAGGAACGCATCAAGAGGGCAGCTCAAAGAAAAAACAGTAGAGTGGAGCGATATGACGGCGCAAATCAGAATTGGCTCGTGCTCATAGTAGAAGGATTTCCGGTCAAATCCGACTGGTACGAGAATATAAGCAAGTTGGGTTGGGGTAATTTTGACGGCGTATTCGCCATCTCGACAGAAGAGTTTGCTGGCGCTTTCCACGGTATGAGCGCTGAGGTCCCTCAAGATGTCCTTGTCATAAAATGCCCTGAGTCTTCCCTCCACATCTGCTACCATCCCGGAGTTGTGTTGTTGTTGAGGCGCGGAGGCGCGTCTTTGCTCGCAGAGCTTCGAGACTTGGAAAAAATGCAGGGGCGGACAATTGAGATTTCGGACGCCGATGGCACGATACTCGCAAGCTGCGAAAGGGAATTTCCGCAACCTTTTACCCATTCAGACCAAACGGAGAGGCTTAGAGGCGTAATCAAGAAAGGGAAGGAATTCTCGGGTATGTTCAACACCATTTCAGACGACTCACGCAGTACGTCTGACACCATTGACGAAGGGATATAGGGTACGACTGACACTGCCCTTACCGGCGTCCGAGTTGACCCTCCCAAGGGTCCCCAACTGCCGATTTACAAGACCCTTAACCCCATGTATCATATTTGCACCCAAGAGCCGTCTCTGTAAATGGCATACCGGCTGATGCGCTTTCGGACTACTGCTACCCTCGCAGGAGACGCACTTCCCACAGCCACAAGGACACCCACGATGACTACCACAGCCAACGGACCCGTTGCCGATTATCGCTACGACGAAACTCGCAAGAACAACCCGCCTGCCGCCCTAGCTGCACGGGGACGCATCGCGGAAACACCCAAGCAGCGGTACTACTACGATCCCCATCTGCCGCCTACACTGCGTTTCGACGACAGCGGCGAGTCGGATCGACTGCCCGAATTGCTGGCGGAATCGACGCGGCGCAGCCTGACCGAAGAGGAAGCACGAGTCATCGCGGACGCGCTGCGAAACCGCGAGCCTTGGCTTGAGTGGACAGGCAAGCGCGAGAAGCGATACTTTGAGGTTGACCCGGTGGCTCTCCACATCCACGAGCGCGTGTCGGCGCAAGCGGCTATGCGCGTCGCCGCGCGGCAGGATGTCCAGCGCAGCCTCTGGGCGGACCCGCAGCAGGACTACCACGAAGCCGTGCAGTTCTACCGCCACGATGTGGAGTGGTCGAACCGCCTCATACTCGGCGACAGCCTCCTGGTGATGAACTCCCTCGCCAAGCGTGAGGATCTCGCCGGCAAGGTGCAGATGATTTACATCGACCCGCCATACGGCATCAGCTATCGCTCCAACTTCCAGCCCTTCGTCCGCGACCGCAATGTACGCGACCGAGAACAGGACCTTACGCGCGAGCCAGAAATGGTCAAGGCGTACCGTGACACTTGGGCGCTGGGCATCCACACCTACCTGACCTACTTGCGGGACAGGTTAACCGTGGCTAGGGAATTACTCTCGGAAAGTGGCAGTGTATTTGTCCAGATTGGCGATGAGAATGTTCATCGCATCCGGGAAGTAATGGATGAAGTTCTTGGCAGAGAGAATTTCGTGTCACAAATTTACTTTGCGACGACGAGCGGCTTTTCGACATCAGGAATCAGTCGAATTGGAGATTATTTGATTTGGTATGCACGGAATAAGGAGTCTATGAAGTACAGAACTCTCTTTGTTCCGAAAGGGAACATTGGAAGTGGCAATGAGTCCTACCGGTACGTTCTTTCACTTGATGGGGCACGCCGTTCAATGACCAAGGCCGAACGTGACGGTATCGCTGCACTCCCTGATGGATACAGAGTCTTCAGGCATAGCGACATGCAGAGTAGCGGGGCTGCCTCCCAAGACACACCCATCACCTTTGAAGGAAAAGTGTACCGTCCACTATCTAACAGTCATTGGAAGGCAAATTGGCCAGATGGGCTCAATAGACTGGAGTCCGCTGGGCGTCTAGTGAGTGTCGGCAATAGAGTCAATTATGTTCGATACACCGACGACTACCCAGTACAACAGATAGTGAACTCTTGGATGGATACAGGGTTTGGATATGCGGCGACGGCCAAGCAATACGTTGTGCAGACGCATGAGCGCGTCATCCAACGCTGCTTGTTAATGACCACCGACCCCGGCGACCTTGTTTTGGACCCAACCTGCGGGGCTGGCACGACTGCCTATGTTGCTGAGCAGTGGGGCAGGCGGTGGATTACGATTGACACGAGCCGCGTAGCAATAGCGCTCGCCCGCCAGCGCATTCTGACCGCCAAGTTCGACTACTACAAAACTGCGGATGACTCCGACACGATTTCCGACAACGGCTTTAAGTATAAGACCGTGCCGCATATCACGCTGCGAAGCATCGCGCAGAATGTCGCGCTCGACCCAATATTCACCAAGTGGGAGCCTGTGCTGGACGACCGACTTGACGCGCTCAACGCCGCCCTGGGCTGCGTGGACGACAACACGCGCGTCACACTGCTTGCGAAACTGGAGACAAAGAGCAGGAGAAGGCCAAGGCGCGATTACCCGATTACCGATGCCGACGAGCGGCGCTGGAATTTGCCAAAAGACAAATGGGAACATTGGGAGGTTCCCTTCGATGCTGATGATGATTACCCGGCGAACCTGCGTGAGCGTCTCGAAGCCTACCGCAAGGCATGGCGCGAGAAGATGGCGGAAGTGAACGCCTGCATAGCCGCCAACGCCGACCAGGAGACACTGGTTGACCAGCCAGAGGTCGAGCGCGGGATAGTGCGCGTGTCGGGTCCGTTCACGGTGGAAGCGGTTCAGCCCGCCGAAGAGTCGTTAGGCTTGGAGAACGAATCGCCCATCGGCGGCGCACCCGATGAGCTGGACAGCTTCGGGGACGACGCCATCGACACCGAAGCGCCCCTCAACGCCGAATCGTTCAAGGACAGCGTGGTTCGCCTGCTCAGGCATGACGGCATGCGCTTTCATGGCAACGGCGTAGTGAAATTCACGCAGTTGGAGGCTATCGCTGACGGCGGCAATCTGCATGCCGAAGGCGAGTGGGAATCGGACGATCCGGACAATCCGCGCCGAGTGGCCGTGTCGGTCGGTCCGCAGCACGGGCCAGTAACTGCTACGCAGGTGGAAGATGCGATTAGAGCGGCCTACAGACATAGTTACGATGCGCTGGTGTTCGCCGGCATAACCTTTGACGGTGCGGCGCAGGCTGCTATCCAAGATGATGCTAACCCAAGTGTCAGGATGCACATGGCGCACATCGCGCCTGACATTGCCATGAACGACCTGCTGAAGGAGACACGCGACAGGGAGCTTTTCAGCGTGTCCGGCCTGCCTCGGACCAAGCTGACGCAGCAGCCGAGCGGCGAGTATGTAATTGAGATGGACGGCGTGGACATCTATGATCCTGTGAAGAACGCCATCTACTCTGAGAACGCGCGTGGAGTAGCGGCTTGGTTCCTCGATAGTGATTATGACGGGCGCACATTCTGCATCACCCAGGCGTTCTTCCCGGACTCCAAAGCGTGGAACAAGTTGGCTGGCGCGCTGAAGAGCGTGGTGGAACCTGATGCATTCGCAGCGTTCAGCGGCACCAAGTCACTGCCGTTCCCTGCCGGCCGGCATAAGCGCGCCGCCGTGAAAGTCATAGATCCACGCGGCAACGAAGTCATGAAGGTTCACGCGCTGGGGAGTATTACCTATGACACCCCCGACACGAGGCTAAATGACGAATTCAATCGACTGGTGACTGAATGGAAGGTAGGCCGTTCTCGTGGCGCAGATGTGACGCAGATGGTCGATCACCCCGCGTATCAGCAGATTGTCGGCATGGGAGAGCAGGCGATACCGCTGATACTGGAAGAGCTTGAGCGCGAAGTTGACCATTGGTTCCCCGCTCTGCGTGAACTGACGGGGACAAGCCCTGTGCCGGAAGAGAGCAAGGGTAATCTTTCCAAAATGAGGGATGCATGGCTGAATTGGGGTAAAGACGAGGCGTATATCTAGGTGCATAGCAATTGGATTGACGAAGAGTTTCCGGGCGTTGATTACAGAATCACAAGTGAGCAGGACAACTACTACAACTGCATCGCTTGGGCGGCAGGATACAATGATGATTGGTGGAGCCACGATGAAGATTATCGCTGGATAGGCGAGCGAGGTCCGGGCATACAAAATCTGGTGTCCCTATTCAACGCGCTAGGATATGCGGAGTGCAATAGTGATTTGCCGGAAGCGGGATATGTGAAGGTCGCGTTGTACGCTAAAGAAGGCAACTGGACACATGCTGCACGTCAGCTGGAAAACGGCAGGTGGACCAGCAAACTGGGAATATACGAAGATATAGAACACGCCGCACCTCAAGATTTATGCGGAGGCTTGTACGGTCAGGTTCACAGCGTAATGAGGCGTCAACGGGAAGGCTGACTCGACCGCGCTCAAACGGGGAGTGATATAACATGCCTAGGAGGAGGACACGTCGCCGCAGGGCGTCCACAGGACAGGAAGGCGTCCAGACGCCTATGCAGCCTGTGGAGAAGCCAATCCTTTGCAGTCCTTACAAAGAGCCGTCCGAATACTGGCTATATGATCAGACAACGGGCGAAGCATCGAGAGCGCCGGGGCGTCGTCCTGCCGGCTACTGGTTCAGGGATGAGCGCGTGACGAACGCCCAGCAAGGCCGCCTGCTTGCCGAAGAGAACTGGGAAGAATTGCCCTATGTGAACGGACTACGCGAAGATGTGCGGCGCTGGCGCAATTCCGGCTACCGCAACGCCACGAACATCACGCGGCACCTGCTCCGCCACTGGCAACGCGAGGACAAGATACGCCGCTTGTTCTTTTGCCAAATCGAAGCGGTCGAGACGATCATATACCTTGCCGAAGTTCGCATGGGTGGCAAGCGCACGGCTTTCAATCCCCGCTTCTCTAACGCAGACCTTGCTAATCTGGTTGACGCGCCGCCCGACGCAAATCTTCCGGAATTGACACGGCTAGGCTGCAAGATGGCCACCGGCTCAGGCAAGACGGTCGTAATGGCGATGCTCATCGCCTGGGCGTTCTGCAACCGAGGGCAACTTCCAAGCGACGAACGCTTCCCCTCTGCCACGCTTGTAGTGTGCCCCAACCTAACCATCAAGGAACGCCTTCAGGTCCTGCGCCCCGACAATCCCACCAACTACTATGCCGAGTTCGACCTTGTTCCTACTCAGATGCGCCGCTTTCTGCAAAATGGCAAGGTACTGATAACCAACTGGCATCAGTTTGCTCCTGAATCCCAACACGCCGAGGGTGGCAAGACATACGCCGTAGTCAACAAAGGCGAGGAAAGCGCGGATGCCTTCTCGCGCCGTGTGCTTGGCGACCTTTATGAGCGCGGCCCCGTGATGGTGCTGAACGATGAAGGGCATCACGCTTACAGGCCTCGCCTGTTGGAGACCACGGGCTTGACCGCCGACGAAAGAAGAGAAGCAAATGAGCAGAACGAAGAAGCCACAGTTTGGATTCAAGGGCTTGACCGCATCAACGCCTCCATGGGCGTGAAATTCTGCGTAGATCTCTCCGCCACGCCGTTCTACATCAAGGGCAGTGGAAACGCTGAGGGTCAGCCGTTCCCCTGGCTAGTCAGTGACTTCAGCCTTGTGGACGCCATAGAGTCCGGCATCGTCAAGATACCGCGTCTGCCAGTTGACGACACTACCGGAAGGCCCGAACCGCGCTACTTCCGCTTGTGGAAGACCATCATGGACGAACTCACGCCTGGCGAGCGGCTGCCCGGCAGGGGGCGCAAGCCCAAGCCCGAAGTGATATGGGAAAAGGCGCAAAGTGCGCTCATAACGCTGGCAAGCCAGTATAAGGAACGCTTCGAGTACATAGAGGAAGGCTCGCCCGGTCAAGACAAAACTCCGCCCGCGATGATTATCGTCTGTGACAACACCGATATAGCCGAGCTGTTTCATCACAACATTTCGGGCGAGTCCGTAGTAGAGACGGATGACAGTGCCAGTGGTTCGTCAGAGCGCAGCAAGCGCAAATCCAAGAAAAAGGTGACCGTGTACAGCGACGGGCAGCCATTCCCCGAACTGTTCTCCAACAGCGAATGCAGTCTGCGGACGCTTCGCATAGACTCCAAGATGCTTGCGAAGGCGGAATCCGGTCAGACCGGTAATACGAAAGGCGCCGAGGAATTACGCAAGATCGTTGACAGCGTTGGAAAGTCCGGCGAACCGGGCGAGCAGGTGCGATGCGTCGTATCCGTTCAGATGCTGACGGAAGGCTGGGACGCCAACAATGTAACGCACATCCTCGGTCTGCGTGCGTTCGAGAGCCAACTGCTGTGCGAGCAAGTGGTCGGGCGCGGACTGCGCCGCATGGACTACACACCTGACCCCGAAACAGGGATGCTCACCGAAGAGTATGTGGATGTGTACGGCATTCCGTTCTCCGTAATTCCGTACAAGGGCCGACCGCAAGGCAGGCCGGAGCCGGGCGACAAGCCCAAGCATCATGTACATGCCATGCCGGAGAGAAAACACTTGGAGATACGCTTCCCTGTTGTGGAAGGCTACACGTTCGACCTGAAAAGAAACCTTGTCAAGGCAGATGTTGCCGCAATGGAATCACTGAGGATAGAACCGAACCTCGACCCGACTTCTACCTTCATAAAGCCGCAAGTGGGATACGATGTGGGCGTTCCGACTCTTTTCGGCCCTGGCGACTTTGAGGTGCAGGACAGAAAGGCGTTTTATGAAAGTTCCCACATTCAGCAGATAAAGTTTCAGATTACGCGGCGAGTAGTTGATGGCTTGACGGGTTACGCAGGGAACGGCACTCCTACAAAAGCCGATTACGCGCGGCATAAGCTATTTCCACAGGTGTACTCGATGGTCGACGAATATGCCCGGAGCAAGATCGACTTCCTAAATGTCAACCCGTGTGAATTAGGTTTGGAACGCTACATGAAAATAGTCTCAGAACGTCTTATGGACGCCATTAAGCCCAACGATGAGGAAGGCGAGCCGCCGCTGCTACCAATCCTGAATAGGTACGCTCCTATAGCAACGACCGCGGACGTGGACTTCAAGACGGTGCAGCGCGTACACGACACGGCAAAAAGTCACTTAAATCAGGTCGTACTAGATACCGCAACATGGGAGAGCGCGGCTGCGTTCCGTCTTGAAGAGTCCGACCTAGTAGGAAGCTACGCCAAGAATGACCACCTCGGTTTGACAATCGCATACGAATATCAAGGCGTGAACCACTACTACGAACCAGATTTTCTGGTCAGGCTTTCCAACGGACTGACACTCATCGTAGAGACGAAGGGCTACCAGTCAAATCAGGATTCGGCAAAGCACGAGGCGGCAAGGAAGTGGGTGTCCGCGGTCAACAATTGGGGGCAGATGGACATGTGGGACTTCCATGTATGCTACAATCCGCATACTTTAGGGCAAGATTTGAGGGAATTTGCCTAGGCTCTACAATCCCCATATTCACCGGAAAATCGTCCTGGCACTTCACACGTTGCGTCAAGAATGACTTCAACCAAAAGTCTGTCGGTCTGCCGCACTCGGAACCTGCTTTGTTAAGGGATTATCCTTTACATGTCAAGATACAAGAACGGACCCGTGGTACTCTGCTTCGTCGGACACGAGCGCTACTCCGCCCCAGTGGCATGTTTTCCCGCCGCCCTTGACTTTCTGTCGAACAGAATGAAATGAACGAGGCGGACCCAGGTGACATCACGCCTGTGAGCGACAATTAAAGCTGCTAAAGTCTCGTTAACAATTTCCGATGAGACAACAGGTCGGCAAAAGTAATTGTCGCGCATCAGCTGGAGCGCCAGCTTAACTACCTGTACACAGATTTGATGCAGACCATTGTCAGTAGTCCTGTTTGGCAGGGGAAGGATGACCTACTACGCACAGTTCCCGGAGTCGGGGAACTGGTCTCCCGCACGTTTCTGGCTTTCTTAACGGAGCTCTGGGTACGCTGAACCATAAGCAGATCGCCGCCCTTTTGACAGAGTGGCTCCCTACAGCCGCAACAGCGGCACAATGAGAGGCAAGCGAACTGTGTGTGGCGGTCGCGCTTCCCTGTACATGGGAGCGCTTACAGCCAGGCGCTGCAATCCCGTCATCAGGGAGTTCTATCAGCGGTTGCTGGCAGCCGGAAAGCCGAAGAAAGTTGCCCTGACAGCATGTATGCGAAAACTGCTCGTGACCCTCAACTCCATCCTCAAGCATCGCTCGTCCTGGTATGACGTGACTCTGAAGGTGACTGACAATTCCGCTTGACTTTGAACACCGTTGGTATCAAGTCACTTCTCGCCTCAGCCGTTGACAACCTGCGGCCATGCCAGGAACGGATCGACGGATCCTTATGAGGACATCTGAGCCAGTTAACGCGTGGGTCAGATCCAGTCCCCGGTGGCGCAAGGTATCATCGCAGTTGACGTGTAATAGAAAATCCTCAATCGGGTTATTGACTACCTTCATCCCTGTATTCCAAATTATATGTCGCAGGATACAAAATCAGCCTCTTTTGTTTCCGCATTTCCGCCAACAGACTGCCCGGAATTGGAATCGGAGCCCCATTCTCGTCTGTCAATACCAACGAATATAGCGCCGGAAATTGTTGGCAAAGGTCCCAGATGTCCGCATCCAACTGTAGTGGCTCTTGCTGGATGCAGTGTTCTTTGGGCCAGTAATACTGCAAGATGTCACCCTGAGCAGAATTGAGTTCCCAAGGGAAGGCATTCCCTGAAGTTCTGCCCAATGACCTCCCGTCCGCGTGATCGTATTTGCCAGTTCCATTCAACGCAAATCCAAGTGCTTGCGCAAAGCGCTCAATAAGACTCTGCCTAGGAGGTCTGGCCGGTCGCTGTGGCCTGTTCACTGGCGGTTCATTGTCGCCATTGCCCTCACCAGTTAGTGGTGTGGCTTCCTTCAGTCGTACATCACCTTGAGGCAGTCCATCTCGTGGCAGGTCAACAACAACGTCCTGTTCTTCTCCAATATCAGGTTGCACGTCCTGGGCACTCAAGCTGTCAAGTTCCTCCTCCTCTACAAGAGGCGCAAGATCGAAATTATCTTCAAGGTACTCGTAAACGAATTCCGGGGACCTTTCGTAGCAAAGCTTGATAGCTTCGGTGATTAGTTGCAAGTTAAACGCCTTTGCAATCTCTTGGGGTACTAATCTAGCCAACTTTGCAGCAGAACCTTCTTGCACATAGAGAGACTTGGCACGCCACAGTACATCAATAGGACGTGGGGTTCCAGCGGGGGTTCCGTCAATGTATGCCTCAGATTTCAGCCCCTTGGCCACTTGCCATCTAGTCTGGGACAATCGGCGAGCTAGCCCTCGGATGCGCTCCATCTGGCTGGGGTCGTCCAAATTAATCCGTTGCATCCCGGTGCCAAGCGCGATAAGCCACGACCTTTCCTCGGGACTTGGAAGACCCGACTGTCCTTGAAATCGTTCCTCAATTACATCTACTAGTGTCGGTAGGGCTGAAAATGGAGGGCTTTGGCACGTCTCAGAAGATAGCATTTGGAAATCTGCGGTCTTCCCCTTGACTCCTGGGAATAGGTGGCTCCAAGACGAGAGTGACTGCATCGTTAGCGAGTAGTTGAGACTTCCAACAGGCGCCCAATTCCCTTCGAGGTTCAACCAATGGCCGGTTTCACTCCAAATGCGGCCAGGATAGACGGGCATCACACGCCGGATGCGTCTAGTCTGAGTGGCATTCATTTTTCCGTTGGAAGGCAAGCCCTTCAACCATTCAATCTCCATGTCAGCAGTCGGATGTTCGGAGACTCCTATCTTTCGCCATAAGGAGAGTTCTCGGAGCAAAGGGTGGATAAGCACCGCACCTGGTACTCCATCTAAGTCAGAGTCCAAGAAGACCTCGTCCGTGCTTGCCCATTCATCTTGGCCAGTCAGGATCATCCTGTTACTGGAAAATGCAGTCCTGATTCCCTTTACTTCCTCTGTGGAGCACTTGTCGAATAGCAGGTCAAGGGAATGGCACCACTTTCGCACTTCGAGAACAAGTGGAGGGTTGGCGTCCGCCAATGCCCGCAAACGTTCGAGTAGTGGCTGTATGCCGGTAGGTCTATCTCGGACTCCCAGCAAGTCCAGCAGAGGGCGTGTCGCCTCTGTGTCCAAATCCGCTTTGACGAATAGTTCTTCAGTACCAAGAAGAGGTTCTGTTTCAGGGGTGCGCCGGAGCAATTCCGCTGGTTGGCGAGGCTGTCCCCAAGTGTCTGGAAGGCAGGGCAAACCTCGGAACCGGAGAATCCATTCAGGCAATAGCGACTCCTGAGTCACATTGTGAGAATTGGTATTACCCAATTGAGACGCCCGGGCAGAAAGCGCTCCTGACCAATACGAATGCGGTTGTTCCAAAATGCGGGTCATCAGAGTGGCCCAGAATCGGTTGTCATCCATTGCCAACGAATTCCAATAATCCCAGTGGGTCGAATCGAAATCCCAATCCGTGACTCTAAAATTGTCGCGCTTGTAGTGAAAGTAGGGTTTGCTATCGAATCCACGTCGGCGCAAATCTGTGGTTAACCTAGCCCGACTCCAAATACGCCTCGTGTTCTGGTCGAGTGGTACGAAAGTACGAAGACCGCTGCCGTCTGACCGGACCCACTGTCGCCACTCAGCATCGGTGCAAGATTCAGAAGGTTGTGCGTATGTGTCGTGGAGAACGTTCTGCTTGTACCAACCTTCATCTACCAACCGGACTAGAGAACTGTCAATGTCGGCGAGTATAGGGTGGCTGTCTGTCCTGCAGAGCTGGCCATCTTGATTCACAAATCTGAAATTGCCCGGCACGTTGGCTTCTAATTTTGCGGCAATGTGCGCAAGGCGAACGCAGTCCTGAATCTTAAGACGAGGGGATCGAGAAAAGAAGGTGTCGGTAACCTTGTTGAATACTTGATGTATGCTCGTTGCCTCGCCTAGCCCAAGCACCCGGAGCACATTAAAGGCTAAGCGTACCCGATTTCCTGAGCCTTCATCGCTGACTGTTCCATCGTTCCGCCAATTCTGCAATGATCGAACCCAGGTTGGATCGAGCGTCAGCAGATAAGGAGCAAGAAACTCCCAAGTGGAGGGATCCAAATTTCGTCTCTCGCCGAGCCTGACGACTTCGCTACTGGCGTAAAGTACTTCTTCCCCTTGGACTGGCACTATGTTCATGTTACGGTGGTCATATCGAAACCCGGTAATCTCGGCCGACACGTATGCCCACAGACGCAACAATTGCCTCCAAGACCTGGGACGGGGCAGGTGTTCTCTCTTCAGCGTCTCAATTACTTGGAACTTATTCAGACTCTTAACATGATCCCCCTTCAACAACTTCCTCTGATCGCCTTCGCTGACATGCCTAGACAGTGGTGGCAAATTGTCCAAGTTAAACGAGGTAGATACTTGCGTTGGCGACCAAATGTCCAGCAGTTCACTGGGTACTGCTAGACATTTGCCCGATTGTTCTAGGGTATTCGCTTCGGTTAGCAGAAACTTTGTGCTTTCAATTTGCTTCTCAAAACTCTCCTCAACGATGGCGCCGCAACTCCCTTCGATAGTCCTGTCTTCGCGGTCTACGTTAGGGAGCAGCCGTACCCTTGGCACCGTTCCTCTATTGAATGAGTCTCACCGGCTACCCAAGTGAGCATTGCATCAGCTGCCAGTTCGCCAGCCCGCTTTAGGAGCCACGTATTGGTGGGGGATAATATGGGGTCCTTTATCTTCACTCTAGCCGGGTCCTGGATGAATGGAGCGTTGCAGGCAAAGGGGAGTTGAGTTGTCACACCGGTAGGAAGGACAACAAAGAGCCGCCCTTCCATGCCCAGAACGATTTCGACCCGACACGGAGGAAAAGTTCCACCATCATCCGGGGCCATGCGCTCATCTTTTATCTCGTTCAGGGCTTCTTCAGGAAACTCTTCCTCTGGCGAGCGAATTATCAGGTATCGATTGCCAGATGTGTTCGACGCTGACATCCACTCCGACCCCTCGACGGGGCCTGTCCCTTGCGACTCCCACCGAATCTCCCGCTCATCTAGTCGGAGACAGCGGATGTTGTTGAAGAACAGGAGCGAAGCTGGGCTTTGACTCCATTCCTGGAGGTTCTTGATCAATTCTTGCTGCACTCGTTGACTTTGGATGGCCACGCGGATTTCAGTACGTCCGTCGAGCGTTCCAGAGGATTCCGTCCACACTGGTTCAGTAAACCTTTGCTTCTGAAAAGCGACAGAAAGTGAGGATGTAATCAGGTGTACCTCGTCACCCAAGCTGAATGTGCTCTTGAACCCCACTCCTCTGAATCCGACAGTATGCAACGTCCGCTTGTTGGAGAATCCGAATCGACAGAGCGAGGCGAACTGCTCCTCGTTGAAGTCTTCCCCGTTGTGGGAAAAGATGAACTCACCATTGCTGATTTCAACGCTTGCGTCCGTTGCTCCGGCATCGTCCGCGTTCTGCAAGAGTTCAGAGACCACATGGCGAGGACTTTGGACTTGGATGAACAGTTGCCGCCAAGGGCCTGCCAGTACCGGGTCACCCTCAAGCCGGTCCCACAGCTTGGATGCATTACTCTGTATTCTCCTGAAATATCCTGGCGGGCGCATTACCTCGGCTCCTCAGACCGCGACAAGAGATGGGCAAAATCATAGTTGACGCTGGTGACGCCGAAGTCTGGCTCGCTGTTGAACGGCTCACGGAGGTATCGAGTTCGATGCTGGCCATCTTGCAGGAATTCCACCATGGCCAGAATGAAACTTTCAGGCTTGTTCAAAGAGTAGAGGATTTCATTCCGCGTCACGGTAAGTGTACTCGCTCCTGCGGCGCGGCCTTTTACTTCAATGAACCGGAGCCTGCCTTCTCCTGGAACTCTGCTTTCGATATCGTATCCACGCTTTTCTGTTTCGCAGTCTACCGGCTCGAATCCAAGACCTCTCTCAACTTCCATCACGATCTTTCTGGCCCTAGCCGCTACCGCTTGCCGATCGACTGCTCCCGTATCCTTGGACGCTGGTTTTCCAGTCATTTTGGACAGGAGGCCCATCGGTACAACTAGGACGCTGCCAAGTATCACAGGGGGTAGAGGAGATAGCTGTCTTTCCAGACGCAACTCCTCAATGCGCTTCTGCATACGCTCCTTCAACTCAAACGAACGTTTGCGGGCTTCGTCCGAGTTTAGCCTGGCATTGACCTTGCCAGCCTGTTCTTGGATTCTCAACTCGTCGGCACGGTGGCCCCAATAGTTGATTTCTTTGGTCAGGCGTTCCTTGACGGCCACCTCGGTTTTGTCGATGTGATCCAGTTTCTGGTCGCGAACTTCCTTCAAATGTCCGGGCACGACGTAGGCGATAGCGTAATTCTTGGCCTTGTCCTCTAAGTCACTGGTCAGCCAGGTACATTCGGGTCTTCTGAGAATTGCCTCCACTCCAGGTTCATCTTCTGCTAATGGGCGGTAGTCAAGGTACGGCGCATAGTGAGGATGTCTGGAATTTCCTTCAGCATCTAGTTCTACGTACAGCATGCGCTTTGAGACCACTCGACGTTCGCCAGATCTGGTCGTGGTTGCATCCTGGATGGCGTGATCCAAGTAGAAGAGCACTCTTGGTTCCAGTCCTTGGTCTTTCTCGTCCACCAAGACTGCCCCCCGGCGCAACAAGTCTCGATTTCGTTCCAATAGAAGGTCTGCCGTCACATCAAGCAAGGGGTGGCCCGGACAAACGAACGCAGCTAATGGCTGATCCTGGGGAGCCTTCAACGCTTTCTCGAAGACAATGCGCTCGTACCGAGGGAGGACGGTTCTGTTACGGTTTCTGATGGCTGCTGGCGTCTGAGTGACCCTGTATCGGCGAGGTTCACGTTCCCTGAGAGTGCCACCCATATGCTGGAACGCCTCCAAGAAGAAGGACTCGATGTAATGGGGTTGCAACCGGCGAGTCTCGGCCCGTTCCATTTGTTCGCGTACCCGATGGACGTGGCTAGTATCCATAGCGTCGTGGACAAGCGCCTTTTCTTCCCAAAGATCTTTCAAGCAATCGTGTTCAAACGCGTTGTCAACTACTTGCGTAAGTCGCCCCCGCACTTCGGGCCGCTCGCCATACCTGATAGCCTCTATGAGTAATTCTCTCAGAGGTTTTCCCTCGAAATGGACCTTGCCAAGCACATCGAACACTTTGCCGCCCAGCGCGTTGCGAGCTTCCTCAAGTTTCTCTAGCAGGCGCTGGTATACTGCCCCTTCGCGAGTTTCCTGAGCAACCAGATTCCAAAGGCGGCAGACTTCGGTCTGACCAATACGGTGGATTCGTCCAAATCGCTGTTCGATTCTGTTTGGGTTCCACGGCAAGTCATAGTTGACCATGAGGTGGGCTCGCTGCAGGTTGATACCTTCCCCGGCAGCATCGGTGGCAAGCAATACCTGGACCTCCGGGTCTAGGCTGAATGATTCTTGGGCCTTGGCACGGTCTTCCCGTCTCATGCTGCCATGAATACAAACTATCGCATCACTTTGTCCTAACAGAGCGGTAATCCGGCCTTCCAGATATCTGAGCGTATCGCGGTGCTCGGTGAATATCACCAGCTTTTCGTTGGACATGGATGTATTAGCAAATAGATTGGCCAACTCCTGCCACTTCTTGTCACCTCCGCTTTGACGAACCTCCAAGGCCAGAGCCTCCAATCGTCTCAGCGTGGCAATTTCGGCCTTAAGTTCAGCTATAGTGCTGGCTGCGGTAGCCCGGTCGAGCAACTCTCCTTCGATGTCATCAACTTCATCGTCAGTAGCTTCTTCAAGATATTCGATATCCTCGTCTTCAATGATGGATGCTGATTTAGTGAGAGCACTCTCTACATCACCATCGCGCTGCAAGGTTTCAAGCTCGCGCATTGTGTTCTCTAATCTCTCACGCCGCCGCCGCAAGGACTGATATATGGCCTCCGGCGAAGAAGCTAAACGGCGTTGGAGGATGGTTAGCGCGAAACCGACGTTTCCGGCGCGTTTGTTGTTTTGCAGGGACGCGGCCCGGTTGAACTCTTCGCTTACATACTTGGTCACGTCGTCGTATAGACTCGTCTCTCCGTCCGACAGCAGATATGGCACAGTCTCTGCGATTCGCTCAGGCAGCAACGGAGTATTGTCGAACTTGACCAGTTCCTCTTTCGTCACACGGCGCATGAGGTCCGAAACCTCCGTTGTGTGGACACCATCCCGGAATCGTCCTTCAAAGCGGTCGCTATCGAGTAGCGCCATGAACAGCTGAAAATCCGTCTCCTTTCCATTGTGTGGCGTGGCCGTCATCAGAAGGAAATGGCGTGTCAGGTTAGACAGCAAGCGCCCTAGCCGATAGCGTTTGGTGTAGCTGATCTCACCCCCGAAAAAAGTGGCCGACATCTTGTGGGCCTCGTCACAGACGATCAGGTCCCACTGACAATCAGGGGCGCTCAGTTTGTCTTGAACGTTGTCATCGCGGGCCAACTTGTCCAGTCGACCTATCACAAGATCATTCTCTAGGAACCAGTTGCCTGTTCGTGCTGCTTCTAGTTTGTCATTGGTAAGAATTTCGAAGGGCAGGCTAAATCTATGATGCAATTCGTCCTGCCATTGCTCGACCAAATTGCCTGGGCAAACAACTAGACACCTTTGCAAGTCGCCACGAGCTATGAGTTCCTTGATTAGAAGGCCGGCCATAATCGTCTTGCCAGCACCAGGATCGTCAGCAAGCAGAAACCTTAAGGGCTGGCGCTCGATCATTGCTTCGTAGACTGCTGTAATCTGGTGAGGCAATGGCTCTACTTCTGAGGTATGGACAGCTAGGACTGGGTCGAACAAGTGGGCCAACTTGATCCGGTTAGCTTCGGAAACAAGGCGGAATAGTTTCCCATCTCCGTCGAAGCTCCAAGGACGACCCTGCTCCACTACCTCAATCCGAGATTCAGCATCTCGGAAGAGAACTTCCTCTCCGAGTTGACCGGTAGGAGTTCTGTACGTAAGAGTAACGACATCGGGGCCATTCCACTGTGCACTGACGACTGTGACGAAAGAGTCTGGTCGGATACCGCGCACAGCAGCATCGGGCGTTAGGTCTTCAAGTTTACTCACTCCGCAACTCCATTAAGGTGTCATAGCAATTGAGCGGAACGAGCCGTCCTCTGTACGTACCCGCGGAGCGCTCCGCTGATATCCGTCTGGTATCCCCGCGCCACCGTGAGTCTGAGCCTTGAACCGAAACGGCTGTCACCGACCATACTCAGAACGCGAATCAGGATACATACCGAATGTACTGTTTGCAATAGTGCGAGTCGCATATGGGAACGGCGGAGTAATCGGATTGTTGGAAAAGTGGAGCTTCGATCCGATCTGATCCAGAGTTGCGCCCTTCTGGCACGACGACACACTCGACTCGTATGTGTTTCTCGACTCCGTTGTAGAGTAGCGACCTAGGCCCTTGGCTGACACGTTATCACCACAGTGCTATGCAGACAGCGTTGCAACCGGTTCAAGCGCACCTGCCAGCTCCGGGGGCCCCGCGAAGTCGCCAAGGCGACGAACCGCTTTCTTCAGATTGTGCGCCAGCGCCGATATGTACCCTTCACAGTCCACTTTCCTTAGCCCTCGCAACCTGCTCCTTGCCCAGCCCAAGCGATCCTGCGACGCGAACACTCCTTCAGCTGTCGTCTGTCGTCTGTCGTATCCTCATCTCCTTTTGAAACACTGAACTGGCGTTACGCCGCCTTGCCTCCAGATAATAGGGATGATATACGCTTAGAGCCACATATCTCCGTTTCTGACCGGATGGCAGACATTGCATCTTTGCCGGGCACTGCTGACAGTCCTTCTGTCGAGCTACATATATATAGCGACGATCTCTCTTGTGGTAGGAACCCTTACGCAGTATCTTGCCCTCAGGACATACCAGATGGTCTCCACGATAGTCGAAGCCTCCCTTCTCGACCATGTTCCTTTCCTGGTTCGGATGGACAGGAATGTATGCCGTGATGCCCAGGTCGTCGAGATGCTTCCTCAGACGCCCATCGTTGTATCCCGTGTCCGCGGCCAGACTTTCAGGGCTGATGGGTAACTGCGGGAGCATTCCGATGAGCGCCCGCCAGTCGCCTCCACTGGCAAGCGTGGCCTTGCGCGCCACGATTAAGCCGCCACGATCGACTATCGCGTTCTCCTGATAATGCAAGTTCGCACGCCTGTCCTGTCGTGTTGTCCGCCACCTGGCGTCTGTATCCACAGGACTCAACGGCATCCGGCCTTTTGGGTCCTGGTAGTAACTGACGCTCTCTCGCTCTTCGCCATCTTCATCCACCTCGCGCTCACGCAGCACGAACAACCCATTCTCCTCGACTGTCTTCTCCTTGAATTCCTCCACGCTCATACCGCTGGGAGACAGCTTCCGACCATTGACGTTCGCTCTCACCAAGCTGGAGTCGGCGTACACCTGTCGCGATAGCAGTCCCAGCCTCAGTAGCTCCTCGTTGAACCGCTCGAATATCTGTCCGAGTCCCTCGTTGCCTACGCGCTCGATGAAGTAGCTGATGGTCGAGTGATTGAACACCTCGTCATCTATAGTCAGGAAGCAGAACCATCGGAACGCCAGATTCTCCGATATTGCCGCACACAGTCGACGGAATGAGCTGACGTTGTACAGTGACGAGATCAGCAGCGCTCTTACGAGCACTTCCGGAAGGATGGCGGGCCGGCCGTTGTCTCGACAGTAATAGTCCTCAAGCGGTTCTACGAGCTTTTGGAAGTCGAACTGCTCGTCTAACTGGAGTGGTGTCCCATAAGATGGTGTAAAAGAGAGGGCTGTACAGAGACAGACCATCGCGTCATCCTTAACATCGAGAATAGAGAGATCCGAAGTAAGGA
>Ga0209021_1001820_pt1 | contig 20018 bp, 16 predicted proteins | sample PinacodermFT_FD_187299 | JGI IMG/M metagenome (GOLD analysis project Ga0209021, IMG submission 187299) | Host-associated microbial community of the marine sponge Aplysina aerophoba from Gulf of Piran - sponge pinacoderm, lysed by freeze-thaw... | ecosystem: Host-associated > Porifera > Sponge >... | reverse complement strand
AAAAGCTCACTTCGAAGGAAAGGCTTACTTCGAAGGAAAATCCGGAGGCGTCGGGGGCAACCAAACCGGGTCAGGAGTCAAACTGCCCCATCCCCTGTCACCCGTAAAGGGGAGGCGGGTAACACTGGCAACAGAGTCCGCACCAGCCACCTGGTGACGCGGACCAACGGACCAACCGCGTCCCAAGCCATCGCCCGGCCCCGTCTGCTGAAAACCTGGTGACGCACCGGGCGATACAGTGGGTGACGCAGCCAGCCGCCCAGGAAAGTTCTCACCACCACCTGCTACCACACCTCCACAGGGCGCGCCGCCGTACCCGGCCGCCAGATCACCATAGCTGCAAGGGACACCACCTCCGGCAGAAAAACCACCGTAGCCGCCAGGCACACCAGCATAGCTCCCGGCAAAACCACCACTGCCAGCAAATACACCGTAGCCGCCAGGAACCCCAGCGTAGCCACCGGGAAAGCTACCGTAGCTGCCGGGAAAGCTACCGTAGCCGCCAGGAACTCCACCGTAGCCACCGGGGAAGCTACCGTAGCCGCCGGGAACCCCACCGTAGCCACCGGGGAAGCTACCGTAGCCACCGGAAAAACCACCGTAGCCACCGGGAAAGCTTCCGTAGCTGCCAAGAAAACCACCGTCCCTGCCGGAAAGACCACTGTGGTCGCGGTGCCCACCAGAAAAGCGACTGCATGCATCTCCATCCGGATTACTGCCGTGCCCGACCGTCGCACCACCGTACCCGGTCGACATGTCACCACACCAGCAGGCCGACACACACCCATTCCCACCAGGCGGCACCAGCCCTTCGCCTTCCACCCCTGTCACCAGGCCGGAAGCCGGAGGCAGGGAAAAACTCAAGGCTCGCGACTCCATCATCAGTTCAGTCTCCGCCGACAGCTGGCTTTCGGCACATTCAGGTTCAGGCACAGGCACCCTGTCTTCCCACTCAGGTTCAGGCACAGGCGCCCTGTCTCCCCACTCTGCATCCGCTCGATCCCCCGCATGGTCTTGCGTCTCTCTCCCATCACGAGCCCAGCCCAAGGCTCCAGGCTCAAACGCACCACCAGAATCAGGGCCTGGAACAGAGCCCCCGGCGACCCGAGGCGGCACAGCAGAAAAACCCTGGCAGCCTGGACCTTCACCACCTTCACCACAAATGCCGCCAGCATCGGTGACAGCTCCATCGCCGCCAGTAGCGATGGCAGTTGCCTCATTGCCAGTCGTTTCACTGCCCCCCACACCTACGACTCCACATGCACCCGTCTCACCTTCACCAGCAACCGTACCAGCACCGCAAGTAACGGTCAGGGGCGCAGACTCCAGGCCCCCAACCGTCCCGGCGGCCGCCTCTGCATTGATCAACATCTCTGCATCGCTCAACATCTCTGCATCAATCAACATCCTTGCCAGCTTATGGTGACCGGCCTCTGCCGCAACATCCGCAGGAGTCCTGGCCTTCAGATTCTTTCTGGTGACACTGGCGCCGTGTTGCAGAAGAAGTTGAGCCACCTCCCTATGTCCTTCACGGGCCGCCACGAACAGAACCGTCTCACCTCTTATGTCCGCCCAGTCATCCGTGGCTGTCCCGTCATCAAGAAGAAGTCGCACGACATCGCAGCGCCCCTCCCGCGTCGCAATGAAGAGGCCCGTCACCTTGAGGTGCGCCCCCCAGGTCCAGCGTCGCGCGTCTGTAACAGACGTGGTCGAAGCACCGTTGACCGCCCTCTCTCCCTCAGCCATCCACCGCAGACACTCTCTGACAGCATCCAGCTTCCCATCCCGACAGGCCGCAAGAAACGCGTCATCCGCCCGGCAGAGGCAAGAAGCACAGGTCAGCAAAATAGACAGACAGGCAATAAACAAGGCACGGGCACCAGCAGCCGGACCCGTCTCAAGTACAACCACAACGCCTCCCTCCATAAAGTGCCGAAGGGTTTGGGGGTCAAGCCTAGTCGCGGATGTCCCTCTGTCAAATAGCAAACCGGCAAAAAAAACGACGCCCAGCCCGACCCCGTTATAACCCGATTCATAAACATGTCACTGGTCGTTCAACGACCTGGATGCCGCTCCTTGCCGGGGCCCGGATTGCGCACACTCCCTCACCAGCGCTGACTCACTTCCAAAGCTTCAGTCGACTGCACTTGGTGTCTTACTCCGGCCCGACTCAGGCCGGCAAAACGGCATTCGCCATGCATCGGGTCAGAAATCAGACAACCGCACCCTCAACTATGCCGCTGGAGGGCGCGGGAGATTATAGGTCGCCCCCGCAAAATCGAAGTCCATGGGTTCGGGACTTTTGATCGTGGATCTGGCACGTACAGCGTCCTCGTCCAGCCCGGTGCGTCCGGCCACTGTAAGACAGGACGCTCCTATCTCAAGACAAAGGGGTAGACGCCTCAGCTCTGGACAATTGTCAATCCAAAGGTCCAGCCCCACTACCCCACCCTCGCCCAGAGACATCAAGTGAGGACAGTTGTTCACTGCAAAATCCTCTTTCACGCGCATATTGTCAGGCAGCCCCCTCAGTCGAAGGCAGTTTTCAATACAAAGCCCCCCTCCTGTCCGGATTCCACCGGGCATGGCTGTCAGTCCAGCGCAGCGGCCAAGCAGCATTCCTCCAGCTACCCACAGGCGACCGGACAACAGCTCCAACCGGGGACAATCGTCAATACTCAAGTCTCCTGCCACTGCCAGCTTATTGGGCAAGGCGGTCAGCTCGGGACAATCCGTTATTTCAAAATCCCCTTTTACATGGAGACGTCGGGGCAGGACTTTTATTGGGGAGTCGATCAGCTCGAGATCCGAATCGACAACGTACAAACAGTCCGACGAGAACGGCTCCCCTTTGTCGATTTTTTCACAAAAGGCCTGCGCACTGAGTGTCACCTCGCATGGGCCAGAACCACTCTGTCCGGATGCCTGCCAGGGCTCAGGCATAGCTCTGCCGCCATATCCGGCAGACAGCGGCAGCCAGTTTCCATGCGCGGCAGCCAGTCCCGCTGGAACATTGCTGATGGCAACTATGTCGTCTCTTGACAGACCCGCCGCCTGTTCCCGTGACTCAGGCTGGTCAGAAAGCGCTTGATCGACAGCGGCGTTCGGGGAAAAAACCTGTTTCAGTGGCTGCATACAAAACTCGCTGAAAAAAAAAGCCCCAGCTCAATGCTGGGGCCCTCGACCGGGAAACACTCACGAATGCCCGATTTCCAGCGGCATACAAAAGGCCGCCATCCATTCAAGCAGCCTCCTGGCCTCGGGCTCTCCATGTTTCACCCGATTTCCCCTTCTGGCTGGAAGGACCAAAGCCAGGCTCGACCACGCCCCCGTAGACTCACAGGCCACCAGCCCGCGACATTCTCCCGGTGCTGAAGGGCGGTGCTGCACTCCCGGCCCCACAAAACATACAAGCCTGGCCGCTAGGCAGCAGCCTTGCGATAGCGGCGGCGCAGCTTGTCTATTTCCCTGTCTGCTTCTTTCATTTCTTGCAGCAAGCCCCGTTCCTTGTAAAGATTGCGAGCCTGACGATAGCAGTGCATTACTGTCCGATATTGGGACCGGGCATCCTTCCCATTCTGCTCAGTAACAGCCACCCCCCTGTCCCACCACAGGTCAGCTTCCAGATCAGGGCGAGAACCGGCAGGAATCCCTTTTTCCAGCAGCTGGGCATAGGCTTTTTCCCTGCGCACCGGATCCTCGATACGGCTGATTCGAAGGTATGCTATCTCCACCTTATAAGCTGCCCGCGCCGAGGCTATATCAGCCAGACTTTCCTTGATCGCGAGAGTGTTACCTTCATCCACATCCGTGTAGTAATCCGCAGCCTTTCTCAACTGGGATCCCGCTTTTTTCAGAGGCGGGAGCAAGTCAAATTCCATACTGTCTGCCACCCAATCGCTAAAGGCCGCTTCGAGTTTTTCCTGCTTGACCTGGTCTGTGGTTTTCGCATCAGAAGCTTGCCCCCTTGCACACGCGGAGGAGTCGAAAAAATCAGTCAGCCGGCTCACTTGAGACCCGTACTTTTCTCTTTGCCGGTTAACTCTGGCGGCCAGACGATCATGTTTTTCCAGGTAAGTAACATGCTTGTCCCAGTAGTAATCCCCTCGTCCCCGCTGTTTTGGGGTCATCAACGTGAGGTTGTGAACAGCGCGGACTCCTTGTTTGAGATGCGTGCCGGGCGCACGGGGGCTTGATCCCTGTGCGGCGGAAGTAGACAAAGCTGCCGCAGAAGAGGTTGTTGCAGAAGAGGTTGTTGCAGAGAACCCTACCCGGGAAGAAACGGTGTCAGGCATAGAAAAAGCCACTCTATTACACTATTGCACTATTAACTATTTACACTGCGTGCGGGGGACGCACAGGGCCCCGCGAGCACGACAGGTAAAAAACGACGGCCGCAGCATAAACAAAAAAAGACCCAGACACCAACACCAGTATCCGCTTGCCAGAAGAAAACCCGATGAACAGGCCCTGCCACCTGACCATGGACTCGCCCCTGGGAACCCTGTTCCTGCAGGAAAGCCATGGTGTGCTGCGCTGCTGCCGCTGGAGCCAGGAGCCGGCCCGGCCCGGTCATGCCTCACCCGTGTTAGACCGCGCCAGGCACCAGCTGGAGCAGTACTTCAATGGTGAAAGAACCCGGTTTGACCTGCCGTTCGAAATTGAGGGAACCGCTTTTGAGCAAGCGGTCTGGCGGGCCTTGAGCAACATTCCCTACGGCACCACCAGCTCGTACCGGCAGCTGGCCGAGGCGGCCGGACACCCTGGTGCCTCCCGGGCACTGGGCAGCGCCCTCGGACGCAATCGGCTGGTCATCATCCTGCCCTGCCACCGCGTGATACGCGCCTCCGGTCAGGCCGGTCACTACACCAATGGCGCCCAACGCAAGGCCGCCCTGCTTTCACTGGAAAAAACAGGCGTAATATAAAAACTCAGGGTCACAGTGGCTTTTATCGTCCCCGGGGATCTGCTAGCATTGCCGCCGCAGTGACCAGGGCGTCCGGTATCTGCCCAGGTTCCCCAGGAATCTGATACGCACCCGTTTACACAAGTGTCTGTCCATCCACTTGCTCAATGACCAGCTGCCCGCTGAGCATGACGCGGCAGCGCGCTGTACGCCAGGGGTTGCTGGACGCAGGTTCAACTTAATTTCTATACCGTCTGGATGCAGGCTTTTTCGTGCTGGATGCAGCGCAGTCTGACAAGCACCAGGCTTCCGGAAACACAGACGAGAGGTCCTCCCATGAAAAAGGATATCCATCCCCGTTACGAGACCATGACAGCCAGTTGCAGCTGTGGCAACAAGATCCTGGTGCGCTCCACGCTGTGCAAGGATATGGCTCTGGACGTATGCGCCAAGTGTCACCCCTTCTACACAGGAACCCAGAAGGTGATCGACAGCGGCGGCCGTATCGAGCGCTTCAACAAGCGCTTTGCAGGCATGAGCACCCGCAAGGGCAAGCCTGACGCAGCCTGACACCCGGACCAGAAGAGGCCGCAGCCGTTCACCGGCCGGGCCTCTGTCCACTGACAGCATGACGCCAGCGGCCCGGCCCCCTGCTGGCGGCCTGTGCCCGGATCTGCCCCCGAGCCGGAACCCAACAGCAGCCTGGTGTAAAAATGGAAGAAGACTACTGCCCACAAACGCTGGAGGAACAGGCCCAGGCCTGGTGGGAAGAACACGACAGCTTTGCCGTGACCGAAGACCCGGAACGGGAAAAGTTCTACTGCCTGTCGATGTTCCCCTATCCCAGCGGTCGCCTGCACATGGGGCACGTGCGCAACTACACCATCGGGGACGCCATAGCGCGCTTCCAGCGCATGCAGGGACGCAATGTCCTGCAACCCATGGGCTGGGACGCCTTTGGCCTGCCGGCCGAGAACGCGGCGATCAAACACAGCACGGCTCCCGCCGACTGGACCTTTTCCAATATCCAGGACATGAGAACCCAGCTCAAAAGACTGGGCTTCGGCTACGACTGGCACCGGGAGCTGACCACCTGCACCCCGGACTATTACAAGTGGGAGCAGTGGTTCTTTACCCGGCTGTACGAGAAGGGTCTGGTCTACAGAAAAATGAGCCAGGTCAACTGGTGTCCGAACGATGAGACGGTACTGGCCAACGAGCAAGTCGAAAACGGGCGCTGCTGGCGCTGCGACACACCGGTGGTACAGCGGGATCTGCCCCAGTGGTTTGTCAAGATCACAGACTATGCCGAAGAGCTGCTGGCCGACCTGGAACAGCTTGATGAATGGCCGGAACAAGTCAAGGCCATGCAACGGCATTGGATTGGCCGCTCCGAAGGCGTCAGCATCCAGTTTGCGCTGGCCGATTCTGACCAGAGTCTGACTGTCTACAGCACCCGTCCGGATACGCTGATGGGGGTCAGCTGCCTCGCGCTGGCAGCCAATCACCCGCTGTGCCAGGAGGCGGCCCGCCACAACAGTGCCCTGGCCGCCTTTATCGCCGACTGCCAGCACAGCACCACCGCCGAAGCGGACCGGGCCCAGCAGGAACAGCGCGGTCAGGATACAGGTCTCAAAGCCGTGCATCCCCTGACGGGCGAAGCTGTCCCGGTCTGGGCGGCCAATTTTGTGCTCATGGAATACGGCACCGGGGCCGTCATGTGCGTACCGGCCCACGATGTCCGCGACCATGCTTTCGCCCTCCACTATGGACTGGCGATGCCGCAGGTGATTCAACCCTCGGATGGCAGTCTGGTTGATCTGGATGGCGCCCCTTTCACCGCCGATGGCCAGCTGATCAACTCCGGCAGCTTTGACGGCCTGACGTCTGCCGCAGCGCGAACCGCTATCGGTGACCAGCTGGTGGCCGCTGGCAAGGGCGAGCGTCAGGTGCACTACCGTCTGCGCGACTGGGGCGTCTCCCGCCAACGCTACTGGGGCGCCCCTATCCCCATGCGCTATCTGGAGGATGGCAGCCAGGTGCCGGTGCCCGCCGACCAGCTGCCCGTGTCACTGCCGGTTGATGTCTCTCTCGATGGCGTGCGCTCCCCCCTGAAGACGGACACCCACTGGCAGCAGGTTGACCACAACGGCCAGCCAGCCCGGCGTGAGACCGATACCTTCGACACTTTCATGGAATCGAGCTGGTACTACGCCCGCTATTGCAGTGCGCCGCAAGATGCCATGCTGGACCCGGCCGCGACCGGCTACTGGCTGCCGGTTGATCAGTACATTGGCGGCATAGAACACGCCGTCATGCACCTGCTCTATGCCCGTTTTTTCCACAAGTTGCTGCGCGATGCCGGGCTGGTCAGCTGTGACGAACCCTTCAAGCGGCTGCTGTGCCAGGGCATGGTGCTGGCGGACGTTTTCTACAGCATTGATGAGGAAGGCACCCGTCACTACCACTCACCGGCGGATGTGGAAAAACAGCAAGACCAGTATGTGCTGCGCGACTCGGACACCCGGGTTCAACATGCCGGCATGAGCAAGATGTCCAAGTCGCGCAACAATGGCATAGATCCGCAGCCGCTGATAGCGCGCTACGGGGCCGACACTGTGCGCCTGTACATCTTGTTTGCGGCGCCGCCGAGCCAGTCACTGGAATGGTCGGCCGCGGGCGTGGAGGGTGCGCACCGGTTTTTGCGCCGCTTCTGGAAGCTGGCCACCGGTCCCCTGACCCGGCCCCCCGCCGCTCCCCTGGATCCGGACGCGCTGACGCCGCAGCAGCGTGCACTGCGGCGCCGCACCCACGAAACCATCACCCGGGTGTCACACGACTACGGCAACCGCCTGACCTTCAACACGGCCATAGCGGGCATCATGGAACTGGTGCGAGCCCTGGCAACGGCGCTGGAACAGCTGGACGCCCACCCACAGCAGCCGGCCCTGCTCCGTGAGGGGCTGGAAACAGCCACGCTCTTGCTGGCACCGGTGGCACCGCACATTTGTCATGCGGTCTGGCAAAAACTGGGTCATGAAGAGGGCATTGTCGATGCGCCCTGGCCCCAGGCGGACGCCGCCGCATTGGTGCAGGACCAGGTGCTGCTGGTGGTGCAGGTCAACGGCAAGGTACGCGCCCGGCTGGAAGTGCCCGCTGACGCCTCCCGCCAGCAGCTGGAAAGCCTGGCACGGCAGCATGCCCGGGTGCAGCCTTACCTCAGCGGCCAGCAGGTGCACAAGGTGATTGTGGTGCCCGGCCGGCTGGTCAACCTGGTGGTGGGCCCCGCATCCGCTGGCCAGTAGCACCTGCGCCTGTGCAAAAAAAATAGCGAGGTCCCATGCCCTGATCTAGACTAGCTCCGTCGTCAAGAATGGCAGCAGTGCCTCTGACTGCTGCCGCAGGCAACGGAGGAGACTGGCGTGGCAGGATCCGGCACATTCGGCATTCCGGCAAGCTCCCCCTGGGCACCGAGCTTGCTCAAGCCTGCCACAGGCTTGGGCAAGGCGGGCGCCAGTCCACAGATGGCAGCCCTGCTGAAGAATTACCCCCAGATACGCGACGACCTGGAAAAAAACCCGCGCGTGCTGCAATTACTGGCCCAGATGGCGCGGGGCGGAAACACAGAAAAGCCGCTTGAAGAGCTGCGCGGAATACTGGTTGGCTACCTTGGCAAAAGGAAAATGGCAGCAGCAGATCTGGCAGAGAACATCAAGGAAAAACAAGCCGCTATTGCCAGCCTGGAAAAATCCTGGGCAGATCTGAAAACGGGGCTTATCGGTCGCTGGGGGGATAATCCGAATACTGATTGCATACTGATGAGAGGCACCTATGTTGAACACTTCAAGTATGACTGGACTGCCGCGAAGTGGGTAACCGACTATTGCGACTCATACTCGTACAACACAAACGGGCTTGCACCTATTATTTCAGAAGATTTTATCGAGGCAGCGGATTCCGTAGATCAGAGCGACGCCCAAGACATCGCTAATGCAGGCTCGAGCATCACCGACCTTTATGATGGCTGGGGCATTGGTCCGAAAACGCATGGCCGTGCCATGAATTATTTCAGGACATGCTTGGGGCATGACGAGGTCAAAGAAATCGACACAGAAGACGGTGATATGAATCCGTTCACACACGAGAAAGACTGGAACGTCACAATCAAAACCAAAAAATCGCATATCGACGCATTCGATGCCAAAATTCATGCCATATGTGAAAAGGCCCGGACAGATCTGGATATTCTGAACCACGAATTCAAAGGCGAGATGAGCAGAACAAACTCTGCGCGCAGCGAGCTGCGGGACCTGTCCCGTGACATAGTTTCGCTGGCCAAACCTTCCTGATCACTTCTGCCTGCCGTTGTCGGCCATACCGAGTCACACTTTCCCACCTGCGCAGACTGCGCACAGGACAAGCTGTCGAAGACATCCAGCCCATATTGTGAGCACTGTCGTATTTCATCGTCTACACTTTCCCCGGCTTACGAAAATGACACCGGGGTCTCAGGGTTCTATCGCACACTGAGCCCGTTACAGCAGGCGGGGTGTTGGCGCGATGCTGTCCAATACATTCGGAATTCAGGCAGGGTCGCCCTGGGCTCAGGCGCGGCTCGGGCCGGGAGCTGCGGCAGACCAGGGCGGAACGGCCGATCAGCCTGCGGGCGTCAGCCCGGAATTGGCGACCCTGTTGCAAAAAAAACCCAGGCTCAGGGAGCTTCTGGCAAAAGACCCGGCGGCCCTCGCTCTGATGGCCAAGGCGGCGCGAGGCGGCAGTAATCAAAAACAGGTTTTGCATCTGCTACGCGAAACACTGCTGACTTACACAGGAAAAAGAAGGGATTCCGCCAAGACGCTGGCAGACGAAATGTATGCCAAACAGAAAAAGATAGCCGAACTCAAGGAAGAGTGGACCAAGATCAAAGCTTACATGATGAGCCATGCCAATGATTATTTCGCCGGCCGTAAAGGTAATGATGGTTACGGATGCATGGTCTACAAAGAGTTCTATAAGAAAAGCTACCAAAATTCTTGGTTGGACGATTTTCTCAGTCACCACTATTACACGTTCACCGACTTGCTGAACAAAGTCGTGGAGGGGCTGGATCTTCCCCCGTTTGACTCTAACCAACCTGGCGGGGGACACAATACTGGAGGTTACAAGCTCATCCAAAGACTTTTCCCCCACATGGGCTCCAATTTCGAGTCGCAGCATGGTGCCTTAGGTGCCTCAGCAGACTATTATTACGGCTGGCTGGTGCGAGAAGAGCACATCCTGGCAGCGGACGCCAGAATCGAAAGCGCGTGCGCCCAGGAGCAGGCAAAGCTGGACGCCAAAAACAAGGAACTCAAAAACGAAATGACCCAGGTCAGCTCCGTTGGCGAGGAATTACGCGACCTGTCGCGGGAAATCACTTCGCTGGGCAAGGGCTTCTGAGCACCCATGGATATTGCCATAGATGTCGTAGTATCCGGCTGTGTAATGACACTTGACGAGCTCAACCATCTGCAAGCAGGCCAGATCAAGAAAATTGGAGATTGCCTGCAGTCGGAGGTTTTGCTCAAGAGCCAGGGGGAGCTGATTGCCTCAGGAACCCTGGTCAAAGTAGAAGGCAGTTTTTGTGTATCCATCAACCAGGTCAACGCCCAGCCGCACTCTGGCTGAACGCCAGACACGCTGCCTGGCCCCGGCCACCCGGCCAGGTGTTGCGGCCTGAAGCCTTCGATGAAGGTAATTCGATGAAGATGAAAAAGGCGAGGAGTCTGTCCCATGTCGATATCGTCTTTACCCGGCTCCCCGCTGCCGTTCTCGCCGGCACCACTGCCGCTGGGTGGCAAACACGGCGACAAACTGCAGCAGAACGAGACTGACACCCAGGTTCCGCTGCCGGGCATAGGGCCGGCAGGGGAGGCCTTGCTGCGCGGGCGACCACAGATCAGGAAAATGCTGGCAGAAAACCGCTCAGCCCTCGCAGATTTCGCCAAAGCGGCAAGAACCAATGCCCAGAATGCCCTTGAAGTGCTGGGCGACACGATGAAAGCCTACGAGATGAGTACCCTCAAGAGGGCCCATACGGACGGCACGAACAGTCGTGACAGGTCCCAGAAGATTGCTCAGGTGTACATGGCATGGAACCGGATGAAGCCCCAACTGCTAGAGTACGCCAACCGAAAAAAGCCCGCAGAGCAAGTAGCAAACATTACGTCTGCATGTAGTTGGCAAATTATCCAAGACCTGCGTGAAGCCCTGAAGGCACTCCTTGAGAAGAGCACTTACAGCGAGACAGACCTTTACGATGACATTTTTCCGAACCGCAACCGCAGTTCAGACGAGGTCAGCTACAACGACATAAATTCAGCCGATTCCATAGTGACCAGCATTTGCGACACACACCAGGTTGACGTCGACAAGGGAAACCAGGACTTCAAAAACGACATGACATTACTGAGTTCCAGCAGAGATGAACTCAAGGACCTGCGGCGCGAAGTGCTGTCTCTGGGCAGGCGGTAAGCCCGTGCGCCGCCCGGCCTCTGCCTGCTATATCCATCAGCTGCCTGAAACCATGGGACACCATTGAGGACTGCACTCACCAGTCCGGCAATATTCTTTCATCGTCGTTTATTATGGTCTACATTTGTCCTCCGTGAGAAGACGATGCCCCGTTTGACCCGAAGAAAGCGGGGTTGTGTGGCAACCGAATACCCGGGGGGGGTGCTCATGAAAGCGGCAGGCTTGTTCGGCCCCCAGGCCGTGAGTCCCTGGAGTCAGGGCGCAGCCCCCTCCGTACCGAAAGGCCCGGGAGTGCCCAATGCGGAAAAAGCCCTCCCAGGCCTGAGCCCGGGGGGGGAAGCCTTGCTGAAGGGGCGGCCCCACCTCAGGAAGCTGCTGGCGGAAAACCCCCAGGACCTGGCATATTTCGCAAGAAACGCACAGGGCAACAATCCCAGGAATGCGCTCAAGGTGCTGGAACTATTACTGCAAACCTACGGAAACAATGTGATTTCCAAAGCGAAAGATACAGCCGAGGCCAATAAAACGCGATCAGAAAACATTGCCAGGGCGAGCCGATTCTGGAATCAGGCAAAGATTCAGATACAGAAACACACCGACTTCGACAAGCCGAATAACAAACGTGGCAAGATCGTTGATGGCAAGGAATTTTTGACGAAGGCTCTCGGGCCCGTTAATGCTCTTCGCGCGATGGACGAACCAGATAGCTATAAGGAGTGGGCTCTGGATGATCTTAAAAAGTTCCTTTTTCCAGGTCACCAAAACGGTTTTGTCAGCTACGACGATGTGACAGCAGCCGATGCTGTTATGAACAATTTTTGTGGCAGCCACCAGGTGTACGCAGATGAGGGGACCCAAGTGTTCAAGGACAAGATGACACTGTTGGGAGCCGCCCGCGAAGAAAACAAGGATTTGCGCCAGCAAGCACTTACTTTCAGCAGGCGCTCCGGATGATACACGGATCACCAGCTAACAGCCCGTACAGGTACGGAAGGCATTTTTTATAGAAGTCCGCAGGCCCATAGAGCAACTCGGTGGGGCGCGACAGAGGTCGCTGTTCGTCTTTGTCCGGCGCGGCCTTCGTTCTGTGTTTCGAACGGTGTATGAAACCCTGGGCAGGCTCGGTTCCCGGACAGGGGCAAGCAGGAGGGCGTGCGCGTGATGGCAGAGTTCGCAGGCCAGTGCTGGCATTGCCAGGCCTGCGAACCCGGTACCCACCAAGCTCAGAGAGGGGGTGTGTTTGATGAAAGCCGCAGGTCTGTTTGGTCCCCACACCATATCACCCTGGAGCCCAGCCGGGCCGGGGCTGTCCGATCCGAAGGGGCCGGGTCAACCAGGCGAAGAAAAGCCGATTCCGGGCGTGGATACGGCGGGCGCGGCCCTGCTGAAGGGACGCCCGCTGGCCAGACAGTTGTTGGAGAAAGCCCCGGAACATCAACGCCAGCAATTCAGCAAGGCTTCACGTAACGCCTCTCCAGATGCTTTCAATATCCTTGCCGGCATTCTGCAGGATTACACCGATGCACGACTGACGGAAAGCGAAGGCATCGCTAGTGCGAGCACGAAACGTGCCGGGAAAATCGCTCATCTGCAGAAAGTCTGGCAAGAAGCAAAGGTTTTTCTTGAGAGTCATGCCGATATTTCCAATCCGGGTAAGCAAACAGCCAGCCTACGGATGTACTGGGGTGACTTGAAGCCGGCAATACAGGAGGTCAAAGACGCCATGGTGGCATTGAAAGGTCAGGTTGCCGACGCCGACAATGCGCTGGGCGGCTCGGATGCCGCTTGGCTGGACTACGTGTTTCCTGGCCGACAAATGGGTAGCAACCAGAGAAAGGTCAGCTACAACGACATACGCACGGCCGACGCCATAGTCCTTTCATTCTGTGAAGAGATACAGGCAGCTGTGGAAAGTGACAACCACAAGTTCAAGAACTTCATGACGGAAATGACCTCCGCCCAACAGGAGCACAAGGGCCTGCTACGAGAGATAGCGGCCCTGAGCAAACGTTGACACAGGCTAGCCTGGCTCCTGCGGTGCGATCTGTTCACGCTGGCGTCGGGCCTCGAACAAACAAACACCGGTGGCCACGGAAACATTCAGACTGCTGACCGTCCCTGCCATGGGAATGCACACCAGCTGATCGCAGTGTTCGCGCGTCAAGCGCCGCAAACCGGCCTGCTCTGCCCCCATCACCAATGCCTGAGCTCCCCGCAAGTCGGCGTCGTAGAGCCTGTGCCCGGCCTCACCGGCGGCCCCCGTTATGGCGATACCCTGTTGATTCAGAAAGCGCAGACAGCGGGCCAGATTGGCCACAGTCACCAGCGGCACCCGGTCGGCAGCGCCGCAGGCGACCTTGCGGGCCGTGGCATTGAGCGGTGCCGAACGTGCGCGCGGCACTATGACCGCATGGACACCCGCTGCATCGGCTGAGCGCAGACAGGCACCCAGATTGTGCGGGTCGGTCACACCATCGAGCACCAGCAGCAAAGGCGGCTCGGTCATCTTGTCCAGCAGGCCTGGCAGATCAGATTCCCGGTATACCGGAGCCGCCTGCACCTGCGCCACTACCCGCTGATGCACACCGCCCGCCCGGCGGTTCAGGCTGTCAGCGCTTTCAAACAGGACCCGGATACCGGCGGCACGCGCCCGTTCCACCAACGCCTCCAGCCGCCGGTTGCGTACCCCCTTCTGGCACCAGAGCGTCTGGATACGCTCCGGTTGCGCCTCCAGCACGGCTTCAACGGCGTGGAGACCAAACGCCAGATCCTCTTGTGCATCATCATTCACAGGTCGCAGCCTCTGGCACCGGCGTGCCCAATGATTGGCCGAGCCGCACGGCCTGGCCGGCGGCCAGACCCGCTTCCCAGCGCACCTGATCCGGCCCCAGCAGCATAATCACCGTCGACCCCAGCCGGAACCGCCCCATCTCCTCGCCACGTGCCAGCTGGACCGGCGTCGGATCCTGGGGTGCATAGCCGAAGGTCTGGCACTGCTGCTGCCGTGGTGTCACCAACCCGTGCCACACCGTTTCTATACTGGCCACAATCATGGCACCCACCAGTACCAGCGCCATGGGACCTGCCGCTGTATCAAACAGACACACCACCCGTTCGTTGCGAGCAAACAGACCCGGGATGCGCTCAGTCGTGGCCGTGTTGACTGAGAAAAGACGTCCAGGCACGTGGATCATCTGGCGCAGCTGGCCGTCCTGCGGCATATGGATCCGGTGATAGTCACGCGGCGCCAGGTAGAGGGTGGCAAAATGGCCACCACGAAAGGCCTGCGCCAGCTTTTCATCACCACCCAGCAAGGCTGTCAGGCTGTAGTCATGACCCTTGGCCTGGAAAATGCTGTCGGCGTCCACAGTGCCGATCTGACTTATCGCACCATCGACAGGGCTGGCCAGGACGTCAGCTGCGGGCGGCCAGGGACGTGCCCCCTCTTGCAGTTGTCGCGTAAAGAAAGAATTGAAGTTGCAGTAAGCGGCGGGATCCGGCTCCTGCGCCTCTTCCATGTTCACGCCGTAGTGGCGGATAAAAGCGCGAATCAAGCGATCCTTGACCGCCGGCACCTGACAGTCAGCCAGCTGGCCGGTCAGGCGGGATAACAAGTGCTGGGGAATCAGATGTTGCAGGGCAATAAAAAGCTGTTTTTTCATGCGCGTCCCTGTGAAGTGAGAACAACGGGTGACAAAAAATACATAAAACACACAACCAGACACGACAAAGCAGTGCCACGCCAGCGGCAGCGGCAGCCACCGCGCTGTCACTGGCTGCCGCCGGTGATAACCGGCGTATCCATACGGTTGCCCCATTCCGACCAGCCGCCATCATAGGCACTGACATGCGCATAGCCAAGCAGGCGAGCCGCCATATAGGCCAGGCCCGAACGATGATGCGCCTGACAATAGGTCAGCAGCGGCCGGTCAGGACCCAGACCAACCGCCTCCAGCTGCTCGGCCAGATCCTGACGCAAGCGGCAACTGCGTTGCGGGTCCATGGCCCGGGTCCATTCAAAATTGACCGCACCGGGTATATGGCCGGCGCGCCGGGCCGAACGCCGCAGCCCGGCAAATTCTTCCGGTGAACGGGCATCCCACAGCGCCAGCACCCGGGTCGGGTCCTGCTGCTGCGCGGCCAGCGCGACCATGATCTGTTCGGCGGTCATGCGCACCTGGGGGTTTTCAATGCGCAGCCGCGTCCGGGTTGGCTGTGGTGCGCGGGGCGGATGCTGCAAAGGCAGGCCCGCATCCCGCCAGGCACGCACACCACCGTCCAGATACGCCAGTTTGCGATGGCCAATCAGATCCAGCGTCCAGAGCAAACGCCCGGCCCAGCCGCCGCCCTCGTCGTCACAGACCACCAGGGTGCAGTCAGGGCGGTAGCCCATATGGCCCAACAGCTGTTCGAGATACGCGAGCGCGGGCAGACCGCCCGGCGTCGGCGGCCTGCCCGCCTGCAGTTGCGGACCCGCCAGCGACACCGCCGCAGGAATACAGGGACGCGCGCCGGCCGTCGGACTACAGACATCCACGACCAACACGTCAGGCGCTGTCAGACACGCGGCCAGCTGCTCCGGCTGCATCAAGGTGACCGGAGGCAACAGCCTGGCATCAGATTTGACAGAACTGACTGAATGATGACAATGGGTGCGGTTCATGGCGCACAACTCCCGATGGCGGTGGTGCCCCCGCAGTACCGGGAGGCGGGGCCTGTTGTGACATGCCCGCCGCGCTGCCCTGTGCGCGGTGCTGCATTCTACTGCAACACTTGCGCCAGAAAAACCGGCCATGCGCATAGTTTTCCTGGGGAAACAATCTGTTATGACCGCCGCTCACTGGCATATTCTGGGTGCCGGCGCCATGGGGTGCCTGTGGGCCGCCCAGCTGCATCGCAACCACAAGCCCTGCACACTGCTGGTGCGGCCGGCAGCGGCCGCCGGCACCCCGGTTCTGCGCCTCACAGAGCAAGGCCAGACCTGGCAACTGCCGGTCCCCATCGAAGACAGCAGCCGCCCCCGTCGCATCACGCATTTGCTGCTGGCTGTCAAAGCGCACCAGACACTGGCGGCGGTGCAGATGATCAAAAGCCAGCTCAACTCCGACAGCTGTCTGGTTCTCTTGCAAAACGGCATGGGAAGCCAGCAACAGGTCACCGAACTCTGCCAGAATATGGCCATTTATGGCGCCGCCAGCACCCAGGGTGCCAGGCTGATCGCGCCGCTGCATACGCAGCGCGCCGGCCATGGGCTCACCTGGACAGGCCCTTTCAATCAGGTGGCACAGCAACGGGGCACCAGCGCACTCGACGACCTGACCCGACTCGAAGGCATGGAGGTCCGCCTGCAGGAGGATATTCACAGCCGTCTGCTGGACAAGCTGGCCATCAATGCCGCCATCAATGCCATGACTGTACTGCACGACTGCAGCAACGGCGCCCTGCTGCAGGCTCGCCATCGCGATCAGCTGCGCAGCCTGTGTCAGGAAACGGCGAACATACTGGCGGCAGCGCAGCAACAAACGCCACAGACCCAGGCAGAGCCGCTCCTGGACAGCGTTCTGGCAGTGCTGGCGGACACCCGCGACAATCTGTCGTCCAGTTTGCAGGACGTACGCCGGGGAAGCCCCACCGAACTGCGCTGGATCAATGGCTGGCTGCTGGAGCAGGCGGCGCGCCTGGGGCAGCCGGCCCCCACCCACAGGGCCCTGCTGGACGCCCTGGCAGCGGCCGGCATCCAATAAACGCCGACACTTCGCTTTTTGCATGACTACAGGTAGAATGCGTTCCCCCGGCTGGATCCAGCCAGACAGTTCCATGCTGCGCCCAGAATGCCCAGCCCACCCCGAGAGGCCCCCTCCTGTGATTGAAAAGCTTCGGAATGTCGCCATTGTGGCGCATGTTGACCACGGCAAAACGACTCTGGTAGACAAGCTGCTGCAACAGTCCGGCACCCTGGGACGCCGGGAACAGGGCACCGAGCGCATCATGGACTCCAACGACCAGGAGAAAGAGCGCGGCATCACGATCCTGGCCAAGAATACCGCCATCAACTGGCAGGACTACCGCATCAACATCGTTGACACCCCCGGCCACGCCGACTTTGGTGGCGAGGTCGAACGGGTGCTGTCCATGGTGGACTCTGTGCTGCTGCTGGTGGATGCCGTAGACGGCCCCATGCCCCAGACGCGCTTTGTCACCAGCAAGGCCTTCGAGCAGGGGCTGCGTCCACTGCTGGTGATCAACAAGGTGGACCGCCCCGGCGCGCGCCCGGACTGGGTGATGGACCAGGTCTTTGATCTGTTCGACAGTCTGGGTGCTACCGATGAGCAGCTGGACTTTCCTGTCATCTGCACCTCGGCGCTGCAGGGGACGGCCGGCGCCAGTGCCGACAGCCAGGCAGCCGACATGACACCGCTGTTCGAGCTGATCACGCAGGCAGTCCCGGCACCGCAAGTGGACCCTGCCGGTCCCTTCCAGATGCAGATCTCGGCGCTCGACTACAACAGCTACGCCGGTGTGATCGGCATAGGACGCATTCAGCGCGGTTCCATCACACCTGGCACGAGCGTGCAGTTGATCAGTCGTGCTGGTGACGAGCGCAGTGGTCGCATCCAGAAACTCATGGGCTACCACGGCCTGGAGCGCATAGAGTCCGAACAGGCGCAGGCGGGCGATATTATCTGCATTACCGGCATTGATGGCCTCAAGATTTCCGACACCCTGTGCGACCCCGGCCTGGTTGAAGCTCTTCCCCCGCTCTCTGTCGACGAGCCGACTGTTGCCATGACCTTCCAGGTCAATGATTCGCCATTTTGCGGCCAGGATGGCCGTTTCGTCACCTCCCGCAATCTGCGCGAGCGGCTGGAGCGTGAACTGATCCACAATGTTGCCCTGCGCATGGAACCCGGTGAGGATGCCGACCAATTCCTGGTCTCGGGTCGCGGCGAGCTTCACCTGGCGGTGTTGATTGAGACCATGCGGCGGGAAGGCTATGAGCTGGCGGTCTCTCGTCCGCGGGTGCTGATGCGCGAGAATGCGGGGGTGCGTGAAGAGCCCTTTGAACAGGTGGTCGTGGACGTGGACGAAGCCCACCAGGGGCCGCTGATGGAAGAAATGGGGCAACGTCGTGCCGAACTGCAGGACATGGTGCCGGACGGCCGGGGCCGTATACGCATGGATTTCATCATGCCGTCACGCGGGTTGATCGGTTTCCGCTCCCGCTTTCTGACGCTGACCTCCGGTTCTGGTGTACTGACCTCGATTTTCAGCCACTATGGCCCCGCCAAGGAGGCGGAACTGGGACGCCGCACCAACGGCGTACTGATTTCCATGGTGACCGGCAAGGCGCTGGGCTATTCCCTGTTCAGTTTGCAGGAGCGGGGGCGCTTGTTTATCGAGCCCAATACAGCGGTGTACGAAGGTCAGGTGATCGGCCTGCATAACCGCAACAACGACCTGACGGTCAATCCGACTCGCGCCAAACAGCTCACCAACATTCGAGCCGCCGGCACAGACGAAAACATTCTGCTGACCCCGCCGGTGCTTCACACTCTGGAACAGGCACTCGAATTTATTGATGATGACGAGTTGGTAGAGGTCACGCCCGCCCATATACGGCTGCGCAAGCGCTGGCTGACGGAGAGCGAACGCAAGAGGAACAAGAACAAACAAGCCAGTTGATGGTGCCGCGCCACGCGCGCGCTCTGCTGCGGCCCGCCTCCGGCGGGCCTTGTTCTTGTTGTTGTTCATGCGCCAGTGCGTGCCCGGGTCCGGCCCGGCTCGCAGGCCATGACTTGCGACTGCCCGTTTTCGCTCACCTCAACCGCTGCAATGTCCATGTGTTGTGGAATAGCTGGTATGAGCGGCCCGGCGACAAGCCCCCTTGCCGCTGTGCAGCGATGCGCTTTTATACCGGGACTGTATTGATTGCAGGACGGGTAAACGCTATCCCGGCGCTTCACTTACCGGTCTTTTTCTGGCGCGGCTGAATCAAACCGGGTAGATGCCACCATCGCATAGCTGGTCTATTTCAATCAGAAACGCCTTTCAACTGACTCACTTTTTTCCTCTGTAATGCCAAAAAGGGTGAGTTGCCTTTCCTGATCAGCGCATGGAATTGTTCTGGACCAGTGCGCCCTTCGCAGGATTTTCTTCAACACCCAAGCCGGGAAGAGCCGTTGCGCGACTCTTCCCGGCCCGGAGAGACGGGGTAGCACCTCTGGAGGGCCGGATGGCATAGGGCACTTGGGGAGCACTGCCGGCTGTTCAGTCGGCCGCAAACCTCAACCCCGGCATTTTTGCTGCAAGCACTTCACCGGCGCCAAGCCGTCACAGCCCTTGCAGCGGATCACTCGACTCCCGGTCATCGTCTTCTGCCTTGGGAGAGAAAATTTCGTCCATTATGTCCGACAGCGCATCCCGGTTTTCCCAGTCGGTGTCGTCATCCTCCTCGTCTGACAAGTCCGCTGCTCCGTTCCATGAGGCGGCTGGCTCGTGTTGTTCTGGCGAAGAGCCTTGCTCAGGACTCTTGTCTTGATCGGTTTGATCGGTTTGATCGGTTTGATCGGTTTGATCGGTTTGATCGGCTGGATCGGCT
>Ga0209021_1001815_pt1 | contig 20057 bp, 19 predicted proteins | sample PinacodermFT_FD_187299 | JGI IMG/M metagenome (GOLD analysis project Ga0209021, IMG submission 187299) | Host-associated microbial community of the marine sponge Aplysina aerophoba from Gulf of Piran - sponge pinacoderm, lysed by freeze-thaw... | ecosystem: Host-associated > Porifera > Sponge >... | reverse complement strand
ATGAAGCGTTGCATTACTCAGGCAAAGCGGACCAAAGAGAGGAGTTGGCTTGCTGAGCCATCCCATACGATGCTTCAACAATCCGTCAGAGACCTGAGCCAGGCGTTCAAGAACTGGTGGGAAGGCAAAGGCAGGGTCCCATGCACCTCGTTTCAAGAGTCGGAGAAACCGTCGTCAGAGTATGGGTGTTTGCGGTAAGGAGTTTTATCCGACGGACAGGGGAGTCCGCTTCCCGAAGATTGGAGAACTCAAGCTGAAATGGTCACGCCCCTTGCCCTCTCCCCCAACGAGCGTCACCCTTGTCAAGGAGTGCTCGGGCCGCTACTATGCCAGCTTCGTTGTAGAGGTCAAGGAGGTCAAACTCCCCTGGACTCCCAAGGAAGTCGGCCTCGATTTGGGCTTGGCATCCCTCGCCGTCGGAAGCGACGGCGAAAAGATAGCCCCTCCCAAGTTCCTGCGCTCTGCGCTCAGAACGATCGGGAGGTTACAAGGGAGCCTGAGCCGAAAGGCGAAGGGTTCCAGTAACCGACAGAAGGCAAGGCTTCTCGTGGCGCGTGCCCAGGAAAAGGTAGCCAATCAAAGTTTGGATCTCTTCCACAAACTCAGCACCAAGTACATCCGTGAGAACCAAACGGTTGCGCTTGAGGATCTGAATGTGTCGGGAATGCTGAAGAACCGTCGTCTTGCCAAGAGTATCTCCGACTCTGGATGGCGGATGTTCAAGACTCTCCTGGAGTACAAGGCGGTGCTCTATGGCCGCGAGGTCGTAGTGGTCTCCCGCTGGGAACCAACTTCCCAAAGGTGCTCCAGTTGCGGACATCGCGACGGCAAGAAACCTCTCTCTATCCGTCGTTGGACCTGCTCGGCTTGCGGTGCCGCGCACGACCGTGATATCAATGCCGCAAAAATATCCTCGCCGTCGGACAGGCGGAGAGGCTAAACGCTTGTGGAGCCGAGGGTACGTCCAGCTTGCTGGTACCTGGCTATGAAGTAGGAACCCGTCTTGATCAGAGGGTACCGTGTGCTGTCTGAAGAAAGGGAATCCCCGTCGCTTACGGCGGGGAGGATGTCAAACAGCCTCACGTTGCCGCAGACCCGAAGCACTCGAACGGTGTGTTCTGCTGAACGCGGAAGCCGCAGTAGTGATCCCCCTCCTGGATCCAGTGGATCCGCTCCACATGGCAATCCGGGAAGATGCTGCGGTAAAGCTGGAGTTCCTGGCTACAAATTACGGGAAATTGCTCGGCAATACGAGCCACGGAACAGTGGAAAGCCGTAAGCAGCCAGCTATGTTGGTCCTGACACGGTTGATAGTCCGCCACATATCCTTCCTGACCGCGCAGTTCCACAAGGCGCTGTAGACGCTTCTCCAAGGAGCAATTGCCGAGAAACATGCGGTAACGCCGGGCCTGGGCCGCAGCGTGTTGGCCAAGGATGGTTTGCAGTTGATCCGGGCCAAGGCAGTTGGCCACAGTGTGGAGGAGCCCTCGGGCAAACTCCTCGCTCCCGTCGGGGAAATGACGATCCCGGCCCTGGTCTGTCAACTGCCAGAGGTTACTGGGCCGCCCCGGACGGGTGGTGGTGTTACAGGGGCTTTCCACCAGTCCTTTCTGTTCCAGGCTGCGCAGGTGGCGGCGCATCACCTGCACGGAGACCCCAAGTTGGCTGGCCATGGTGGCCGCTGTGGCCTGGCCCAGCCGCAGCAGGATGGTCAACGCGGCCTCACGAGTCGATGTGACTGGTTCCGACGACATCACACGGGAAGCGGCCACAGGGCCGTGCATGTGGTTGTAGTCTAGTTAGGAAACGAACTGGTTTCGTTACTCTACTGCCCATGAATTCGGATCAAGCCCCCCAGCCCAGCCCCGAGAGCCTGGAGACCCTACGCAAATTTGCCCAGACCTACGCCCAGCGTACCGGCACCTACTTCTGCAGTGATCCCGGAGTCACTGCCGTGGTTATTAAAGGCTTGGCCGCACATAAGGATCAGTTGGGGGCGCCGCTCTGCCCATGCCGTCACTACGACGACAAACCCGCGGAGGCAGCCCAGGCCTTCTGGAACTGCCCCTGTGTGCCCATGCGGGAACGCATGGAATGCCACTGCATGTTGTTTCTCACCGAAGACAACCCCTTCCGCGGTGCCAACCGGACCATCACCACGGAAGCCATTCAAGCCCTCGCCGACTCACCCTCTCCCATCCCGCAATGAGCAGTGCCACCACCGTAGAGGCCCTTAACAAAACGCCTTACCGCTACGGCTTTGTAACAAACATTGAGACAGAGAAAATTGCCAAGGGCCTGGATGAGTCGGTGGTGCGTCTGATTTCGTCCAAGAAGCAGGAACCGGATTTCCTGCGGCAGTTTCGCCTCAAGGCCTACGCCCAGTGGCAAGCCATGGAAGAGCCCAACTGGGCTGCTCTCAAGTATCCCTCCATTGATTATCAAGACATCGTCTACTACTCGGCCCCACTTCGGAAGGAACAGAAAGGCAGTCTGGATGAGGTGGATCCCGCTCTGCTGGAAACCTTTGACAAGCTGGGCATTCCTCTGAGCGAACAGAAGCGTCTCGGCAACGTGGCGGTGGACGCAGTGTTTGACAGTGTTTCCATTGCCACCACCTATAAGCAGAAGTTGGCAGAGCACGGCGTGGTGTTCTGCTCCATGGGCGAAGCCGTCAAAGATCACCCGGAACTGGTGGAACGCTATCTGGGTTCCGTGGTTCCCATTGCCGATAACTTCTTCGCAGCGCTCAATTCTGCCGTGTTCAGTGACGGCTCCTTTGTGTATATTCCCAAGGGGGTCAAGTGCCCCATGGAGCTCTCAACCTACTTCCGCATCAACAGCGATGACGCAGGACAATTCGAGCGGACCTTGATCATTGCCGAAGAAGGGGCCAGTGTCAGCTATCTGGAAGGATGCACAGCCCCCATGTTTGACACCAACCAGCTACATGCAGCCGTGGTGGAGTTGGTGGCCTTGGATGATGCCTCAATTAAATACTCCACCGTTCAAAATTGGTATGCTGGGGATGAAAACGGCAAGGGGGGAATCTATAACTTCGTTACCAAGCGGGGTTTGTGTAAAGGCCAGCGCAGCCGCATCAGTTGGACCCAGGTGGAGACAGGTTCAGCCATCACCTGGAAGTATCCTGGTTGTGTGCTCCGGGGCCGGGATTCCGTTGGCGAGTTTTACTCGGTGGCCCTCACCAATCATCACCAGCAGGCGGATACGGGCACCAAGATGGTTCACATTGGTCCTGGAAGCCGCTCCACCATTATCAGCAAAGGCATCAGCAGCGGCCACTCGGTCAACAGCTATCGGGGACTCGTCAACATCAGCCCGCAAGCCCGTGGAGCCCGCAACTTCAGCCAATGTGATTCCATGCTCATCGGAGATCAGGCAGCGGCCAATACCCACCCCTACATCCAGTCTCGCCAACCTGAAGCCACCATTGAACACGAGGCCAGCACATGCAACATCTCGGAGAATCAGCTCTTCTATCTACAGTCTCGCGGCATTGGGCCTGAGGCAGCAGTCTCCATGCTGGTGAGCGGATTCTGTCGCGATGTATTCAACCAGTTGCCCATGGAGTTTGCCGCTGAGGCTGACAAGCTCCTGGCTCTCAAGCTGGAAGGTTCCGTTGGCTAGGCCCCACCAGGCTTTTTCTGATTTCCATCGATTCCCTGCTCCCGATTAGGACCTTGACGTCAACTGAGATCACGCCCTTCTGTGAAACCCCCATCCAACCCGGTGATGTGTTGCTGGCGGTTGAGAATCTCCATGCCTGTGTCGAGGAGAACGAGATTTTGCAGGGTGTATCCCTACAAATTCGTGCTGGTGAAATCCATGCCCTGATGGGGCGTAACGGCAGCGGGAAAAGCACGCTCTCCAAAGTGATTGCCGGCCACCCTGCCTATACTGTCACGGCTGGCAGCATCCACTACAGAGGCCAGGATCTGCTGGCGCTCTCCCCCGAGGACAGAGCCCGATCAGGCGTGTTCCTGGGTTTTCAATATCCCGTGGAAATCCCCGGTGTCAGCAATCTGGAATTCCTGCGGGTGAGCTGCAATGCGCGGCGGCAGAATCGGGGTCAGGAAGAACTGGATACCTTCACGTTTGAAGACCACGTGCGGGAAACCATGGCCATCGTGCAGATGGATCCGGCATTTCTGGAGCGTAGCGTCAACGAGGGCTTCTCCGGTGGGGAGAAAAAGCGCAACGAAATCCTGCAGATGGCGCTGCTGGAACCACTGGTGGCCATCCTGGACGAGACGGATTCCGGCCTCGACATTGACGCGTTGCGCATTGTGGCCAATGGAGTGAAGAAGTTGGCGCTGCCAACAACCGCAACCCTCTTGATTACCCACTACCAGCGACTGCTGGATGCTATAATCCCGGATTTCGTCCATGTGATGGCGGAGGGTCGTATCCTGCGCACCGGCGGCAAGGATTTGGCCATGGCGCTGGAGCAACGGGGATACGACTGGATTGATGAAACCGACGGGTCGGATACACCCCAGCCATGAGTAACGCCACCCAATCCCGGCCTTGGCTGGAGGCGCTGTTGCAGGTGCTGGCCCAGCGCGCTGGCCACTCTGCCACGCAGTGGCCCAGCGCCCGTGACTGGTGCTGGCCCACACGCCGCAGTGAGACATGGCGGTTTACGGATCTGCGTTGCTTGACCCAACTGGATCCCGTCCGCCTCCACACCCGAACGGCGTCGCCCCGCTGGCCGGATGCGTCAATCCTGCTGCCTTCGGACCCGGTGTCCGGGAAACAGTTGCCTGCGAGACACGTGTTCTTGCAGCTTGATGGCCGCGGCCACTGGCTGAGCCCCCAGGGAGAACTCCCCACCTGGCCCCGCGGCCTCGTGCCCCTGCCCACCGAGGAGATCATCCCGGGACAGGTGGCCCAAACCGTCATACCGTCAGGGACGTTGCCCTTGGGGGCCCAGCTCAACGGGGTGACCCCCAGCCCGGCGCTCGGCTTGCAGGTGAGCGGCCCCGATCCCATCCATCTGGAATTGGCGATTCAGGTGGAGCAGGCCCAAGCCTGGCTGGCGCCCCATCTGCTGTTGGTGTTGCAGCCCGGCGCCCACCTGTGCCTGAGTTGGCATGTGGTTGCCACCGCCCAGGCTGCAGTGATGCCCATGGTGGAGGCCCGGTTGGGGCTTGCCGCTCAACTGGAGGAGGCCACCACGGCCTGGGGATACCCAGGGGCCACCTTCCTGGGCAGCAGCTTCATGGATCAATCCCCCCGGAGCATCTATCGACGCACCAACGTGACCTGGGGATGGGGACTGAGCCGTGACGAGCCCTTCGTTCGCCAGTCTCAAGGGCAGGCGGAGACCTGTCTCCATGGTCTGGCTGTGGCCCGGGGGCAGTCCCTGCTGGACACCCATAGCACTGTGACCTTTGATGGCCCTGGGGGCCAACTGCGGCAACGCCACCAAGCCCTTGCCGATGATCGGGGCCACAGCGTCTTCAATGGCCGTGTTGTGGTACCACGGGTGGCCCAGCAGACGGATGCCAGCCAGTTGAGTCGCAATCTTCTGCTCAGTACAAGCGCCCGCATCGACACCAAACCCCAGTTGGAAATCGTGGCCGACAATGTTCAATGCAACCACGGCGCCACGATCAGTTGTCTCCAGGATGACGAGCTCTTCTACCTGCAATCCAGAGGCATTGGTCGGGATCAAGCCTCCCGCCTGCTCCAGCGAGGTTTCTGCGAAGAGATCCTGCAACAACTGCCCAAGACTGCCCTGGCTTGGCCCTCGCTCCAGCGTCTTCTTGAGATCCCCGTCCCGGATCAGCCATGACCGTCACCCCTATGAGCGCCGCTACGGAGCACCAGCTTGATCTGGCCCGTTTAACCCGCCCCGACTTCCCACTGCTGAACCAGTCCTTGCAGGGGCAACCCCTGGTGTACATGGACCATGCCGCCACCAGCCAGAAGCCCCGGCAAGTCATTGATGCCCTGGTGGAGTACTACTGCTGCCACAATGCCAACGTGCATCGTGGCGCCCATACCCTCAGTGCGCGGGCCACGGAGGCCTTTGAATCAGCCCGGGCCACAGTGGCCCGCTTCGTTGGCGCCGCCGATGCCAGGGAAATCGTGTTCAGCCGCAATGCCACGGAGGCCATCAACCTGGTGGCCTATAGCTGGGCGCTGGATCACCTCAAGCCCGGTGATGAAGTGGTGCTGAGTGTGATGGAACACCACAGCAACCTGGTGCCCTGGCAGTTGATGGCACGGCGCAGCGGCGCCGTGCTGCGCCATGTGGGTATCACCTCTCAAGGGGAAATGGATGTGGACCACTTCAAGCAACTGCTCAACGAGCGCACCCGGTTGGTCTCCTTTGTCCACCTGAGTAATACCCTGGGCTGCCTCAATCCCGCAGCGGAGATCACCGCCATGGCCCATGGGGTGGGGGCACGGGTGCTGGTGGATGGCTGCCAGGCCCTGCCCCACCGCCCTGTGGACGTGCAGGCTCTGGGCTGTGACTGGTACGTGGGCTCCGGCCATAAGCTCTGTGGCCCTACAGGGATTGGTTTCCTCTGGGGACGCGAGGATCTCCTGGAGGCCATGACCCCCTTCCTGGGTGGGGGAGAAATGATCGCTGTGGTGCAGTTGGAGAAGAGCACCTGGGCGGAACTGCCGCATAAATTCGAGGCGGGGACCCCTGCCATCGCCGAAGCCATTGGCTTGGCGGCGGCGCTGGATTACCTGTCCGCACTGGGCCTGGAGAAGATCCATGCCTGGGAGCAGCAGCTCACCCAACACCTGTTTGATCGCCTCCAGGCCGTTGATGGCCTCATCATTTATGGCCCTGACCCCCGGGAGCAGCCGGATCGTGGGGCCCTGGCCAGCTTCACTGTGGCTGGAGCCCATGCCCATGACGTGGCCGCCCTGCTGGACAGCGCCGGTATTTGCATTCGCAGTGGCGACCATTGCACCCAACCCCTGCACAGAGCACTTCAGGTGACGGCAACGGCCCGGGCCAGTCTCAGCTTCACCAACACGATGGAGGAGATTGACCGCCTCGCCCACCAACTCCAGGAGGCGGTGAGCCTGCTGCGGCAAGACAGCGAGCCTCCCCTGGAATAACACCCGACGCTCCGTCAAAGGTGCTTCCGGAAAAAAGCTTCCGTGCGCAGAAGAACCTCCTGCTGCACCCCGCCATCACGAAATCCATGGCCTTCTTCCGGGTAGCGATGCACATCCACGGTGACCCCCCGCTGGCGCAGTGCTGCGGCCATGCGCTCCGTCTGCTGCGGTAAGACCACTTGATCTTTCAGACCCTGAAACAACACCACCGGCCCTTGACCGTGCCGGACCAGATGGAGCGGTGAACGGTCCCGATAGCGCTGGGCCGCAGCCGGCCATGGTCCCACCAGGCTCTCCAGGTAGCCGCTCTCGAAGCGGTGGGTGTCCTGGGTCAGGGCGGCCAGATCCGTGACCCCATAGCGACACGCCCCCACCCGAAACAGGTTGCTGCTACAAAGGCAGCCCAGGGCCGTAAACCCACCGGCACTGCCGCCGCTGATGGCCACCCGTTCCGGATCGACCCGATGGGCCACCACCAGAGCCATGGCCCCCGCTGTGCAGTCCTCCACATCCACCACGCCCCAGTTTCCATCCAACCGCTGGCGGTAGGCGCGACCAAATCCACTGGAGCCTCCATAGTTCACGTCCAGCACGGCCCAGCCCCGGCTGATCCAGAATTGGGTCTCCAGGCTGAAGCAGGGGCGCGCCATGGCGGTTGGGCCACCATGACAACGCACCAACAGGGGTGGCAGTCCTGCAGATGTGACAGGGCGGTACAACCAACCGTGGGTGCGCCGCTTCCCGTGGCCCGGGAACCAAAAGGCCTCGGGCGTGCTGACAGTCTCCGTTCCCAGGGGATTGGCGCCCATGGGCGTGTGCTGCCAATGGCCACGCACCAGATCCAGCTCCAGCAATCCACTTGGCTGCCGCGGTCCTGCGGCAAGGGCAACAGCCCGCCGACCATCAGCCCGCAAGCCGGAGATCTCCGTAAAAGGCAGCTTCAGCTCATGCCAGTGGGGGTTGTCGCCGGATGACCACTGGAGGCAGCCCAATCTCCAACAGCCATGGCGGCAATAGGCAGCCACCAGACCCTTCTCCCAAACAGCCGTGGTGCTCATCCCCGCCACCCATTGGGGTAAGCCGAAATCCGCCGCCATGGGTAACACACTCCTCCACGGGGGTTGTGGACTGTTCAGGTGGTCCGGAGCCAGGTGCTGCAGGTTCCAATACCCACTGTGGTCACTGGCCATGACCACCCCTCCATCGGGCAACCACTGGGGCTGAAAGACGGATTCCGTCATACCGCCATCCCCCGCCAGGCAACGGGGTTCCCGCAGTTCTCCGTCGTCACCCAATTGGGCCAGCCAGAGACGGTTGCGCTGCCAGGGCATGGCCGGGAGGTCCCATTCCAACCACAGCAGGTGGCGCCCATCGGGTGAGAGGGTGGGGGTGCTGCAGAAGTCCGCCTCAGCCCGCAGGGGCCGGCTGGCGCCGGTGCGCAGACAAACGCGGGTAAGTACGTCCTGGTTCTCCTGCTCCCCAACGCCGATCCAGAACTGGCCCTCCTCATGGAGACAGCCATCGCCCATGGCGACAACTGCGGGCCGACAAAGCTGGCGCGGCGGGATGACGCCGTGAAGATTCAGGAGCCAGAGGGCAGGACCGATCTTCCCATGGTTCACCAGAACGGTGTGGTGGCGGCCAAACGCCACGGGAGCCCCACCAAAGCCATGGAGAGATGTGCGCAGGTTCCAGTCGCCTGGGGTCAGTTCTCGACGTTGACCGTCTACCTGGGTCATCAAGGTGGTGCGGCCTTGTTCCCATGGGCGCTGCTCCAACCAGAACAAACGCTGGCCCACCAGCCATGGCTCTTTCCATGTGGGCAACGTTCCAGCAACCGCGCTGGCCGGTAGCGGCTGGGCGGAATCCAACATCATCACGGAGCACCATGTTCTCTTTATTCTCCTTAAGATGGTGGGCAAACGCCCTATTGCATAAGGAGTAGTTCTCCATGGCTGGAGCCAGTTTCGCCGGCCTTGCTCACCGCGCGGCGCGACGTGAAGCCTCGGTGACGGTCGAGAAGCAGGTGGATGGTCCGGCTCCCCTCACCATCCACCACTTGGGAGATCAGGTGCTGCGTCAATCCGCACGACGGGTGTCCAGGGTGGACCCCGGCATCCGCCAACTCTGCCGCGACATGCTGCGCAGCATGTACAGCGCCCGGGGCATTGGCCTGGCGGCAACTCAGGTGGGTGTTCACAAGCAGGTGCTGGTCATTGACCTGGACTCCGAAACCCCCAGCACGCCACCTCTGGTGCTCATCAACCCGGAGATTACGGCCACTGGCGCCTCTGTAGACTCCCGCGAGGAGGGCTGTCTCAGCATTCCCGGGGTCTACCTGAACGTGGTGCGACCCACGGTGGTGGAGGTGAAGTTTATGGATGAGCTGGGGCGCAAACAGCGTCGCAAGGCGGATGGTCTCCTGGGCCGTTGTATCCAGCACGAAATGGACCATCTCAACGGGATTCTGTTTGTGGATCGCGTCCAGGACGGGGAGGCCCTGCAACGGGAACTGAATCACCATGGTTTTGTCCCCGGTGCGGTCCATGCCGTTGTCTAGCTTGTGTCCTTTTCAGTCCGTGTCATGCCCATGAAACCGCTTGCAGGGCTGTTGCTGAGCCTGTCTTGTCTGCTGGGTGTTGCGGCCACGGGATCGGTGTTCGAGTTGGCCTATGGCGATCCCCGGTTGGGTGTGGTGCCCACAGCCGTCATTCTGGCGGTCAGTGCACCGGGGACTGTGCTCACCCTGCTCATGGCCATGGCTTGGAACGGTCGGCCCTCCTGAGGGCTACACTGTCTAGCCTGTTTTGTTGGAACACCGTTTCTGCATGGCTCAAGTCACTGTTGGAGAAAACGAAAGTATTGAGTCCGCCCTGCGCCGGTTCAAACGCCAAGTGTCGAAGGCGGGAATTTTTGCAGAGTTGAAGCGCCTTCGTCACCATGAAAACCATTTCGAGAAGGCCAAGCGCAAGGCCATGCAGCGCCGCCGCCGCCGTTGACCTCTTCCTAAGTCTTCCTTAAGTTCCCGGAGACCATGGGGGCAACCCAGCCCAACCTGCAGCAACCTGGACATAGGTTTTCTCCCATGTCATGGACAACCTTTCACTGGTCAGAAAGCTGCGCCGCTGGTTTGCAGACGGTCTTGCCCACTCTTTTGGTGAACCCGCGGAGGAGCATCGCCTTGAGCCACCGCAGATTGGGGTGCAACCGTTCCACGACGATCCCCGCCGGTCTCGCCTCTGAACATCACGACGCGCAAACCAACCAACCCGATTGGACCCATGATCCGTTAAGCTGCCGTTGTACCAGCCGCGGTTTTTGATGGCAAAGAAGTCGATGATTGCCCGTGACGTGAAGCGTCGCAAGTTGGCACAGCAGTTCCGGGCCAAGCGCGAGGCGCTGAAGGCTGCCTTTGTTGCGGCAGAGGATCCCATGGAAAAGCTGGAAGTCCATTTCAAGCTGCAACAGCTTCCCCGCAACAGTGCCCCCAATCGCCAGCGCAACCGTTGCTGGGCCACCGGGAAGCCCCGTGGTGTGATGCGTGATTTCGGGCTCTGTCGGAATCAATTCCGTCAAAAAGCCCACTCTGGGCTCCTGCCAGGCGTCGTCAAATCATCTTGGTGAGAGCTGGGGTGGCAAAATTGACAAAACAACAAACCACAAACTGAGGAAACAACAAACGTGCAAGGAGAAAATCGGTCATTTTCCTTCGATGGACGCGAGGTTCAATTGACCATCAACCGCTTCGCCCCTCAGGCAGGCGGATCAGTGATGCTTGAGTGCGGCGGCACGGTGGTTCTTGTGACCGTTACCCGCTCAGCAGCAAGGGAGGGCGTGGACTTTTTGCCCCTCCTCTGTGACTACGAAGAGCGCATGTATGCCGCGGGACGCATCCCCGGCAGCTATCAACGGCGAGAAGGCCGCCCTCCGGAACGGGCGACCCTCACGTGTCGATTGATGGATCGGCCCATGCGGCCCTTGTTCCCCAGTTGGCTACGGGACGACATTCAAGTGGTCGCCACATGCCAGGCCCTGGACGAGCGGATGCCCCCTGACGTGTTGGCAGTCACAGGTGCGTCCATGGCAACCCTTCTGGCGCGCCTCCCTTTCGCAGGGCCGATGGCGGCTGTGCGGGTTGGCCTCCTGGGAGACGACTTTGTTATCAATCCAAGTTTTCGGGAAATCGATCGCAGCGATTTGGATTTGGTGGTGGCCGGTACCCCCCATGGGGTGGTGATGGTCGAGGCCGGAGCCAAGCAGCTTCCCGAGCATGACATGATTGAGGCCATTGATTTTGGCTACGAGGCGGTGCTGGATCTCATCAAGCACCAGCGGGAGATCCTCACGGATCTGGAAATCAGGCCTGTGCATGTGGAGCCCGAAGCCACCGACGAGGTGGTGTTGGCCTATCTGGAGTCGCAGTGTTCCGACAACATTCGCGCTGTGCTGGCGGAGTTCAACCTCAGTAAGGCGGGCCGGGACAGCAAGCTCAGCGTTATCAAGTCCCATGTGGCCAGTGGAATCCTCAACCTGAGCGAGGACCACCCCGTGCGCATCGCCGTGGCGAGGAACATCAAGCTTTTCGGCACCAGCTACAAGGCCCTCACCAAAAAGCTGATGCGGGCACAGATCCTCACCGAAGGCCAGCGTGTGGACGGCCGTGCGCTGAACGAGGTGCGGCCCATTTCCTCGGCTGTGGGCATTCTACCCCGCAAGGTGCATGGCTCGGCGGTGTTTCAGCGGGGCCTCACCCAGGTGCTCTCCGCTGCCACCCTGGGGACGCCAAGTGATGCCCAGGAGCTGGATGATCTCAATCCGTCCAACGAGAAAACCTACCTGCACCATTACAACTTTCCTCCCTTCTCCGTGGGCGAGACCCGTCCTCTCCGTTCCCCGGGTCGCCGGGAAGTTGGGCATGGCGCTCTCGCAGAGCGGGCGCTGATACCAGTGCTACCCAATAAAGAAGACTTCCCTTACGTCATCAGGGTGGTGTCCGAGGTGCTCAGTTCCAACGGATCCACATCCATGGCCTCCGTCTGTGGAAGCACCATGGCCTTGATGGATGCCGGGGTGCCCATCAAGGCCCCTGTGAGTGGGGCAGCCATGGGGCTGATTAAAGAGGGGGATGACGTGCGCATCCTCACGGATATCCAGGGCATTGAGGATTTCCTGGGGGATATGGATTTCAAAGTGGCGGGTACGGAGAAAGGCATCACGGCTCTGCAAATGGACATGAAGATCACCGGCTTGCCCATCGCCACCATCAGTGATGCCATTCGCCAAGCGCAACCTGCCCGGCTGCATATCCTGGCGGAGATGCAGAAAACCATCGACAAACCACGGGAAGACCTGTCGCCCCACGCCCCACGCCTGCTCACCTTCCGCATCAGTCCCGAGTTGATTGGTACGGTGATCGGTCCCGGTGGCCGCACCATCAAGGGCATCACGGAGCGCACCAACACCAAAATCGACATCGGCGACGAAGGTTTGGTGACCATCGCCAGCCATGACGGCGCCGCCGCCCGCGAGGCCCGGCGCATTATTGACGGCCTGACCCGCAAAGTTCATGAAGGGGAGATGTTCCGCGGAACCGTCACCCGCGTCATTCCCATCGGTGCCTTTGTAGAAATCCTCCCCGGTAAAGAGGGAATGATCCACATTTCCCAACTCTCGGAGACCCGGGTGGAAAAAGTGGATGACATTGTCAAAGTGGGAGATAGCGTGACTGTGCGGGTCCGGGAAATCGATAGTCGTGGCCGCATTAACCTCACCATCCGCGGTGTTCTTCAGGAGGCTTGACCAGCCCTGGAATTGTGCGGCCCTAGCCAGGCCCATGCTGCGGATCACCGGGCCACTGATGCGGATTCAGTGGCCCTGGCTTCACTGCCTTACCCTTCACCTTGGTGATCGGGATTCCCTCTACTGCCCCCGCAACTGCTTGAGTCGCTTTTCCAGATCAGCCGGCGCCTGAAACAGGAATTGCCTGCCCCGTTTGCGACGCTCCACCAGGCCATGGTCTACAAGGGTGAGCAGGTCCGTGCGGGCAGTCTGGTAGCTCACCTTGTGGCTTGTTTTGTGGGAGTGGATGCTGTAACGGAAACCCGGATGCTTCACGCCATGGATCAGCAGCGCCAGTTGGCGATGGTTGAACAGATCCGGATCAGCCATTTGCTGCTCAAAGCTTTCCAGCTCCTGTTTTTTCCGTTGGATGGTGGACTCCAACCGGTCCATGGCTTGACCGATCACCTTGAGTTGCGCCAGCAAAAAGTACGTCAGGTCGTTGTCATCGGTTTCCGTGGCCATGAACGAACGAGCGTACTGGGCAGGAGCCTGTCTCAGAATCGTTGAGATGGAGATGAAGGAAAACAGCCAGTAGTCGTGGCGTAGCATGGCCCAGTAAAAAAGAGCCCGCGCCGTGCGGCCGTTGCCATCCAGAAAGGGGTGGTCATAGGCCAACCAGAAGTGCAGGGCGATGGCCCGCACCACCGGATGGATGAAGGTAGTTGGCGTGTCGCCGTTGGCAAAGGCACACAGGTGAGTCAGCCGCTGCTGGAGTTGCTCAGCCGGTGGTGGTCTATGGACGATCTCTCCATACGGGTCCCCCACCACCACGTCTTCGTCACTGCGGCGCAGCCGACCGGCTGCATCTCCGGGATCAAGGGTGTCCTGGGTGATCCGGCGGTGCAGGCTCAGCACCAGTTCCGGCGTCAGTGTTGTGTCCTGTAACTGTTGCAGCCAACCCATGGTCTGAAAACTATTCAGGATCATCCGCTCACCACGGTCCCGCGGCGGCCGGCCGGAACGGATCAGGTTCCTGGCCACATCCCGTGTGGTGGCAGCCCCTTCCAACTGGCTGGAGGTGATGGCTTCCTCCTCCTGTAGCGAGGTGATCAGATAGCGGTCCTGCATCCGGGCGTTGATCACCGCATCCGGAGCGCCAACCCGGCCACCGGCTTTCATGTCGATCCGGTGCAGAGCCTCCAGCAGCTCCGGCGGCTGGGAAAACTTGAAGGGCCGACCGTGGCCATCCTGCAGCGGCAGCTCCTGACTCTGGCGGGCCATCTTCAGGGCAGCCACCACTGCTCGTGCGTGGCCCCCTCCTCCGGCACGGGCCGACGGCGAACGTCATTCCAGTGGGGATAGCCCCTGATCCGCCTGGCGTGCTCTGAGAGTCGCAGGTGGACGGCGAGCAATTCCCTGCTGGTCCCCAGCTTGTGCAGCAGCGCCTCAAAGGGAGGCGGAGCTTGGAACCTGCCAGCGGCCAAATGTCAGTGAACTACTAACTTGATTCAAATTAGTAGTTGGCTGACACTTGCTGCCGCTGCCCTGGGGTTGCTGTCATGCTTTTGCCGCAAAAGGGCTCACCAGGACAGCTCGGCTCGCAGGAAAAACGTACGGCCACGAATTGAATCGAGCCTTGCATCGACGCTACCTGGACCTGAGGGATTCACCGAATCCACCGAAGGGTCGCGGTTGGTGAGGTTGAGCACACCGCCCTGCAGCGCCAACCCCTCCATATCAAACACGTCACGCAACTCCAGCGTAAAGTCGTGACCGATCCATGGGGCAAACCTTCCGGTTCCTCCGCGAACATCATTGTCGTAACCGGAAATGGCTCGTGTGTGCCAGGCAGCCACCATATTGGCCCGGCTCATGCGAAATGTGGCATGAACACGGTGGCGGGGAAAATCAGATGGCTGCACGATGCCGTCAATCCTGGATTCACTCTCGGTGACGTAAGCCCAGTGGACATCCAGACCAGTGGCCATATCGCCAAGGCGCCCCAAATCGGTGCTGCCGCTGAGGCTCAAACCGGACATTCTTGATTCACCGGTGTTGACCAGGGGATTCCGGATTTCTGTAATCACATCGTTTGTACGCGTCACCAGCTCTGATGATCCCTGCTGGGCTTCCATATCGACGATGGACTGGGGACTGGCGTATCCTGGAAGATCAGACTGCTCAATCCGGAACCAGTCCGCGGCAAGAGAGACGGGACCCAACTCCATTGTTCCGCCGAAGCCCAAGGTTGTTGACTTGCTTGGCCCCAAGTCAGGGTTGTTGGTGTATAAGGTCTTGGACTGGGTGATGTGACAGTTCGCTTGCGGGTTCGTGTGGTTTTTCGTGTCACAGACGGCAGGATAATAGACCGTATCCTTGCTATGGAGGTTGGCTAGTGACGGTGGCGCCAAACCCTTGTGGAAGGATCCGTGCAGCGTAACCAGCTCGTTTGCACGCCAGGAGCTGGCCACTGTCCATTCGTGGGTCGGTCCCACGTCATTGTAATCATCAAGCTGTGCAGCCAGCAAGACCGTCCAATGGGGAAGCGGTGGAAATTGTACTTCGACAAAGCCGGACTTGCGCGACCTCGAGCCCTGGTAAGAGCTTCCACCAGAGCCAAGGACATCTTCCAAAGGATAAATCTTCCCTGCACGATCCTGATGCTTCAGGATGTCTTTCTCTTCTCGATTTTCGATTTCAAAGCCAAGCGTCCACTGCAGGTTGCCGCCAGGCAACAGCAAGCCTGGCCCTTGAAGTGCACCTTTCACGGCAGTCACATCAACGACTTCGTCCCGCTTCATGCTCAACGCCATTTTGGGAATAGATGCCTGGTGATCGGGGTCGGTTGATCGGGGATTCACGATGTCGTAGTCTCCTGCATTAATCGCCTCAAGGGCCAGACTCTCGCTCACGAAGGTGTTACCAGTTTCCCGTTCGTTACGGCGGTAGCGGTTCACGGACAGATCCCATCCGACGTTGTCCTGGAGTGTGCCCTGAATACCGACCGTCACTTCATGCTCGTTGATATTTTCTATCCAGTCGCGGTTGCCGTGGGCCAGAAATCGGTGAGACACGGTCAATGGTCCGGCATTCGCCCCCGCTGCTGCCAGAAGGTCTGCACTCGGATCGAGAATGTCGAATGTCCCCACTGACGGGGCGTAGCGAAACGCGGTATCTCTCCACCCCATCCGTCCGTCCATATAAACAGATGCAGCGTCCCCCAGTGGGACATCAAAGTCGGCGAAAACATTCTTGCTCTCAAGTCTCTTGAGGTCACCGCGACGCGTTTGTGTCCAGGCGATGTTGCCATAGGGAAAGCCGCACCCTTGGCCATCAACGTTGTCGGGATTCGATAGAACTCCCGTATAACCCTGGCTGGTTGGGCAATCACCCAATGCACGTGCGACCAGACGGCCTTGATCCTTGAAGAAAACAGTATTGCCGCCAGCAGACACGCCAGTTGCCTCCGCGAAGCTGCCACCTTCGGACCATTTGGAGCGGCTGTAGTCCCTGTCTGCAGCGCGGACTTCATTCCTCTGAACACTGTCTACGCCCACCATCAGACGTCCGCTTCCCACACCGCCACCCCAGAGGAGGCTGGCCTGCCCGGTTGACCCGCCCGAAGCCTGAGGAAGCCCGCCCAGTGCCGCCACCTCAAATCCTTCATGCTCATCGCGGAGCACGATGTTGATGGCTCCCGGGCCGGCAACACCGTCTGCAGGGGTTGCGGTGCCGTTGTTCAGGATTTCAATGCGTTCAACGGCCGACAACGGCAGCAGGTTCAGGGAGCGGGCCGGGTAGCGACCGTTGACCAGAATGCTATATCCCCGGGACAACGGGTAGTGCAGACCAAAGCTGTTATAATCAGCGCGGTCAGCAATCAACTCATCAAGGGTGATCGTGCCGGACGTCTCAATGTCCTCCCTGGTGATCACGGAAACAGGCTGCCATAATTCGGAGCCGCGGGTTGCGTCCTTCGTATCAGCGCCTGGCTGGGCCACAACCGGCCCCGCTGCCGCGGCAAAAGCCAGGATCGTGGTCAGGCAGTCCCTCCAGGACAGTTGAGGCCGGAACTTCAACCGTCCAGTGTGCTGTGATGGTGCAACCATCGGCTTTGCAAGAGAATGGAAATTTTAGCCTACAGATTATCCACAACCGGCTTTCCAACGGAGATTGATGCAACCCGTCTTTACGTTGCGCCACCTTCGGCTGCCATCGCCCGGATAAGATCGGCCCGGCTGAACACCCCGATCAATTCCCCTTTCTCCACAACGAACAGCCTCTCCGTACCGGCATCGTGGAGCAGTGCCGCAGCCCCTTGCAGTCTGAGGGTTGGTGTACACGTGTGGGGAGAACGGTTCATGACGTCGCCAGCGGTTTCACCAAGGGCCTGATGCACTTCCCGCTCCCAGCGCAGGGGATTGCGCAGGTAGATCACGCTATCCAGGAAGACCATGTAGGGACCGGGCTCCAAGCCACTTTCCCGCACCATCAGATCTTTGGCGCCGATCTCCCCCACCAATCGATCCTGGTGGTCGCACACCGCCAAGCCACTGATGTGGCAAGCGTTGAGCGTCCGGATCACTTCCGTCAGCGGTGTGTCCGGGCGCACAAACTGCACCGGTGTGGTCATGAACGCCTGGACAGGTTGACTTTGCACCATGATGGTCTCTCCGGGGTTTCGTGATTGTGAAGGAGCAGAGCCTGGGTAAGGCGCCGTCATCCGCTGCTCTGTCACATCTGAGCACCTTGGCCAACGGCCTCACGGTGTTCAGAGGCTTGCTTGCGGTGCCTCTCCTGCTGGTGTTGCAGTGGGGATGGGGCTGGTGGGCCTGGTGGCTGCTGGTGTGTGGCGCGGCAACCGACGGGGTAGACGGTTGGTTGGCCCGATGCGGTGGCGGTGGGTCGCCGTGGGGGGCGCGGCTGGATCCTCTCTGCGACAAGTTATTGCTGCTGGCGCCGCTGTTGTGGTTGGCTGGCCGGAGTGCTGACGCAACCGATGCCGGCATCTCCCCTGTCCCAACACCTCTCTGGGCCATCTGGCTCCTGTTGGCCCGAGAGTTTCTGGTGACCGAGTGGCGAAGTCGGCATCCCCATGGAGCGCCAGCCCGTTGGAGTGGAAAGCTGAAAACCGTTACCCAGTTTCTTTGTTTCGGTTTCCTGCTCTGGCCAGGTCCGGCCCAGGCCCTGACAGCCGCCGCTGGTGGTGGACTGTTCTGGGTGGCCCTCGCCATGGCTTGGCTCAGTGGGATCCACTACATCAAGTCAAGTCTGCCCTGAACGCTCCCGCAAGGCCTGGATGATGCGGATATGGGCGGCAGAAAAAGGATAGCGGTGGAGGTCGTGGGGCCAGACCCAGACCACCTGTTGATTGACCACAGGCCGAGCGTCTCCGGCCACCGGACGACAGAGGTACACCACAAAGGAGAGCCGCCGGTGGGTATAGGCATGGTCAAAGCGCAACAACTCCGGACCCACTGCCACAGCCAGACCCACGTTCTGCCACAGCGCACGCACCACGGTGGCAGCCATGGTCTCGCCGGGCTCTTGCGTGCCACCGACAAACTCCCAAAGGCCACCCAGAAGCCCATCCGGTTGACGCTGGCCAATGAGCACCTTCCCCTGACGATCCAGCACAACACCCACACCCACCACGAAACGGGGGATGGGTGTGGGTGTCGGACGCACGGGCAGTTGTTGCTGGATCCCCTTGGCATAGGCATGACAATGGCGCTGCCACGGGCAGCAACGGCACAAGGGCGCGCGAGGGCGGCAGACCAGGGCGCCCAGGTCCATCAGGGCCTGGTTGAAGTCTCGCGCCCTCCTGCCGTTCAGCAGCAACTCGACCATGGTCCAGAACAGGGCGGTGGCCTGCCGGGGTGGGGCTGGAAAAGCCAGAAGGCGCGCCAGCAAACGTCTCACGTTGCCGTCCAGAATGGGGTCGGCGCTGTTACCGACCGTGGCGGCAATGGAGGCCGCCGTGGTGCGACCGAGACCGGAAAGCCGTTCAAGGCCGGCGCGGTCGGTGGGAAGTTGGCGCTTGGCTGCCGCCAACTGCGTGGCAACCCCATGAAGTCGCTGTGCCCGGGCATAGTAACCCAACCCTTGCCAGGCATGGAGCACGTCCTGCCGGGATGCAGCCGCCAAGGACGCCAGATCCGGAAACCGATCCAACCAACGCCGCCAGAAGGGGAGCGCCACCGCCAGTCGGGTCTGCTGCAACATCACCTCCGCCACCCAAACGGGATAGGTGGGGAGCACGTCGTCAGGACCAGGCTGGCGTCCACCCGGCAACAATCGCCACGGCACGTCACGGCGTCCGTGGTGTGCCCACCAACTCAGCAGGCTGGCGTACAGATCGGGGGCACGATGACGCAGCCAGGCTTTCTGCCGTTGTTCAAACGCCGTGGACCATTGTTCGGGCACCATCGCCAAAGCCAGGCATCACAATGTTGCCCAACTCCGTGGGCGTTGACGGGGGATTCCAGGACAATGCCGGACCTTGTAGGCGTTCCGGTACCTGGAAAAGCGATGCGGAGATGCCCCGAGGGCCGGCAAGGGTAAGGCGAGACGCACCGTCGACCAGCGCCAGGTGACCGTATGGATTTACTCGCGCCGGGATACCAGCGCCTCGTTGGAAAGTTGGCCACGGAACAACTGCTGTATCACCGCCAGGCCGCCACATCCTGTTTTCCGGATTGAGCAAAGGCTCTGGCCCGTCTCTTCTCTTGCTGTTGCCAACAGTCTTGTGCGCCGTGTACGCCTCCATGGTGGCGCTGATAAAGAAGTAAGGGCTTGAGGATGAAGGTCTCAAGCCCTGTTCAAGGTCATTGCTTCTCTGCGCTGAAGACACCAACAACCCGGTTGGAATTGCCGAAGTCTCCACTGAAATCGCCAACAGCGGCTAGGGGGAGGTCATCCGTTGTTACTGTTGTGTCCAGGTTATCCTTCCCGTAGAACTGACCTTGCCAATTTCCTTCACCAGTAGTAGTACCACTAAAACTACCGTCAGAGTTGTTGACAGACGACTGATTCAGATCCAGAGTCCAGGCAGAAAGATCATCGTCACTACGCGTTACGGATTCAAAGGATATGATTGTACCGTTCACTGTAAAAGCACTATCGTTACTGGATGGGTTTGATGTCCCGAAATTAGCCTGTAGAGAAAC